>Ga0184619_10000742_pt1 | contig 11278 bp, 9 predicted proteins | sample PLM0_60_b1_FD_133146 | JGI IMG/M metagenome (GOLD analysis project Ga0184619, IMG submission 133146) | Groundwater sediment microbial communities from an aquifer in East River, Colorado, USA - PLM0_60_b1 | ecosystem: Environmental > Terrestrial > Soil > Riparian zone | place: USA: East River...
CCGCCCATGACGGCTCGGGAGCGGATGGTGGCGGGCGAGCTCTACGACGCGCTCGATCCGGAGTTGGTCGAGGCGCGCGAGCGCGCCCGGCTGCTGCTGGCTCGCTACAACGCGACCGGCGACGGCGAGGCTCTGACCGCGCTCTTCGGGCGGCTCGCCGACGACACGGTCGTCGAGCCGCCGTTCCATTGCGACTACGGCTTCAACATCTCCGTCGGCCGGCGCTTCTACGCGAACGTGAACTGCGTCTTCCTCGATTGCGCGCCGATCGAGATCGGCGACCACGTCCTGCTCGGGCCGGGTGTCCACCTCTACACGGCCACGCACCCGCCCGACGCAGCGGAGCGGCGCAGCGGCCTCGAGCTCGCGAAGCCGATCGCAGTCGGTGACGACGCGTGGCTCGGAGGCGGCGCGATCGTGCTTCCCGGCGTCACCATCGGCGCGCGCGCGGTCGTTGGGGCCGGCAGCGTCGTCACGCGCGACGTTTCTGCAGACGAGAGGGTCGCCGGCAACCCTGCACGGCCGATCGGCCGCTGACGACGATCAGCGCGGCACGAGCTCGAGCGTCGCCGCTTTGGCTCCGGGCGTGAACAGTGGGTCGACGAGGCTGGCGCCGTAGTGCCGGTATTTCGTGCGGTAGGCGGCCTCGATCTCGTCGTTGACGTCGTCGCCGGCTTCGACGAAACAGACGTCCTTGTCGACGCCGCCGGCGCGGATGTGACCTTCGTGCCGGTCCTCCACGCCGCGGAACCAATGCGAGGTGCGACCGTTTACCGATCGAACGTAGATGTCGTCGCCCAAGCGTACGACCCAGATCGTCACCGGCCTTCGTAGCCTCCCGTCGGCCCGTGCGGACGCGAGCTGAAGCTCGTCGGCGGCCGCGATCTTCTCGAGCTCGTCGCTCGGCCAGTCGGACATCAGACCTCTAGTGAAGCACGGGACGCCCGACTTGTGTTCACCCGCAGGGTGGAATGCCGCGGTGCCGTTGTCGCGGACCTCGTCGAGGGTCCGTCCTTTGCCAAGTGGGAGGAAACCTTGACGAACCCAACCTCAAACCAGCCCTTGACGAAGCTGGCTAAAAAAGATCCAATAGTGGTTCGGCGACATAAATTGTTTCCGCTTCGCAATGGGGAGAGGACGGAGCATGCTGCGGGATCCAGAGGGGGGGCTGGTTCGACCTGCCGCACCCGAAGCACGGGTCCGGAGGGCTTCGGCCCGGTCCGGGCCGAAAGGGCTGAACTCCGGACAGGGATCGCAAGACTCTGGGCAAGGATCTCGGGTCGAGCCCCTTGAGAAAAGTCCGGCCACGTGCATAAATCAAGGAAGCTTTTCAGCTACGGCGTCAGGGGAGGCGCTCCAGAGGCGCGTGACGCGTCGTCGAATAGGGAGAGTGTCGGGATCGGCGGCAGATCTCTCTAGGCGCGTGCGCGAGTCCCTGGCCGCTCTCGGGAGGAAGCGCGTTTTCGACATCGTGGTCGCGGTAGTGGCGCTCATCGTGCTGAGCCCGCTGATCGCTCTGGTCGCGCTCGTTGTGAAACTCGACAGCCGCGGCCCCGTCTTCGTCCGCTGCAGCCGCGTCGGCCGGAATGGACGCGCGCTCGCCATGCTGAAGTTCAGGAAGATGCGCGTGGAGGCTGCGGGTCCGCCCCTCACCGCGGCGGACGACGATCGCTTTACGCGGATCGGCGGCTTGCTTGCAAGAACGAAGCTTGACGAGATCCCGCAATTGTGGAACGTCCTGCGCGGAGGCATGAGCCTAGTCGGGCCGCGGCCGGAGGATCCGGCGTTCGTCGGCCTGCATCCCGATGCATATGCAGAGATTCTGCAAGTGCGGCCGGGTATCACCGGCCTCTCCCAACTTGCTTTCGCCAACGAGGCCAAAGTCCTGGCCGCCGAGGACCGCGTGCGCGACTACGTCGAGCGGGTTCTCCCTCAGAAGATTGGGCTTGATCGAGTGTACGTCCAGAGACGATCGCTGCGAATGGACCTGCAGATCCTTGCCTGGACACTCGCGAAGATCGGCTTGCGTCAGGACGCCGCAGTGCATCGGGGAACGGGTCGACTGACGGCCCGACGCCCTCGCCTGCTCGAAGCCGAAGCCCCGACGGCTTTCGCAGAGACCGGCCGGAGCGGGTAATCGTCGGTGGACTTCTACGAAGCAGTAACCAGTGGCATGGGAGACAAGGGTCCTCATAAGCTGACGAGAGCCGCCGCTGGCAGCGCGAATCTGCGCGGTGCCGACGACAGCCTGGATTCGACGCGGGCCGTCGTGCTTGCCGGTGGCCGCGGAACGCGCCTTGCTCCTTATACGTCTGTCCTCCCGAAGCCACTGATGCCGATCGGCGAGCGAGCGATCCTCGAGATCGTGGTCGAGCAACTCGAGGCGCATGGCATCAGGGACATTGTCTTCTGTGTCGGCTACCTGTCTCACCTGATCCGGACTGTTTTCGACAACCGAGCAAATGGTCACGTGAACATCAGTTACGCGCACGAGCAGGAGCCGCTCGGCACAGCCGGCCCACTTCGCCTTGTTGACGGCCTCAACAAGACGTTCATCGTTATGAACGGCGATGTGCTGACGACGCTCGGCTACCGCGACCTCGTTCGATACCACCGAGAAGCGGGCAACGCGGTCACGATCGCGACAAGGGAGCGGACGATCAAAATCGACTACGGCGTCCTCCATGTCGAGAATGAAAAGACGCCGAAACGAATCGTCAGCTTCGACGAAAAGCCGGAAGTTCGCTCAATCGTGAGTATGGGTGTCTACGTGTTCGAACCCTGGGTGCTGGATTACGTGCCGCCCGGCCAACATCACGACGTGCCGGAACTCATGCAAACGCTGCTCATCCAGGGGGTTTCGGTCGGCGCGTACGCGTTCGAAGGTCCGTGGTTCGACATCGGTCACGAGGGTGACTATGCGCGCGCGGTCGAAGCTTGGACGAGCGGCGAGTTCGAAGACGCGAGCAGAACAAGAAACTCCTCGACGACGACCGAGCCGATGTAACCGGCGCCGCCGGTGACGAGCCTCAAGTTCGAGCCCGCCACGTAACGCCGACGGCATTTCACCGGATTCTAGGGGCGCGAGAGCACCCTTTCGCGAACGGCTCCGAGTCGGGAACCGCCACTTGGCTCAGCGAGCGAGCCGCGACCCCCGTGTGATGGTCGAGACCGCGAAACCACACGTGGACCGCGCCAGTGCTACGCATGTCAGCTCTGCCGCTGCCAGAACGCGCCAGTCCAGTCGATCTCCTGGATCGGCTCAGACACCGCGTGCTCGCGCCGGAATTCGTCGACGGCCCTGCGGCAGCCCGCCAGCGCATAGTCATCCACGATCAGGTAGCCGCCGACCGACAGCTTCGGGTAGAGCGCCTCGAGCGCGACGATGGTCGACTCGAACATGTCGCCGTCGAGGCGCACGACCGCCAGTTCCTCGATCGGAGCGCTGGACAGCGTGTCCTGAAACCATCCCTCTAGGAATCGCACCTGGTCGTCGAGAAGCCCGTACCGCTCAAAGTTCCGCCGAACTTCCTCTGCTGACACGGCGAGCTCCTCATACGTCCAATGGTCATCGTCGATATCAGCTTCGTACTTTCCGCTCGGCTTCGGAAGGCCCTGGAACGAGTCCGCGACCCAGACCAGCCTCGACGTGTCGCCATAGGCCGCGAGAATCGCGCGCATGAAGATCGTCGTGCCTCCGCGCCACACGCCCGTCTCGATCAGGTCGCCCGGGACGCCGCGCTCGAGTACGTCGCATACGCAATGGTGCACGTTGTCAAGCCGAGCCAGACCGATCATCGTTTCCGCCGTGGGTGGGGGCGGCCAATCGAGGCCGGTCTCGCGGGCGCGCCGGTGAGGCACTTGCGACACAATCTCCAGTTGCTGCTTCGCCAGTCGCTGTTGCACTTCGCGCACCAGGCGCGCCTTCCACGGCTTGCCGATTCGCCTCAGCGGCTTGTACGGCTCGTCGAAGACGAGGCGCGTCAAGCATTTCTTCATTAGGTCTAGGTAGAGCGCAGGTGCGTCGCCAGCTATCGGCTGTTGAGATTGAACTCGCTCTTGCTCCACCCGGCTGCAGTCTACGGACGCGCGATCAGCCGCGCTCGCATTCCAGCCCTTGACTGGCGCAGGGTACGAGCACCTGTCCTTCGGGTGTTCTTCACACTCATGACTTCGCCATCACAAAGTCCGCAGCGCGCGGTTGATCACGAGAGGTGGCGACCGGCGAGGCGTCGTTTCAGGTTGATCGTGCGCTTTGCGACCTCGCGCATATCGCTGACTATGCCGTAGCGGGACTTCCTGAACAGCGGAACGGCGACCTCCGTCGGACCGAACTTGAGCTTGTAGTCGCCGGCGCCTCCGAAGTCGAAGACATCCGCGCCATGCTCGCGCCAATATCGGATCGCGGACCACATCAGAAGATCGTTGGGCCGCACCGATTGGAACTGACGCCAACTCGCGCCGCCCCAGAAGTACGCCATGCGTCCGTGCCCCGGAAATATCCCCGTTGCGATCGATTCGCCGCCGGCGTTGCGAGCACGGAGAAGCAAGAGACGGTTCGTGGGCTCCACACGGGCAACGAGCTCGCGCACGAGCTCGGCGCTGTACGGCGGCGGCAACGATTGACGCGCGAAGACGTCGTGGAGCTGAGCGTAGTACTCGTCCGCGAACGCTGCCCCAGTTGCTTGCTCGACGATGACGCCTGACTTTTGCGCCTTCCGGATCGCCGTTCGACACGTCGACTTGAACCCGGCCCAGATCTCGTCCTCGGGCCTCCTCAGCTCGAGCTCGAACGTCTTCTTCGGCTGCACGGTGAATCCGAGGCCATCGACATCGGTGCCCGCCAGGGGGCGGTCGCGAAACTCGAGGTGCAGGCAACCGAGCGGACCGAATGCGAAGTCGACCAATGCCGCGACTGCGTCATGGCTCGAGATCTCCTCGAGGCGGTTGAATCCGAGGTATCCGGTTGCCCAGCCCTGGAAGGGGCTGCCGAGAATCCGGACGCCGAACCGCCGAACGAGCAGCCCGGTAAAAAATGCCACGGTGCGTCCCCCGTCGAGGACCCTGGCAACGACAGGCTCCGCGGCTTGGGTCGCCTCGACGAACTCCACCCATTCGCGTGTCTGGAAGACGTTCCGGTCGCTGAGCGAATCGAGTCGCGACCACTCGACCTCGGCAGGATCCAGGCGCTCGAGAGCGAGTTTGCTCGAACCCTTCGCCGACGTGTTTCTCCATGGACGGAGGCGGTCTGCGCTCGCCGACGTGCGCGCCATGAGTCTCATCTATCACGACGTGCGGCTCGAAACGAGAGCATCTTCTAATGTTGGGCCACCCAGGTACTTCGAATGATCGGATTGCCATAGCGCAACCGGGACCGGGGCCCAAAAGCCGGCGAGACCTTCCAGGTGTAGGTCCCTGCTACGAGCTGGTACGTGCGCCCCCGGTAAACCGAACGCGTCGGCAGCTCGAGGCGAGTCCTTGAAGACAATGCCTTGAAGACTTCAAGGCCCCGTCGAAAAAACTCGACTTTGTACAAGGTTGCGTCCGAGACAGCCGGCCAGATGAAAACGCGGGTGGAGAAGGGCTTTTGGCGGTTGGAGCTGGGTCTCGTCTGCGCCGTCGCGCCCAAAGCGTCCGAATGCCGCGGCACAGTCGGGGCGCTCGCGCCCGCTGTTCTTGCCGTCGGCTTCGTCGATTCCCGTGGCTGCCCGTGGCGATCGATTCGACTGGCGGCGTTCTTCGGCGCCTGATTCGAAGCCTCCTCGCGAACGGTTGAATCCGGAGCGAGTGCGAAGACGGCTATCGCGGCTAGGGCCACTCCTAGCGCCCCAAGAAAGACACGTCCTCGCCTGCGAGGTCCACTGGGAGCGGGCAGCTCGCGCTTCTTTTTGGCCGGGTCGAGCTCGGATCGTGCTTCTGCCGCAAAGGAATCACGGGCTCTCGTTTCCCCGACGTCCTTTTTGGGCGAGGAGGGTCGCCTGGGTGAAGATGGCGTTTCGCCCGGAGGCGGAAGTCGATCCCGCGCGAGCCGAGCAAGCTCCGGATCGACAAGTGCTAGCTCTGGGGTCAGAGGCTCCACGCGCTCAATCCTCGCTCACAATGTCGTCGCTCAGGGTCGTGTGAGGTCAGCTCCAGGGCCAGCAGGATGAGGAACAGCCCGGCCGGCCTGCGACGCCTTCCGAGCGCCGAGTGATTTGGCGCCCATCGTAGCGGGCCTTGCAGGACATCTCTGCGAGCGTAGGTCGCTCGCGCACAAGCTGGACGACCAGTGTGACTTTTCACCGCATTTTCCGGCTGACGATCGAGGCCGTCCGATTGGATCTGCTAGCTTCCCCCGCTTCAGGGATCTGGCCTCCGCCCAGAACGCCGATCCCAAGCCAGCAATGTGGAAAGCCGCCTCCCGTTGCATATTTCGTCGCGCGCCCCTTGCGCTTCTCGCCCTCGGGGCCTTCGCAGTGACCCTTCAGGCGCCGGCCGGAGATGCAGCCTCCAAAAAGCTTCCGAGCGGCACATCCAGCATCACCGTCACGCAGGCAACGGAGACGAGCTTGTCGATCTCCTGGCAGCGCGCCAGGAGGGCCGGTGGATACGACGTCTACCTCAATCGAACGCGTGTAGCAACGACTCAGACGACGGCGTACACCCTCGCCGGATTGCGTTGTGGTGCCACTTACGAGGTCGGCGTGGATGCCTTCAACGCCAGAGGGGTGAGGTCCTCGATCGTCAGCGTCGCCGGAAGCACTAGCGCTTGCCCCGGTACTCCCGTCGGCAACGACACCTCGCCTCCGACACCGCCCGTCAGCTTGATCCAGGGTGCGACGACCGCGACGAGCATCTCGCTCCTTTGGGCCGCGTCGCAAGACAACGTCGGCGTGGCCGGCTACGAGGTGTTCCTGAACGGCAACAAGGTCGGAACGACGACTGCGACGAGCTACACGTTCCCCAATCTCAGCTGCGGCACGAGCTACACGCTCGCGGTCGACGCCTTCGACGCCGCCGGCAACCGCTCGCAGCCGGCCGTGGTTCAGGCGAGCGCGAGCCCCTGCCCCGACACAAGCCCGCCGACGATTCCCGCGCTGCCAACCCAGACGGGCTCGACCGCGACGAGCATCTCGCTCCTTTGGAGTGCCTCGCTCGACAACGTCGGCGTGGCCGGATACGAGCTGTCCGTGAACGGCAACAAGGTCGGGACGACGACTGCGACGAGCTACACGTTCCCCAATCTCAGCTGCGGCACGAGCTACACGCTCGCGGTCGACGCCTTCGACGCCGCCGGCAACCGCTCGCAGCGGATTTCAGTCAATGGCACCACGAGCGCTTGCGCAGGCGCGGCGCCCACGCCCCCGCCGCCGAACAAGTGCACAGCGACCCTCGCTGCCGGCGGGAATGCGGTCAGCTTCTTCAACAGTTTGTCGCCGGGCGACGTGGGCTGCCTCCACGGCGGCACCTACGGCGGGGCGAGCATTTACAGCGACTTCAGTAAGTCTGGTACCTCGTCGGCGCCGATCACACTGGAGAGCTATCCCGGCGAAACCGCAACTCTCCGGGGGTACAACGCTATTGGTGGCTCGTACGTCACCTTCACGAACCTGAAGATCGACAACACCAACACGTTCACCGGTAGCTCGGAGTGCGGTGGCCGCTACGAGTCCTTCACCCTCGCCGGCTCGAACATCGTCCTCGATCACAACGAGATCACGGCCTCGGACATCTCGCATTCCTCGAACGGCGTCTATGTCACGGGCTCGAACGAAGAGATCCGCTTCAACAAGATCCACGGCGTGGGTGCTTGCCAGAATTTCGATCACGGCATCTACGTCGGGCACGGCGCGGGAACGCAGATTCGCGGCAACTGGATCTGGAACATCCCTCATGGCTGGGGTGTCCAGGTTTACCCGAGCTCGAGCGGCGTCCATGCCTACTCGAACGTGATCGACCGCGCACAAAACGGCTTCGTGCTCTGCTCGACCGGCAGCAACAATCTCATCGAGCACAACGTTGTCGCCAACTCGATCGGGGGTCCGGGTGCCCTGACTTCCGGCTGCGGCCCTCAAGCACCGAGCACGGGCAACGTCGTTTCCAACAACGACCAGTGGAACAACCCCGGTGGTCTCGGCAACGTCGCAGGAATCACCTACAGTGGCAATATCTCGGCTGACCCGGGCTTCGTAGACAGTGCTTCGCATGACTATGAGACCTTGTCGACGAGTCCGCTACTGTCATGGAGCATATGGAACGGCTCCTAGTCGCCAATCGCGGATGACGGCTTCTGGGGGAGGTCGGGCCTCCTCGCTGGCCGGCGCCTCAGTTTGGGTGCTGGCACCGGCGCTATCGCTTCTTCTCCTCGGCTCATCGCTCCCAGGCGCGTCCGCCGCAGCCGGGAAGCGAACGTCGCCGACTCGTACGCCTGCCGTCTGCAGCCGAGTCGCCTCCCTGGGCGGAAGCGATCGCTCGCGCGGCAGCCGGCGCTCGCCCTATCGCACGCTCCATCGCCTCGTTGAGTCTTTGCGGCCCGGAATGGTGGGATGTTTGCGCGCTGGAACGTATGGATCACCGAGCATGTCCAACGAGTTCAGCAGGTCCGGTACAACAGGGGCGCGAATCACGCTTCGGAGCTACCCCGGCGAGAGGGCGACGCTCCAGGGCTATACAGCGATCGGCGGTTCTTACGTCACTTTCTCGCATCTGAAGATCGACAACACGAACACATTTCGATTCAGCGGCGAGTGCGGTGGACGTTACGAATCGTTGACACTTGCGGGATCGAACATTGTGCTCAAGCACAACGAGATTACGGCTTCAGATAGCTCCCACTCTTCGAACGGGATATACATCATCGGAAACAACGAGAACATAAGCTTCAACAAGATCCACGGCGTCGGAGCTTGTCAGCGGTATGACCACGGCATCTACGTCGCGCACTCACGCAATTTCAAGATCGAGTTCAACTGGATCTATGACTGCCGTGAGGGTTGGGGGATACAACTCTTTCCCGACGCTGCCAGCGGCCGGATCCGGCACAACATCATCGACGGTTGCGGTTCGGGCATCACTATCAGCGGCGGTGACAGCGAGACATCCCATCACAACCTGATCGACCACAACCTGATCACGAATTCAGTCGGCTTCGAGCGCTCCAACGAGGGCACCGCGATAGCTGGGTGTTGCACCAGTAGTCCGAACGGCAATCTGGTCATCCAAAACGTGTTCTGGCGGAATGCCGGCGGATCCTTCGACAAGTATGTTGGGCGGTCTTATCTCGCCCGCGACAACGTTTCGGTGAACCCGCGCTACGTCAACCGCGCGGCGAAGGATTTTCGCGTCCGAGCCTCTCGAGCCAAGAAGCTCGGTCTTTGGAACGGCGGCGCGTAACAGCGCCGCTGATCTCCGAAGCGAGGCCGGAAAATTGCCGCGGACGCGGCGATACCATGAGGCCCGGGTGTTCGACAACCGAGGGCCGTAACAGCCGGAACGCCATGAGCACCGAATGACAACCGGCATCGGGGCGAAAACGGTTCGCGCCATGTTCTGGGCGTACGGGTCCTACCTTGGCGGCCGCCTGCTGTCACTGATCTCGATCGCCATCCTGGCGAGGCTCCTGGTGCCACGGGACTTCGGCCTAGTTGCGCTCGCTCTGACTTTCATTGCATTCGTCGACCTTATCCAGGGACTGGGGATCAGCGAGGCGCTCGTCATCGGCGACGCTCAAGATCTCGATGAGCGCGCCGAGACGGCATTCTCGATAACTCTCGGTTCGGGCTTCTTGCTCGCCGGTCTAACCGCCGCGGTCGCGCCCGCTGCAGCAGCGTTCTTCCATCAGCCGCGCCTGATCGAGATCATGCCGGTCCTCGGGGCGGACTTCATCCTGATCGGATTAGGGACGACCCATGCCGGTCTCGCACTGAAAAGGATCGACTTTCGGGCGCGGACGATCGCCGAGTTGGCGGACGCGATAGCTCGGAGCGGGGTCAGCGTAGTCCTTGCGCTTCTTGGCGCCGGTGTTTGGAGTCTGGTCGTGGGCTACCTCGTCGGCACGATCGCTTGGGACGTTGCGCTCTGGCGCTTGGTTTCCTGGCGGCCTAGGTTCCGTCCGAAGAAGCGGCACGTGCGCCATCTGCTCAGGTTTGGGGGGTCACTGACCGGCGTCGCTCTGATGGCGGCGTTCATGGCCGAGTTCGACAACATCGTCATTGGGCGCGTGCTTGGCCCCACTCAGCTCGGCTTCTATTCGATCGCCACACGCCTTCCCATGCTCTTGATCCTGAACCTTGCCGTCGTCGCCGGCCGGGTGTTGTTCCCAGCATTTGTTTCGCTTCGCGAGCGCGGGGAGATGGAGCGCGGCGTCCTCACATCGCTTCGCTACACGGCGATCATCACGTTGCCGTGCGCTTTGTTCCTTGTGATCTTCGCCGAACCGCTAACGCTCGCGCTGTTCGGCGACCGTTGGCGACCAGCAGTCGGCGCTATGCAAGTCCTTTCGCTCTGGGCACTCATGACCACGATGGGGATGATCTGGGGAAACCTGTTCAAGGCGTGCGCCCGACCTGACATCATCTTGAAACTTGCGATTCCGCAGGCCGTGGCGCTGATTGTCGGCTCCATCCTCGTCGTACACCGTGGAATCGTTGCGGTCTCCTGGGTTCAGGCGGGGATCGCTATCGCCGGCCAGTTGTGCGTGATCGTGATCGCCCAGCGGATGTTCGGATTGACGGTGGGATCCGTCCTGAGGGCACTCCAGCCGGCGATCCTCGCATCGGCTGGTCTGGGTGCGGTGCTGCTCGGTCTGCGTCACGTTGTCTCCGCTCCTTGGGCCGCCGTCATCAGCGGCGGTTTTGTCGGTGGTGCGGTTTACATCGGACTGCTCCTTCTTTTCGCGCCGGAGGTTGTGAAGCGCTTCCGTACGATCGCCTCCGCTGCTCCGACCACGCCTTAACTCCCCGAACCCCGCCCGTGCGATTAGTCAACTTGGCGTGGCATTCCGCCCTCTACCCCGGCGCCAGTGGCTTACGCGGAGCGCCCTGGGAACGTGCGTCGCGATCACGCGTCTGATCTCCAAGAGCAGCCGCGCGCGAATCGCGGCGTTCTGAGGTTCCTGGAGCGCGAGACCCGCGAACAGTCGGAGCTCGTGACGGTGTCCACGGCGCCGGTTGAAGGACGCTCCACGCGCAGGTTCCGGCCAGCGATAGACGGCTGAGGGCCGATCGACGTAGGCAAACAGCCAGCCGGCGCGTCGTAATCGGATGTACAACGCGTAGTCCGTCGCGATGTCGAGGCCGCG
>Ga0184619_10000743_pt1 | contig 11275 bp, 9 predicted proteins | sample PLM0_60_b1_FD_133146 | JGI IMG/M metagenome (GOLD analysis project Ga0184619, IMG submission 133146) | Groundwater sediment microbial communities from an aquifer in East River, Colorado, USA - PLM0_60_b1 | ecosystem: Environmental > Terrestrial > Soil > Riparian zone | place: USA: East River...
AAGGCGTTCGACCAGGGCCGCCCCGTCCGGCGGGCGCGCGGCGGGGTCCTTGGCAAGCGCGTCCTCGGCGAGGGCAGCCAGGACCGGCGGAGCGCCTGGGCGGGCAGCCGACAGCGGCGGGGGCGTTTCCTGGAGGTGCTGCCGAGCCACCTGGATCGCTTCCGGCGACTCGAACGGCAGCCGGCCGCTCAGCATCCGGTAGAGGAGCACCCCGAAGGCGTAGACGTCGCTCGCCGGGGTCACAGGTCGGCCCGCGGCCTGCTCGGGTGACATGTACGCGGCCGTTCCGAGCAGCGTCCCGTCCTCGGTGAGCGTGTCCGCGCCGCTCACGCGGGCGATCCCGAAGTCGGCGATCTTCGCGCGACCCTCCTCGTCGAAGAGGACGTTCGCCGGCTTCAGGTCGCGGTGCACGAGCCCGTGCGCATGAGCGTGGGCGAGCCCGGACGCCAACTCGCCTGCGATGCGCGCGGCGGTCTCGTCGTCCAAGGCCTGTCCCGGCACGAAGCGGTCCTCGAGCGTGCCGCCGGGGAGGTGCTCGAAGACCATGTAGGGGCGGCTGCCTTCGCTCCCGTAGTCGAACAGACGGCTGATGTTCGGATGCGAGAGCGCAGCGACCGCGTGCGCCTCGCGCTCGAAGCGCATCGGGTCGGCGCGGGTACCGAGCAGCTTCACGGCAACAGTGCGGTCGAGCTGGGCGTCGTGCGCGACCCAGACCTCGGCCATGCCGCCGGCGCCGAGCTTGCTCTCGAGGCGATAGCGGCCGCCGATCATCCCGCCCATGACGGCAGTAGCTTATGGGCGGCATGGCCGCGCCCACGAAACGGTTGCTCTCGATCGAAGAGGCACAGCAGCTCGTGCTCGACCGCGTGGAGCGGCTTCCGCTGGAGAGCGTCCCTGTCGGCGAGGCCGCGGGGCGTGTACTGGGCGAGCCCGGCCGAGCGGCTGTCGATCTGCCGCCGTTCGACAGCTCGGCAATGGACGGCTTCGCCGTCCGCGCCGGCGACACGCCTGGCCGGCTGCCGGTTTCGGTGCGGATCGCCGCCGGAAGCCCGGCGCCGCGTGCGCTCGACCCGGAAGAGGCGATGGGGATCGCGACCGGAGGCGTTGTGCCCCCCGGCGCCGATGCCGTCATCCCGCTCGAGTATGTTGTCGATAATGACAACACAATCGAGATCGCCGACCCCGTGCCGCCCGGTGCGAACATCCGCCCGGCAGGCGGCGATATTCGTCGCGGTGAGGTCGTCGTCGGCGCCGGAATGCGGCTGGGCGCTCCCCAGATCGCCGCCCTCGCGGCCGCCGGTCTTGCGGAGTTGCAAACCGCGCGGAGGCCGCGCGCCGCCGTGCTCGCGACCGGGAGCGAGCTCCGAGCTCCGGGGGAACGGCTGGAGCCGGGACAGATTTACGAGGCGAACGGGCTCCTGCTCGCGGCACAGCTGGAATCGGCGGGCGCGGAGGTCGAGCGTCTGAGCTCGGTCGCCGACGACGAGGACGCGCATCGCGAGGCGCTCGGCCACGGGCTTTTGGCCGATCTGCTCGTCACTTCGGGCGGCGTCTCGGTCGGGCCGCACGACCTCGTGCGCACAGTTTTGGCCGAGCTCGGCGTCGAGGAGGTCTTCTGGGGAGTCGCGGTCAAGCCGGGAAAGCCGATCTCGTTCGGGACCCTCGGTCACCGGCTCGTCTTCGGCCTGCCGGGGAACCCGGTCTCGGTCCTCGTCGGCTTCGAGCTCTTCGTCCGTCCTGCTGTCCTCGCCCTCCAGGGAGCGGCTGAGCCTCTGCCTCACTTCGAGCGAGGCCGGCTCGCCGGCGCACTCGAGCCGAACCCCGTGCGGGACGAGCTCGTACGCGCGCGCTTGTCGAGCGACAACGAGGGCGTCTTGCTCGAGCCGCTGCCGGGCCGCGAGTCGCACATGATCGCGCGGGCGGCCGCGGCGGATGCGCTTGTCCTCGTGCGCCGCGGCACCGAACAGCTGGCTGTCGGTGCGCCGGTCGAGTTCCTGCGGATCTAGCCGGCCGCTCGCTCGCGATCGGCCGCGTGACGCCGTCGGCGCTCGCCGAACCGGTGAGCGGCGAGCACGACCAGGCGGATCGCCCGTCGCCCCGGCCCCAGCCGCGGACGCTCGCCGGCGGCCGGATAGGGCGCGTAGCGGCCGGCGACGAGCGCGGAGAGCTGCCCGGCGACGGCAAGCCAGGCACAGAGCACGAGCAGCGAAGGAAAGGGCACGAAGCCGACTGCGGCGAGCTGGGCGAGATACCAGGGAGCATCCAGCCCGAGGTCGAGGCGGGTCGCGAACGAGGCGACGAGCAGCAGTGGGCCGGTCAGGCCCGCCGCGAAGACGGCCGCCTGGAGCGTCACGGGGCGGCCCTGCAGCTGTGGCAGCCAGATCCAGGCGTGGAGGGACGGCAGCACGAAGAGCACCGAGTACGGGTTCATCGCGACCAGGAGCAGCGCGATGACGGCCAGTGCGAGCAACGAGGCAATCTGGCCTGCGAGCGCTTCGCCCTCATGCAGCGGGCGCCGCGGAAGGAGCCGGTCGCGGGTGACGAACCAGCCGAGGGCGAGCAGGCAGGTGAACAGCGCCAGCGCGATCACCGGCCAGCGTGTCCCCGGCGAGCTTTCCGGGGGCAGCGGGCGGGCGGCCCCGGTCTGCCAGATGCCGAGCACGGCGAAGAGCTCGAAGAGAATCGCTGCGAAGAGCCAGAATCCGAGCCGGCTTCGGTAGCTGCGAAGGGCCGGAGCGAGCGGAATGTGCCGCCGCCGCAGTCGGGCGAAGAGGTCGACGATGACGGCCAGGCAAGGCAGCAGCGCTGCGCAGAAGATGAGGACGATCGCCCAGCCGCGGACGACACGTGAGCCGAGGTAGACGTAGCTCGAGGTCCCCTCCGCGAGCTCGACCTCCTCGTCGAGCGATCCGAGCAAAGCGTGTGCGGAGCGGCCGATGCCCCCAAGCCGCCGGCTGTCCAGGCGCTCGGGAGTGTCGCCGAAGCCGGCGGGGGGACGGTCCCCGGCCGAGGTGAGCGTGAGCGCAGCCACCCCCTGATCGATGAACGGACCCTGTTCGTAGAGACTGAAAGGGAAGGCGAGATCGAGGAGCTGGCTGAGCGCGCTCGGTCGGGTCGGCTCGGCACCCGTCTGCTCGAGCACGCGCGCGGAGGCCGTGCGGACGAGCGCAGCCGACGGCGAGCGGGAGTGGTCACCGGCGAAGACGAGGTGAGGCGGGCCGTGACCCGCGATCGCATCGAGGCCGACTGCGGCGACGACCCGGTCGCGGTAGGGCGAGTGCTCGGCGAACTGCTCTGCGCCCAGACCTCCGAAGGCACCGCCGTCGGTGGAGAGGAAGAGGATGGTGTGGTTCGGCTCGGGCGGTCGCGGAGGGGCTCGGGGCGTCGCATAGGCGCGCGCGAGCTCGAGGAGAACTGCGGTGCCGGAAGCGTTGTCGTTTGCACCCGCGCCGAGCCCCGAGTCGTCGCGGTGTGCGATGACCGCGATTACTTGGCCGGAGCGGCCTTGGCGAACGGCGATGAGGTTTTCGAGCTGGACGCGTCCCCGGCCCGGGATTTTCGCGTGAAAACGATCGATTTGAGTTCGGAAGCCGTATTGAGCGAGCTGATCGGCGACCCAGGCGGCAGCCTCCCGCCCGTTTTGCGTGCCCGGCGTGCGATCGGGGTGCTGCCCGGAGAAGTCTGTCGCGAGCTGTCGGGCGGCGGCGCCGTCGAAATCCGGCGGCAATGTGGGCGCACGCAGCGGCTGGGGCCGAGAGACCGTGAAGGCCGCGATCAGCAGGGGAATTCCGACGAGGAGCCAGGTTCCCCGGTACATGCGGCCGTTGACGGGCCGGTCAAGGGAGCCAGGACGCGCGCGTTGCCGCTCGCGGTAGGGCGGGAGATCCGCCATGCGTGGCTATAGTAGGGACGGCCCTGAGAAAGCGGTTCTGCAATGAGTCCGTGTTGTTTCGACCGGTCATTTCAGACGGAAACGCGGGCTGAGCCCGCGTTTCCTGAAGGCGGCACCGCCATGTCGGTGCCTTAGAGCGGTTTTCAGGCCAGATGCCCGACTCCTCGACCATTCTCCTCGTTGACGACGAGGACTCGGTTCAAAAGCTCCTCACGTATCCACTCGAACGCGACGGCTTTCGCGTCGTCTCGGCTCGCGACGGCGAGGAAGCGCTCCGCCTGTTCGCGGCGGAGCCCATCGATCTCGTCGTGCTCGACATCATGCTCCCGAAGCTGGACGGGCTCGAGGTCTGCAAGCGGCTCCGGGCCGAGAGCTCGGTCCCGATCATCATGCTCACGGCCCGCGACGACGAGTTCGACACGGTCCTCGGGCTCGAGCTCGGCGCCGACGACTACATCACCAAGCCGTTCTCGATCCGCGAGTTCAGGAGCCGGGTCCGGGCGCTGCTCAGGCGCGCAGGCGTCTCGGCGCGCGACGTGCCCGGGGTCGAGCCGCTCGTGTCGGGCAACGTCTCGCTCGACCCCGAGCGGCGCATCGCCGCTGTCGACGGAAAGGCGCTCGACCTCACGTACGTCGAGTTCGAGCTCCTGCGGACTCTCGTTACGCAGCCGGGCAAGGTCTTCAGCCGGCGCGCGCTGCTCCAGGCGATCTGGGGCGACTCGTCGTACCGCGAGCCTCGGACGATCGACGTCCACGTCCGGCATCTGCGGGAAAAGATCGAGCAGGATCCGAGCGAGCCGGATCTGATTCTCACGGTGCGCGGCGCTGGCTACCGGCTGCGAGAGCCGTGAACTGGTTCCGGACCGTCGGCGCCAGGCTCAGCCTCGCGCTGCTCGTCGTCGTCGCAGGGGTCCTCGCGTTCGTCTACCTGATCGTCGTCCCGTCACTTCAGGACCGGCTCGTCGGCTCCCGGGAGGACCAGATGGCGACGGTTGCCCACCGTGTTGCGGACTCATTCGGCCAGACGCCGACTCTGGACGATCTAGCGCTTCGCTTCGCATCGGCGACGAACACGCGGGTCACGATCTGCGAGATTTCAACCCGGACCCCGCTCGACCTCGTCTGCATCGCGGACCAGGGCGCCGGCGGGGCGGTCGGCGGCATCGACAACGACCCGATCGCAAACAGGGCGGCCATGACGCTGGATAACGCGCGCGGCGTAGTCACCCGCGGTGGCCGGCAGTACGCCGAGGCGGCCATGCCGGCGAAAACAACCCACGTGGTCCTCGTCTCCAGCTCGATCGAGGATTCGCTCTCCAGCGTGACGCTCGTCAAGCGGCGCCTCCTGATCTCCGCGCTGATCGCCCTCGCCGCGGCGCTTGGCCTGGGCTACGGCGGCGCGCGGCTCTTCGCCCGGCGCATCCATCGCCTCGAACAGGCGGCCGAACGTATCGCGAGCGGCAAGTTCGACGAGCCGATCGAGGATTCGAGCCCGGACGAGTTGGGCGAGCTCGCCCGTGCGTTCGAGCGCATGCGTCAGCGCCTGGCCGGTCTAGAACACGCGCGCCGGGAGTTCATCGCCAACGCATCGCACGAGCTGCGGACGCCGCTCTTCTCGCTCGGTGGCCATCTCGAGCTGCTCGTCGACGAGGACTTGGACGAGGCGACGCGCCGGGAGTTCCTCGGCCGCATGAGGGAGCAGGTCGACCGCCTGACGAAGCTCGCCGGCGAGCTGCTCGATCTCTCCCGCCTCGACGCCGGTCGCCTCCGCGTCGACCGCGATCCGGTCGACTTCGCCAGAGTGGCGGAACTGCTCGTCGACGAGTTCGAGTCCGTTGCGCAGGGCAGCCAGCACGGCTTGGAGCCGCAGATCGACTGCACGGTCACCGGTCTCGGTGACGAGCAGCGCGTCCTCCAGATCGGGCGCGCTCTCGTCGAGAATGCCCTGCGCCATACGCCCACGGGCACTCGAGTCCGCGTGGGCGTCGGACACGAGAACGAACGGGCCGTTCTGAGCGTGGAGGACGACGGCCCGGGCATCGCGCCCGACGAGGCCGTCCAGGTGTTCGAGCGCTTCTACCGCGGCGACGGTGGAGCGCGCGCCTCTGGGAGCGGCCTCGGCCTCGCGATCGCCCGTGAGCTCGCCGAGGCCATGCACGGCGAGATCGGTCTCACCTCCGCACCCGGGCGCACGACATTTACGTTGTCGCTACCTGCTGCCTCCGGGACATCCTCGCCCACGATTGAGTAGGTTGTCAAAATAGACAACGAGCCGGACGGTGCCTTTGGCGGAGGCCGCGGCTACAGTTCCGCGATGCGCCGGGGGTCAGTCATCGCTGTGATCGCGCTCGTCTCGGCCCTTCTCGGCGGGGCCGTCTCCTTCGTCGCGGCGAAGGCGACCGGGCTCGGCGACATCGCGACCAGCACGGTCTACGTTCCGACAGGCCCCGCCGGCGATCTCGCTCCTGCCGGCGATGAAGCCGTCGCTGCGGGCGCTCGGCCGCTGCTCGGTAACGGATTCCAGCCGGCTCGGATCTACGCCGCCCGCTCACCGGGGGTGGTGACGGTCTACGCGTTCTTCGAGCGGGGTGATCGGCATGCGGCCCAGGGGTCGGGCTTCGTCGTCTCCCAGCGTGGGTACATCCTGACGAGCGCGCACGTGATCACCGATGCCGGCGATGCGGCGAAGGTCAGCGAGGCCGACCGGATCTTCATCGGTTTCAAGGACGGCGATCGCGTCAAGGCCGAGATCGTGGGCTGGGACGCGTACGACGACGTCGGCCTTCTGCGCGTCGTCCCCGGACCGCACACGCTCACGCCCGTTCCGCTTGGAGATTCCTCGCGTGTCGGAGCCGGCGATCCCGTCGCCGCGATGGGAAGCCCCTTCGGCAACGAGGACTCGATCGCGGTCGGGGTCGTCTCGGCCACGCATCGCTCGATCGCATCGCTCACCTCCGGGTACAAGGTTGTGGACGCAATCCAGACCGACGCGCCGATCACTCACGGCAATTCGGGCGGGCCGTTGTTCGACGCCCGCGGACGCGTGATCGGGATCAACGCCCAGATCCGAAGCGACACCGGCACGGCCGAGGGAGTCGGGTTCGCGGTTCCGATCAACGCCGCCCAGCGCTCGATGCGCCAGCTGGTCGCGATCGGCCGCGTCGTTTACGCGTACTTGGGGGTGACGACAGAGACTCTGACCCCGACCCTCGCCCGTCACCTCGGCTTGGAGACCGCCCGCGGTGCGATCGTCTCCACCGTCAGGAACGGGAGCCCGGCCGACCGCGGCGGTCTGCGCGGCGGAACTCGCGAGGAGACGTTCAACGGGCAGACCGTTGCCCGTGGCGGCGACGTGATCGTCTCCATCGACGGCCGCGTCATGCGCAGTGCGGACGACGTCGTGCGGCTCGTGGGCGAGAAGCTGCCGGGCGAGACCGCGGCAGTGACGGTCCTGCGCGGTGGTGAGCGGAGAATCGTTCGAGTCCGTCTCGGCTCGCGCCCGCCCGAGCCCGACTGAGGCGTCCTTGCGCTGCCGCTTAAGAGGACAGGCGGTTCATCCGGCTGTCCGGATAAACCCGCTGATTAGGAACCCAGGCCGAGGGTAAAGGGAAAGCGCTGATCGTGTCTGCTCAAGCACAGCCTGCGACAGGAGGGGCGGAGGGGCCTTCAGTGCGGCTCATGATTCCCGCCAAGCCGGAGTACATCACGCTTGTTCGGCTGGCTCTGAGCGGGCTCTCACGCCTGAGACCCCTGAGCGAGGAAACCCTCGGCGATCTCAAGCTCGCCATCACGGAAGCGTGCTCGAATTCGGTGCGACACGGCTACGGCAACGGGGGCGAGGGTGTCGTCGAGGTCGTCTACGAGTTGCATCCGGATCGGCTCGTGATCGAGGTCGCAGACGACGGGCCCGGTTTTGCGGCCGTCGGGGAGCGGGCGGACGAGCAGAACCTCGTGGAGGGCGGCCTCGGGATCGCGATCATCAAGGCCGTGACCGACGAGTTCGAGGCCGGCAAGCGAAGCACCGGACGCGGCTCCCGCCTGCGGTTCGTCAAGTTTCTCGACCGTTAGCCGATCTCCTCGCTATGGTGGCGACCGGCCGGGGATTCCCCATGCTCCAGCGCGTCGACGTCGGAAATAAGTCCATCGCGGACTACGCCTCGCTCGCCTCGCGCGGAGTGATGGACGAGATTCGCCGGCTTGCCGAGCCGCTGGTCGGCAAGCGCGTCGTCCACGTGTCGGCGACCGCCTTCGGCGGCGGCGTCGCCGAGATCAACTACGCCTTGATCCCGCTCATGAAGGACGTCGGCCTCGACGTCGAGTGGCGGATCATGGCCGGGGCCGACGAATTCTTCGCAGTCACGAAGGCGATCCACAACGCGCTCCAGGGCGACCCTCGCGGCCTGACGCGGGCCGACGAGGAGATCTACCGGCACTACAACGCGATGAACGCCGAGGAGTTCGACGACGACTACGACGTCGTGATCATCCACGATCCCCAACCGGCAGCTCTCGTCGACCATTTCCCGGACACGAACGCGCACTGGATCTGGCGCTGCCACATCGACCTCTCGACCCCGAACCACGAGGTGCTCCAGGTCCTCGCGCCCTCGCTCGCGCGCTACGACGGCGCGATCTTCCACAGGCCCGAGTACGTACCGCACGAGCTCGCGCTGCGGGCCGCCTTCATCTGGCCGCCCGCAATCGACCCGCTGACGCCGAAGAACATGGCGCTTTCGGCCGAGGACGCGGCCTACGTGGTCGACCAATTCGGCATCCACCTCGAGCGTCCCCTGCTGACGCAGATCTCGCGCTTCGACCCGTGGAAGGACCCGCTCGGCGTCATCGACAGCTACCGGCTCGTCCGCCAGACCCAGCCCGATGTGCAGCTGGCGCTGGTCGGCTCGATGGCACACGACGACCCCGAGGGCTGGGACTACTACAACCGCACGGTCGCACATGCCGCGGGCGACCCGGACATCTTCATCCTCTCGAACCTCAACAACATCGGCTCAGTGGAGGTCAATGCGTTCCAGGTGCATTCGGCGGGCGTGATCCAGAAGTCGATCCGCGAGGGCTTCGGCCTGACCGTGACCGAGGGGCTCTGGAAGGCGCGCCCGACCGTGGGCGGCTGCGCCGGGGGAATCCCAGCGCAGATCACGGACGGAGTGACCGGCTGGCTGGTCGGATCCCCTGAAGAGTGTGCCGACGCCTGCCTCGAGATCCTCGACGACCCAGTCGCCGCGGCGGCTCGTGGCCGGCGGGGCAAAGAAGACGTGCGTCAGCGTTTCCTGATGCCGCGCCTGCTGCGCGACTGGCTCGCGCTGTTCAACCGGCTCGAGGGCAACGATCTCGGGGAGACCGCACTCGTCACGGCCGGCACTGCTTCCGTCTGAAACGACCGGTCGACACAATTGAGAACATCACTACCGCGCTAGGGTCCTGGCGATGGGGGAACGCCGGAAGCTGATCATCGTCTCGAACCGCGGGCCGGTGTCGTTTGCTCGGGACGAGGACGGCAAACGCGTGCTCCGTCGCGGCGGCGGAGGACTCGTGACGGCACTCCGCAGCTTCGTCTCTCACCACGACGTGACCTGGATTGCGAGTGCGATGACCGACGAGGATCGCGCCGTCGTCGACGAATCGGGAGGGGAGGCGATCGAGGAGGTCGCCCGCGAAGACTTTCCATACCGGCTTCGGCTCGTTGCGCACGACCCCGCTGCGTACGACTGGTTCTACAACGTGGTCGCGAATCCGACTCTTTGGTTCCTCCAGCATTACCTTTGGGCACTCGCCTACGCACCGGACATCGATCGCGGCCTCCATCACGCCTGGGAGGACGGCTACGTCCCCGTCAACCGAGCGTTCGCGGACGCTGTGCTGGCCGAGCTCGAGACGCAGCCCGATGCCGCCGTCGTCTTCCACGACTATCACCTCTATCTCGCGCCGAGGTTCGTCCGCGACGCTCGCCCTGACGCTGGGCTCGCCCACTTCGTACACATCCCCTGGCCGGAACCGAACGCCTGGCGGGTATTGCCGGAGTCGATCCGCTACGCGATCCACGAAGGGCTGCTCGCCAACGACGTGCTCGGGTTCCATGCCCATCGCTGGCGCCGAGGCTTCCTACGCTCGAGCCGTGACCTCGTCGACGCAGAGTGCGATTTCGAGCGTAGCGTGTGCTCGTTTGGCGGCGGCCGGACCTTAGTCGTGGCCAGGCCGATCTCGGTCGACCCGCTCGAGTTCGAGGAGCGGGCCGCGAGCGAGCGGGTGCGACAGCTCGAGTCCGAGCTGGAGGCCCGGCGGCCGGAGTTCCTCGTCCTGCGCGTCGACCGGACCGACCCATCCAAGAACGTCGTCCGCGGCTTTCGCGCCTTCGAGTTCTACCTCGACGCCCATCCTGAGATGGAGGGCCGCGTCGGGATGCTCGCTCTGCTCGATCCCTCGCGGCAGGACATTCCGGAGTATGCCGAGTATCTGGGCGCGATCCAGCGCGCCGCGCGGGCGGTCAACGACCGCTTCCAGCGGGAAGGGTGGGTTCCGATCGATCTCCGGATCGAAGACAACTTCGACCTCTCCGTCGCCGCCTACAAGCAGTACGACGTCCTGCTCGTGAACGCGATCTACGACGGGCTCAACCTCGTCGCCAAGGAGGGCCCGCTGGTGAACGAGCGCGACGGGGTGCTGATCTTGTCGGAGAACGCCGGCTCCCACGAGGAGCTCGGGCCTTGGGCGCTCTCGATCAATCCGTTCGACCTGGAAGAGCAGGCGCAGGCGATCCACGAGGCGATCGTCATGTCGCGTGAGGAGCGGCACGCCCGGCTGGAGGCGATTCGCGAGCACGTCCGGGCGCACGACGTCGCCGCCTGGCTCGAGACGCAGCTCGAGGATCTCGACCGCTGGGCGGCGCGCGCGGCGAGATGAGCGAGCTCTCGCATGTCGACGAGACCGGCCGCGTGCGAATGGTCGACGTCGGCGGCAAAGAAGTCTCGCGGCGAAGGGCCGTGGCACGGGCGAGCCTACGCATGGCGCCTGCGACCGCGCGCAGGCTGCGCGAGCTCCCGAAGGGCGACGCGCTCGCCGCAGCCCAGCTGGCGGGGATCATGGCCGCGAAGCGAACGAGCGACCTGATCCCGCTGTGCCACCCGCTGCCGCTGACGCACGTCGACGTCCTGCTCTCGGTCGAGGAGGGGGCGGTCGAGATCACCGCCTCCGCCGAGACGACCGCTCAGACCGGCGTCGAGATGGAAGCCCTCGTCGGCGCCACGATCGCAGCGCTGACGGTCTACGACATGGCCAAGGCGGTCGACGAAGGCATGGAGCTCACCGAGGTGACGCTCGTCGAGAAGACGAAGACGGCCCCGTGAGGACAGCGGTGCTCACCGTCTC
>Ga0184619_10000744_pt1 | contig 11274 bp, 8 predicted proteins | sample PLM0_60_b1_FD_133146 | JGI IMG/M metagenome (GOLD analysis project Ga0184619, IMG submission 133146) | Groundwater sediment microbial communities from an aquifer in East River, Colorado, USA - PLM0_60_b1 | ecosystem: Environmental > Terrestrial > Soil > Riparian zone | place: USA: East River...
CACAGCCCGACCAGCGCGTTTCTGCCGCGCGACGCCAGCGTCTGCGCAAAGGCCGGAAGCTCCACGCGCCGCTCGCTTTCCGGGAGCGGAGGCATGAGCTTGGGTTTCCACTTTGCGAGGATGATGATGTAACCGATATAGAGCCCGGCAAGCATGAAACCGGGCAGGAAGGCGCCGGCGTACAGCTGAACAACCGACACGCCTGCGACGGCGCCATAGACGATCAGGAGCACGGAGGGTGGGATCAGGATGCCGAGGCAGCCGCCCGCGGTCACTGCGCCCGCCGCCACCTTGACGTTGTAGCCGGCCTTGAGCATGGCCGGAAAGGCGAGCAGGCCCATCAGCGTCACCACTGCGCCGACGATGCCGGTGGCGGTCGCGAAGATCGCGCAGGTGACAATGGTCGCCACTGCAAGCGACCCCGGCACGCGCGCCGTGGCCAGATGCAGGCTCCTGAACAGACGGTCGATCAGCTGCGCCCGTTCGACGAGATAGCCCATGAACAGGAACAGCGGCACCGCGATCAGCACGTCGTTCGACATCACGCCGTAGGTGCGCTGCACGAAGAGGTCGAGCACCCGCTGGTCCGCGGTCGCCGGATCCACGCTGCGGTAGGCGAGCCAGGCGAAGAACACGCCCATCCCCATGAGCGTGAAAGCGGTGGGAAAACCGAGCATGATGCCGACGCAGATCAGCGCGAGCATCATAAGGCCCAGGTGCCCGTTGGTGAGGTGGCTCCAGGGCATGAGCACGATCACCGGGATGATGATGGCCGCCATCAGCGAGAAGCCGAACCACAGCTCCTTGCGCAGCTTCATTTGTGCCGCTCCTGCTGCACCACGAACTTGTCGAGCTTCTCGATGTCCTCGTCCTTCACGTGCACCATTTCCTTCAGCTTGTCGACGTCGACTTCCTGGACGTCCGCCTCGCGCGACGGCCATTCGCCCTCTTTCAGGCAGATCACGCAGCGGATGATCTCGACGATGCCCTGCACCAGCACGAACGCTCCGGCGAGCGGGATGACCGTCTTGAAGGGATAGACCGGCGGGCCCTCGGAGGTGATGTTCGAATGCTCGTCGATCGCCCAGGACTCGGCGGCGTAGGTGTAGCCGGCCCAGACGAGCGCGATGACGCCCGGGATGAAGAACACGATATACAGCGTCAGGTCGAGCGCCGCCTGCGCCCGCGGCGTAAAGAAGCCGTAGATGACGTCCCCGCGCACGTGGCCGTTCTTCGCGAGGGTATAGGCGCCGGCCATCATGAAGAGCGTCCCGTACATCATGATCATCGCGTCGAAGGCCCAGGCGCGCGGGTGGTCCAGAACGTAGCGCGAGAACACTTCCCAGCTGACGTGCAGGGTGAGCGCCACGATGAACCAGGAAAACGCCTGCCCCACCCAGGTGCTTATCTTGTCGACGAAAAGCAATAGTTTCTGCATGGCTGAAATCCTGCGGCGATAGGGCGGCGGGAGGGAGTCTATTCCGCCGATCCTGTCACGACTCTGACGGGGATCAAAAAAAACACCATCCGGTCGGCCGGATGGTGCGCCCACAAGTGCGTTCGCCGTCAGGCCTTCTTGGCGGCCGGTTTCTTGCCGAAGTAGTAGTTGTACGCCATGCGCGCGCCGACCTGGGTGTCGAGATACCAGCGCACCGTCCTCTCGGCATATTTTTTCTGGGATTCGGTGATCTCCTTCCACATCGGGTTCTCCGCCGCCTTCTTCTTGTCGACCTGGTCGAAGATCTCGAGCTGCTTCTGCAGCACCGAGTCCGGGGTCTTGTAGAACTTCACCTTGTCCTTGGTCTGCAGCTCGATGTAGTCCTGCGAGTAGCGGTTGATCGCCTTCCACGACATGTCGGCGGAAGCGGCCTCGACGGCGTTCTCGATGATCGCCTTCATCTTGCCCGGAAGCGCGTCGAACTTGGTCTTGTTGAACGTGATCTCGAACTGCTCGCCGTTCTGGTGGTAGCTCTGCAGCATGCAGATCTTGGACACGTCGGGGAAGCCGAGGATGCGGTCGGAGGTGGCGTTGTTGAACTCCGCGGCGTCGAGCAGCCCGCGGTCGATAGCCGGGACGATCTCGCCGCCGGGCAGAGCGTTCACCGCGGCGCCCATGCCGGTGAACAGGTCGATCGAGATGCCCACGGTGCGGTACTTCATGCCCTTGAAATCGTCCGGCTTGGTGATCGGCTTCTTGAACCATCCGAGCGGCTGCGTCGGCATCGGCCCATAGGGGAACGAGACCACGTTCGCGCCGATCGACGCGTACAGCTTGTTCAGCAGTTCCTTGCCGCCGCCGTACTTGTGCCAGGAGAGCACCGTGTTGGCATCCATGGCGTAGCAGGGGCTCGATCCCCACAGCGCCAAGGCGTTCTGCTTGCCGTAGTGGTAGACGAGCACCCCGTGCCCGCCGTCGAGCGTGCCCTTCGACACCGCATCGAGCAGGCCGAAAGCCGGCACCACCGATCCCGCCGGAAGCACTTCGATCCTGAGATCGCCGCCGGTCATGTCGTTCACCTTCTTGGCGAAATCGAGGGCGTACTCGTGGAAGATGTCTTTCGAGGGCCAGGTGCTTTGCCAGCGCATGCTGATCGGGCCGGCCTGGCCCTTGGCGATCATGGGAAAGCCCAGCGTGGCGGCGCCGGCGGTCGCCGCCGCGGCACCGGCCAGGAATTTGCGACGCGAAGCGGTCTCGGTTTTCTTGGATTGTTCCTTGCTCATTAGCTCCTCCTTCGGATGGTGGCAATTCATGGATGGTCGTCCCGGCGTCGTTCTTCTTGTTCCCCGGAACCTTCTGCGGTAAACGATTCGTGGGGCCCAGTTGTTCCCCCGCGGGCCCCTGGGGCGTGCACACGCCAAAGCCCGCGAATCGTATTCCTATAACGACCCGAAATCAAGCCGCTTCAGGACCTTCCGCATTGCGAAATCAAGCGGGACCCGGGGCAATCGCCGCTGGCGGATTTTTGGGAACGACTCCCGCCTTGTGGGGCGGATTGGGATGCCAGCCCATGACGATCAGCAAGGTAAAAAAGCCGAGCACGTAGGCGAGGCTCACGTGCCAGCCGTGATAGAGCCAGCGCCCCACCGACTTCGATTCCGGAAACATGTTGGAGAGCGCCACGCCGGCGCTCGAGCCGAACCAGATCATCGACCCGCCGAAGCCCACGGCGTAGGCCAGGTAGCCCCAGTCGTACCCGCCCTGCTTGAGCGCGAGAGCCGTGAGCGGGATGTTGTCGAATACGGCGGACACGAATCCGAGTCCCATCGCCGTATGCCAGGATGCGGCGGGCAATTTCTCGACCGGCATCATCGTGGCCGACAGGACCAGCGACAGGAGGAAAATACTTCCCTTGAAGCTCTCCGGCAGCACTTCCCAGTCGGGGCGGCGCAGGGGAACCGTCAGCAGCAGCGCAATGACGACCGAAGCGCCGATGAAGGGAAAATGATCCGAGATCTCCGGAAATTTCACGTTCAGCGTAACGTTGGTGACGATCGCGGTGATCAGAATGAAAAACACGATCGCCAGCCGGGTCCAGTCGACGTGGATGTGCTCGTGCTCGTGCCTGAGGATCGGCGAATGGCGGTGCTGCTGCATCGCAGCCGGGATGCCGCATATCACCAGCGCAACCGAGGCCGCCACGTAGGCCTCGAACACGTCGAGTGGGTCCACTCCGTCGATCCACATCATGGTGGTAGTGGTGTCGCCCACTACGCTCCCGGAGCCGCCCGCGTTCGAGGCCGCAACGATCGCAGCGAGATAACCGATGTGAACCTTGGCGCGGAACAGCGTATGCGCCATCGCCCCGCCGATCAGCGCCGCCGCGATGTTGTCGAGGAACGAGGACAGCACGAACACCATGACGAGCATGATGAAGGCGCCCTTCCAGTCGTGCGGAAGAAAACGCGGCAGTACCGCCGGCACGCGCGTCTTCTCGAAATGCCGGGACAGGAGAGCAAAACCGAGGAGCAGGCACAGCAGATTCGAGAGGATCACCCATTCGCTATGCAGATGGGCTATCAGGCCGGAAATGCCCGCCCCCGCTTTGAATCCGGTGAAGCCGAGCTTGTACAGTGTGATGACCGCAAGGCCCGCAAGCGCGACGCGGAGCGTGTGGCGGTGAAACAGCGCCACGCCGAGCAGCGTGATCCCGAACAGGATGAAATCGACCGGGACGCTCAGCACGGCCGGCCCATCCGCGGCATAAGCCGGGGCCGACGCAATCAGCGCGATGGGGCCCGCAACGATTCTGTGCGCAGTGTGCAGCGTTCCTCCCCGATCGAGGCGGCGATTGTAGCACCCGGGTATCGGCACGCGGAACGTGCTACATTATCTGGGAGTTCCCGCGTTCCGCACGACGCAGAAGACCCCGACAGGAGTCCGCATGAGACTGTCGCTTCGGTTCATCCTTCCCCTCGCCATCACGCTCGCGGCCATCGCGTACGCGGTGATACCGCTCGTCGACAGGTTCACGCTCCAGTGGTTCGTGCGCGACCTCGACATCCGCACCTCGCTCATCGCGAACACGATCCAGGATCCGTTGCGGGACCTCGTTCGGGAAGGCTCGCGAACGAGGGTATTGCGCTTTTTCGACCAAATCATGCGGGACGAACGCCTGTTCGCGGTCGCTTTCTGCGACCCGTCCCGCAGGATGATCTACAAGACGGCGGCGTTCCCCGCTTCGATCACCTGCGCGGGCGACGACCGCGACGCGCTCGTCAGCGAGAGCCGTCTGGTCAACCTCCAGCGCGGCCCGATCCACGTGGCGATCCACCGCGTCGAATCCGAGGACACGGCCTACGGCTATCTGATGCTGGTGCACGACATGAGCTTCGTGCAGCGGCGCAGCGACGACACGAAGAAATACATCTTTTATCTCTTCGCCGCCATCGGCGCGATCGTTTCCCTGGTGACCGTGGTGATCGCGGAGATCAGCTGGCGCGGCTGGGTCGCGGGACTCAAGGCCGTCATCCGGGGCGAAGCGTTCGGTCTCGGCGAGACGAAAGTGCCCCTGCGCGAATTGCGGCCGGTGGCGCGCGATCTGCAGGCGCTGATCCGGGATCTGGAATCGGAGCGCAGGGCGCGGGACGAGAGCCAGATCAACTGGTCGGCCGACACGCTCCGCGGAATACTGCGCAACGACCTGAAGGGCGAGGAGGTGCTCATCGTTTCCAACCGGGAGCCCTACATCCACATGCGGCGCAACGAGCGCATAGAGGTGCAGCGGCCCGCGAGCGGACTCGTGACCGCGCTCGAGCCCGTGATGCGGGCGTGCTCGGGAACGTGGATCGCGCACGGCAGCGGCAACGCGGACCGCGAAACGGCGGATTCGAGCGACCACGTCATGGTGCCGCCCGAGCGGCCCGCTTACCGGATCCGGCGCGTCTGGCTCTCCAAGGAGGAGGAAGCCGGGTACTACTACGGGTTCTCGAACAGCGGCCTGTGGCCCTTGTGCCATATCGCGCACACGCGCCCGATCTTTCGTACTGCGGACTGGAACGCCTACGTCACCGTCAACCGCCGGTTCGCCGATGCGGTGGTGCGCGAAGCGAAGACCGCCGATCCCATCGTCCTGGTCCAGGACTATCACTTCGCGCTGCTGCCGCGCATGATCCACGAGCGGCTGCCGGAGGCGACCGTCATCTCGTTCTGGCATATCCCCTGGCCCAACGCCGAGGCGTTCGGGATCTGCCCCTGGCGGGAGGACCTGATCGACGGCCTTCTGGGCAGCAGCATCCTGGGTTTTCACACCCAGTTCCACTGCAACAATTTCATCGATGCGGTGGACCACTACGTCGAGGCGCGAATCGATCGCGAAACCTACACCATATCCTACGGCGGAGACCAGACCGCGGTGCGGCGCTACCCGATCTCGATAGAATGGCCGCTCAACTCCAAGACCATGAAAAAACCGCTGGGGGAATGCCGCGCCGACGTGCGTAAGAAGAACGGCCTCGCCGCGGACACGGTGATCGGCGTCGGCGTGGACCGCCTCGACTACACCAAGGGGATCCTCGAACGATTCCTCGCGGTCGAGCGCTTTCTCGAGGTCGAACCCGAATGGATCGGCAAATTCGTGTTCGTGCAGATCGCGGCGCCTTCGCGCTCCAGCATCGACGAGTACCAGAACTTCGAAGCGCGCGTACGCGCGCTCGCGCGCCGGATCAACGACAAATTCTCGAACAAGCACCACGAACCGATCCTGCTCAAGATCGAGCACTACGAGCCCGACGACGTCTACGAGTACTACCGGGCGGCGGAGCTGTGTTTCGTGAGCAGCCTGCACGACGGCATGAACCTCGTCGCCAAGGAGTTCGTGGCCTCGCGCGACGACGAGCGCGGCGTGCTCATTCTCAGCCAGTTCACGGGGGCGTCGCGGGAGCTGCCCGAAGCCCTGATCGTCAACCCCTACAACGTCGATCAATGCGCGGGAGCCCTGAAGGCGGCGCTCAGCATGCCGCCCGCGGAGCAGCGCGACCGGATGCGCAGCATGCGGGGCCTCATCCAGGAATTCAACGTGTATCGCTGGGCCGGGCGCATGCTGCTCGACGCGGGCCAGATGCGCATGCGCTCGCGCCTGTTCGCCCGTGCGGACCGCGGGCGCAAGCTCGTTCCGCTGCGCAGCGCCTGATCACGGGTGCCGATGCCGAATTCCAGGAGCCGGAGTCGCGACGTGGCCGCCACGGCCCCCCGACGCGAGGTGCGCGAGGACGGGGCGACTGCGGACGCGGGTTTCCCGCTCGGTACCGTGCCACGCCTGCCCGCGGACGCAGGATTCTTCCTGGACATCGACGGTACGCTCCTGGACATCGCCGAAAAGCCGCAGCTCGTGCAGATCGACGACGATCTCGGGCATCTGCTCGCGACGATACGCGACGCCTCGGGCGGGGCGGTCGCGCTCATCAGCGGCCGCTCGGTCGCGGAGATCGACCGGCTTTTCGGAAGGAATTTCTGCGCCGCGGGACAGCACGGAGCGGAGCGCCGCGACGCCGCCGGAAAAATGCACCAGCACCGCGTCCCGCTCGCGGGACTTCGCAAGGCGCTCGAGCGGTTGAGACTGATGGTCGCCGAACACCCCGCGCTCGTGCTCGAGGACAAGGGCATGAATCTCGCGCTCCATTACCGCTCGGCGCCGGAGCTCGCCGCGACGGTGCGCGAAACCCTGCGCCGCCTGGTCGGGGAGCTCGGCGACGATTTCGAGCTGCAATCGGGAAAAATGGTGATGGAAATCAAGCCGAGCGGAAAGGACAAGGGTACGGCGATCGCGGAATTCCTCGCGGAGGCTCCGTTCCGGGGCCGCCTCCCGGTGTTCATCGGCGACGATCTCACCGATGAGTTCGGCTTCGAGCTGATCAACCGGGTCGGAGGCTGCTCGGTCAAGGTGGGCGAAGGCAGCTCGGCCGCGCGTTGGCGGCTGCCGAACGCGGACGCCGTCCGGGCGTGGCTCAAGCGCTTCGCCGAGCGCGGGCGGGAGAAGTCATGACCAGCCTCGACCTCGCTCTGATCGGCAACTCGAGCGTCGCGGCGCTGATCGACGCGAACGGGACCATCGTCTGGTCCTGCCTGCCGCGCTTCGACAGCGACGCGGTGTTCTGCACCCTCTTGCGCGACGGGCGCGGAGCGGACGACTACGGATTTTTCGAGATCGAGCTCGCCGATTTCGCTCGCGCCGAGCAGGCCTACATCGCGCACACGCCGATCCTCAAGACCCGCCTTTTCGACCGGCACGGGGGCGGCGTGGAAATCACCGATCTCGCCCCGCGATTCGAGCAGTTCGGCAGGCTCTTCTGCCCGGTGATGCTCGTGCGCCAGGTGCGCCCGATCTCGGGCAGCCCGCGCATCCGCATGCGCATCCGGCCCGCGTGCGAGTACGGAGCGCGCCGCCCCGCGATCACCTGGGGCAGCAATCACGTGCGCTACGTCATGCCCGAGATGGTTCTCCGGGTGACCTCCGACTACTCGATCACCGCGATCCTCGAGGAAACGCCGGTCGTGCTGCGCGAACCGGTGTCGGTCGTGCTCGGGCCGGACGAGACCCTGCAGGGCTCCGCCGCGGAAGTGTTTCGCAGGTTTCTCGACGACACCGCCGCCTTCTGGCGGGCCTGGGTGCGCAATCTCGGCATCCCGTACGAATGGCAGGAGAACATCATCCGCGCGGCCATCACCCTGAAGCTCAACGCCTACGAGGATACCGGCGCGATCGTTGCGGCGGTGAGCACCTCGATCCCGGAGTCGCGCGCGAGCGGCCGCAACTGGGATTACCGCTACTGCTGGCTGCGCGACGCGTACTTCGTGGTGAATGCGTTGAACCGCATGAACGCGACGCTACCGATGGAGCGCTATCTCGACTACATCATCAATATCGCCACGAGCACCAACGGCCGCGATCTGCAGCCGGTCTACGCGATCAGCGGCAAGGCGGGGATCGAGGAGCGCGAAATCGGATCGCTGCCCGGCTACCGCGGCATGGGGCCGGTAAGGGTCGGCAATCAGGCGTATTCCCAGATCCAGCACGACGTCTTCGGTGCGGCGATCCTTGCCGCGGCGCACGTGTTCTTCGACGCGCGGCTCGCGCTGCGCAGCGACGAGTCGCTTTTCCGCCAGCTCGAGCAGCTCGGCGAACGGGCCGCGGCGCTCTTCGACCAGCCCGACGCCGGTCTGTGGGAGTTGCGCGGGGCGAAGCGCGTCCACACTTTTTCCAGCGTTATGTGCTGGGCAGGGTGCGACCGCCTCGCGAAGATCGCCGCGCGCATCGGGCTCGCGGACCGCGCGCGCGCGTGGCGCGCGCGCGCCGACGCCATGCACACGGCCATCTGCGGACAGGCCTGGAATCCGAAGCGGGAGACCTTCACCGCCACTTTCGGCGGCGAGGAACTGGACGCGAGCCTGCTTCTCCTGCACGAGCTCAATTTCCTGCGCGCCGACGATCCCCGCTTCGCGTCCACTGTCCGCGCGATCGAGAAAGACCTGCGCCGCGGGGAGTTCCTCTTCCGCTACAGCGTCCCGGACGACTTCGGCGTTCCGGAGAACGCCTTCGTGGTGTGCACGTTCTGGTACATCGACGCGCTGTCGGCGCTGGGACGCAAGGACGAGGCCCGCGCTCTGTTCCAGAGCATACTCAGCCGCTGCAATCGCCACGGCCTGCTCTCGGAGCATATCGATCCGCGCACCGGAGAATTGTGGGGGAACTTTCCGCAGACCTACAGCATGGTCGGCATGATCAATTCCGCAATGCGTCTCAGCATCCCCTGGGACGAGGCTTATTGAGTTTCCCGGCGCCCTCCCTGCAATGATACGGATCGGGGTGGACATCGGCGGAACCAAGATGGAAATCGCCGCGATCGACGAATCGGGCGCAGAGCTGCTGCGGCGGCGCGGGCTCGCGCCCCGCGGGAGCTATGCGGAGGCGATCGAAGCGATCGCGCAACTCGTTCTCGAAGCCGAGCGCGAGGTCGGTGCGCCCTGTTCCGTGGGCGTCGGCACCCCCGGAGCGGTGTCGCGTCAATCGGGAGTGCTCAAGAAGGCCTACGCGAGCGCGCTGAACGGGATGCCGGTCAAGCCGGACCTGGAGCGCCTGCTCGGCCGCGAAGTGCGCTTCGCCAACGACGCCAACTGCTTCGCGCTCTCGGAGGCGATCGACGGCGCGGCAAAAGGCGCGCAGGTGGTATTCGGCGTGATTCTCGGCACCGGCGTGGGCGGCGGCATCGTCGCGGACGGCCGGGCGATAGCAGGCGCGAACGCGATCTGCGGCGAGTGGGGACACAATTCGCTGCCGTGGCCGTCGCCTGAGGAAATACCGGGTCCCCGCTGCGCCTGCGGCCGCGACGGCTGCATCGAAGCCTTCCTTTCGGGGCCCGGGCTCGCCCGCGATTACCGGCATGCGACCGGAGCGTCGCGCGAGCCCGCCGAAATCGCCGCGCTCGCCGAATCGGGCGATCGCGGCTGCGCCACCACCTTCGAGCGCTACGAGGAGCGGCTCGCGCGCGCCCTGGCGAGCGTCATCAATCTGCTCGATCCCGATGCCATCGTGCTAGGTGGCGGGTTGTCGAATGCGGCGCGCCTGTACCGCAATGTGCCCGCGCGCTGGGGCCGGCATGTCTATTCGGACACGGTCGTCACGCGGCTCGTGAAGGCGGCGCACGGTGACGCGAGCGGGGTGCGCGGGGCGGCGCGGCTGTGGTGACGCTGGTTCGATCAGGCGCGCACCAGAACGATATGCACGCGGTACGGCCCGTGCGCGCCGAGAACGATCGTCTGATCGATGTCGGCGGTGCGCGAAGGTCCGGAGACGAAGTTGACCGCGCGCGGCAGTTGTCCGAGCTCCGAGCGCGCGAGGGCCCAGGCGTCTTCCATGTGAGGGACGATGCGGCGCGCTTCCAGCACGGCGATGTGCGTTTCGGGCAGGAGGCTCACGGTGGCCGGTGTGTCAGGGCCGGACGCGAGGACGAGCGTTCCGGTTTCGGCGATCGCTGCGAACGCGCCCGTCACGCCGACCGGATCATCGTCCTTTGCTCCCCGCGGCTCGAGAGCGAGCCCCGCGCCCTTCCAGTCGAGGTCGGCGAGCTGCGGCCAGACACTGCCCGCAAGCGGCAGGTTGTTTGTCTTAAGAAAGCGAGCGACCGCAGCCGGAGCATCGCCCTCGGTCGCCACTTCGTCGGTCGTGCACTGCGTCGCTTCGGCCCGCGCGCGGAAGCGCGCGACGAGATCCGCTTCGACCTTGGGCAGGGTCCCGCGCGGATGCGCGCGCAAATAGGTCTCGACCGCTTCCAGCTCGGCCTGCGAGGGCGTGCTTCCGCCGCGGCCCTGCGCCTTGCGGATGCGCGCGAGAATCTTGTCCCTTGCGCTCAATCGAGCGCCTTCACGATGTCTTCGACCACTTTCTTGGCGTCGCCGAACACCATCATGGTCTTGTCCATGTAGAAGAGCGGGTTGTCGAGGCCCGCGTAGCCGGCGGCCATGCTGCGCTTGTTCACGAGCACGGTGCGCGCCTTGTGCGCGTCGATGATGGGCATTCCGTAGATCGGACTGCCCTTTTCGTGCGCCAGGGGATTCACCACGTCGTTCGCGCCTAGCACGAGCACGACGTCGGTCGTGCCGAGCTCGCCGTTGATGTCCTCCATCTCGAACACCTGATCGTACGGCACTTCGGCTTCGGCAAGAAGCACGTTCATGTGGCCGGGCATGCGGCCCGCCACCGGATGGATCGCGTAGCGAACGTTCACGCCCTTCGCGATGAGCTTCTGCGCCATCTCCTTCACCGCGTGCTGGGCGCGCGC
>Ga0184619_10000745_pt1 | contig 11273 bp, 12 predicted proteins | sample PLM0_60_b1_FD_133146 | JGI IMG/M metagenome (GOLD analysis project Ga0184619, IMG submission 133146) | Groundwater sediment microbial communities from an aquifer in East River, Colorado, USA - PLM0_60_b1 | ecosystem: Environmental > Terrestrial > Soil > Riparian zone | place: USA: East River...
CCCGGCCGGTTACGGTGCCGAACTCGCCGCCGAGCTCGCGGAGGCGCTCCTGGTCAGACCCCTGGATCTCGCTCGGGAACGGGCCTTCGCCCACGCGCGTGACGTACGCCTTGGCGACGCCGATGACCGAGTCGATCCGCGTCGGGCCGATTCCCGTCCCGACCGCGGCGCCGCCGGCGACGGTGCTTGAGGAGGTGACGAACGGATAGGTCCCGTGGTCGAGGTCGAGCAGGGTTGCGTGGGCGCCCTCGAGCAACACCGTCTTGCCGTCGCGCAGTGCGCGGTCGACGAGCAGCGATGTGTCCGTGATGTACGGCCGGAGCCGTTGCGCCAGTTCCTCGTATCGGCCCGCGAGCTCCTCGAGCTCCAGAGGCTCGGAGCCGTAGACGCGCTCGAGCCAGACGTTCTTCTCCGCCAGGGCGACCTCCAGCTTCTGACGAAGGATCTTCGGGTCGAAGAGATCCTGGACGCGAATTCCCAAACGGAACGCCTTGTCGGCGTACGTCGGGCCGATGCCACGCTTCGTCGTCCCGATCTTCAGCTTCCCGAGCCGGCGCTCGACACCCTGGTCGATCGCGACGTGCCACGGCATGATCACGTGCGCGTTCGTCGAGATGTGGAGCCGGTCGATCGCGACGCCTTTGCCGGCGAGGTAGTCGAGCTCCTCGACGAAGACCGCCGGATCGATGACGCACCCGGCTCCGATCACGCACTCCTTCCCGCGCAGGATGCCGGAGGGGATGTGCTGCACCTTGTAGGTCTCGCCGTCCGCGACGATGGTGTGCCCGGCGTTCGGACCACCGTTGTAACGGCAGACGAGGTCGGAGTGCTCGGCGAGCAGGTCGACGATCTTGCCCTTTCCTTCGTCGCCCCACTGGGCGCCTACGATCACCGTTGCGGGCATGAGACCTCCCTGTGCGCCCGGTGGAAAACGGATGCACGGGCGAAGCCCGCGCATCCTCCTAAACGGCGCCCGCCGAGCGGGCGCCTCGGCGCGCCGACGATCACGGTCGCGGGCACGTCGATGAAGTCTGCCCGATGCAGCGGCTAGGCGGAGCTTCCTTCTACCAGAGCGGCGAAGTCAGCTCGGCGTGCACGTCGCGCCCGGCACGGACAGCCCTGATCCGGTGGCCGCGCGGGCACTCGGTCCAGCCCAGATCGTGACCCGCGCCCAGCACGCCGCGAACCACGGAGGAGTGCTCGTCTCCAAAGCCGAGGCCCCGCCTCTCGCAGGCCTGGCAGACGACGGCGAAATCCGTTGCCGAGCCGAGGAGGACGATCGTCTGCTCGTACAACGTCAGTTCACCTCTCTCTCGCTACGCCGCCGCTGCCAGGTCTGCGAACTTCGCATACCGCTTCAGGAACGAGAGCTTGACCGCGTCGGTCGGCCCGTTCCGGTGCTTGGCCAGGATCACCTCAGCCAGGCCTTGCTGGTCGGACTCCTCGTTGTAGTACTCGTCGCGGTAGATGAACATGACGAGGTCCGCGTCTTGCTCGATACTATTGTGAACGGACATGTCCTCCGCGACGAAGTTGTGGAGGCCTTCTACGGTCAGGTCGTAGACGTAGTCCTCACCGTCAGGCTGGATCTCGGCGACCTCGTCCCAGTAGACGTCGCCCGTCGCGAGCCGCCGTAGCTCCCCCGACTCCACGATCTCGCTTACGCGCAGGGCGCGCGCGCGGCCGAGGTTCGAGCGGTAGAGCGTCGATCCGCAAAACTCCGTGCCTAGCGAGGCCTGGAGCGCCCGAGTCGTAACTCCGGCTCTGGTCATCGCCGGTGTGACGATCGTTCGCCACGCTTCTCGAGGAATCACGTCCCGGTTCGTGTTCGGCCGGCCGGTAGTCTCAGCGAAGCCGCTGAGGATCGAGCTGTGTGCCGCAGCCCGGGACCGGCCGAGGCCTCCGACGAAGGCCAGGAATCGCTCGATCTCCGGCCGCCCCGTGACATCGATTCTGTGGATCGGGCGACCTTTACCTGGCATCGGGACGAGCCGCCGTTTCGCATTGATCCCGAGGCGAAGCAGCAGCGAAACGACGTCGGCGCCGAGGCGCGCGCTACTGGTGTCGAACCGAACGACCGGGTACTGGACGCCCTTCGCCGCTCGGATGCAGCCGTCGGTCGCCCAAAGGTGCCGTAGGAAGACGGCGATGGCCGGGGTTGGTTGCTCGAACACCGCCTCCGGAACGCGCTTCTCGTAGGATCGAAGGCCGAAGACGCCCTGCTCGTCCAGCCACTCCGCGATTGGATTGCGAACGCTGTGCGTCAAATGCCCGCGCGCGGGTAGGTACGTCTGGTACCACGTCCGCTCCTTTTTGATCCTCGGGCGAACGGCGTCGCCAAAGACATCCGTGGCGAGCGCACTGACGAGCTTCGCAAGCTCGAGATCCTTCGACGTGTACTGGACCGCATGCCGGGGCAAGGTGCAGCCGTCACCGATGAGGTGCCCAAGCAGGGCCAGCTCTTCGTCACTCATCGTCTGCGCCTGCGGCCCGGGAAGCTCACGCGGGAGCGCGATCCGCATCCCCTGCGCCATGTCGTCCAGTCGGCGCCAGCCGTCGAAGGCGAGGAACTTGTGGTTGCCCGTCGCCCGGATTGTCCGGCCCAGGCGGGTGCGAAGCCTGTAGACGGGCTTTCGCCCGGTAGCGAAGGCGCGCAGAACCCGGCGCGACTCGAGCTTCCACGACTCGGGGTCGACCGCAAGCACGTTGAACCCGGACCGGCCGACCAGCTCTCGGATCGGGCGGTAGACGCCCTCGTCGGGGAGATAGACGCGACTGTCGCCCGCGAGACAGCCGGACTCGCGCAGGTCGGAGAGGATCGGCCGCTTGTCGTGGCGCTGCTCGACCGCGCGCGAAAGCTGCGACATCGCGAGGATCGGCACGTCGAGGTCGCGGGCGAGCACCTTCAGGTTCCGCGAGATCTGCGAGACCTCTTGGACGCGGTTCTCGGCCGTCGCACCCGACGTCATCAGCTGCAGGTAGTCGACGACTACCAGGCCGAGGTCAGGCTGGCGCGTCTTCAGGCGCCGCGCCTTCGAGCGGATCTCCATCATCGTGATCGAGCCGGTGTCGTCGACGAAGATCGGCGCTTTCGCGAGCTTGTCGCAGGCGGCAGTCAACCGGGGCCAGTCGTCGGGGCCGAGCTTGCCGGTGCGGAGACGGTTCGACTCGACCTTGGCTTCGCTGCACATCAGGCGTTGAGTGACCTCGGACTTCGACATCTCGAGCGTGAAGATCGCGACCGGCGTCTCGTGCCTCACGGCGAGATTTGCCGCCATACAGAGGCCGAGCGCCGACTTACCCATGGAAGGACGGGCCGCCGCGATGATCAGGTTGCCGGGCTGGAAGCCCGAGGTCAGCCGATCGAGGTCACGGAACCCGGAGGGGACACCGGTAATGTCGGCGCCGGCCTCGTAGAGGGCCGTGATGCGCTCGAAGCCCTCCTTCAGAAGCTCGTCGATGTGTGAGAACTCTCCCGTCACGCGCGCCTGCGAGAGCTCGAAGACGACCTGCTCGGCCTTGTCGACGAGATCGCCGGCCTCGCCGGGGCGATCCCAGCCGAGGCGCGAGATCTGGCTGCCGGCGTTGATCAGTCCGCGCAGGGTCGCCATCTCGCGGACGATGCGGGCGTAGTGACCGGCGTTTGCACTCGCGGGAACGAGCGCAGCGAGCTCGTGGATGCGGACTCTGCCGCCAACGTCGTCGAGGTCGCTGCGCTCTTCGAGCTCGTCGACGAGGGTGATTACGTCGACAGGCTCGCCCTTGGCGTACTGGGCCAAGGCCGCCCGGTAGATCTTTGCGTGGCTTTCCCGATAGAAGTCGGAGGCGTCGAGCACCTCGCTGACCGCCCCGATCGCGCCGGGGGAGATCATCATCGCGCCGAGGACCGACTCCTCAGCCTCGAGATTTTGAGGCGGCACCGGAGCGGTCTGCGAGGGCTGCGGGACCTGGGCGAACTGCGTGACCTGAGCCATCGACGGGTAGTCAACCTGGGACCTGCCCGAAGGGAAAGGCCTGTGCATAAGAGGCCCGTTCCTACTAGACGAATCTTCGCGATCTGCAGGCATTATAGAACATATGTTCGCAGATCGACCGGACGGATCTGTGGGAAGATTCTCCGCAGCTTGCGGGAAGTTCCTGCGGCGATCCCCAGGCGGTGGAAACCGCTGGGGAAAATGCTATTCCCGAGCGGGCTCGGGCTCTGAAGCGGCGTCCGCCGGACTCTCGACGGAATCCATCGGGCGGTCGAACGCGTCCTCCGGGACCGGCTCCTCGGCTTCCGCTTCAACCTCCGCGACTGCGGCTTCGGTGGCGGCGGCCTCTGCGGCGCGCGCTTCTTCGGCCTCGGCTGCGGCGGCAGCCTCTTCCTCGGCTGCGGCCTGATCGAGCGCCTGCAGCTCCTCCTCGGGCGGCAGCTCGCCCCCCTCGGGCACGACGGCGAGTCGTAGCGTCGCCGTCACATCGGCGAAGAGCTCGACGGGCACTTGGTAGCGGCCGATCCACTTGATCGACTCGGGCAAGTCGAGCTTGCGCCGGTCGAGCCTCACGCGCTGCTCCTGCCAGACTCGGTCGGCGATGTCCGTCGCGGTGACGGAGCCGAAGAGCGTTCCGGTCTCCCCCGCCTGGACGTCGAAGCGGAGCTCCTGCCCCTCCAGCTTCTGCGCCAGCTCCTGCGCCTGTTCGAAGGTCTGGGCTTCGTGGCGGGAGCGGCTCGCCGCGAGCTGCTCGAGCTCACCGATGCGCCCCGCGGTCGCGGGCTCGGCCAGCCGGCGGGGCAGCAGGTAGTTGCGCGCGAAGCCGGCCGCAACGTCGACGACTTCGCCGCGCAGGCCGACCTTGTCGACGTCCTCTCGGAGAATGACCTGCATGAGTGACTCCCCTAGCGATCCCGATCGCGGCCGCGATCGCCGCGATCGCCGCGGTCCCGGCGGCCGTCGGGGCGTTCCTCGCGGCCCTCGGCGACGTAGGGAAGGAGCGCCATCTCTCTCGCACGCTTCACGGCGACGGCAACCTGGCGCTGATGGCGCCGGCAGGCGCCGGTGATCCGCCGAGAGCGGATCTTCCCTTTCTCCGAGACATAACGGCGCAGCTGATTTGCGTCCTTCCAATCGACCTCGACGATCTTCATCCGGCAGAACCAGCAGTTCTTCTTCCGGATCGGTCCGGCGTTCGGCCCGCTGCGCCGCCGCTGCTGTCGGTCTTTCTGCTGCGCCATCAGCGATCACCTGCCGACCGGGTCGTGCTCTCTGGCCGCGAAAACCAAGTCTCGCAAGGACGCAGGGAGCGGTCGTAGTTGAAAGCTACGGGCGCGACTGAGGACGCGGCGAGATGCCGGTTTGCAGCGCCCCAGAGAGTGCGAGACGGGCGGTAGGGGGTCGCAATCACTAGAAGGGAATGTCGTCGTCCGCGGCGCCGCCGCCGCCGAAGTCGGCGTTCTCGGCCTGCGTGGTGGCGCCCGCGGGCACGAACTGCGACTGGCCTTCTCCGCCCTCGCCGCGGCTACCGAGGAACTGGACGCTGTCGGCGATGATCTCGACCGCCTGGCGCTTGGTGCCGTCCTGAGCATCCCACTCGCGCCATTCGAGGCGGCCGTCGATTGCCACCGGACGACCCTTCGAGAGGTACTGCGCGCAGTTTTCGCCCTGATTGCCCCAGACGGTGACGTCGAAATAGTTCGGTTTCTCGGTCCACTCGCCGGTCTGTCCGTCCTTGCGACGCGTGTTGACGGCGATCCTCAGGCTGCAGACGGCGGTCCCGCTCGGCGTGTGCCTGAGCTCGGGATCGCGCGTCAGATTGCCCAGGAGTACGACTCTGTTGATGTTGGCGGCCATCTAAATCCTCCTCACCCGACGGGGCTTGCTTGCTCTTCTGCATCCTGCCGCTGCTCGCCCTGAGTTTCTAGCGGCTGCGGCGGACCTGCCGCGATTCGCCGGACGGCCAGGTGGCGCATGACACCGTCCGTGATCTTGAGCACGCGCGAGACCTCTTCCAGCGCCTCCGGCTCGGTGTCGAACGTGAGCAGGTGGTAGACGCCGTCGGTCTTGTGGTCGATCTCGTAGGCCAGCTTCCGCCGGCCCCAGACGTCGTGGGCGCCCCAGCTGCCGCCCGCGGCCTCGATGTTCTCGCGCACGCGACTGACGATCTCGGTCTGGCGCTCCTCAGGGAGCTCCGGGTCGAGCATGAGCAAGATTTCGTACTCGATCACGTCCCCGAATTCCTCCTTCCCATGGTCTGAATCGGCCTCGCCTGCGAGCGCCGCTTCGGGTCGTACGGCGCGACTGCGTGGCAGGAAGTCCGCGGAAGAGTAGCATCGCGTTGATGCGAGCCCGACTGGCCTGGCTCTTCGGCGCCGCGGGCGCGGCCGGCGTCGCCTACCGCACACTCCGTCGCCGGCCTGTGGGTGAGGCCGCCGCCGACCCTCGCGCCGACGAGCTACGGCGCAAGCTCGACGAGTCGAAGCCGATTGTCGAGGAGCGCGAGGAGTTCGAGGCAGGCGAGACGCCGGTGGACGAAGCGGAGCCGACCTCGCTCGAGGACAAGCGAACCGCCGTCCACGAGCGCGGCCGCGAAGCCGTGCGGGAAATGCGCGACCCTACGGCAGAGGAGTGAAGGCGCTCGCGCCGGCGGTCAGGCCGCGCGCGACCTTCCATTCATAAGCGCTCGACTGCAGCAGTCGGCGCTCGCCCGGGTTCGACATGAAACCGCACTCGACGAGCACCGCCGGCACGTTCGCCCAGTTGAAGCCCGTCAGGTCGGAGCGCGGGATAAGGCCGAGGTTCTTCGCTCGGGTCGCGCTGACAGAAGCGGACTGGATGAGCCGCGCCGCCTTCAGGCTGCGTCCGGAGATGTCGTCCGTCCAGCCGCGATGCCACGCCGGATACAAGGTCGAGAAGCCGTGCTGGGACGTGTCCGTCGAGCCGTCCGCGTGAATGCGGAGCATCAGCGCTGCGTGGCGGCGGTTGCAGAACTGGGCGCGGGCGATGTTGCCGCCGTTGCCGTAGCGGAAGAGTGGGCCGGTGCGCGTCATCGCGACCCTGTAGCCGCGCCGGAGCAGAAGGGCGCGCGTCTTGCGCGCGATCGCAAGCGCCACGGCGGCTTCGCCCGAGGCGCCGCCGCCGTCCTTGATCTTCAGCACCCGAGAACCGGGCCCGATCGGCTCGGTCTGACGGCCGACGGCGGGCGGGGTGCCGTGGCCGGGGTCGAGGCAGACGAGCGGCGCGGGCGCGGCCGCGATCATGGTGTCAGGCGCTCTGCCAGGTACTTGACGCCCATCGCGTAGCGGTACTCGATCCCCATGTGGGTGCCGTCGAAGAGCTCGTAGTGGACATCGGTGACCCCGATCTCCTCCAGCGCTCGCCGGAAGGCCTCGGCGCCGAGGTCGAGATAGACGTCGTCGCGGTTGCCGGCGTCGATGTAGATCGCCTTCAAAGAGCGGAGCGCCTCGTCGTAGCGCGCCGCCATTCGCACGGGGTCCCAGGCGAGCCAGCGCTCCCAGACTTCCGGTTTCAGCTTGCCCGTCTGTGTGTCGTAGGGCACGTGAACGGTGCCGTCCTCGTCGGTCGAGTAACAGGCCGCCATGCACCAGTCGTTGAGGAGCACGTGGTCGGTCCGCTTTGAGAGCGGAGGCCGCGAGCGGAAGTCCTCCCAGAAGCGCTCGAACGAGCCGTCGTAGCCGTCGCGCAAGGCACGTACCGAGACGCGGAAGTCGGGGAGGTAGCACGTCTCGAAGAGTGCGTCTCCCGCGTGCGTCGCGAGCCCGCCGAAGAGGTCGGGCCGCAGCATCGGCGTCACCATCGCGCCGTAGCCGCCGCTCGATTTTCCGGCAATCCCGCGGTGCGCGGCCTCAGCGAGGGTCCGGTAGTTGGCGTCAGCCCAGGGAACGACCTCGTCGCAGAGGTACGTGTGGTAACGGCCGGTGCCGGGCGAGTCGATGAACTGGCTGCCGCCGAGAGAGGTCCAGCAGTCGACCCAGACGAGGATTGCCGGCGGCGCCTCCCCGGAGGCGAACAGCTCGTCCATCAGCTCTGGCGGGTTCTTGCGGAACGCCGAGCGGTTTCGCCACATGTCGAGCTGGCCGGTAAGGCCCTGGATCAGGTAAATGGACGGGTACCGGCGGTCAGGGTCATCGTCGTAGCCGGGTGGGACGTAGACCCACAAGGGCCGGACGTGCGGGTCGCCGAGCGGGTTGGACTTCAGCACCTCGCTCTCGAACGAGTGCTCGTCGAGGCGGCCGGCGAAGTCGATCGACCAGGGCAGCATCATCCCGAGCCTACCGTCGAGGAGGCGGATTCAGGCTGCGCTCGGCAGCCTAGTGGAGCCAGGGAGCGAGGAAGCTCTCGATGTCGCGAGCGCCACGCGGCTTCTCGAGCCTGGCGTGGACGCGCTTGTCCTCGACGACGAGGAGCACAGGAACGTCGCCCACCTTGAACCGCTCCGCCAGCTCGGGGTGCTGCTCGATGTCGACGGAGTAGAGCTTGAAGGTGCCGTGGTTCGAGCGGCGCTGCAGCACCTGCGCGAGAAATCCCTCGACGCGGCGACAGCGGCCCGAGGCGCTCGAATGGAAAAAGACCAGCCCGGGCTGGCGCGGTGCTCGTTGTTTGGCGGACCCCTCCACTGATGCTCGCTAAGAATAACGACGAACTCCGTCGTCAGGTTTCGCTCAAGAATCGTTTCAGCATCTGTGCGTTCGTCGGCGCCTGGGCCACGACCCCCGGCTCCGCTCCCGTTTCCACCGTCGACTCGAACGGCGACGGCGACTGCATCGCCGAGCGGCCGTTGTTGTTGAACATCGCGTAGACGGTCTCCGTCTCGCCGGCCAGCTCGCGGAGACGCGGCACCCATTCGCGCAGCTCGTCCTCGGAATAGAGGTAGTCGAACCGCTCGGCCGCGCTTCCCGTGCGTTTGTTCCAGGTGGCCGCGTTGCGGCCGTGGAAGCGGACGTACCCGGTTCTACTCGTGGCGGCCGCGAGGGTGGGGAGGACGTTGCGGCCGTTCGTCTGAGGCGCGTCGACGATCACGTAGGCCATGCCGTGCTCCTCGAGAAAGCGGAGAGTGTCGGCGCGGTTCTCCTCGTCGAGCCAGCTCGCGTGGCGGAACTCGACCAGCATCGAGTCGCCTTGCAGCTGCCCCTGGGCCCACTCGAGGTACTCGAACGACTGCGGCTTGTAGACGACGTAGGGAGGGAACTGCATCAGGATGCCGCCGAGCTTGCCGGTCGCGCGGAGCGGCTCGAGTGCGTCGTGGAAGCGCCTGAAGACCTCGGCCCGGTACTCGCGCGGCGGCCGGTCGACCCGCCCGCGGGCGTCGGTCGGGACATCGCGCAGGTCGGTCGGCAGCTGTTCGACCTTCACCGGGTGGCGGGTCATGACCCCGAATGCCTTCACGTGCATGGTGAAGTCCTCGGGCGTCCGCGCCGTCCAGTTCTCGACCAGGTGCGGCTCCGGGAGTCGGTAGTACGTCGAGTTTGCCTCGACGACGTCGAAACGCTCGGCGTAGTAGCGCAGTCGGTCCTCGCCGGACTTGACCCCTTTCGGGTACCAGACCTTCGTCAGCGTCTCGTCGGCCCAGGAGCAGACACCGACCCGGATGGGCGCGGGCATGGGCCGAGGCTACAACCTGAAGCTCGGGATGCAGCCCGAACGGGACCTGGGCGCAGTGGTTCGCCGTACATAGGTCATGGACGAGTTCGAGACGGAGGTGGCGATGTCCAGGACGCCCTATCAAGCTCTGCTCCTGAAGGCTCTCATCGTTGGAGTTGCCCTCGCCTTGGCGGCCGTTGCCGCCGCTCCTGCGTCGGGAGACGGCCTGCCTGTGCTCGGTGTCGACGCCGGCTCGCAAGGCGTCGCTGCGCGCTCAGGTCAGGTCCGCTACGTCACCTTCCGTTTCGGGCGAGACACGATCGTCGCTCGGACGTCGGTTGCCGGCGGAAAGGTGCTTGGCTACACGCGCCTCCCAGGATCTTTCACCGTCCCCGCCGTTGCGTATGACGGCTCGGCGAGTGGGCTCTCGGCCGATGGCAAGACGCTCATACTCATCGAGCCTCGCGCCAGATTCCCACGGGCCCGAACCGCACTCGCGGTACTCGACGCAAAGCGACTGGTCCTGCGCAAGGTCGTCACGCTGGCCGGCGACTACAGCTTCGATGCGATCTCGGCCGGTGGGACGACGATGTTTCTGATCCAGTACACCTCCGCCAAGGATCCGACCCGCTACAACGTGCGTGCCTACGACGTGCGCGGCGGACGCCTCTTCCCGAACTCTGTCGTCGACCCGCACGAGGATCAAGACGCGATGCGCGGCTCGCCGATCACGCGCGCCACGAGCCCGAACGGTCGCTGGGCGTACACGCTGTACGACGGAGCCGGCGGAACCCCGTTCGTCCACGCGCTCGACACGGAGAAGCGTCAGGCTCGCTGCATCGACCTGGCCATGCTTGTAGGCCGCAATGATCTCTGGCGCCTTCGCCTCAGCGTGCTCCGCAGCGGCCTGAGCCTGGCCGTCGGGACGCCTCGGCATGCGGTCGCGCTCATCGACACCAACAACTTCAGCGTAACCGCGCCAGGGCGGCGGGCAGAGGCGAACACGTCGAGCTTCTACGACACCCGCCGATGGCTGCTCCTCGCGATCGCAGTCCTGGCGACAATCGCGACAGTGCTCGCCGTGTCGGTCGCCGTTCGGCGCTTGCGGGCTCGACTCGCCCGCCCCCAACACGTCTAATCGGGCCAGACGGGCGGCTAGGCCGTCTGGCTGACCGCCGGGCCCCGCTCGCTGTAAGCGGCCGTAAGGGGAAGATCGACCACGAAGGTCGAGCCCTTTCCCTCTCTGGAGTCGACCGAGACCCGGCCCTCCATCCGGTGCACGAGCTCGCGGCAGATGTAGAGCCCGAGGCCGGTGCCGCCGACGCCGCGGGCCAGCTCTGGGTCGACGCGGTAGAACTTGCCGAAGATTCGTTGTTGCTCGCCGGTCGAGATTCCTATCCCTTCGTCCTGCACGGTGATGCGGATCCCCCCGTCTCGCGGCTCGATGCCCACTTCGACGCGTCCGCCGTCGGGTGAGTACTTGACCGCGTTGTCGATCAGGTTGATCAACACCTGGCGCAACTTGTCGGCGTCACCGACGATCGACTCCAGGGAGTTCGTCGCCATGAGCTCGATCGAGATGTTCTCCCGGTCGGCGAAGCAGCTCCGCATCTCCTCGACGACGGCCTCAGTGAGCGTTCGCAGGTCGATTCCTTCCTGCTCGAGCATGAAATGGCCGGAGGCGAGCTTGTTCGC
>Ga0184619_10000746_pt1 | contig 11267 bp, 10 predicted proteins | sample PLM0_60_b1_FD_133146 | JGI IMG/M metagenome (GOLD analysis project Ga0184619, IMG submission 133146) | Groundwater sediment microbial communities from an aquifer in East River, Colorado, USA - PLM0_60_b1 | ecosystem: Environmental > Terrestrial > Soil > Riparian zone | place: USA: East River...
CGGACGGAGTGGCTGATGCGCTGCGACCGGGTCGACTTCCCGCCGGGCGGGATCGCCTACCGGCACACCCATCCCGGGCCAGGGATCCGCTACCTGCTGCACGGCTCCATCCGGGTCGAGAGCGGTGGCGAGTGCAAACTCTACGGTCCGCTCGAGCCCTGGTTCGAGTCAGGCCCTGACCCTGTGCTCGCGCTCGCCTCCGACACCGACGAGACCGCCTTTGTCCGCGTCATGCTGCTGCCGCGCGAATGGGCGGGGAAGCGGACGATTCGCTACGTCGACGCTGACGACGCGGCGAAGCCGAAACGCCAGCAGGCGACCGTCTTCTTCGACGAGCCGATCGACCTGTGAGCCGCACGGGGGCACGGATCCTCGTCGACCAGCTCGTCGCGCACGGCGTCGACACGGTGTTCTGCGTCCCCGGGGAGAGCTACATCGCCGCGCTCGACGCCCTCCGGGACGCGCCGATCCGGCTCGTCGTCGCGCGCCACGAGGCAGGCGCCGCAAACATGGCCGAGGCCTACGGCAAGCTCACCGGCCGCCCCGGTATCTGCTTCGTCACACGTGCACCCGGGGCGACACATGCGGCGACCGGCGTGTACACCGCCTTCCAGGACTCGACGCCGCTCATTCTCTTCGTCGGCCAGGTGCCGCGCGGACACCGTGGCCGCGAGGCCTTCCAGGAGCTCGACTACGCGGCTGCGTTCGGCTCCTATTCGAAGTGGGTCGAGGAGGTCGAGCAGCCGGGAAGCTTCCCGGAGACGACGGCACACGCGTTTCAGACGGCCTTGTCGGGTCGCCCTGGACCCGTCGTGGTCGCGCTGCCCGAGGACGTGCTCGACGCCCGCGCCGAGGTCTCGGACGAAGCGCCGCGCGCTCCGGTTCGGGCCGCGCCCTCGGCGGCCGACCTCGCGCGCGTGCGGGAGCTGCTCGCGGCGGCCGAGCGGCCGCTCGTGGTCGTCGGCGGGGGCGGCTGGAGCGCGGAGGCGGCGGCCGACCTGCAGGCGTTCGCGGAGGCCAACGAGCTTCCCGTTGCCACCTCCTTCCGCCGCCAGGACTACATCGACAACGCTTCGTCGAGCTATGTCGGCGTGCTCACGATCGGGCACGATCCCGCACTCGCCTCACGGCTGCAGCAGGCGGATCTGCTGCTCGTCGTCGGCTCGCGCCTCGGCGACATCCCGACGCGCGGCTACACGACGCTCGAGCCGCCGCGAACGCCGCAGACGCTCGCCCACGTCCACGCCGACCCTCGCGAGCTCGGCCGCGTCTTCGAGCCCGATCTGCCGATCGTCTCCGGCTCGCCGGAGTTTCTCGCTGCCGCCCGCGCGCTCGAGCCGGTGAACGCCGCGCAACGCGCGGCGTGGATAGAGTCGGCTCGCGCCGACTTCGTCTCGAGTCTGCGACATCGGCGCGGGCCGGGCGAGCTCGACCTCGGCGACGTGATCGAGCACCTTCGCGAGCGGCTTCCGGAGGACGCGATCCTCACGAACGGTGCCGGAAACTACACGGTCTGGTGCCACCTCTACTACGTCTTTCGCCGCTATCGCACCCAGCTCGCGCCCTGCTCGGGGGCGATGGGGTACGGCATCCCTGCGGCGCTGGCCGCGAAGGTCGTCTTTCCCGAGCGAACGGTCCTATGCGTCTCCGGAGACGGCGACTTCCTCATGAGCGGGCACGAGTTCGCCGCCGCCGTGCAGGAGAAGCTGCCGATCGTGGTGCTCGTCGTCAACAACGGCATGTACGGAACGATCCGGATGCACCAGGAGCGGCTGTTCCCCGGCCGCGTCGTCGGCACCGACCTCGTCAACCCGGATTTCGTCGCCTGGGCGCGCGCCTTCGGCTGTTACGGCGAGCTGGTCGTGCGCTCGAAGGACTTCCCCGATGCGCTCGAGCGCGCGCTCGAGCAAGATCTACCCGCGCTGCTCGAGTTGAGGGTCGATCCCGAGTCGATCACGCCCCGGCAGACCCTGTCGCAGATTCGCTCTGCCGCGCCGTCGTGAGCGGCGCGTGGAAGTAGGCTCCTTGGATGATCACCGGGCGCATCCGACACACCGTGGCGTTCTCGCTCGCCCATGCGGAGGGATCGGCGGAGGAGCGCGACTTCCTCGAGGCGGCCGAGCGGCTCGAGGCGGTCCCGGGCGTGGAGGCGTTCGAGCTCCTCGCCGAGGTCAGTCCGAAGAACGGCTACCGCTTCGGGATCTCGATGGAGTTCGCAGATCGGGCCGCGTACAACGGCTACAACGAGCACCCGGACCACGTGCGCTTCGTGCAGGAGCGCTGGCTGGGCGAGGTGAGTGACTTCCTCGAGCTCGACTACGCCGCGCGCTAGAGGTCGTACGATGGCGGCCATGACGCGCTACCTGCACACGATGTACCGCATCACCGATCCGGATCAGAGTCGCGCCTTCTACGAGGCGCTCGGATTCGAGTTCCGGCGGGAGCTGCCGATCGTCCGGGACGGCGAGTTGGAGGCGACCAACTACTTCTTCGGGATTCCCGGGCAGGAGGAGGAGCTGGAGCTGACCTTCAACCATGACGGCCGGAGCTACGAGCTCGGGACCGCCTATGGACACATCGCGCTTGCCGTTGACGGCCTCGACGCGACGCTGGCGCGGTTGAAGGAGCAAGGCATCGAGCCAGAGCGCGAGCCCTATCGAATCCGGGAGGGCGGGAGCCGGCTCTGCTTCGTCGGCGACCCGGACGGCTACCGGATCGAGCTCATCGAGCGCAACGGGTAGCCCCGAGACCGAAAGCGGCGCGCTCCGCGGCGTAGCCGGAGCTAGAGCCGGCGCTCAGTAGCGCGGGCTCTGGAAATAGTCGCGCATCACGCGCATCAGCCACGCGGCCGCGAGGAACATGTAGGTCAACGCCGGGAGCGCGATCACAAACGCTGCGACGAGCGGAGCAGCCGGCAGGCTGATCGTCCCCGCCGCGCTGATACTCCGGCTGATTCCGGCGCCGACGACCACGGAAACGAGGACGTGGAGCAGCGCCTTTGGAAGGTTCCGCGGACCGAACCTCGGCAGCGTCACGGCGATCCAGAGCGCGATCAGCGCCGCTCCTACGCCGAGAGCAAGGACGAAGGTGTCAACAGAGATTTCGGACGTCATTTCGACCGCAAATCGCCTCTTCGAGCGGCTATCGGCCCCTCGCATTCACACGGGAGCTAGACCTTCGCTCAAGTTTCTGCGCCGGGAGTCTAAACAGGGCGCCCGATGCTTGTCCTTCCCTGACGACCTTCCTACTGTTGAGCCGGGGAAACCAAAGGGGGAGGGGCCCATGCGGCGGCTCAAGGTACTGATCGCCGATGATCATCGGTTGATGCTTCATGCGATTCGAATCGCGCTGGCCGACAACGAGGACATCGAGATCGTCGGCGAGGCTGATTCTGGCACTAAGGTCGTTCCGCTCGTCGGCCAGACGTCTCCGGACATCGTCCTACTCGATATCCGGATGCCCGGCATCGACGGTCTGACTGTTCTCGAACGCCTACAGGCGCGGTACCCGCAGGTGCGGGTCGCGATCCTGTCGGCGGTCGACGATCCGTCCGTGATTCAGGCAGCGTTCACGCGCGGAGCGAGTGCTTTCATCGTCAAGCACATCGACCCGCGCGACCTGGCTGCTGCGATTCGTCAGGCGATCGAGGGTGCGGTCTTCCAGCCGCTCGGGCTGCTTGACCGCTCAGACGGGGCCGCGAACGACGCGGACCTGAGCAAGCGCGAGTTGACGATCCTGCAGGCGCTCCAGTCGGGGCTGTCGAACAAGCAGATCGCCAAGGAGCTGTTCCTGGCGGAACAGACGGTCAAGTTCCACCTGACGAATATCTACCGCAAGCTCGGCGTCGGTAGCCGAACCGAGGCCGTGCGCTACGCGTACGAGCACGGGCTCGTCGAGCACCCGATCTACCACGTCGCCTAGTCGAGTTCGGGGCGCGGAACCGCGGCGACTCGCCGGGGTTCTGCGCCCCATGCGACCGGATCGAAACGCCGGGCAGACAGACGGAGCCGCAGCGGCTGTGCCTGCGCGACGCTTCAGCGCACTCGCACAGCGATCTGCGCGGCTCTGTAGCCGGGAGCCGATGCCCGTACGAGGAACAGGCCTTTCCGCCTCGGGCGAATGCTGAACCGGACCATGCCACCCACGGTCGTCCGTAGGCGTCGCGCCCGAATGCCGGCTCCCGAGATGCGGACCCTGGCGCCGGTGACGCCGACCTTGGACTCGAAATTCCTGACGGTGAGGCTGAGCGCCGTCGCCCGGCGTGCGCGCAGCGGCGACCCGGTGACGATGAGCTGCATGCGCCGCGTCCGTGAGATCAGCTGAACGGGCGTGAAGTCACCGAGGTTGTTGCCCTCGTCGAGCGCTGCTACGCGCCAGTAGAGGCGTCCGGTATCAAGTCCTCCGAGGGCGAACCACTTCAGCGGCGGCGCGTAGTTGGCGTTGTCTGTGGTGACGTTCTCGAGCGGCTGAATGAAGGACGGACGTGCGGATAGCTGCACGACGTAGCCCTTCACGCCCGCCTTCGGATTCCAGCTGAGGAGGATGTGATCGATCGCAGCGTCGGCGCGGGCGCCCGTTGGCTCGCCGATCGTCCGCACGAACGTGTGTGTAGCCGTGTACGGCCCCGGTGCCATTCCAAAGGGGCTCTTCGGGAACTCGGCACGCACACGCCAGCTGAAGATCCCGGTGCCGTACATCAGGATTGGAGTCAGGACGGGCGTGCGCAAGCCGTTGAGCTCGCGGTGCGTGCCGTCCGGCAGATCGGCGGAGACGTCGTAGGCGACCGCCCCGTCGACCGGAGCCCATGACCAGCTCGGGATGAAGTCGCCGCCGCTCGGGTTGTCGGGGCTCAGTTGCGGCGTCGGCAGCTTCTGCTGGAACGTCGCCGGAGTTTCCCCCACCGCGGGGCGCCAGGTGAGACCGACGAGGTTCTCGTCGTCTGCGCGCACGCGCCAGTAGAGGACCGAGTCGGCCGGGTACGTCGTGTTGCTCGTATAGGCGGTCGAGTCGGTCGTAACGTCCTCGAGCACCGTTCCGAAGCTCGGGTCCTGTGAGATCTGAAGCCGATATCGCCGCGCGCCGTCGGCAGGCGTCCACCGGAAAGTGGGCGGCCCGGAGAAGATCGTCCCATTGGCCGGCTCGAGCAGCGTCGGCGGAGTCGACTGTTTCTGGAAGTTCCTCGGTGCCGCCTTGAGCGGGTCCCCAACTGCGTTGCCACCGCTGAATTGAGCGGCCGGCAGAACAGCCCAGTAATACAAGGTCGTCTCGTCGGGATACGTCGTCGGCGCAAAGCTCGTCCTGGGCGCGTACGCCGGGACCTGCGTGAATGCGTAGTCGACGACATTCGTAAAAGCGGGATCCTTTGCGACAAGCACGAAGTAGCTGCTTGCGCCGGCGACCGGCTTCCACGTGAAGTAGGGCGTCATCCCCGTGGTCGTCCCGGTCGTCGGAAGGCCGTAGTCGTCGGCGCCAAGGTAACCGGCCTCACACGTAGGCGAGCAGGCGCCGCCGGCCGGATAGCCGGTCCACTGGAAGGCCCACCCGAGGCCGTTCGGGTCGAGGTAGGTGTAGTCGCCGAAGACGTCGTCGTTGCCGGCCCTGTCGCTACGCGCGCGAATGCGCACGCAATATTTCGCGCCTGGACTGAGGGGCGCGAAGTCGGTAGCGACCGAGTGCGGGCTGTCGTAAGGCTTACTGGCGGTCAAGTTCGTGCCCAGCGGCGTCCAGGCGGTCACAGCCGTCGTCGAACGCCAGTGGCCCAGAAGAGAGGTCGCGCTCCAGTTGCACCGGGATAGGCCGTCGTCGTAAGGAGTGACGTCCACCTCGTAACTCGACGCGCCCGGGACCGGGTCCCACGTAATAAGCGGGACGTTTGTCTGGTAGCCGGTCGCTAGGGCAATGTCAGTGCCGGGATCGGCCAGGTTATCCCTCATGTGCAGGTTCTTTATCGCAGGGTTCGGCGTCGGCGGAACGTTGTCGAACGTTTTTGCGAAGGAGGGTCCGACGTTCCAGACGCCGGCGTTTCCGTCGACATCGATCGCCCGCACCCGCCAGTAGTACGTGTTGTCCTTGAGCACGTTCGTCGGCGACAGCGACGTCCCGATCGTGGTCCCGGTGCAACACACCTTCGAGCCTGGAGCGAAGTCTTGCGATGAGTTGACATCCACTTCGTAGCGCGCCGCGCCGAGAACCCGATCCCACGAGAACTGCGGGTCGTAGACCTCGGGCGCAGTGCTGAGGTCGACGACGTGCGGTGTCGTCCCCGACGGCCACACCCAGGTGAATGAGCTGACCGGTGAGCGAACGCCGCGGTTCCCTTCCGCGTCGACCGGAGTGATCCCCCAGTAGTACGTGCCGGGTGCAAGCGCAGCGGCGCGTGTGAAGCTTGTCGCCGTCGTCTCGACCGGGCCTGACGTAGAGCTCGTTCCCGGCACGAGCGATCCCAGCGAGGGATCGTAGGCGATCGAGAGCAGGTACTTCCGCGCGCCCGGTACCGGTGTCCAGCTCAGCTTCAAGGGCGTCGTCGGATAAACGACGGTGCCGCCGTTTGCGGGCGTCTGAAGGCTCGCCGTCGCCGCCCATAGTTTTTTGATCGAGCGTCCCTGCGACCAGGCCGACGCGCCGCCGTCGGCAGTGAGGGCGCGAACACGCCACCAGTACGTGCCGTTCGGCATCGTCTTCTTCAGCGTTGCACGGGTGTTCTTCGTCAGAAACTCGTCCTGCCCCCTGCCGAGGACCGGCGAGTTGAATCCCGAGTCCGCCGAGATCTGGAACTCGTACTGGTCGGCGCTGGCGACCGGCTTCCACGCGAACGCCGGCACGGCGTCCGTCGTCGCGCCGCCGGCGGGAGAAAGCGGCAAGGGCGCGGCGAGCCGCGCACCCGCGGGTGCGGCCCCGGCGAGCAGGACCAGCGCGAACGCAGCCACCCACCACAGCCGCTCCCAACGGCGTCCGGCAGGTGTAGTTCTCGATTGCGAAGCGTTGGTCGCGTCTGGCATCGGGCTCCTTGTCCGGCGAGCACCCCGCAACCCTCCGGAGCGCCGGTTGAATGTCCTCCCTGGGGCCACTATTGACCGTGGCCGCTCTGACAACCTCGCCTATTGGTCTAGTCCGATCAGCCGTTCGGCAGGACTGAAAAAGTGCCGAGCTAGCCGCTGGTCGAGCAGGATCCGACGTTCGGGTCGGGAGTCCGGTCCGGCGTCTGTGAATACTCGTAGGAGGCATGTCAATCACGGTTGAGATCACCTGCGGGGAGCTCCTGACCGACTTGATGGACGCGTTCGCACGCAGCGGCTGCCTCGCGCACCGCACTGCCGCGACCGCCTGTCGGGTCCTTCACCCCCTCGCCTCGAACGAGCGCGAAGCCTGGCTCGAGGTCGCGTTCTTCACCCGCGCGTGGGAACTTGCCCACCCCGGCGTGGGCGCGACGCTCAGGCGCTAGTCGCGGGTGCCGGCTCGAGCAGGTGGACCTCGACCAATCCTAGGCGGAACGCCACAGCCATTGCCTCGGTCCTGCTCGAGACGCCGAGCTTGCGGTAGACACGCGTCAGCTCGAGCTTCACGGTCTGCTCGGCATAGGAGAGCTGCTGTGCGATTTCCTTGTTCGAAAGTCCCTTGGCCACGCACCCCAACACGGCGAGCTCGCGCTCGGTCAGCGAAGTCACCCCAGAGGCATCATCTTCGACGAGCGGGTTGCTGCCGGACGGCTGGAACAATGTCTGGTCGACGGCCTGTCTCAGCGCGGCCGGCAGGTCGTTCGGATCGATCCTCTTCGTGATGAACGCGTGTGCCCCGGCGTGCAGCGCATGCCCGACGATGTCCGCGTCCTCCGAAGCGCTCAGAATCACCGTTTTGGAAGTGGCCCCGGAACGGCGCAGAGCCTGAAGAACCTGGAACCCGTCCATCCCCGGCATACGCAGGTCGAGAAGGACGACGTCCGGCTGGAGCTTGAGGGCCGCCGCCACCACGTCGCTGCCCGATTCGGCGACCCCGACGATCTCGAAGTCGGCGCTCCGCGACAGAGCAAGCTGAATGGCCTCGATCATCAGCGGATGATCCTCCGCGATGAGAAGCTTCAAACGCCGCATGCCCCTCCCCCTCGTTTGGACGCGTGTTTTGCCGCCCTTGTGGACTAATTGTCCACTGAAATAGGGATAACTCAATCCCTCGAAAAGAGGTATCCCATTTGTCCGATCGGGCCGGGACGTGCGTTCCGACGAAGGGCCCGTCGGTCTAGTACACGAACGGGATCAGCCGGTAGCGCACGTGGACGCGATAGCTGCGGTATTCGGGGTCGTGCGCGAGCACGCGTTCTTCCTCGGCGATGCGGATGATCTGGGCGACGCTTCCCACCGCGAGCAGCATGAGGTTTCGCGCGGACGGGTTCTCGCACGCGTAGCCGGCATACGCGAGCAGATACGCCGAGTAGATCGGGTGGCGCACGATGCCGTACAACCCCGACGTCTTGATCCTGCGTAGCGCGGCGACGACACCGAATGAGCGGCCGAGAAAGCCGAGGCCGGCGATCGCGAGCGCAAAGCCGGCGAGCTGCAGAGCCTCGAAGAGCCACAAGGGGCCGGAGTCCGGGTGAGCCACCGGCCTCGCGAGCAGCATTGCGAAGGCGCCGACCGGTGCACTCAACCACGCCACGCTCCGCGAGCTCGTTTCTTCGGGAGGCCGGCGGACGACGAACAGCAATGCCGTCATCCCCTCGAGAAAGACGGCTCCGAGGCCGACGGGATGCCCCGTTTTTTGCCAGCGTAAGTAGTTGGCGTAGGCGAAGGCCAAGAAGAGAGTGGCGAGAGCGACCGCCGTCAACGACGATCGCCAGCGACCGTTTCTCATCTCGTTCCGGCGATCGAGTGAACGATCTGGATCGCCGCCGGCCCCAAGATCACGACGAACATCGCCGGAAAGACGAGGAAGATGAGCGGGAAGAGCATCTTCGTCGGCGCCTTCTGAGCCCGCTCCTCCGCGACCTGGCGCCGCCGCTTCCGCATCTCGAGCGCGAGATCGCGCATGATCTTGCCGATCGAGACGCCGAGCGTCTCACCCTGGATCACTGAGCGCACGAACGAGCGCATCGACGGGGTGTCGGCGCGACCGGCCATGTTCGTAAGCGCCTCCTGTGTCCCGAGGCCCATGTTCTGTTCCTGCACCGCGAGTCGCAACTCTTCTCCGAGTGGGCCACGCAGGCGGTTGGCGGCGAGTTGAAGCGAGCCGCTGAAGCCGACGCCGGCCTCGACCATCGTCACCAGCAGGTCGATCAGCTCGGGCATCTCGTCGTCGATCTTCTCGAGCCGGATCCGGGAGCGGCGCCGCACGAAGACCATCGGGCCAAGCCAGCCGAACGCCAGCACTACCACCAAGCCGAGAATCGTTCTGAAACCGCCGGCGACCCCCGTGGTCGCGAGCCACAACCACAAGGCGGGCATGAAGACCGAGAGCAACAACCGATACCCGAGAAACTTCCGCGGGCTGGTCGTGTACATGCCGGCCGACTGGAGCTGGACTCGAAGCTCGTCCTCTCGGAAGCTTTCGATCCGTTTCGCGAGCGCGCCCCCGATGGCGGACGCAAGCGCATCGAGTTGCCTACCGACCCGCGGCGGGCTCCCTTCCAGGGCCGCCGCTGCGCCGAAGCCGTAGGAACGGATTCGCTCGAGCGTTCTCTCGGCTGGAGCGCGGCTCAGGACGACGACCCGCGCCAGAAGCGCGACAGCAGTCGCGGCGAACGTCAAGCCGATCAGCAGGATCAGGATCATCAGCGCCCCCTTCAGACCTTGATGTTCACGATTCGTTTGATCATGAGCGACCCGCAGGTGATCATCACGGCGGCGACGACCAACGCGAGCCGGCCGCCGGTCGTGTCGAACAGCGGCCGCATGTAGGCGGGATTGAGCAGCGAGATGACAAGAGCGAGAAAGACGGGCAATAGGGTCAGGATCCAGCGCGCCATTCGCCCCTGCGCCGTCAGGGTCTTCACAAGCCGGCGGAGGTCGAAGCGGTCGCGGATCGTGTCGACGACCGTGTCGAGCACTTCGGCCATGTTGCCGCCGGCCTCCCGTTGAAGCTCGGCGAGCAGCGCTACCTGCTCGACGTCCTCGTTGTCCATCCTTCGCGCGACCTCACGGAGCGAACGCTCAACCGGCTCGCCAAGCTGTTCGTCCGCGACGACGCGCTGGAACTCGCGCCTCGCCGGCTCCGGGGCGTCGTTCGCAACGACGGCGAGCGCGCCGGTGAAGCTGTGGCCCGCCCGGAGGGCCGAGGCGAGCACCTGGAGGTTGTCGGGAAGCTGCTCGAGGAAGTCGGCCCTGAGCTGGGCGAGCTTGCGCCTGATGACCGCCCTGACGCCGAACGGCACGGCGAATGCGGCCAAGACGAGAGGCGTCCAGATCAGAGCGAGCACGAAGCCGGCGAAAATCGTGCCAACCGCGGTGGCGACAACGATCTGTCCGGGGACAATCGTTATCCCGGCGATCTCGAGCTCCTCCTCGAAGGTCGCCCACCAGCGCGTGTTGCCCAGCGAGCTTTCGGTGCTCGCGACGAGACGCTCTGGCAAGAGCGGGCGTCGACGCTGCTCCTCCACCGGCGCCGCGATCGACAGGTACGCGCCGAGACGGCCGACGAGCATGGTCGGACGGCGGCGCAGAAGCAAGGCCCCCGCCCCTCCGATCAACGCCATCGCGGCGAGACCGACCAGAAGCATCGAGAACGACGAGTCCCAGAATCTGTCGAGAAGGGAGCGGTGGTAAGGCCCCAGGCCCCGCGAGGCCCCGGCGCTGTACGAAAGAGCGCCCGTGCCGAAGCCCTTGATAGCGATGGTGACGTGGACGCGCGTTCGTGCAGGCGCGATCGACCGGTAGGCCAGCAGGTACTCGTTCGCCAATCGCGTGCCGAGCCCGGAATAGATGCCGTGAAGCTCACGCGTCGACCTGGCCTCGAGGTACGAGGCGCCTGTCTCGCCGGCGAGCCTGCGCAGGGGGTGGCTCGCGAAATCGTGCGAGCGGAGTCCAACCGTGAACACCCGCACGTGGTTCGCCTTCGCCTGGTCGCCGACGCGGGACGCCCCAACGCGGCTGCCGGTGTCGCTGCCGTCGGAGAGCAGAACGACGGCCCCCGAGGCGACATTCGCCTGCTCGAGGAGCTGCATCGAACGGGAGACCGCGTCGTAAATGTGGGTTCCACGGGCCAGAGACGGTGGGTGTAAGAGCGCCGCGCGCACCGCCGTAGCATCGGCCGTCGGCTTCAAAAGGACGTGCGTGCGGGCA
>Ga0184619_10000747_pt1 | contig 11251 bp, 9 predicted proteins | sample PLM0_60_b1_FD_133146 | JGI IMG/M metagenome (GOLD analysis project Ga0184619, IMG submission 133146) | Groundwater sediment microbial communities from an aquifer in East River, Colorado, USA - PLM0_60_b1 | ecosystem: Environmental > Terrestrial > Soil > Riparian zone | place: USA: East River...
GCAGAAACACGAGTGCCAAGCCAAGACTCGCCCCCAAAACGTTCAGGACAACATCGTTGACGTCTGCAGTTCGATGGCCCCATGCCCTCGAAAGGTACTGAACGAGTTCGATGCTGCATGAAACAGCAATCGCGATTTGCATCCCACTCCAGAACCGAAGACGCCTCCAGACAAGAGGGAGCAAGATGCCGAGCGGGAAAAAGAGCAAAGCATTACCCCGTGCGTTCCGCACGCAGAACGCTCGCGCGGTCGAACCCCTGGGCAGGGTCGCGGAAGAACAGGTCAGCGATGCCAGACTGGGATGGAGGTCAATTCCCACCGCAGTCTCGGCAACCAGGCGCGAACTATGGTTGGGGATGAGCGTAGCAGCGGCAAGGCCTGAGAGATAGACGACCACGGTCAGGAGCAGTATTTCGCGGTGGAACGACAGGCGGTGCCCCGGAGTCCGAAGGCGGTACAGCCGAAAGACCAACCAACAGGGAACAGCGATCGCACTCACGACAACAAACGGCAAGGCAATCGAGCGGTACGGAAGAAACGGAAAGAGAAATTTGGGGATCATATCGGCAGATCGTTGGTTGTGGCTAAATACGTGTTCAGCGACGCTTCCGTGTCGACTATTCAAACCTTCGCCGGGCCTGGACAATCCAATTGCAGTGGCCATCTGCTGCCCACCACCCTGCTCTGGAGCTCCAATGTCGCAACCAACTCGCATCCGTCCCGGACATCCCAGCCGGCGATTTTCGCCCGGGTTATGCCTGCTGCTGTTGGCAGCTGTTTCGTCGGCTGCGGTCGCACAGACACGATTTAGCGTAGAAGGCGCAGTACTTCGACACCATGCTGCGCTGGGTCCTTGTCCTCAGCAACAGATGATCCGGGCGAACGAATTTTCTAAGAAGTAGTGCGGGGGTAATGCGTATGAAGATCAATCGACGCGATCTACTCTTCTCAAGCGGGTTGTTCTTGCTTGGGGGCAAGCGCGCTTTCACGCAGGGCGCCTCGCCACCTCCTGCGCAGCCCCAGACTACTCCGCAAGCGCGCCTTCTCGAAGCTCTTCGAGGAAATAGGCTTCCCCTTACAATGAGCGACGGTCCCGCGGGGCGCGGCTGGGATTGGCTTGTCCAGGAAGCGCGAGATGCGCGCTTCACGTTGATCGGCGAAGAACACGGAGTCGCGGAAACCGCCCAGCTTTCGGCGGCCCTCTTCAATGCGCTAAGGGGATCTGGCTACAGCCGGATGGCGATTGAGCTTTCACCGATCATAGCGCAGGACATTGAGGCGGCGGCGAGGCGCAATGGCCTCCAGGGGATTTTGGATTTTGTAACCGCCCCCGACACCTGGAGTCCCATGTATCTGCGTGAGGAAGCTCAATTCCTCGCTGCTGTCATCAAAGCTACGCCTAGAAATGAGCGAGTTCTGTGGGGGCTCGACCGTGAGATCTTCAGCGATCGCTATTTGATCTCCAGGCTCGAGCCCAGGGTGCCGCGCCGCGCACGTGAGTCTTTTACGCGGCTGAAGGAGGCGTCGACGAACGCCTGGGCGCGGCAGCAGCAAAATCCGGGTCCGCCCTTTCTCTTTACGCAAGATCCGGCCGTGGTGTCGGCCGTGCGGGCCGACTGGCCCAATCCAGACCGCGAGAGTGACACGATCCTGCGCACGCTCGAGGAATCACTCGCCATCAACGCTGTGGCGCGCACCGGCACCGCGTGGGCTTCCTCGGAGCGCCGCGCGCAATGGATGCGGAATAACCTGGCCGCGCGGCTAAGTGAAGCGCGCGGGCGCGAATCGCCAAGGGTGATGATGAAATTTGGCTATAACCACATGATCCGCGGCGCCAATTACGTCAACATTTTCGATGTCGGCACAATGACGGATGAAGTAGCGGCGCTCAGCGGGGGTCGCGCTTTCCATATCCTAATCCTCCCTGGTCCAGGTTCTCGTCAGGCTGTCCTCGGCCCACGTCGGAGCTTCGTCTCCGTTTCGAGCGATGAGTTTGACGAATTCCGAGCCGGCGACCAACGCCTCACGCGTGTGCTTTCAAACGCTACTGCCTCGGGTCATGAAGTGATCGACCTTCGCGCGCTGCGGCCACTGGCAATGCGCGGCCTCGAGAGCTGGAACTCCGATGTCGTTCGCACCATCTATGGCTATGACGCGGCCGTGATCTGGAAGGGCGCACACGCCTCTTCATCCTGAGATTAGCCGAGAACCGAAACCTTGGTTCACCGTGCGTGACGCGGTCTAGGGGACACGCGTGAACGTCACTCCCTGAAGTGATAATGAGCTCGCCGGACCAGTCTGCGGAAAAATGAACGAAACGACGTTACCCGAGCCGACGATCTCGATACGCATCTGATCCTTTGATGCATCGAAGACCTCGACGGGGCCGTACAATGCTCCCCAGCGATAATCGAGCTTGCCGTCGCGCTCGGCGAAAACGATGCGCCCGTAGCCTGGGGCTTCGTAGGTCCCAGCGAAGTTGGCAAGCGGGTGCCTGAGAGGATGGGCCTGTCGCGCGGCACGAATTGAATCCTGCGTCGCACGGGCGCGATCTGCACCGGCGAGGCGGTGCTTCAGCGCTGAGAGCCGCGCGTTCGCGCTGTCCGTCGCGTAACTGCGACCAGCCTCGAGATCATATGCGTAGGCAGCAATGACATCCGTTAGAACGGACGGTCCGCCAGTCGACATCACGACTGCGCCGATTCTGCGATTGGGCAGAAACGAAAGGTGTGAGCGTGTGTTGCCGTAACTTCCAAAACGGCTGACCATGGGTTCGCCATTGTAGCTTCCAACATCCCAACCCGCGCCCCATCCCTCGCGGTCAAAGTAGGCGAAGCGCTTCGCCGGCTCGCGTGTCTGTTTCGCAATCAGCCGATGACTGAGCGCCACCGCGTTTGCCGGAAAAACCTGCTTGCTGTCGATCCGGCCTGAGTCCATCTGGACAATTGTCCACCGCGCGAGATCGTGGAGCGTCGCGATCTGACCGCCCGCCGAATTCATCGTGCGATCGGTCTTGAAAAATGGCTCGGTGTAGTAGCGACCGTTTGCATCGATACCATGGGGTTTGGCGATCCTCCGCGGATCGATGCCGGATACGCGACTGTAGGTTTCGCGCATCCCTGCCGGCAGAAAGACGTTCCTCTCGAGAAATGGCCTCCATCCCTCGGGACGGAGGCGGTCGATGACCATGGCTGCCACGTTGTAGCCGAAGTTGGAGTAGATGAGATCGTTGTTCGGTTCCCTCCCCGCCAACGCAATCAACGAGGGCCACTTGTCCTCCGGGATCTCGCCGGTGAACGCCGCGGTCATGACGACCGCGTTGTCGTTGATGTGATGCGTATGCGAAAGAAAATTGGCGAGAGTCAAAGAGTCGGCATGAACCTCGGGGTTCCATGCAACGCCGGGCAGAAGTGACATGATTGGCGCGTCGAGCCTGAGCGCTCCGCGGTCGGCAAGCAGCGCAACTGCGAAACCGGTGAACGACTTACTCGTAGAAGCGATATACCATAGAGTACGGTCGTTCGCGGGTATGCCAGCCGTTACGTCGGCCATTCCCAGGGCGCGCGAATAGATCGTCCGGCCATCCATCGTGATCGCAACACCGAGTGCCGGCGCAAGCCTATCCGCCATCGCGCGTGACACCAGCGAGTCAACCAGCCTGGCAATGGTCGTCGCGTCGGTCGCTCGAGGCTGAGCTTCCGCGGGGGTGACGGTTGCCAGCAACAGCAGTACGAGGCAGCTGAGACGTCGCATCGGGATCCTCCATTTGTCTTACGGCGCACGACCATCGCCTGCACCGTGACCGCCGCCCAACTTTGTAATCTGAATATGTCGAATTGGAAGCAGCCCGTTCGTCGTATGGTCAAACAAGGAGAGTGACGCATGCGGAAGATCATTGTCGGCGCCCAGGTTTCCATGGATGGCGTCATGCAAGCGCCCGGCGGGCCGACCGAGGATCCGACCAGGGGCTTCAAGTTCGGTGGCTGGGCGATGTCCTATTTCAGTAAAGAGGGCCGCGAAGAGATCGACCGCGTCTTCAAGGAGAGATTCGACCTCCTGCTCGGCCGCAAGACCTACGAGATCTTCGCCGCGTACTGGCCCTACTACGACGAAGACGCTCCCGCTGGCGGCATCGCCAAGCTGTTCAAAAACATCAAGAAGTACGTGGTTTCGCGGTCAGGCGAGGTCGATACGAGCTGGGCGGGCTCAGTGCTCCTGCGCGGCATCGCCGACGTAAAGCGCCTGAAGCAGGAAGACGGACTGAACCTCGTCACCCAGGGCAGTACCGAACTCGTCCACGCGCTGCTCGTCAATGATCTGGTCGACGCTATGAGCATCTTCACGGTGCCGGTCGTGCTTGGCGGCGGCAAAAAGTTGTTCGCCGACGGCTCGGCGCCGCATTCGTTCAAGCTGACCAGGTCCCGCGTCTCTCCAAATGGCCTGATCGTCGGTCATTACGAGCGAGAGAGTGAGGTCAAGGTTGCCAGCGCTGCGCTCGATTCCCCCAGCGAACGTGAGATTGCACGCCAGGAGCGTATGAAGCGCGAGGGCTAAAAGCGGAAGCGAATGCTTGATCGGATCTCACGTGCGGTGCACTAGTCAACCGGTTGCTCGGGCGGTTGGTGTTGTAGCGCACTCCACACTGCGATGACGATGCTGCCGACGCACATCAGCCACGCGATCATTCGCATCCATCGCGCAATCTGCGTGTCGTGCTCGAGCAATCCCCAGCGATCGAGCAGGTTGTACCAGTCGTGTCCCTCGCTCTCCTGTCCTGTCAGTCCGTCGAGGAGCATGAGCTTGCCGGCGCGTGAGTCGGCGCAGTAGATCGCGGTGGCGAGCAGACCGATCGCGGACCACCAGAGGCACACCATCGCCGCGAACACGTCGCGCCGCCGGCCGTCGTCGCGCTTGCGCAGGAAGTATCCGACGAACAGCAGCGGAAACGCGACTTCGGTGAGCGATCCGCCGAGTATCACCATCGTCCGGCCGAGGATCGGAATGCCGAAGGGCATGAACAGCATGTGCCCGAACTCGTGGATGGCGAGGTTGATGTCGCCCAGGAGAGGCACGGTGCCGTACGGGTTGCGGAAAGCGCTCCATGCTAGCCAGGCGAGCACCGCCACGAGGGCCAGACGCGCGTAACTCTGCAAGGTGCGGGGTGAATCGCTGGAACGGACTGAGGACGACGTCACGCCCATCGGTCAACCTCGTCGCTGTCTGGAGGAAACGTCGACTTGAGGACGCCTCCGGCGGCGAAGCGCAACGGGTTCTACCGCAACGCCGGATTAAGGGGTTCGGGGGTATAGAGACAAGGCATGATCAGATTTCTAGGTATGATAGGAATCAACCCTAGAGTGATATGAAAACGACATATCGCCACCAGCCGCAAAGGTGTATGCTTGAGTGACACGCATTGAGTGCGGCGTCGCAAGTGTATCGAAGGGGTCGAGCGCACCTCTAATAGTGGGAGATTCAGAGCTGTCGGGTCGCGGCAAACTGTCTGGCGTTGACATTTTGGAGAGCGGTCGCGCAATATCATTCCAAGACGCTGCTCTACATCGCGACTATAACTTCGGATAGGGCTGTTTGACCGAACGGTTGTCAACCCAAGCCGCATCTAGTAAGCCTGAATTGAGTTTTTCATTGGCCTCGTGCCAATTAACTCTCTTCACGCCGGAAGAAGAGATATCAAGCGTTAAGATAATTCGGGACCTGCTCCCGAAATGGGACGAGCTGTTTGGGAATGCTGAGCCGATAATACTTCCATCAGTTCCGGGCATGCCGCGCGAGATTCCTCGTCTAATAATCAAGAGCACCGACGAAGTTTGGCGCTGCGAGATAGCTTCTGAACGGATTAACCTGGTTTGGGAGGCCCGGATAGAACCAAAAACTGCCACTGTGGCGTCGGTTCAGAACAAAGGGATCAAGGTTCTAATTGATTACAAGGAATTTCTTAACGCACGCGTGACCAGAATGGCGGCGGTAATTACACGCATACGACCAATGTCTAAGCCAGCGATGTTTTTAGCCGAACATTTTTGTAAACCGCAGTGGCTTAAAGCGCCTCTGAACCGACCCGAAAGCTTTGAATTACATGCCCACAAAAAGTATCAGTTGGATTCTGGGCTCAAAGTGAATTCGTGGGTGAGAAACAAGACGGGGTCACTGTTGGCTGACCAAAGCCCGGTCGTTGTCGTTGAGCAAGATCTGAACACACTCGTGGAAGAATCTTCCACAAACAATTTCGATAGCGGCGCAATTCGACACTTCTTTAGTAGCGTACCAGCGGAGTTTGACACAATTCTAAATCTTTATTATCCGACTGGAGCCGCTTAGTGCCCCACACAACTGAGATTCCTATAGTCCGCGACGCGGAATGGGAAAGTGGAGTTCGCGGAGCGGGGGTTGCCCTCTCCGTCTTCGACGGAACACGGAACACGATGGCGGCTCTCACCTCGCCGCGACGTCCTTGGTACATGTTTCCGGCTTGGAAGCACGGCGAGTTAAAAGCTGTGTTGATTGGTCACGGACAATCACCTCACATTGACGTATACACTGAGTTTCGCACTCCTCCGATCTTGAGAGAGGATAGAAATTCGTCTCGTTCTGTACTTGGGTGGGGTATGATTCCACAGGCTGGACTCGTTTCGACATCTGAATACACCAGCATCGTTTCAGATCTACGAAAGTTCACTGCGGCGGTTCAGCAACGGCATTGGCTCACGTTTCCAGCGCAACTTCGAGCGCTTGCACGCACTGCGATCGGAAGTCTCGCGGGACGCGAGAAAGAAAACGTCAAGACGTGGGCTCGCGATTTGGTGAGCGACGTCAAGAGGGCTGACGATTAGTTCCACATGCATCCGCTGGATTGCCCTGCGTGGAATTACGAGAGTCACCCAGATAGGGATCGCATCCTTCCGGATCGTGCGTCGGCCATTGTAGAAGGTCTGCGCCGACGCACTATCGACTCCGGCCTTCTCGCGGCTGATTCACGTCGTGCGCATCGTATTCTTTTTGAGCAACTCACACCGCGTGACTGCAGTTATTATGCGGGACATTATCGCGGGGAAAACTATCGCTGCCTGCTTTATTTGTCGGTCAGGATTCCCAGTGACCCGAGCGTCGGATCGCCGCCTCATCGGGTTCTGAGCGACATGGCCATAGTGGCTTTCGAAGTAAAGGCCGGATTAGCGGCGTTGGACGAGGCCCAAATACTTCCGAATGCCCAGCTCGCTCCGGAGGACAAGCTTCTCTATGCAGTCGTTTTCGCCTGTCATGTTTTTGAGGTGTTCCTTCGCGTGCACCCTTACGCGAATGGCAACGGCCACGCAGCTCGCCTAATCGTGTGGGCGATTCTTTGCCGTTACGGCTACTGGCCTCGCAAATGGCCGATTGAGCCTCGTCTTACGGACCCCCTCTACACCTCACTCCTTGTTGAGTACCGTAATGGGAACCGTATGCCGCTAGAGGCATTCATTGTCCAATGCATCATTGGTTAACAGTGGTTGTGAACGATTGAGACCAGCCCGCACCGAAAGCCCCACGAGCGAGTCATGAGCGAGCTGCACGATGAATTCGAGCGCGGACGCCAGAGTGCCCGCTTAACGTCACACAAACAAGCAATAGTGCGTGCCATCGTTGATGGCGCTCTGATAGTGTTTTTGATTTGGGGACCGCTCAGCTTTTGGATTCGACTTCTAGTCGTCGCGGTCATTCGGCTCGTTTATGGAGCTATCGCGTCGTCCACGAGATCCGTAGGCAAATGGTGATTGCCGCTCGCGGCATTTCTCCTCTCCTCGGTGTGGCTCAGTCTCGCGGGTCTACCAAAGCGAGGTTACGTCGGTTGGATGGTGTCGAGTAACCACTGACTACCCTTGGAATCAAACCCGGGCCACGCGCCCTCGCCCTTCAACGACGCCACTCACAATTCGTCGTTGGCGTCAATTGAAGCAAGCCTAATACTGGCCGATGCGCGAGCGCTATAATCCCGCTTCGCACAATTGCCTTGACCACCGCCTCGGTCTGAACGAGCCGATTTCCCGCCGCGACTTCCTCAACGGCGCTCTCCTCGCCAGCGCCGGCCTTCTCCTCCACGGTAAAGCCCCCACCATCTCCCCGGATGACGCCTTCAACGGCTATGGCGGAATCGGCGACTACGCACACTCCAACGGCAACACCTGGGAAGTCCTGAGCGCCGGACACGCGATGCGCGATGGCGCTTTCGCAAAACGAATCGCCAACGCCACCGACACAGGCGAGATCTACGACCTCGTCGCCGTCGGCAGCGGAATCAGCGGACTCGCCGCCGCGATCTTCTTCCAGAAATACAAAGGCGGACCCGCGCTCGTCATCGACAACCACCCGATCTTCGGTGGTGAAGCGAAGCGCAACGAGTTCCTCGTCGACGGACAGCGGCTCACCGCGCACCAGGCCTCGGCGATCTTCCTCGTGCCGAAGAAGGGCGGATACACCGATCAGTTCTACGAGATGATCGGAATGGATCGCTCCTCATTCAACTACCAGACGTGGCGCGGACCGCTGCCCGAGATGCCGCTCAGTCACTCGCCGTACGACACGCCGAGGAATTACGGGTTCTATTTCACATCGCAGTTCACCGGACGATCGGGGATGTGGGTGATGGATCCGTGGCGACGACAGCTCGAGGGCGCGCCGATCAGTGCGACCGAACGCGCGGAGCTGCTGCGCTGGGGAACGAATCGCGTTCCCTTCCCCGGACCGCAGACCGAAGGCGACGCGATCTCGCGACAGCTCGACTCCATCACGCTCGAAGATCACCTCATTGCGCGATACAACATCAGTCGCGAGACGGTGCGAAAGTTTCTTTCACAGGTGGAAGGCGGTGGATATGGTCTCGGCCCCGACGTGCTGTCGGCGTACTGCAACTACGCGATCGAGAACCAGTTTCCCGAAGACGGCGACGACAAGCTCGGCGACCAGATGTTCCCCGACGGCAACGGCGGATTCGCGCGACTGATGGTGAAGACGCTCATCCCCGACGCCTTTCCCGGGCCGCGCACCATCGACGCGGTGTGGGAGAATCGCGTCAACTTCCGCGCGCTCGATCGCGCGGGTCAATCGACAAGGATTCGGCTTAATTCCACGGTCGTGCGCGTCGAGCACGCGGGCAATCCGTCAAGCGCACCGCACGTCGTCGTCACTTACGCCAAAGGCAATCGACTCTACAAAGTCAGAGCGCGCCGAGTGGTGATGGCGGGCGGCAGCTGGACGACGAAGCACGTCGTCCACGATCTGCCGGCCAGCCACCGCGAAGCGTACGCGCAGTTCTATCGATCGCCGGCGTTGATGGCGAACATCGCCGTCCACAACTGGCGCTTCCTCTACAAGATGGGACTCTCCGGCTGCCGCTGGTTCGGAGGACTCGGCGATTATCTCTCGGTGCGCAAAATGGCGCTCGTCGGCAACGAGCCGCGCACCATCGATCCCGATTCACCGACGGTGCTCACTATTAAGGTATTGTTCGCCCAGCCCGGGCTCTCGATCGCCGAGCAAGGCGCGCAGGGGCGTGCGAAGCTGCTCGGCACTTCGTTCGCTCAGTACGAGAGAGCGTTCCGCGAGCAGATGGCAGACATGTTCGCGCCCGGCGGGTTCGATCCGCGCCGGGACATCGCGGGAATCATTCTCAATCGCTGGGGCCACGCGTACGTAAATCCGCAGCCCGGATTTTTCTTCGGTACGAACGGCAAGCCGGCACCGAGGGAAATCCTACGCGACCGTCCACACGGTCGGATCGCTTTTGCGAACACTGATCTGGCCGGCGCAAGCGATCACCGAAATTCGATTCGCGAGGCGGATCGCGCCGTGAAGCAGCTCATGGGAGCCTAGAACTCGGCTCGTTAATACGCGACTCGATTTTCGCTGTGGCACAATCGGCAGCCTTGCAATGCGTGCCACTGCAAGGGCTTTGACCTACCATCGTGCCGAACCGAAGTTTGCTACGGGGTACAGCCCCCATGGGACATGTCGAGTACGAATGAGCTGTTAGCACGACCACTCATGGTCTTAAAGGCCTGATCAAACGGCGTATCCTGGTCGTCGCCTTCCCCGTACACGACAACGCTGTCCGTAACCGGGATGATCAGCTTAAACGACCCCGTTGAATCGCTGACAGCTCGGGCAAGCGCGGTTGAAGAGTTCACCAGCCTATACGTTTGCCGAGTCAGCGTATCGAGCCTGATCATGGACGCTCCGTCAGTGATTGTCAGGGTATCCATTGTTTTCAGGTTCGACATGATTGTCGGAACCTTACTGACTTGAAATGCCGACACGTTCACGCTCTTAATACCCACCAGCCTGATCGGAGTACCGGAGTAACAACTCTGGGCTTTTCCGGTAAGAGTTACCTTCGGCGCACCGGCGGCAAAGGCAGTTACCGTAGCGAGCGCGGCGACGATGATGGCGAATGATTTGATCAGCATTTTTGTACTCCTAAAAAGTGCAGGGCTGGACGCCCGTTTTGCGGTCGTTATAACCCGGGGGTACAAGACGTGTTCCTCACGATCGGCGACGATACCTCCCCGGGTTAATCCGGGCAACGAGGCAATCGAATGAACAGTCGGCTTTTCTTCTGGGCAATCACATCCGCGCTGGCCGGATTTCTTTTTGGCTTCGACACGGTGGTCATCTCCGGCGCCGAGCAGCGGATTCAAGCGCTCTGGAGTCTGAGCCCGGCAATTCACGGCGTTGCGCTGGGAGCCGCACTGTATGGTACCGTGCTCGGCTCGCTCACCGGCGGAATACCCGCAGACAGATTCGGCCGCAAGCCAACGCTGCTGTGGATCGGCATTCTCTACATCGTCTCCGCGCTCGGCTCAGCGCTGGCATGGAACGTCGAAGTGTTCATTCTGGCACGTTTCATCGGTGGAGTCGGGATCGGTGTCTCCACTGTAGTAGCGCCGATGTACATCTCGGAGATCGCGCCCCCGGCGCACCGCGGACGACTTGCGGGGATGTTTCAGTTCAACATCGTGTTCGGCATCGTCGTCGCCTTCCTGTCCAACGCGCTGCTGGCCGGCATTGGTGACGACGCCTGGCGTTGGATGCTCGGCGTCGCCGCATTTCCCTCGATCGCTTACACTCTCATGTGTCTGGCGCTCCCGGAGAGTCCACGCTGGCTGCTCACGCGCAAAGGAGACCGCGCAGAGGGGTTGAGGGTGCTCGCATTGATCGAACCGGGCGCGTCACCCTCGCAGCTCCAGCAGCACGCCGA
>Ga0184619_10000748_pt1 | contig 11245 bp, 10 predicted proteins | sample PLM0_60_b1_FD_133146 | JGI IMG/M metagenome (GOLD analysis project Ga0184619, IMG submission 133146) | Groundwater sediment microbial communities from an aquifer in East River, Colorado, USA - PLM0_60_b1 | ecosystem: Environmental > Terrestrial > Soil > Riparian zone | place: USA: East River...
CAAGCGCAAGTCGGAGGAGAAGGGCCGTCCCATCGGAATCTACCCCGAGGTGAAGCATTCGACCTACCACAAGTCGATCGGCCTCCCGATCGAGAAGCGCCTGGTGGCCATTCTCGCAGCGGCCGGATGGAATCACAGGGACGCCCCGGTCTTCATCCAGTCGTTCGAGCAGTCCAACCTGAAGGAGCTGCGCAAGCTGACCTCGGTGCGCCTGGTGCAACTGGTCGACGCGAACGACGTCAATCCCGACGGCAGCCTCGACTTCACCGCGCCCTTCGACCGGCCGTTCGACTGGACCGCTTCGGGCGATCCGCGCCTGCTCGCGCGCACATTCGGCTTTTTCGCCACCGACGAAGGCCTGCGGGAGATCAAGACCTACGCCGACGGCATCGGCCCGTGGAAGCGCTACATCGTGAGCACCGTCGCGGCGGGTCTGCCGGGTCCGGGCGAAGCGAGCCTTAGGCTTCTGCCGGCAAATAATCTGATCGATCGCGCGCACAAAATCGGCCTGCTCGTGCACACCTGGACTTTCCGCAACGAGCAGCGGCGCCTGGTCTCCGACTACGGCGGCAACCCGGTGAACGAATACCTGCAGTTCTACCGGCTCGGCATCGACGGCTTGTTCTCGGACTTCGCCGACACGGCCGTCGCTGCCCGCATCCTGTTCGAGCTGGAAAGCAACCCGGATGGCGGCCGCTGCCTCACCGGCGATCGCGACGGGCCGATGCGGCACCAGCCCGAATGCCCTGATCAAAGGGACTAAAGCGTCTCCGTGCGTACACGCGCCGGCACCACGCGGCGCGCGGGAAACTTCGCGGTGAAGCGGCTTCCCTTTCCCGGCGTGCTGTCGATCTCGAGGGTCGCCTGGTGCCGCGCCAGGGCATGCTTGACGATGGCGAGTCCCAGGCCAGTGCCCCCCGTTTCGCGCGAGCGGCCGCGGTCCACTCGGTAAAAGCGCTCGGTGAGCCGGGGGATGTGCTCGGCTTCGATGCCGACACCGGTGTCTTCCACCGTGAACTCGGCACCTTTCTGCGAGCCACGCCAGATCAGGCGGACCTCGCCCCCGGGCGGCGTGTAGCGCACGGCGTTGCTCGCGAGGTTGCCGAAGGCGCTGGCGAGCTCGGACTCGGTCCCGAGCAAGTCGAAACCCGGCTCGGCGTCGAGCGTGATGCGTTGTCGGCCCGCCGAGAGCGCTTGCGCTTCGCTGTGGAGCCGGGAAAGCAGCAACACCACGTCGACGTGCTCGTCGTGCGGCGGCTCGGACGCCGATTCGAGCGTGGACAGCGTCAGCAGGTCGTCGATGATGCGCTGCATGCGCCGGCTCTGCTCCGCCATCAGGTTCAGGTAGTCGCGCGAGCGTTCCGGATCGAGCTTGAGCTCCCGCACCGTCTCCAGGAACCCCACGAGCACGGTGAGCGGGGTACGCAGCTCGTGCGAAACGTTCGCGACGAAGTCCCGGCGCATGGTCTCCAGGCGCGTGCCCTGCGTAATGTCGCGCGAAAGCAGCAGCCGCTGCGAGTCGACGTAGGGAACGAACTGCACGGAAAGAACGAGGTCGTCCCGCGTTGTTTTCAGCTGCAGCGGCTTGGAGAACTCGCCGGCCGCGACGTACTCGACGAATTCCGGTTGACGCACGAGGTTGGTGATCGGGTGGCCGACATCGGCTTCGGCGCCGATGCCGAAATGCGCTTCGCAGGAATCGTTGCACCAGACGATGCGGTATTCGGCGTCCAGGATCGCGACGCCGTACGGAAGCGCCCGGCCGGCTTGACGGGAACGGGCGAGCGAGTGCGCAAGCTGGCGGCTCCGTGCGATCTCGGCGCGCTGCCGGCGGTACAGCAGCGTGAACACTTCCTCCCAGGCGCCGGACCCTTCGGGAACGGCCTCGGTGAGCGAGCGCGAGGCCCATCGGTGGAGCAGACGAAGATGCCGAACGTGGTGAACGAGGAGCCCGATGAGCCCCAACGAGAAGAACGACCATCCCCAGATTGCCCCGGCGAGGAGGCCCGTTCCAAACCCGAGAACTGCGAGGAGAAGAACGATGACTGTGGTTCGGATCAGGATACTGCTCATAGTCGGCTATCCGACGAGGACCAAGAGCCACACCACTGCGACATTGACAAGGCTTACGAATACCGCAGCGCTGCCGATATCTTTCGCCCGCTTTGCGAGGAGGTGATTTTCCAGCGAAATCCGGTCGACTGCGGCCTCCACCGCCGAATTGAGCAGTTCCACGATGAGCACCAGTAGAACGCTCGCGATCATCAGGGCTCTCTCGGTTCCCCCGACCGGGATGAGAAGGGCCGCCGGAATCAGGAGAGCCGCAAGCAGGCATTCCTGGCGGAACGCATCCTCGTGCCGAAACGCGGAGGCCATGCCGTGGAGCGAATAGCCGAGCGCGTTCCACAAGCGCTGTACCCCAGTCTTGCCCTTGAAGGGACTTTCCGGCATGAAGGTGTCTCCCGACCGAGCGTCCCTCGCCTGAGGTCCGGTGCGTCTACGCCAGGACGCGCCGGAAGCGATAGCCGGTTCCGCGGACGGTTTCCACCAGAGAATCATGTTCGCTGGGCTCGAGCGCCTGGCGCAGCCGGCGTATGTGCACGTCGACCGTCCGTTCCTCGACGAAGACGTGATCGCCCCAGACCTCGTCGAGCAACTGGGCGCGGCTATAGACGCGCTCCGGATGGGTCATGAAGAAGTGCAGCATCCTGAACTCGGTCGGCCCCAGATCGATGTTGCCGCCTGCGGTGCTAACGCGATGAGCGACCGGGTCGAGCTTGAGATCTTCGATCTCGACGACGTCGTCGGTGAGCTGGGGAGCGCGACGCCGCATCACCGCTTTGATCCGTGCCAAGAGCTCCCGGGGCGAGAACGGCTTGGTGACGTAGTCGTCCGCGCCGCTCTCCAGGCCGGCGATCGTGTCCTGCTCCTGCGCGCGGGCGGTCAGCATGATGATCGGAATATCCTTGGTGCGCTGATCGGCGCGCAGCTGACGCGCGAAATTCACCCCTGGCGGGCCCGGGAGCATCCAGTCGAGGAGCACGAGGTCAGGCAAAACCTCGCGGACCAGGGCCTCGGCTTCCGGGACATTCGCGGCCCGCAGCACCTGATGACCGGCGTGCTCGAGGTTGACCGCGATCAGCTCCTGGATCGCCGGCTCATCTTCGACCACAAGTATCGCGCCGCCCATGACCGCCCCGCTCCTGCTCTCGTTCCACGCCGTCCCCATCAGCTGAGCGCCTCGCGCTCTACGACCTCGACCGCAGTATGACGCACGTCCGTGCCTTTCACGATGTAGATGACGTCCTCGGCGATGTTCTTGGCGTGATCGCCGATGCGCTCGATCGCCTTGGCGATCCAGACGATCTCGAGCGCAGTCGAGATCGTGCGCGGATCCTCCATCATGAAGGTGATGAGCTGCCGCAGGATCGAGCGGAATTCGGTGTCGATCGCCACGTCCTGCCGGATGATGCTCGCGGCGTCCGCCGCGTCCAGGCGCGCGAAGGCGTCGAGCGCCTGCCGCAGCATCGACAAGGCGATGTCGGCGGCATGGCGGACGGTCGCGAAGCGATGCAGGTCCGCATGCCCGCGCTCGTGTATCTGCCTGGACATGCGCGCGATCTTCTCGGCCTCGTCGCCGATGCGCTCCAGGTCCGTGACCGTCTTGCTGATCGCCATGATGAGGCGCAAATCGCTCGCCGCCGGCTGGCGCTTGACGATGATGTGGCTGCAATCGTCGTCGATCTGGACCTCGCACTCGTTGACGCGAGCCTCGTTCGCAATCACCTGGTCGATCAGGTCCTGGTTGCCGTGCGCGAATGCGTCGATGGCCCCGCGTATCTGGGACTCCACCAGCCCGCCCATCTGCAGGACCCCCGAGCGCAAGGTCTCGAGGTCGTTGTCGTACTGCTTGGAAAGGTGTTCGCTGCCCATAGCACTGCTCCTGTTCAGCCGAAGCGGCCGGTGATGTAGTCCTCCGTCTCTTTCTTCTTCGGCTTGATGAAAACCTCGTCGGTCACGCCGAATTCGACCAAGTCGCCCAGATACATGTAGGCAGTGTAGTCCGAAACGCGCGCTGCCTGCTGCATGTTGTGGGTGACGATCACGATGGTGTAGTCGGCTTTCAACTCGTGCATCAGCTCCTCGATGCGGCCCGTGGAGATGGGGTCGAGCGCCGAGGCCGGCTCGTCGAGGAGCAGCACCTCGGGCTTGACGGCGATTGCCCGGGCAATGCACAGCCGCTGTTGCTGACCGCCCGAGAGGCTGGTGCCGCTCTGCTTCAACTTGTCCTTCACCTCATCCCAGAGCGCAGCCTTTCGCAAGGCCCATTCGACGCGCTCCTCCATCTCGCGCGGCGAAAGGCTTTCGTACAAACGCACGCCGAAAGCGATGTTGTCGTGAATGGACATGGGAAACGGCGTCGGCTTCTGGAACACCATGCCCACTTTGGCGCGAAGGCGATTCAAATCCTGGTTCGGACCCAGAATGTTCTCTCCGTCCAGCAGGATCTCCCCTTTCGCCTCTTGATTCGGATACAGCGCGTACATCCGGTTGAAGGTGCGAAGGAGCGTCGATTTCCCGCAACCCGAAGGGCCGATGAAAGCGGTCACCTTCCGTTCCGGGATACTGAGGTTAATGCTCTTGAGAGCCTGAAACTTGCCATAGTAGAAATTCAGGTCTTTCACCTGAATTTTCTGCGTCAATGCTTGCTCGACCGGTTGCAAGACCGCAGCGTTCATGATTTCAGTATGTCGCCGTCCGGCTTCGGAAGAATACGCGAGCAAAAACGTTAAGGGCGAGCACGCTGAGCGTGATCAGCAAGGCGCCCGCCCATGCAAGCTTATGCCAGTCTTCGTAGGGGCTCATGGCAAACTGGAATATGACCACGGGAAGGTTGGCCATGGGCGCGTTCATGTTGGATGTCCAAAACTGGTTGTTGAGGGCGGTGAAAAGAAGAGGTGCCGTCTCGCCACTGATGCGCGCAATCGCGAGCAGAATTCCGGTGATGATGCCCGCCTTGGCGGCACGCACGGTTACCAGCACGATCACCTTCCACTGCGGAGCGCCGAGCGCTGCTGCTGCCTCACGCAGGCTGTCCGGGACCAGGCGCAGCATGTTCTCAGTCGTGCGGATCACTACCGGGACAACAATCAGGGCAAGCGCAAAGGCCCCGGCCCACCCGGAGAAGTGTCCGACGCGCACCACGTAAGCTTCATAGATGAAAAGGCCGACAACGATCGACGGTGCGGACAGGAGGATATCGCTGATGAAGCGCGTCACAGGAGCAAGCCATCCCCGGTTGCCGAATTCGGCGAGATAGATCCCCGCCATGATCCCTACGGGCGTGCCAAGCAGAGTCCCGGCCGCGCCCATCAACAGGCTGCCCATGATCGCATTCAGGAGCCCGCCGTCGCTGCCGGGCGGCGGGGTCATTTCCAGGAAAAGCTTCGCGCTGAGCCCGCCCAATCCCGCCTTGAACAACGTAAAGAGAATCCAACCGAGCCAGAACAGCCCGAACAACATCGTGAGCAGCGATACCACCAGGTTGAAGCGATTGATCAACAGCCGGCGTGTGTACAGATCCATGGCGCCGTTCAGGTCATCCGACCCTCGCGCCGTGCCAGGCGCAGCAACAGCAGCTTCGACAACGCCAACACCACGAAGGTTATGAAAAACAAGACGAGGCCGAGCTCGATCAACGCCGAAAGATAGAGATCGCCGACCGCCTCGGTAAATTCGTTGGCGAGGGCCGATGCGATGCTGTTTCCGGGCTCCATGAGCGAAGCGCTGAGCCTGTGAGCGTTGCCGATCACGAAAGTGACCGCCATGGTCTCACCGAGCGCCCGGCCCAATCCCAGCATGATCCCGCCGACCACCCCGACCTTGGTATAGGGCAGCACCACGTGCCAGACGACTTCCCACGTCGTCGAGCCCAGCGCGTACGCTGATTCCTTCAGTACTGCCGGAACAATTTCGAATACGTCGCGCGTCACCGAAGCGATGAACGGAATGACCATGATGGCGAGAATAATGCCTGCCGTCAGGACACCGATTCCCATCGGGGGCCCCTGGAACAGGACGCCGACGATCGGGACCGCGCCCAAAGTCGAATTGAGGAATGGCTGGACGTGACTTGCGAACACAGGAGCGAACACGAACAATCCCCACATGCCGTAGATGATGCTGGGGATCGCGGCGAGCAGCTCGATGGCGGTGCCGAGCGGGCGGCGCAGCCATTTCGGGGACAGCTCCGTGAGAAAAAGTGCTATGCCGAAGCTGACCGGGATGCCGATGAGGAGCGCGATCGCCGAGGTAGTCAACGTACCGACAATCGGCACGAGCGCCCCGAACTGCTCGGTGACGGGATTCCATTCGGCGCTGACAAAAAAGCCGAAGCCGAATGTCCGCATCGATGAGAGACTGCCGACCAAGAGCGCGATCAGGATTCCGGCCAACAGCGCCAATACCAGAAACGCAAAAAGGCGTGTGGCATGACGGAACAGCTGATCCAGCCGATGTTGTTTTCTTAGGCTTGCGTCCGAAATACTCCTGGACATGAACGCGGCAAGGTCGGCTTGCGCCTGCCCCTGCAATGGGTTGACGACCGCGCTCATTGTAGTTGCCCCGGATCGATCCTGCGCCAGGGACCCTCGTTACCAGACGGCCTTGCCACTGGCATCCTTGATCTGGTTCTTCCAAGACGCTTGAATCATCTTGACCACGGAGTCGGGTAGTGGCACATAGTCGAGATCCATTGCCAGTTTGTCGCCGTCCGCGTAGGCCCAGTCGAAGAATTTGAGGACTTCCTTTGCCCTGTCCGGCTTGTCCTGGGTTTTGTATACGAGAATGAAAGTCGCGCCGCTAACGGGCCAGCTGTTTTTTCCCGACTGATCGGTCAAGATCAGGTACATACCCGGCGCCTTGTCCCACTGGGCCCCCGCCGCGGCCGCCTTGAAGGTTTCGATATTGGGAGAAACGAAGTTGCCTTCGCGGTTCTGGACGAGGGTGTAAGTCAACTTGTTCTGCAACGCATAAGCGTATTCGACATAGCCGATTGCGCCGCTGATGCGCTGGACATAGGAAGCAACCCCTTCGTTGCCCTTGCCCCCCACGCCCGCGGGCCAGTTCACCGAGGTACCCTCGCCGACTTTTTCCTTCCATTCCGGACTCACCTTGGACAGATAGTTCACCCAAATGAACGTCGTCCCAGAACCATCGGAGCGGTGCACGACTGTTATGTTCTGATCAGGCAGCTTCACTCCTGGGTTAAGGCGCGTCAGGACCGCATCGTTCCATTTCTTGAGCTTGCCAAGATAGATGTCGGCCAGAACCGGCCCGGTTAGCTTGATCTCCCCCGGCTTGATTCCGGGGAGGTTGACCACCGGAACATTGCCGCCGACTACCGTCGGAAATTGCACCAACCCGCTCTTCTCCAGTTCTTCCGGCTTGAGCGGCATGTCCGAGGCGCCGAAATCTACGGTCCTGTTCTGGATCTGCCGGATGCCACCGCCGGAACCAATCGATTGGTAGTTGAGGTTGTTGCCCGTTTTTGCTTTATAGGCTTCGGCCCACTTGGCGTAAATAGGATACGGAAATGTGGCGCCGGCACCGGTGATGTCGACGGCCAGCGCGGAGTGACTCGCCACAACCACAGCGATCAGCAGCAGCGCGAAGCGTTCGAGAAATGCAGAGAAGTACATTTATGCGACCCTCCAATGGGCATATAAAGACCGGGACCTGCCTGCGCATACTACGGAGGCGATGTTGCAGTCGCGTTACGGTTCACAAAAAAGAAACGTATCTTTACTTCAAAGACTTAAGTGACGTCGCAGGAGGCTTTCGGCCGACGTCGGCGGTACGCTAGGGACGAGACAGCTTGCAGCCGGTTCAGCCAGACGCCGACGCGCGCATGCGCTCGGCTCTCCTCCTCCTCGTGACCCGGATCGCACCGACCTCGAACTTCTTTTGACGAGGCGATCGATTGAGTTCGTCAAAACGGTCGCGTCCCGCGGCAGCCGTTCGCGCAACCACGCGGCAACTCGATTCGCTTGCTTCCCTCCCTTCACCGTGAGTCCGCATTCCTCGTCTCGGCTCCGCGCTCAGCGTCGGACCGACGCCGGAGTATCAAGTCCATGTCGATTTCTTGTGATGATCGCGATCGAGCGCAGCTCGAACTCGTCGGTTGCTGCTTGTTTTGCGCTGTTTTGACGCGAAATAATTCTTGCTGCTTTGCTCATTATGTGCAATGCTGCCGAAATATTTTTTCGGTGATCGCCAGAGATTGAACGAAAATTTTTCTTCCAAGCCGCTCGCTCCCAGTGTCGAGAGGCGAAGGGATTCGGTTCGACGGGGCTTATTCCGGCGACTGAATAGACCGTCGCAGCATGGACGGGCTTCGTGCTTTCCTTCCTTAACTTACGATGGAGGCCAGTGATGGCGAAGAAGAGAAAAGCCAAAAAGGCAGCGAAGAAAAAGAAGAAGTAGATAGTGCTCTAGGAGACCCGCCAGACCGCCGGAAATGCGGTCAAGAAACGCAGGGCGGGGAAATCGGCCGGGAAAGCTGCGGCGAAACCGGCAGCGCCAAAACGGAAACGGCGGTTCGACTGCCCTCCGTCGCGGTCGCGCCCGGGGCAGGACCTGCCCCGAACCCCGCAGCGGCTTGGTCGTTCACGCCCTGAGTGCGGGTTGAATGGACTGCGGTCGGTCCGGGGCCTTGCGCTCCGAACCGAACCGCAGACATTCAGTGCGGGTTATTTCTTCAGTTTTCCCAGAAAATGCTTCCGGAATTTTGCGACTTTCGGCCTGACTACGAAGGCGCAGTAGGGCTGCGCAGCATTTCGCCGGAAGTATTCCTGATGGTAATCCTCCGCGACGTAGAACTTTGACGCCGGCACGATTTCGGTCACGATGGGATCTTCGTAGATCTTGGCCGCGCCCATGTTTGCAATGACCTGTTCGGCGGCTGCCTTCTGCTCGGCGGAATGATAGAAGATCGCCGAACGGTACTGCGTCCCGACATCATTGCCCTGGCGATTGCGCGTGGTCGGATCGTGGATCACGAAGAACACCTCTAGGATTTCCTTGAACGACACCTGCTTCGGGTCGAAGCTGAGTTGGGCAACCTCGGCATGGCCAGTCTCCCCCGAGCAGACCTCCTCATAACTGGGGTTCGCCGTCTTGCCGCCCATGTAGCCGGACTCGACCGAATCCACGCCCTTGAGGTCGTCGAATACGGCTTCCAGGCACCAGAAACAGCCTCCGGCAAGAGTGGCGACTTCCTTCCCTGCGTCGGTCATGTCGTTTTGCCTTTTTTTGCGGTTAGCGTGTTATTTTGCCGGTCGAGGCCGACCACATTACAGTATGCCGAATTCGGTCTGCGGCCAAGTCCGGTGCACCCGTTTGCGGACCTCTCGGAGGAAGCGAACATGAGTCTCCTACGCAGCCTGCTCGCCACGGCACTCCTCGTTCACGCACTCGTCTGCCCCGCCCAGCAACCCGCTCCCGGGCAGGCACTGGCCACTTTTGCCGGCGGCTGTTTCTGGTGCATGGAACCGCCCTACGACGCCTTGCCCGGCGTTATCTCCACCATCTCCGGCTACATGGGGGGAACCAGGAAAAATCCCAGCTACGAGGAGGTGTCCTCGGGGACCACGGGGCACGCGGAGGTCGTGCAGGTCGTCTACGATCCGAAGAAGGTGAGTTACGAAAAGCTCCTCGAAGTGTTCTGGAAAAACGTCGATCCTACCGTGCGAGACCGGCAGTTTTGCGACATAGGAAGCCAGTACCGCACCGCGATCTTCTATCACACGGACGAGCAGAAACGTCTCGCCGAGGCCTCCAAAGGAATGCTCGCGAAGACGAAGCCGTTCAAGGACGATATCGTCACGCCTGTCGTGCCGGCCGGAGAGTTCTGGCCCGCCGAAGACTATCACCAGGATTTCTACGTCAAGAATCCGGTGAGGTACAAGTTCTACCGAACCGGCTGCGGACGCGATGCCAGGTTGAAACAGTTGTGGGGGAGCGTTCCGCATTGACTCGGGCAGCCGATACGCGTCCCCTGAGATCGTGAACGATCCTCGCCCCGAAGGCGCGCCCGAGTCCGCCAACCAGCCGCCGCCCCTGGTCGGCTACAACGCCTGGTCGGGGGACCGGATCGTCGTGGAGGCAGTGAAACGCGAAGGCGGTGGTTGGATCGCCGAGCGCGCAAACCGCATGGGAGATCTCGTCGGCAGCGAGCGGATGCAAGCCCTCGCGATGCAGGCGAACCGTTACGCGCCCGAGCTGAGAACCCACGACCGGTTCGGCAATCGTATCGACGCGGTCGAATACCATCCGGCGTACCACGAGCTGATGGGACTCGCGTTCGGCGCCGGGCTGCACTCGCTCGCTTGGACGGACAAGAGGGAGGGCGTGTGGGTCGCGCGCGCAGCGCTCAACTATCTGTGGAACCAGGGCGAAAATGGCGTCGCCTGCCCGGTGACCATGTCCTTCGCCGCGGTGCGGGTACTGCGCCACAACGCGAAGCTCGCCGAGGAGTGGGAGCCGAAGCTCCTTGCCTGTGACTACGATCCGCGCCCGCTGCCCCTGGCACAGAAACGCGCCGTCACCATCGGCATGGCGATGACCGAGAGGCAGGGCGGCTCGGACCTTCGCGCCACTTCATCACGGGCAGCACCCCTCGGCGAAGGCGCATACGAGCTCACCGGGCGCAAGTGGTTCTGCTCGGCTCCGATGAGCGACGCCTTTTTCACCCTTGCGCGCACCGAGGCGGGATTGACCTGCTTTTTCGTGCCGCGCTCGCTTGCCGACGGCGCCCGCAATCCCTTTTTCATCGAGCGTCTTAAGGACAAATGCGGCAACCGCTCCAACGCTTCGTGCGAAATCGAGTATCGCGGCACCCGCGGGCGTATCGTCGGAGAGGAAGGGCGCGGCATCGCCACGCTGATCGAGATGGCGCACCTCACACGTTTCGACATCGTGGTCGCCTGCGCCGGGATGATGCGCGCGGCGCTCAACCAGGCGATCCACCATGCCGCGCACCGCAAGGCCTTTGGCCGGCGGCTCGCCGAACAGCCTTTGATGCAGAACGTGCTCGCCGATCTCTCCCTCGAGACCGAGGCCGCGGCGCTGCTGGCGTTTCGCCTTTCGAGAGCCCTCGACCGTGCGGAAGGTGACGGGCGCGAGCGGCTTTTGATGCGACTGATGACACCGATCGCGAAGTATTGGCTGTGCAAACGCCTGCCCC
>Ga0184619_10000750_pt1 | contig 11234 bp, 10 predicted proteins | sample PLM0_60_b1_FD_133146 | JGI IMG/M metagenome (GOLD analysis project Ga0184619, IMG submission 133146) | Groundwater sediment microbial communities from an aquifer in East River, Colorado, USA - PLM0_60_b1 | ecosystem: Environmental > Terrestrial > Soil > Riparian zone | place: USA: East River...
ATGTGCTCCTGATCGACCCGTGGCTGACCAATCCTGTTTTCGAGAATGGCAAAGACGAACTCGCCGCCTTGAAACGGGTCGATGCGATTTTGCTCACGCACGGCCACGGCGATCACGTTGGTGACGCTGTTGAAATCGGCAAACGCACCGGCGCGAAGCTCAGTTCCAATTACGATCTGGCCGAGGCGATGAAATTGGTGCTCGGTTATCCGGCGAAACAAGCGGATAACGACACCACCGGACACATGGGCGGGCAGCTCCATCTGCTTAACGGCGATGTCAGCGTTTGTTTCGTCCCGGCGTTCCACGGATCGGCTGTGGTGAAAGATGACAAATCGCCGCCGGTCTACGCGGGCAATCCCACTGGTCTCGTGATTGCAATTCGAAATGGCCCGACAATCTATGACACGGGCGATACCGCTTTCTTTTCCGACATCGCGCGCGTCTCCGATTACAACAAGATCGACATCATGCTGGTGTGCATCGGCGACCATTTCACGATGGGACCAATCCGCGTGGCCGATGCAGTCAAGGCGGTGAATCCAGGCACAGTCATTCCGATGCACTACGGAACCTTTCCGGTGTTGACCGGCACGCCGGAAGCGTTCGATCGCGAATTGAAACAGCGCCACGTGAAAGCGAAACTGCACGTGATGAAAATCGGGGAGACGATTTCGCTTCCCCGAGCGTAGATTGCGCTTGCAACACAGCCGCGGCCCCTAAGGAGAGCGAATCATGGAGAGGGCAGTATCCGTGGGACAATGGGCTCAACGTTAATAGAAAGCATCACCCCGAAAGCTTTCCGAGATTTTGCCGCGGCGGCAGTTGATTTCCTAAAAATCAATTCGGTCTCGGAGAAGTTCCGTCATGGCCGGCCCGTAGTGGTGAAACGGCGCAATGGCAACAGCGAAAAAATTGCTGAGTCGGCCAATTTGTATTTTCGCCTGGCGGACATACCGATCCGTTTCTGGAGCAACGCGGAAGAATGGCAGCGGTGGGAAGTGGATTGTTTTCAGATGCTCAACGGCGACCGGTTTCGCGCGTTTGCCGTTGGCGCGCGCGCGGTTTGCGCCGACAAGCTGCCTGGCCGCAGCCTTTGGGACCACATGACTGAGGGGACATTGAACCGGCGCATGCTCCAAGCGGCCGCCAGCGAGCTGCGCCGCGCCCATCAGTTTTGGAGCGATCAATTCCGCGGCCACTGGTCTCACGCGGATGCGACCATGACCAATGTCATCTATGACGAGGTGTCCGACCGGGCGCGGCTCATCGACTTCGAGATCGTACACCGGAAATCGCTGCCGACACGGGTCCGGCATGCCGATGATTTGCTTGTGTTTCTGCTGGACTTGGCCGCGATGGCCCCGAAGCGGCAGTGGCTGCCCTTGGCGCTTTGCTTCATTGACGCTTACGGCGACGAGAAGGTCATTGGCGAAGTAAGAAAACATCTCACTGTTCCGAGCGGTCTCGCCCGAATTTGGTGGAACGTGCGCACCAGTTTCGCCAAACCGGCAAAGGTAAAACGGCGACTGGAGGCTCTGCGCAACGCGCTTCGCGTCCTCCAGCTTTATTCGGTTGCACCGACCGAGCCAGCGCGCAAGAGCCGACGCCCTTCGACGAGTTGCCAGGTGACAAGTGCAGGAATCCCAAGGCCGATTTCCCGCGCTCGCGCGACCAGGGAAAGCGCGAAGGCGCCGTCACCCGGAATGCCAAGCAAATTGCCGACGATAAGATAGCCGCCTTCCTGCACTCCCAAGCCGGCCGGAACTGGGAATGCCGCCGAGCGAATTGTCAACGCCATGCTTTGCAAAATGAGTGCGTTCAGAAATGAATCGGGCAGATCGAGGAGCCAAAGTGCAAGCCAAATCTCTCCCGACCCGACAACAAGCGAAGTTATCGTCCACGCACAGCATGCGACCACGCCGCGCCGCCGCGCATAAAGAGAACGAATGGTTCGGTCCCACGTGTCGCCGCCTTGCACCAGCGATTGCCAATCGGACGATCCAGCCAATCGCGATATGATTCGGCCGAGAAAGCGAAAGATTCCAAGCCGCTGCACAAAATAGAAACCGGCAAAAGCAACGAGGGCAATCAGGATTCCGATTAAAGTCGGACCAACAAAGCTGTTTTTTCCGGTCGCCGCGACAAGCAATGCAAGTCCGAGCAAAGTAAATCCGGCTTGGGTAAAAATGCCGAGCGTGATGTCAACGAGCACGGTGCCGGCGGCCATCGGAAGCGGCGCGCCATGGATTGCCGCCAGACGCGCGCGCACAATGTCACCACCCACTGCGGCGGAAGGAACCAGTGCGCTGATCGACTCGCCGATCCAACGCATCCAAAAAAGTTGCAGCAGCGGCAGACGATCAGGTCTTGGGAAGAGTACCCACCACGCAATCGCGTCGAGAAATATTGGAATAAGATGATAGACGACGATTCCCAAAATCGCCCATTCGCCCGTCGCAAACGCGTTCAGGACTTGCCCGACACCCTGGTGAATCAGCAGCGCGGTAAAAAGCGCAGCGCCAGCGAAACCAAGCAGGTAAAAGGTAAGTTGGACTTTGCTGGGTGCTTTCATTGCTTGTCGGACGCTAGCGCATGAGCGCAAGCGGAGCGCTTATGACGCTAGCACGAAACGCAGAACGCGCGCGCGATGCGCGACCGCGTCTATTAACTTAGAGGACTCTGCGCGCGTTCGCCCGTCTGCTGAATGGGCACAAGAACCGCGCCGCTGTCCGGCAATAGATTGCTCGCAATCGGCAATCTGTTCCGGCGCATCGGCTTGCCCGCAATCAAACATAAAGCCAGCCAGAAAAGGCCGAAAAAAATCCCCGCCAGCACGTCGGTCAAATAATGCGCGCCCAAAGCGATGCGACTGAAGCCGACGAGCAGGACGATCAATATTGCGCCGGCCACCGTGACCCTGCGCCAGCGCCGCGCTTTGATCGAGGGGACTATAAAAAGCGCGAGCTGCCCGTAAAGCAAAGTCGCTCCGATGGTGTGACCGCTTGCAAAACTGTAGCCGGACCAGTCCACGAACTGACCGGCAACGAATGGACGCGGCCGATGGACAAGCATCTTGACCAGCTCGTTCAGCAACATGCCGCCCGGTACAGCCACGATGAGTGTCGCGAGCGAAGGCCACCATCGTTTCCAGACAAAAAACAACACCGCAAAAAACAAGACGACGCCGACCCACTCGCTTGAGCCCGGCTCACACAACGCCCGCAGCACAGTCACAAAGGTCTGCGTCAGGTGCGCGTGGAACCATGCCGCGAACTGGTGATCGGGTCCGGCAAGGGGATTGACCATGGCGATGGCCACGCCGTTCTGGGGGAGAATGAGTGCGTTGATCACAAAAGGGACACTAAATCTACTCACCATTCAACGCCAGTCAAGCGGGCAAATACCCGTCGACAACAAGCCAATCGCCTCGCATAATCGAGGAAATCGCCCCACGACAGATTTCTCGAAATCCCTCCTTGCCAGAGTACTTTTAATGCGATACACGGACTTTGAGCTGCTCATCCGATACAACGTTGTCCGCACCTTAACCTATGAAAAATATACGACTCTTCTTTGTCAGCCTGTTTCTCGCCGCAGCCATCTCGGCCCTCGCCGGTGTGGAGGCCGTGCCGCAACCGTCAGCCACCCCGGCAGATCAAAACTCGCGCGACCTTTTTTCATACGAGACGACTTACACGTTGCGCAGCGATTTCCGCGACGATCACGGTAAACTTGGTCACGGCGATTCGCTCTACGACGATTTTAGCTACGACCACCGCTTCCTGATTACCGGTAAATGGTACTTTCGGACCGGCATCGAATACGAACGGTTCGATTTCGGTGGCACGGACAACGGGCTGCCCGATCATCTTCAGGCGCTCTACGGCCATCTGGCTTTTGAGTATGTTGTGCATGATCACGCCGGTGCCGGAATCGAGCTCGACCCAGGCGTTTATTTTCAAGATACGGTCACCGGCGACGCTTTCGACATACCGTGGAAAGTCTTTGTGAGCTTCCCCCTCAAGAAAGACAAAATCTTCGGTGTCATTGGCCTGGGCGGGGGTCTCTACCAGAGTCCACCGGTCGCCCCCGGCGGTGGTCTCATCTGGCTTTTCTCCGATACACTACGCCTTGAGGGCGTATTCCCAAAGCCGGCGCTGGTTTACGAGCCGACCGACGACTGGCAATTCCGTCTGCTTGCGAACCTCTTTTTCGAAAGTTTCCGCACCGATGATGTCGTAACCCCGGAAAAGAAGTTGCAGCTGCACAACGCCGTCGTGCAATACAGCGAGGAACGCGTCGGCGCGCAGGTGAAATATTCCGGCATAAAGCCGTTTAGGATCATCGCTGGTGCTGGCTACACGTTCCTCCGTGAATTTGACTTTTTCCGCGCCCACAGACGCGCGAAGCTGGACCCCGCGCCTTATTTCCAGCTAAGCCTTGAAGCGAAATTCTAGGGGAAGATCTCGTCGAGCTTTCGCGCCACGCTTTGGCTGCCGCGAATTTTCAAGCGGCCAGTGAAGAAGGCCCACTTGCCGCCAAGGGTTCCATTTGAAAGGGCGACCCAATTCTTGTCGCTAGCCACAAAGGTGACGCTGGGATTGTCGATCTTTCCCTTGCCCATCTTGAAGGTCCCGTCATTCACATCGATCCACCATTCGCCCCCATTCGGCCCGCTGAGCTCCCATTGGTAGCGCGCGTGCACTCCCTTGGCCTTCTCCGCCTGGAAACTCTGGCGCATTCCATCGAACACTTCTTGCGGTGTCGAGTTCGCGGGCTCGCTTGATGTTGCGCCGAACGCGCCCAATCCAAGCGCCGCGCTAATCGTCGCGATCGTTAGGTAGAAACTCACATTCTTCGCTTTCATCGCATTGTTTCCTCCAACACCAGATCGTTCCCGCGACGGAAAATGGCTGCCTGATCGCAAGTCCTAATTGCAATCTTACTGTTCGATCCGTTTTAGGAGAAAGGCCGCGCCGATAAATGTGATCAACGCTCCGGCCAAAAGCACGGCAAGATCGACCAGGTAAAAGGAGGCGCCGGCGTGGTACATGTTCACCAGCCGAAAGGCGCGGCAGAAATGGGTCAGCGGAAAAATTTCCGAGATGTAGCGAATCGCTTTTGGCAGTTGCTCAAGCGGGGCGAATGCGCCTGAGAGCACAAAGACCGGCAAGAGAAAGAAAACGGAAAACTGAATGGCCTGCGTTTGCGTGCGCGAAAAGGCCGATATCAATAAACCGAGCCCGAGCGAACAGAGCAGAAAGAGCAAACAAATCAGCGCCAAAGCGGGCGGTTGATAAAAGCGCACCTGAAAATGCCAGGATGCGACCGCGCTGACCACCACGATCAAGAAGATCGAGACGGCCAGATACGGCAAGATCTTTCCGATTACGATTTCGCCACGTTGCAGTGAAGTCACCAACAATTGGTAAAGAGTGCCGGCTTCACGCTCACGCGCGATCGTGCACGCCATAAGGGTAACGGTGAGTAATTGCAAAATTAGGCCGATGATCCCCGGCACGACGTAATCGACGAAGCGCTCTTTCGGGTTGTAAAGGATCTTGTTGTCCGTTGACCACGCTGTCATGAGCGAAACAAACTGTTTGCGGATCTCCACCGGCAGCTTTTTTCCAAGCTCGAAGACCACCTCAGGCAGGGTGTCGATCATAATGTCGCGTTCTTTCATCTGAAAATCGCCCAAACTCTCCCGGACGCTGCCTTGCAGTTGGCTCGCAGTGTTAGTGTCGCTGCCATCGAGATAAAGCGGCAGCGGCTTCGGGTCGCCATTGGTAAGGCTTTCGCTCCAGCCTCGCGGGATTACCAATGCCGACCACACCCCATGTCCCAACAAATCCGATTCGTCCCCCAGATCGGGCGATTGTTTGCGCCACTGAAACGTTTTGTTTTTTGCGATGATGTCGATGAAACGCTGCGCGCGCGGCGTCTCGTCGCGGTTGATCAAGAGTGCCGGCACGTTTGTCATTTCGCTCGCTTCAAAAGCGTGACCGAAAATGAGCGTAAAGAGCGGCGGCAGGATGAGAAGCAGGACGAGCACGCGCCGATCGCGATAGATATGCAGGAATTCCTTGTACGCGACGCTGGCAATCGCACCGAATGATGGCCATTTCATGATGTCGATCTTTTCAAAACTTCGTCGTAACCTTGTGAGTAAGCGGTAAAGACATCTTCCATGTCCGGCTCGACCCAGCGCTCGCCAAGCAAATTCAGATCGGGAAACGGCCATTGCGCGCGCCAGTTTGCCAACAGTTTTTCGGGATCGGGCGCATAGATGCGCAGGCCGCCACTGCGCAATGAAACACCTAGTACCTCAGGAAGATTTCGCAAGCGAACCAACGCCGACATGATTGGTTCGATGTCGAGCTCGAGCAGCTTGGCGCGAAAGCTCGCTTTCAAAGCGCGCGGCGACGCTTTAGCAAGCAGTCGTCCCGCTTCGAGAAAGCCGACTTCCGTGCAGCGCTCCGCTTCGTCCATGTAATGCGTCGTCACGAAGATCGTCTTCCCTTCGTTGCTCAGATCGTAAAGCAAGTTCCAGATTTGCTGGCGATGCACCGGATCCAAGCCGGAAGTCGGCTCGTCCAGAAAGAGCAGCGGCGGGTCGTGCACGAGCGCGCAACCGAGCGCGAGCAACTGCCGCATTCCTCCGGACAAACTTCCGGCAGCCACGTCACGTTTTGTTTCCAAGTCGGCCAAGCCGAGCAAACGCGTGATTCGTTTCTCCAATTCCGCGGCCGGGACGCGGCAGGCGCCGCCAAAAAAGCGCAGATTTTCTTCGACGGTCAAATCGGGATAAAGACTGAAACGTTGCGCAACGTAGCCGAATTTTGTCCGGACAAGATGTCGATCTTTCCAGGCATCGACGCCGGCGACCGTGGCACGTCCACCTGTGGGATGAGTTAAGCCACACAACATCCGGATGGTGGTCGTTTTGCCCGCGCCGTTCGCGCCAAGAAAACCGAAGATTGTGCCCGGTTCAATTGTCAGTGAAACATTTTGCACGGCGTGAACGTCGCCGAAGCTCTTGCTCAGCTGATTGAGCACGATCACGGGTGCGTTCATTTTCGAAACCTTATTGCGATGACCTACTCACATTTGCAACTATCAGAGACGGGCGATATTTATCTTCTCTCATGAGACTCGAAATCATGCGACGCGGACGATGCACTGAAATGAGAAATTCGGTCGGGCTCCTACTCTTATTTTTGCTTGGAACATCGACTATCGCACGGGGCGACGCCGCCTCCGAGCTTGCGGGCTTTTCCATTTTTGACAAAGTCGATCTTGCCGACCTGGCGAAGAGCGACGTGAAAACAGTGCACGGGCCGCCGATGACGGGCCGGTTTCTTTCCGTGCAAAGCCGCTATGTCGTGCCGGGCTTCCCCGCGCAGCAAATCGAAGCGCTCCGGCAATGGGACCCGACGAAACATCGAGAACTACGGGTCTTCTTGCATTCCGATCTCCCTGCCACACCAAGCGCGGCAAATTTTGCCAAGCTAAAAAATGCGCCGGATAACGGCTCGGTGAGCGCACTCGTCTCCGCCACGCAAAAGCTCAGCTCCGATCTTCAAATCAGTCGGGAGGAGGCAAGGAAATTTTCGGGCGGCGGTGCGGGCGGCGGAGGCGGCATGCCTGCCTCGGTGGCTGCGTTTTGGAGCGATGTCCTGGCGGCGCGCACGCACAGTTTTTCTTCTGGTGGAACATCAGCGCAGCTGCCCTATGATCATGGCGGAGAAGCGATTCGGGTGACCGATGAAGTAAATGGCCTGCTGCGCCAGCAAGAAAAAATTCGACGCCAATTTTCTGGCTTTCTCGGCAAGACTGGTATCGGGCGTGGCGCTGGCTCAATCTCACCGGAACTTTATTGGGAACTTCTCGATGTGGATGATCAAGGTGTGGTCACGCTCGGCGCATACTACAATCGCGCTAGCGCCGGTGGAGGTTACCAAGCGGCTGACGTGCTCTATTACGCGAGCGGCGGTTATTACGTTTCGCTCACGCTTTATCAAATGTGGCCGGTCAATGTGGAAGGAAAGGCTTCCACGCTCGTTTGGCGCGGCGACATGATCTCTGCGGCGTCACTGGCTTCGTTGCATGGCGTGGAACGGCTTGGATCAGAATCGGCCATGATGAAAGAAATTTCGAAGGCGGTAACATTGTTTCGACGCGATACCTCGGGCGCTCGTTGAGCGATGAAAAATTTCTTGTATCGACGCCTGGCTGGCATTTACGGCTTGCTTGCATCTTCGCTTGTCGCGATTTCATCCATCGCCGACGAGAAGAGCACTCAGGAGATCAGCGCCGAGAACACTTCAGCAACTTCGACATTTTCGTTCTCCGGAGAATTTGTTGTCGAAGAGTCTTATGTGGGCAATGGGGACGTCCAACGCGGTCACCACGTGCTCCGTGACTTCGATGAGAGTGACACTCTTCTCCGTTTTGTCCTCACCCCGAGAATTCAGCTTGGCGTATTGCGGCTTGGCGCCGAGTGGGAAAGATTTTCTTTCGGCTTCTCGGATCGCGCTCCTCTTCCAGATACGTTGCAAGCGCTAAGTCTGGTCGTTGGCTTGGATACACAACTTTCCGATTCGATTCTGCTGCGGTTCCAAGCGCAACCGGGTTTTTATGGGACAGACAATTTTGAATCGCAGGACGTCAATGTCCCATTCGTCATCGGTGGCACGTACATTTACAGTCCCAATCTGCAGTTCGTTCTGGGCATCGGAGTTGATGTTGAAAGAAAGTATCCGGTTTTACCGGGGGGCGGTGTCCGCTGGAAAATCGCGCGACAATGGGTGCTAGACGCGGTGTTGCCCTCACCACGCCTTGAATATCAGTTATACAAGGATCTTACGTTGTACGCCGGCGGGACCGTTAAGGAGACAAATTTCCGTGTCGGCGATCACTTCGGGGATACGCGCGGAATTCCGCGATTGAACCAGGCCGTGCTTACCTACGGCGAAATAAGAACTGGCGCAGGTGCTAATTGGAAAGTTTCATCCGTAATGACATTAAGCGCTGAGGTTGGCTATCAACCGTATCGCGACTTCGACTTTTACCGCGCAAACGTGCGCTACCATCAAGACGGTGGCGCACCTTACGGCACGATTTCGGTACACGGCGAGTTTTAGCGTGGCGTAGGCATTCTGCCTGTGGCGCGAGCGAGCGGACATCCTGTCCGCCAGCATTCTGTAAAGGAAGCTGGTGGTTTCCCCCGGGGACGACAGCGTCGTGCCCTGCGGTCTCAATACAAGTCTCTCCGGCGATGAGCGAATACGGCCATCCGACTCCGAACACAATTAATCACGTCGTCTGAAACCTCAGCTTGAATAAGTTCTTCGCGGTCGACTGAGGCGGCCGCGACAATTGCACCGTAAGGATCGACAATCGCTGACGTGCCGCAGAAAGTGACTCCGTCATCCGTCCCGACTCGATTCGCCAGGATGAGATAGCTCTGGTTTTCGATCGCACGCGCCAAGGCGAGAATTCGCAGATGCTCGACTCTAGGGAACGGCCAGGCCGATGAGTTGATGAGCACGTTTGCGTCATGTTTAACAGCGAGGGTGCGATAGAATTCCGGGAAGCGAAGATCATAACAGATGCCCAAGCCGAGATTGAACTTGTCGATCTTGCAGCTGGCAAACCCGTCGCCCGCGGTGAAGTACGGGCGCTCGTCGAGTGGCGCAGCGGTCACCAGGTGTGTTTTCCGATACTTGGCTATGATTTTGCCGTTCGCATCGATCAAAGCTTGCGAGTTGTAAACGCGCGAACTGTCACGATCCGAAACGCCAGCGAGAATCGCGATCGAAAGTTCTTTCGCCATTGCTTGTAACTTCGGTACGGCGCCTTCGTTCCAGGACGTCGCATGCTCCTGAATCGCCGGCATCGAATAGCCGGTGTCCACCATCTCCGGAAAAACGACCAGCTGGGTGCCAGACTTTTTCGCTTGCGCGGAAAAATCACGAATTTTGCGGACGTTGGCCTTGAGGTCACCAGGTGCGCACGAAATCTGGGCGGCTGCAATTTTCATAGGTGGTAGGGCGACGCTCCGCGGAGCCGACGGATCTTAATTCACCAACGTAGCTCATTAAGCACGCCCTGATACGGCCATTCGTCAGGATGCGCGCGACTAAACCTGCCCGAACCGAATTCTCCTGAGCATATGCCCATTTGTCGCTGTAGTTCTCACCGCGGCGAAGACGATGGTGGAAGCCGCGCGATTGAAGTCTCGGTAAACCCGGCCCGCCTTGCCGACGGAACTGACGTTTCCAAAAAAGCAATCCATCGCTCGATCGAGCACTCGTCATTGTTAGGTGCGTAGAAAAGATGCACGTGATCAGGCATGACCACGTAATAACCAACATGCCAGGCATTCGCGACTCGCCAGGCGTCGATAAGAGCGCCGTGAACTCGCGAGTTTGCCAATGCCGGCTCGCGCCTTTCCGCACAAACTGTCAGAAATACAATCGTTGGTTGACCACGAAAAATGAAAACGCCTTCCGTCGGAGGGCTGCGACCAATGTGCTCTCGCATCTTGTCCTTCCTTTCCTCGGCTCGAGGGAGTCTCGCCCTACCAGAATTTGACTTTCAACGCAAAGTTTTGTCGAGCGCGCCGATTTTGCGTGTTTCCGGCCAGCCGAACGCAACCGCGAGAACGACGAGAATTGTGCCGATCCCGCCGCCGACAACTGAAATCACTGGACCGAAGAGTGCCGCCGTCAATCCCGATTCCAACGCGCCGAATTCGTTCGATGTGCCGATGAAAATGTTGTTCACGGCTGAAACGCGCCCGCGCATCTCATCCGGCGTGACCAACTGCACGATGGAGCCACGAATGATCACGCTGACGCTGTCAAATGCCCCGACAATGAACAGCATCCCCAACGACAACCAGAAAATCTTAGAGAGTCCAAAAATAATTGTCGCAATTCCGAAGCCGGTGACACACCAAAGCAATGTTTTGCCAGCATGCTTCATCGGCGGCAAATAGGCGACCACGAGCGCCATGACGAAGGCGCCGACCGCCGGCGATGCGCGCATCCAGCCGAGGCCAACCGGCCCGCAGTGGAGAATTTGGTCCGCGAAAATGGGGAGCAACGCGGTCGCGCCGCCGAGCAGGACGGCGAACAAATCCAGTGTGATAGTCGCGAGAATCACTCGCCTACTGAATACGAATCGCATTCCGGCGACGAGGCTGCGCCAGGCGTTTTTCTCCG
>Ga0184619_10000751_pt1 | contig 11232 bp, 10 predicted proteins | sample PLM0_60_b1_FD_133146 | JGI IMG/M metagenome (GOLD analysis project Ga0184619, IMG submission 133146) | Groundwater sediment microbial communities from an aquifer in East River, Colorado, USA - PLM0_60_b1 | ecosystem: Environmental > Terrestrial > Soil > Riparian zone | place: USA: East River...
CACGTGCTGCGGGGGATCGCGCTTGGCGCGGCGCTTGTGGGCGGCGGTTTCCTACTGAAGGTCTGGCACGCGGCGCCCTTCGTGCTGGCCGCGTTCGTGACGACTGCGGCGTGCGCGGTGCCGATCTTCTTCGTGCGCGAGGACGGCGGCCACGGCCGTGTGTTCGAAGGGGTCGCCGCGTACTTCAAACGAAGCTGGCAGATTCTTCGCGAAGAGGCGGAGGTCCGCCGCTTCCTCCTCGCGAACGCCGCCTGGGAGGGAACGTTCGCAGCAGCGCGCACGTTCGTCGTGCTCTACGTCCTCGACGGGCTGCACGAGTCGAAGACGGTCTCGTCTACGTTGCTGGGCGCGGTCGCGGCCGGCTACGTGATCGCTGCGCTGGTCGCAGGGCGGCTGGGCGACCGGTTCGGGATCGCGCGCGTGATCTTCTACGCGTCCTTCGTCTACGGCGGCGGCTTCCTCGTCGCAGGTACCGCGACGACGTGGCACAACTGGTACTTCGCGCTGATTGTTCCCGTGTCGGTCGCGGGAGGGATGGTCATGACGCTCGCGTGGGGGTTGCTCTTCAAGTTGATGCCGCAACAGCACCGGGGCGCCATCTCAGGGCTTGCGACGACGACGAAAGGCCTGGGCCTCCTGCTCGGCGCGCCGGTAGCCGGTATCGCCATCGACCTCGCGCGGCCGTACCTGCCCGCGACGGACGGCTACCAGATTCTCTGGCCGGTCTGCGGAATCCCGATCCTCGCTGCGATCCCGCTCGTGTACCACCTGATGCGCATCGAGCCGTCAGGCAGGCCGGAGCCGACGCTCGGCTGATGGCGCTCTGGGACGAGCTTCGGGGCCTCGAGCTGAACGTCGAGGATGTCGCCGCAGAGCGGAAGTCCGTCGACGTCTCGACTGAGTTCAAGCGCGTCACCACGACGGTGGTGCTCGGCGGTGAAGGCGAGCAGGGCCGTGGTGAGGACGTGACGTACACGCCGGGAGACCACGACTGGTTTCCCGACCTCGCTGCTCCCGGATGCTTGACGCTCGGCGAGCTCTCGGCGCAGCTGGACGGGCTGCGCCTGTTCGAGAGGGAGCCCAAGATGGGGGCGTCCGCGGATTACCGGCGCTGGGCGTTCGAGAGCGCGGCGCTCGACCTCGCTCTCCGCCAGAACGACCTTTCGCTCGGCGCTGCCCTGGGGCGCGAAAGCCATCCGGTCCGGTTCGTCGTCTCGACGCGTGGGGACGCTTTCGCGTGGTTGGGGCACAACCCCGGGCTCGAGCTGAAGCTCGATCCGGAGAACGACTGGGATCGGCCCTTCATGGAGAGGCTCGCGGCGACCGGTCGCGTGCGCGTCCTCGACTTCAAGGCGTACTACACGGGCACGCCCGTCGACGTCGTGCCCGATCCTGCGCTGTATCGCACCGCCGTCGAGCTCTTTCCCGACGCTGTGCTCGAAGACGCGTCCCTCGACGGCGAGTGCGGCGCGGCGTTGGAGGGGCAGGAGGGAAGGATGAGCTTCGACGCACCGATCCACTCCGTGGCGGACGTCCGCGCTCTGCCGGTGGAGCCCGGGTGGCTCAACATCAAGCCGTCGCGCTTCGGCACGGCGGAGCGGCTGCTGGAATGCGTCGAGCACTGTGCCGCAAACGGGATCCAGATATACGGCGGCGGGCAGTTCGAGCTCGGTGTCGGGCGCCGGCACATCCAGGTGCTCGCGTCGCTCTTCTACCCCGACGGCCCCAACGACGTCGCGCCGCGTGAGTACAACACCGGCGAGCCGCGCCCGGGACTGCCGCAGAGCCCTCTCGACCCCCCGGAAGCCGTCGGCTTTTAAACCGCGCGAAAGCTGCGCTTTCGCGCGGTTACGCGCCGACGCGCTGCACGGGCGCGAGCGCGGGCGCCCACGAGCACAACGGCGAGACGTCGCCGCCGCGGCCGTTCAGGGCCCGGAAGCCGAGTGCGTGCTCGGCTTGCATCATCTTGTGGATCTGCGTCGTGCCTTCGTAGATGATCGGGGCGCGCGCATTGCGGAAGTACCGCTCGATCCCGTACTCCGCGGAATAACCGTAGGCGCCGTGCACCTGGATGGCGAGGTGCGCCGCACGGAACGCGGCCTCGGTGGCGTGCCACTTCGCCAGTGACGTCTCGCGCGTGTTCCGCATCCCCTGGTCCTTCATCCAGGCTGCCTGCATGACGAGCAGCTTCGACGTCTCGTACCCGAGCACCATCTCGGCGATCATGTCCTGAACGAACTGGTACTTGCCGATCTGCTGGCCGAACGTCTCCCGCTCGCGCGCGTACTCGGTCGAACGCTCGAGGCACGCGCGAATGACGCCCACCGCACCGGCCGCGACCGTGAAGCGGCCCTGGTCGAGGCCGTACATCGCGATCTCGAAGCCCTGCCCCTCCTCGCCGATGAGGTTCTCCGCGGGGACCTCGACGTTCTCGAAGAAGAGCTCGCCGGTGGAACCGGCCCAGATGCCGAGCTTGTGCTCGGTGTCGGCGGTCGTGAAGCCCGGCATGCCGCGCTCGATGACGAAGGCCGAGATTCCCTTGTGTTTCGCGGCAGGATCCGTCTTCGCGAACACGAGGGCGTTGTCGGCCACGTTCGCGTACGAGATCCAGTTCTTCGAGCCGTTGAGGATGTAGACGTCGCCCTCGCGGCGCGCGGTCGACTTCATCGCGGCCACGTCGGAGCCCGCGGCCGGCTCGGTCAGGCCGAAGCACGCGAGCTTGTCGCCGCTTGCCTGCGGGACGAGCCACCGCTGCTTCTGCTCCTCCGACGCGTACTTCAGCAGCGCCAGCGAATTGAGCCCGACGTGGACCGAAATCAACGTACGGAACGCCGCCTCGCCGCGCTCGATCTCTTCGCACGCGAGCGCCTCGGACACGAAGTCGAGCCCGGCGCCGCCGTACTCCTCCGGGATCACGATGCCGAGGATCCCGAGCTCGGCCATCCCCTCGATCGCGCCCAGGTCGAGATGGTGGTTGATGTCGTTCTCGACGGCGTTCGGCAGGATCCGGTCGTCCACGAAGCGGCGAACCGTGTCCTGGAGCAGCCGTTGCTCGTCGCTGAGCTCGAAGTCCATGACGGCCTAGTCTACGGAGGCTTTGGGCGTTGCCGCCGTCATCACAATGGCCACGATGCTGGGGCTGACACCGCAGCAGAAGGCCGCCCTCGTCGTCGTCTCCGGGTTACCCGCCCCGCCCGGCGTGGGCGGTGTGATCGTGCAGAACTACAGCCGGAACGAGCCGCGGCCTGCCGGCGCGCTCGTGTTCACGGATCAGGAGGGCGGCAGGATCAAGACCTTCCCGGCACTGCCGCCCGGGAGCTCGGCCCGGGCGATGCGAACGAAGACCGCGGCCTTCGCCTCCGGGAGCGCGACAGGGCGCGCCCTTCGCAGCGTCGGCGTCGACGTCGACCTCGCACCCGTGCTCGACCTGCCGGACGGCCCGCTCGGCGCGCGCCAGTTCCGCTCGCCCTTCTTCGGCGTCGCATTCGCACGCGGGCTCGCCGCGGCCGGCGCGGGCGCGTGCGCGAAGCACTTCCCAGGGCTCGGGCCGCTGCCCTTCTCGACGGACAAACGACCTCACGTGGTCGGGAACCTGCGCGAGAGTGATCTTGCGCCTTACCGCGCCGCGGTCGAGGCTGACGTGCCGTGCGTGATGGTTGGCCACGGGATCTATCCGCACGTGGGCGCGCGTCGCGCGGCGCTCGAGCCGGCCGCGTACCGGCTCCTGCGCGACCTCGGGTTCGACGGCGTCGCGATCACGGACTCGCTCGACGTCGTCCGCGGCCATGCGCGCGAGTGGGCGGTCGCCGCCGCCCGGGCCGGCGCCGATCTGTTGCTCTTCACGAGCGGGAAGGACGCCGCGAAGGCGATTCGCGCTCTCGTGCCGCTCGCCCGAGCGGGAGCGCTCGATGTTCATGTGCGCCGCGTGTTGCAGTTCAAGGCGCGGGTCGGCTCAGGGTGAGCCGGCGCGCGTTGCGACGAATGCGGCCACGTCGCGTACCTCCTGGGCGCTGAGCTGCCCGCTGAAAGCGGGCATCCCGCCGCCACCGTTCTTCACCTTCGCCTCCACCTGCGCATAGCCGGGATGCAGGTCGTCCAGGTTCGGGCCGACCTGGCCCGTTGCTCCAGCGGCTTTAAGCGTGTGACACGTTCCGCAGCCGGCTTGAGCGAAGACGTTCTTTCCAGCGGAGGCGTGCGCGCCTGCGGGAATGACCACGGCCGTTGCGGAAGACGCCGCCGGTGTGTCGCGGGTGTACAGCCAGACTGCACTCGTGTACCAGACTCCGATCAGAACCGAAAAGAGAAGCCCGCCGGCGATCGGGAGCACCGGCACGGGAAAGCGCCGCAGACGCACAATCGTGACCTTCGCGGCGTAGGCGCCGTATACGGCGCAGCCGAGCAACGAGTGAAGGAGCACGCGCGTGTCCGGGTGCTGGAACCCGAGCTTGAAGATGCAGTGATACGCCACGGGAAGCGTGAAGACGAAGGCGAGCCGTCCCGACCAGCGGTGGGCGGCGTTCATCCACCCCGGCTTGCGCCAGGGCAGCTTGCCGAAGATCCACGTGGCCGAGAAGACCTGAAAGCAGGCGAGCGCCGCGGCCGCGGAGGCGAAGCCCGCCTTGAGATGAATCGGGTCTTCGAAGAAGAGCCGGAAGTAGCCTTTGGAGCGTGGATCGTGGGCCGCCAGGAGGCCTGCGGTCAGTGAGAAGAGCGCGAAGGCTAGGAGCGGAAGAGCTATCCAGCGGTACGAGCGGCGCTGGCTGGGGTGGTGCGAAGCGGCAGGCTCAACCCTCTCGCTCACCGGGCAATCCAACAACAATCTGGATGTCCCAGCAATTGACTGACCAGTCAATCAAGCTACCCTAGGACGGAGATGGCGACCCTCGAGGAACGCACCGACAGCGGCGTCTCGTTCGGGCTCACGAACGAGCAGAAGGCGCTTCGCGACCTGGCGCACGACTTCGCCGAGCGGGAGATCCGCCCGAAGGAACGCGAGTACGACGAGGGCTCGATCCACCCCGCGGACGTGATTGCGAAGGCCCACGAGCTCGGCCTGATGAACCTCCACATCCCGGAGGCCTACGGCGGCCTCGAGCTCGGCGCGCTCGAGGGCTTGCTGATCGGCGAGGAGCTCTGCTGGGGCTGCTCGGGGATTGGCACGGCCATCGCGGCGAACGGGCTCGGGCACGGGCCGGTGATCATCGCGGGGACGGAGGAGCAGAAGCGCGAGTGGCTGCCGCCGCTCGTGGAGGAGGTACTGCTGACGTCGTTCGCGTTGACCGAGCCGAACGCGGGCTCCGACGTGTCGGGCATCCAGACGACGGCGGTGCGTGACGGCGACGACTACATCCTCAACGGCTCGAAGATGTTCATCACCAACGCCGGCCACGCTGCCTGGTTCACCGTCTTCGCCTCGACCGACAAGTCGAAAGGCCATCGCGGGCTGACGGCGTTCGTCGTCCCGGCGGACTTGAACGGCGTCGTCGTCGACAAGCATCTCGACAAGATGGGCCAGCGCTCGACGGATACGTCATCGCTTTCGTTCACCGACGTGCGTGTCCCGGCCGCGAGCCGTCTAGGCGAGGAGGGCGAGGGCTTCAAGATCGCAATGAAGACGCTTGACTTCACCCGGCCCGGCACCGCGATCGGCGCAGTCGGAGTCGCGCGGGCGGCATTCGAGTACGCCGCCGAGTACTCGAAGGAGCGCGTGCAGTTCGGGATGCCCATTGCGATGAACCAGGGCATCAACTTCCTGATCGCCGACATGGCGACGAAGATCGAGGCCTCGCGGCTGCTCTGCTGGCAGGCTGCGTGGATGATCGACCGGGGGATGCGCGCGACGCTGCAGTCCTCATACGCGAAGCGCTTCGCCGCGGACACCTGCATGGAGGTCACGACCGATGCGGTGCAGGTCTTCGGGGGCTACGGGTACATGAAGGAGTACCCGGTCGAGAAGCTGATGCGCGACGCGAAGCTGTACCAGATCTACGAGGGCACGTCGCAGATCCAGCGGCTCGTGATCGCAAGAGAATTGCTCATGCCGCGTGATTGAGATCGACCTCTCGGGTCGAGTCGCGCTGGTCACCGGTGGTTCACGCGGGCTTGGCCGCGCCGACGCTCTCACACTCGCCCGCGCCGGCGCGGACGTCGTGATCGCCGACATCCAGGTGGAGTCCGACTCCGGAGAGGAGGCCGAGGGCTATGGGCCGCTGGCGCAGGCCGCACGTGCCCAAGGGTTCGTCTATTCGGAGGCGACGGCGAAGGAGATCGCCGCCTCGGGGCGTCGCTCGGCCGCGATCAAGTGCGATGTCACCGATCGGGCGCAGGTCGAAGGGACCGTGCGGCGCGTCGTCGACGAGTTCGGCTCGGTCGACATCCTCGTCAACAACGCCGGGACGCTCGACCATGTCGGGCAGCTTCCCGATCAGGCGCCCGAGCTCTGGGAGCGCGACCTGCGCGTGAACCTGACCGGGTCGTTCAACTGCGCCCAGGCGGTTTGGCCGCACATGAAGGAGCGGGGGTGGGGGCGGATCGTGAACATGGCGTCCGTCGCCGGGACGCTCGGGGGATTCGGTCAGGCGAGCTACTCCACCACCAAGGCAGGGCTGCTCGGGCTGACGAGGACGCTGGCGCTCGAGGGAGCAAGGCACGGGATCACGTGCAACGCGATTGTTCCGGGCGTGATCGGCACGGAAGCCTTCAATTTCGGCAACCCCGCGATGAACGAACGGATGGTGCAGCGCACGGCGATGAGACGGGCCGGAGAACCGCAGGACGTCGCGAACGCGATCGTTTTCCTCTGCTCCGATCTCGCGTCGTACATCACCGGCGTCGGCCTCAACGTCAGCGGCGGGATCGAGCTCTTCACCTTCTAGCGGCTCTTAGGCACATGCCGGCAAATCCCACGGCCTGGTGTCGGACACCGTGACGTGAATGTGACGCCCCTGTCACCAAGGTGTCAACGCGAGTAGCGGGCCGCTCAGTTGCGGGACGTCGCCCTCACTGTCTCGCGCGGCCACGGCCTGGTGTCGGACACCGTGACGTGAATGTGACGCCCCCGTCGCCAAGGTGTCAACGCGAGTAGCGGGCCGGTCAGTTGCGGGACGTCGCCCTCACTGTCTCGCGCGGCCACGGCCTGGTGTCCGACACCATGACGTGTCTCGGATGCCGGTGTCGCGAAAGGCCGGGAGCTCGTTGAAGGGACCTCGACCGCGTACCAAGGGGTCCTCCAGAGCCGAGGCTAGACTTCGCGGCTTGCCCCCGCGGCGAAAATACTCTCTGGTCCGGCCCCGGCGGCGCCGCAGGACGCGGACGCGCGCCCAGCGCCGCGTGCTCTGGCAGCGAGCCGCGATCCTGGCCGTGCTCGCCGGCCTCGCCGCGATGGTCCTCGGCCTCGCCTTCGCGGGCTCGCCCTCGCGGCTCGCGAGCGGCGTCCGGATCGCCGGCGTCGACGTGGGCGGGAAGACGCCGCATCAGGCGCGCGCCGTCCTCGAGCGCCGCGCGGACGCGCTCGCCTCGGTCCCGGTGACCTTCCGCGTCGGCGAGTTGACCTGGCAGCTGCAGCCCCGCCATCTCGGAATCCAGGTGGACTGGGGCGCGGCCGTCGACGCCGTGCGCCGCCAGGGCAACGGCTTCGGCCCGCTACGAGGCTTTCGCAGGCTCGACCTGCGCTTCTTCGGAGCGGACGTCGCACCCCCGACCCAGGTCTACGACGCGGCCCTCGAAGCCAAGCTCAACGAGATCGAGGACGCAGTAAACGTTGCGCACCGCGAGGCATCGATCGTGCTCCGTGGCCTCAGGCCGCAGATCGTCCCGAGCCGCACCGGCCACGTGCTCGACCGCCACGCTGCCGCCGCCACGATCGTGCGCGCTCTGGCGAGCCTGAACCGCGAGCCCGTCGGCCTGCCGATCCGGCTCGATCGGCCAAAGATCAACGCCGGCGACCTGACGGTCGTGCAGGCAGAGGTCCGCACCGCCCTCTCGGCTCACCTCCACCTGACCCTCGGCGCGACTCGCTGGAATCTGCGGCCGCCGCGCATCGCGCGGATCCTCGAGCTGCCGGCCGACGGACGGCGCGATCTGCGAGTCGGCGGCGCGGGAGCCAGCAGCTGGTTCGCGGCGCTCGCAAAGCGTGTCGACCGGTCGCCGGTCGACGCGGACTGGTCGGTCGGCAAGAGCGGCATTCGCGTGATCCCGGATCAGCAGGGCTACGTACTGGACGTGCCGCGGAGCGCGAAGGCCGTGCTGCGGGCCGCGCTCGTCACCGCGCCGGAGCTTCGCAACGCGAACCTCACTGTCGAGCAAGTCACCGCCGACCGGACGACCGCGGAGGCAAAGGCCATGGACATCAAGGGCCTGGTGGCCAGCTACCAGACCTTCTACGGAGGCGATCCAAACCGGATTCACAACGTACAGCTCGTCTCCCATCTCATCGACAAGCACGTGATCGCTCCGGGCGAGACCTTCTCGTTCAACGGAGCCACCGGCGCGCGCACCCAGGACAAGGGCTTCCTGGAGGCGCCGGTGATCATCAACGGCGAGCTCAAGACCGGTCTCGGCGGCGGTGTCTGCCAGGTCTCGACGACGACGTTCAACGCTGCGTACGAAGCCGGCCTCCCCATCGTGTCGCGTACGAATCACGCGCTGTACATCAGCCACTACCCGCAGGGGCGCGACGCCACCGTCAATTATCCGGACACCGATCTGAGGTTCACGAACGACACCGGTCACTGGCTCCTGCTGCGCACGTGGGTCGGCTCCTCGTCGCTCACGGTCGCGCTCTACGGGACGCCCGTTCACCGCCGGGTCGTCAGCGAAACGGCTCCGCTCGTCGTGACGGGCCCGCCGCCGGTCAGGAAGATCAAGGATCCGTCACTCTTCGTCGGGCAGACCGTCGTCGAGGAGCCCGGATCGTCGTCACTCAAGACGAGCAACACGCGCACGGTCTACGACGAGAGCGGGAAGCTGCTCTTCGACACGACGTTCTACTCGTCGTATCGCGGCGAGATGAAGGTCGTCCGCGTCGGCACGAAGCCCCGGCCGAAGGACGATCAGACCGGCACGACGACGACCGGCACGACCACCACGACCACCACGAAGACCAAGACGACGACGACTACGACGACGACGACCCCTCGGCCCTAGCGATCGCGTCCGCAAGAGTCTGCGGGATCCGCGTGGGCCGGAAGGTCTTCGCGTCGACGCAGGCGTGTGAGGTCCACCCGTCGGCGATCACCTCGCCGTCGCGCCTGATCTCGTAGTCGAAGCGAAAGCTCGCACCGCGAACCTCGCTGATGCGCGTGTGGACGCGGAGCCGATCGTCGAACCGGGCAGGCTGGACGTAGCGGACGTGCGATTCGAGCACGAAGGATTCGATGCCTTGCTCGCGGATGGACGAATACCCGCCCGCGTACTCGGCCAGATAGGCGACCCTCGCCACTTCGAACCAGACGAGGTAGTTGGCGTTGTGCGCCACTCCCTGAGCGTCGGTCTCCGCAAAGCGGACGCTCACGTCGGTGCTGAAGCGGAAGCCGTCCACGCGCGTCACTCTAAGGCTGTGGCATACGACCTCGTTGCCGACCTGGCGGCGCTCGTCCGCGCGCGCCGGCCCTGCGTCGCCCTCACCGGGGCAGGCATCTCGACCGAGAGCGGGATCCCCGACTTCCGGTCGCCGAGCGGGATCTGGGCGACGTACGACCCGATGGAATACGCGACGATCGCTGCGTTCCGGCGCGATCCGGTCAAGGTGTGGGAGTTCTACGCGCTGCGGTTCGAGATGCTCATGACGGCCGAGCCCAATACGGGCCACCGCGCGCTCGCCGAGCTCGAGCACCGCGGGCTGGTCGAGGCGGTCGTGACACAGAACATCGACGGGCTGCACCAACGCGCCGGGTCACAAGCGGTCGTGGAGGTGCACGGCTCGATCCGCTCGGCCAGCTGCCTCGAGTGCGGCGAGCGGGTCCTGCTCGAGAACGTAATCGCCGCGCTACGGGACACGCCGGCGCCGCCGTGCCCGCGCTGCGGCGCCGTGCTGAAGCCGGACGTCGTCATGTTCGGGGAGCTGCTGCCGGCCGCCGCAATCGACCGCGCAGTCGAGCTGGCGCGCCGGGCGGGCCTTCTGCTCGTCGTAGGCTCCTCGCTCGAGGTCCACCCGGTGGCCGGGCTACCCGGCGAGACGCTCTCTGCGGGCGGGGCGCTGGCGATCGTCAACCGTGGCCCGACGCCGTTCGACGACCTGGCGTCGATCCGGATCGACGGTGCATCCGGGGAGACGCTCTCGGCCCTGGCCGAGAGTCTCTAGGCTGCCGCGCGCTTGATCGTCTTCTCTTCGAGGAGCCGGCGGCAGTTCGAGCAGACCTTGCGCTCCACGTGATACGGGACTCCGGCGCGTTGCCGGATCGCATGAATGGTGATCGCTGTGTGCTTGTGCCTTCGAAGCGTCATTACGTCCTCTCAGAGTAATGAGACGTTCGGTCGTCCACGAATGTTGTCGGCAGATGTTCACCGAACCTTCACACCCTTTTGCGTCGATAGCCTCTGCCGCGTGCGTGCCCTCGCCGTCATCCCGGCGGTCGGCCTCACCCTATTGGGGGGCTGCGGCGGCAGCGAGAAGCGGCCCGACGTCGGAGCGGACATCGCTGCCAAGTCACGCACCTGCGCCGAGGGCTCGATCCAACGGCTGGGCTCGTCGCGGCTGGCGTATGCGGCGATCGTGCGCTCGCGCGCCACGGTCTCTCGCCGGCCGGGAGCCCGCGCCTTCGCGAGCTTTCAGAGGCTGAACATCAATCGCGTCCCGACGATCTTCTCGATTCGCGGCGCGCAGGTCGACGCCCGGTGCAACTCGAGGTCCTATCTCGTCCAGATCCCCAAGCGGCCGAATGGGGTGACCGCATGGGTACCGGCCGGCCAGGTGAAGGTCGCGAAGCTCTCGACCCGGATCGTCGTCGATCTCTCGGAGAAGCGGGTCACGCTCTACAAGGAGGGCAGCCCGGTCTTGAGCTCGAAGGCTGCGATCGGGGCGCCGGCCACGCCGACTCCCACCGGCCGCTTCTACGTCAACCAGCGGCTCATTCCCACTGACAAGAGTGGCCCGTTCGGCCCCGGCGCGGTCGGTATCTCGGCGTTCTCGAACGTCCTGACCGGCTGGACGCAGGGCGGTCCGATCGCGATCCACGGGACAAACGCACCGTGGTCGATCGGCAAGGCCGTCTCGAACGGCTGCATCCGTATTCC
>Ga0184619_10000752_pt1 | contig 11226 bp, 13 predicted proteins | sample PLM0_60_b1_FD_133146 | JGI IMG/M metagenome (GOLD analysis project Ga0184619, IMG submission 133146) | Groundwater sediment microbial communities from an aquifer in East River, Colorado, USA - PLM0_60_b1 | ecosystem: Environmental > Terrestrial > Soil > Riparian zone | place: USA: East River...
CGCCATTAGACACCGGCCGCTAGAGTCCTCGACGAGGGCCTACGCCCAGTACTTGGGCCGCCCGTAGTAGTCGTAAAGCATCTCCTCGTACCGCCTGTTGACGGGCGCATTCGGATCGAACTCGGGCGAGTTCTCGACGCCTTCCTTGGTCAGGCCAACGTGGACCTTGCGTTCACTCCAGTCGACGGCATCGACCCAGTCGGGCGACACCAGCACTTTGTGCCCGGGCAACCAGTTGCGCGTGTCCACGACAAGATAGCGCATCCGCCAGCCCTCGTCCTCGAGGATAAATCGTCCACGTGCCCGATCTCTCGTCATCGGTCGCCTGAATGTGGTGACCGATGATTTCGCGCGCGCTTCGCAAATGCGTGTCTTCGGGACGTTCTTGGACCGCGGCAGCGGACCGTTGTTGACGGACCGGCTGCGGGATTCTCTCGAGTTCCGCCGGAGTTGGCATATAAGCTCCGGTGCCAGCCGGTGGCAGGAACCCTCCCCAGTAGAGCGGCCAATCGTAATATCCGCGAAGCGCCTCTTCCTGCCTCCTCGATATCGGCTTCGCAGTGTCGATATCCGGGGCTATACTTAACTTGCTCCTTCGTGAGATTGACCGGAAGAGTCATCGAGGCCCAATCGGGCTTGGAGAGCGCCTCGGGAGCAATCAAGACTTTGCGGCCAGGAAGCCAAGTACCGGTGTCGACGACAAGGTAGTGTACTTTCAATTCACGGTCGTCGGGAAGGAAATCATGCACGCCACCGATGACATCATCGGTCGCGCGTATGCTATACCCAAAGAGTTCTTTCAAGCTGCGTAGCATATTCGTCACCTCCTCCGACTGCACGAAGCAGACGGCCCTACCGACCGCGGGCCGATTCGGCGGGCGCCCTCTCGGGCTCCAAAAGCTCGACGAAGAGCGCGCGGTAATAAACGAAAGCCTGGCGCACGTCCTCCGTGCTTGCCTCTCCGCGCTCGTTCGCTTCCGAAATCTGATGGGCCCGTCGGTAATTCTGAACGACTTCCGGGTGGTCCACCGAAATGTCTGCAGCGCGCTGGTCGAACTGCGCCATTGGATAGCCGCATTCGTTCATTACCTGCTGCACCAGCTGATCGGCTTTCGTTGTAGCGTCTTTGGGTTCGTCAACGAAGCGCTCTTGAATCGTCCGCCACTCGTTCCTGAAGCGCTCGGCCATCTCTCTCGGCAGCGTCTTCAGGTCAAAGCTTGAGACTCGCTTCTTCCGCTCCTCCAGCTCCTTTTGCGCCTTGCCTCGGTCGCCGGTACGGGCGAGCGTGCGGTGGTACTCCGGGCCGAACTCTTCGCGAACTTGCCGCCGTCGCTTATCTTGCTGCATGACGTACCAGACGACGGCGCCTCCGATAATCACCACGGCCGCGATCACCACTATGACGATGAGCAATGTAGCCATTCGCCTACCTCCTCACACACTCCACCAGCCAGAGGCACCCGCCTTACAGTGGCATCGCCAGCGTTTCACCACGGTTACACTGAACAGCCAGGACATTACAACCTGCTGGCAAGTGGCGTACTACCGCCGCACTCGCCTGGCCCGCCGGTGCGGCGCTGGGAGGGCGCGCTTATGCGCGAGGCGAGTGCGGGCCGGCATTCACCTGGCGCCGCAAGGCGAAAAGTGCGATTAGAAGGGCGAGGATGCCGACGACTGCCACCCAAACAAACGGCGAGGCTGACCCGTCGTTTTTCAGAAGGGAAGGACCGGGAAGTTCGAGGCCTGCGGCGACGCGTGAGGGGCTGTGGGCACGCGTCGTGTCGACAGCCAGGTCATAGTGAAGATCTGACGCCGAGCTGTTCACCTCGAGCTTGGTAAGCCAGGCCGACTGCGGTACCCAGTCGCCACTGGCATCCGAGCGGAGGTCGGCTAGCAGCGAATCCGTTGCCTTTTCGCTATGCGCCAGCGTAAGACCTACGCGAGGGCCCGGAAGTAAGGCAGGCTTCGAATCGGTGAGCAGGAATACATCGGCGTCCACGCGGTCATCGGGCTGTTTGCCGAGGCCGAGGATGCGCAGGGGGACCCAGGGGTTCGAGGTTGGGATCGTGATGTGTACGGGCGTTCCGTCGCCGATCTGCTGCCCACGCGCTGCGGCGGCTTCGCCATCGAAGACCGCGGCCAGGAAGATCGGGCTGCGCCGAGCGTAGAAGTCGATCACTTCGGGGGCGTCGGGCGATAGGCGGAAACCATGGTCTGTCGCCCAGGTCGCGACATCCGGCCCGCCGCCCTTTAGGACGGTGATGTCGAGCGCGTCGATGCGCACTTGCTGGAGGACTTCCGCCTGCGGTGCGGCTTCGAGGGCGTCGCCGAATTCAGCGAACTTCAGTACCTGCGTCTCCCGCTCGAGCCGCTGGAGCGTCCAGTCGCCGCCTCGCTCCACCTTGGACGGCACGCCAGGCAGAGGAATCAGGGTGCCGAACTCGCCGCCGCCGCCCTGGAACTGGAACGCCGTCACATAATGCTCGACCCCTTCGTGGTAGCCGGCCAGCGTTGTCGTGCGGCCGAGGTTGACGGCGCCATTCGAACCGATCAGGCCGGCGCAGGCGGCGGCCGGCCTCGGGCTCGCGAGCAACAGGGCCGCCATTACTAGCACGCATACACCCGACGTTATCGCTAGCAGTGTTCGCATGAATATCCTCCTTCGCAATATCGCTGATATCACTAGGACGGAAGAGGACGCGAATTGGTTCCCCTAAAGCAGGTGTCAGACGAGGCCGCTACGCGACGGTGGCTATTACGCCGCCGTTGATACGGGCGTCTGATACTCGTCGAGGAAGGCGAGCACGGTCGCGTTCACGTCGTCGGCCCTCTCGACCAGGAACCCATGCCCGGCGCCCTCGAACTCCACCAACCGGGCGCCGGCAATACCTTCGGCCAGCAATCGCGAGTTCTGAGCGGGAATCACCCTGTCAGTCGTCCCGGTGAGCACCAGAGAGGGCGCCTTGATTTCGGCGAGGCGCCCGAAAGTATTGAAGCCGACCACGGCCATGAACTGTCGCTGTATGGCGTACATGGGCGCCATGAGATGAGCGTTGAGAAGCGCCCGGCGGACTAGCTCGCCTTTGTTCTTCGCGATGTAATCCTCGCTATAGAGGAGGGCTAGCCCCGCCTCCAGCGCTTGAACCAGCGGCATGCCAGCCAACGATATGAATTGCTGGACGACTTCCGGTCCCGCGAACATCGCCGTTGGTCCACCGGCCATCGTCCCGCCGAGAATGAGCGTTCTGACGCTGTCCGGGTGTCGCAAGACCAGCTCCTGAGCGATCATCCCGCCCAACGACATGCCGAATACGTGAGCCGGCCCGACACCGAGTTCGTCGAGCAGCTCGTGGGCATCGTCGGCCATCTGGCCGATGGAGTACGACTCGTTCGGCTTATCGCTCCGCCCGGCGCCCCGGTTGTCGAAGGCGATTACCTGATACTCGCGGCTGAAAGCGGAAAGTTGAGCCCACCATCCCGTTGCGTTGGCCCCCAGCCCCATGATTAGCAGGAACGGCTCGCCTTTGCCGTTCAATTCGTAATAGAGGTTGATCCCGTTTACTCGCGTGAATGCCATGCCGCCTGTCCCTTCCGCTCTGGTTTCGCTAATGGTTTGAACAATTGCGGCGGCTAAGCGTTACGGTCAAGTTAACTTGTACTCGGTGGAGAATCGGAGTGAAATAAACGCGTCCGCTTCTATTTTATGCCCACCAACTCCACGTCAAAGATGAGCGTGGCGTTGGGCGGTATCCCTTGTCGACCCTTCTCACCATAAGCCAGGGCCGGGGGAATGATCAGACGGCGCTTGCCGCCTACTTGCATCGTGGCGAATCCTTCATCCCAACCCTTGATCACCCCGCCCTGGCCCAAGGGAAACTCAAACGAGCTGCGTCCCTCGTTAAAGGAACTGTCGAACAGGCTACCGTCCGACTGCAGCCAACCGGTGTATTCAGCGACGATTGTCTCGCCGGGTTGCGGCGTCGGCCCGGTGCCGGGCGCAATTTCGAGATACTGGAGGCCGCTTGCGGTGACAACCGGCTCGCCGGCGACGGGAGGCGGAGTGGCTGCGGGCGCCGGGCGCGGAGTTTGACCGGGGGCAAGCGTGGGAGTCGGTGTCGACGGGGTTACGGAAGGCTGGCTGACTGCGCTCTCCTTACCGCCACCGGCCCCGAGCACAGAGGCAAGCGTCAGCCCCACGACCGCAATTACGACGAGACCAATCGCAGCCGCCGTCATGGTGTACGGACTGCCTAGGAACGCCGGCAACCTGATCTCGGGGCCGACCAATGCGCCGCTCTGCCGCGCCAGCTTTCGGTCGTAGTCAGCACGGCGACGAAGGTCGCTGAGTACGTCATACGCGTCCTTGATCTGCGTCCAGCGGGCGGCCGCCCGCGGCTTCCTGCTGACCGCAGGGTCGTATAGCCGGGCGAGTCTCTGGTAAGAGGCATCGATCTCGTCCTGGCCGGCCAATCGGTTGACCTGCAATATCGAGTAGTAGTCTCGTTCCTTGGCCATGTTTCTACCAGCTGCTACGTTTGAGTGAGAACAATTGTATCGGAACGCTGTTTAAGGCGAATAGCGCAGCCAGATTGTCATCGCCCGGTCGAACCATGCCCGCCGGTGTCCCGCGAGGTGGCGCTCAACTCCTCTGCCAATTCGATCGAGACCTCATCGGCGCGGCTGATCACCATTTGCGCGATTCGGTCGCCGTCTTGCACTACGTGTGGGTCACCGTCAGGGAGCGCGTACATTGTGACGAGCACCTCTCCCCTGTAGTCGCTGTCCACCGTCCCGAGGACGACGAGCACGCCCCGCGAGGATAGGCCTGAGCGCGGCCTGATCTGCACATCAAGTCCAGATGGAAATTCCATGGCGAACCCCGTCGGGACTCGCACCGGTTCGTGCCCCACCTCCAGGGGCTGATCGAGGCAGGCGTAGAGATCGTAGCCGGTCGACCCCTCGGTGGCGCGTTCGGGAAGACGCACATTGGGGTGAAGTCTCTTGATGCGAACCGATTGGCGGCTCACACAGGCCACCTGCCAATCTTATCTGCCAGCCCCTGACTCGCCTGGATCAGGGCTTGTCCCATGCGATCTGAGGGATCATTCCGCGATCGAACTCCCGCAGGCGTTCCGACCCGAGCTCTAGGATGCGATCGAGGCAGGGCCGGACGTCGCTCAAGAGCCGTTCAACGTCGACGCCAAGCGTCACCGGCCTGTAGGGCTCGAGAAGACGGAAGGCGTCCGAGAGCAGGTTCACGGCGCCCTTCTGATTACCGCGCAGGACATGATGAAAGCCCGCGGCGATCTTGATGATTCCCTGGTAGAAGTCAGCCAGCGTCCCTTCTTCGCCCTTGCTCCCAACTTCTCGCCAGACGTCTTCGAGAGTCTCGTGGCAATCGTAGAAGCGCCAGTTGTTGAAATCTGCAATACCCTTCGCGAGCGCCTCTCGCGTCCCGGGGTCGAGATCGGTCAGCGTGAGGCGAGCGGCCATGGCCACCAGTATAAAGCGCGGCAAAAGTAGGAGGATACGATGAGGAGGCCTTCACGTTATGATTGCCAGGAGAGCCGCCCAATGACTACCGGTGAAGCACCCGACAGCGCTGAACTGCCTCCTCCGGCGCTCGAGGAGGTCGGTGAGAGCGTATTTGCGTATATCCAACTCGACGGCAGCTGGGGCCTGAACAACACGGGGTTCATCGCCGGCCGGGACAGCCTCATCGCCATCGATACCTGCTTCACGGAACGGCGCTCCCGCGCGTTTCGCGACGCGATCCGGTCGGTGAGCGGACTTCCCGTTCAAACTCTGGTCAATACGCACCACCATGGCGACCACACTCACGGTAACTTTGTCTTCCGAGACGAGGCGCTGATCGTCGGCCACGAACTGTGCAGAAAGGAAGTTATCGAATCAGGTCTCGGCACCAAGGCGCTGTTCCCGGGTGTCGACTGGGGAGAAATTGAGCTCGCGCCCCCGACCATGACGTTCGAGAACTGGATGGCGTTATATTCCGGCGAGCTTCGCGTCGAGTTGATTTACGTTGGGCCCGCTCACACCACCAACGATATCCTGGTGTGGCTTCCGCAGCGGCGTGTCGTCTTCACGGGCGACATCATCTTCAACCGCGGCACTCCGTTTGCGCTTATGGGGTCGGTCGACGGCTGGCTGGAGGCGCTCGAACGCCTGCGATCGCTGGGGGCCGAACGCATCGTGCCGGGCCACGGGGCGGTCTGCGGCTCAGAGGTAATCGATGACGTCGCCGCGTATCTCAGGTTCGTGAAGGATGTAGCTTCCAAGGGGTACGAAGCGGGTCTTTCGCCACTGGAAGCCGCCCGAAAGACAGACCTCGGGCCGTTCGCCGAGCTGCTTGACTCCGAGCGGCTGGTCGGAAACCTGCACCGCGCCTACAGTGAGCTCAGGGACGAGCCACGCGGTGCCGCGCTACCGCTGGCCGTCGCCGACATGGTCGCCTACAACGACGGCCAGATGCCGCGCTGCCTGGCGTAGCAGTCCGGCTTTTCACTTCAGCCGGTAGGTCTCGATCGTCTCGAGGGTGGGTGCCCGCTCGGAAAGGTGCGCGCGGACGAGGCGCACCTCGTCGACCGAGAACGCCGGGCCCGGCCCTGCGTCGCGCAATCGGGCGGCCGTCTTTTTGAGCTGAGAAAGTCCGTCGTTCGACGTGAAGCGCGCGATGCTGACGTGGGGCAAGAAATGCGGCCCGTCGAACGGGTAGCGCACGAGACTCGGGATAGCTTCGAGCACACGTTCGTTCAAGACACGCACCGGCAGAGCGTCCCAAACCTCCGCGAATATGACCTCGGGGAAGGCGGCGGCGAGTCCAATCTGCGCTTCGAACGGCGGCTGCTGAGCGAAAACCGCGCCGGCGGTCTCAGCGACCAACCGCACAGACGACGTCAAGACATTGTCCGGGCTCGCGGCGTTCTCGTTCTCGAAACCGACTCCCTTTATCGTGATGTGCCAATAGTCTTCCGGATAGGGCTCAACGCCGGGTGTGTCCTCCACTGCACGAACTAGCTTTCGAAGGTGCGCGGAAACATAAGCATCGACGATCGGGACCAGGAAAGCGAGGTACATGTCGCGGCCGCGTGACCATTCGGCCTCGAGCGTCTCAGCCACGAGGCGCAGACTGCTGAGGGCCTGGAAGTCAGCCCAAGCAGCGTCGAACTCGCCTCTAAGCGCATCCATTCAGCAAAGAGTGCCGGATGGCGGATGATGGGTCAAGGCAGGTCCGGCGGTCCTTCAGGAGCCGGCTCACCCCAACCCGCGCCGCCCGGGGTTTCGATCGTGAGCCGGTCGCCGGTCAGAAGATCCAGCCTGACTTTGGACGCGAGGTCTCGGGGCGGCAGACCAGTCGTCTCTACATCGCCCGCACGCCGGAGAAGGTTGCGCCCCGGCGACCCCGGGCGCCCGCCCGCCAGAGGCCAAGGAGCGCGACGGCGGCGATCGGTCAGCAGCGTGACGGTCGCGGGCGCGAGCATCTCGTAGGAGCGCACGATCCCGTTGCCGCCGCGGTGCAGGCCTGTGCCGCCGGACTCGGCGCGCACGGCGTACTCCAGCAGGCGGAAGGGATAGGCCATCTCCAGGGCTTCGGCCGGTGTGTTCATCGTGTTCGTCATGTGGGTGTGCACAGCATCTATGCCGTCGCGGGATGGCGACGCTCCCGCACCACCACCGATCGTCTCGTAGTAAGCAAACTCCCTGTCCCGGTGCGGGTCGTAGCCGCCGATTGTCACGTTGTTCATTGTGCCAGCGCTCGCCGCCGGAATTAGGTCCGGCACGGCTTGGGCAAGCGCTCCGAGCACCACATCCACGATCCGTTGGGAAGTCTCGACGTTGCCCGCGGCAACGGCCCTCGGAGGACCAGCGTTAACGACAGAGCGCTCCGGCAACGTGAACGTCACCGGCCGAAAACAGCCGTCATTTGCCGGTACTGCCTCTCCCCCGTCCACCAGCGCCTCGAGCAGGCAGCGCACCACGTAGAAAACGGCGGACCGCGTCACCGCCGCGACGGCATTGACGGACGATGGGCGCTCCGAGGCAGAGCCGCTGAAGTCGCAGTGTAGAGTGCCACCGCCGACGGTCACGCATACTCGGATGGGTACCGGCTCTTCACTCGTGCCATCGTCATCGAGAAAGTCCTCGAATTCGTACTTGCCTCGCGGGACCGACGACAGAGCGGCGCGGGTCATACGTTCTGCATAGTCCATAAGCCGCGCCATCAGCACAGAAGCATGCCTGAGTCCGTACCGCCCGGCTATTTCTCGCAGTCGGCCCTCGCCCGCGCGCTGAGCAGCGATCTGGGCATCGAGATCTCCCCGGCGCTCATCGGGCGCGCGCATGTTGCGGAGGAGGAGGAGCAGAACCGCCCCGTTCAGACGGCCGCGTTCGTACAACTTGATCGGCGGAATGACAACGCCTTCCTGGATCAGCTCTTGAGCGATTGGCATCGACCCGGGCGAGATGCCGCCGACGTCCGCGTGATGGGCGCGAGAGGCAACGAAGCCGGCAAGAGTCCGGCGAACGAACACGGGCGAGACCAGGGTGATATCAGGGAGATGGGTGCCGCCGAGGTACGGGTCGTTGAGTATCACGATATCGCCCGCCGCCAACGGGGCAAGCGGTATCGCCCCTTCGACGGCCGTGGGCGTTGCGCCCAGGTGGACGGGGATGTGAGCCGCCTGCGCCACCAGCCGGCCCTTCGGATCGAAGACGGCGCAGGAGCAGTCTCGCCTCTCCTTGATATTCGGCGAGTGAGCGCTGCGGCCGAGCGTTACCCCCATCTCCTCGGCGATCGAGGAGAATAGTGCGGCGGCGATTCCGAGTTCGGCGGCGTCAGGTTTGTTGCCCGACACTAGACTGTGGCCAGAAGCAGATTGTTCATCTCATCCACCTCACACCGCCAGCCCAGCGGCACGGCTGTCGTTGAGTCCATCTGCGCGACGACCGCTGGCCCCGCGAAACGGAACCCCGGCAAGAGGTCATCGCGTTCATAGATCGAGGTAGCCACGGGCTTTCCCTCAAACCATACCTCGCTCTGATGCGTGGAAGCGGCGCGCTTTGTCTTCCTCTTTTCCGTTTCCTCTTTGCGATTTTCGGTGTCGATGCCCGGCAGTATTAACTTCACGCGTAAAGTGATGACTTCCACGGCACGCGAGAGGTCGCTGTGACCAAAGCGTGTCTGGTGTGCGGCATGGAAGGCGGGCAAGAACTCAGCCGGCGCGACGGACTCGGTCGGAACTGCCAGCTCGTACGACTGGCCGGCGTAGCGCATATCAAGGAATACTTGCACGGCAAGTCCTTCCAGACCGAAACCCTCGGACTCGAGCTCCTGTCGTCCCCGCTCCTCCAGTTCGGCGCAACTTCGCGCGAGAATCTGTAGGGTCGATGCATCGGCTGAGCGGCCGGCACCGCCGTTTTCGCCGTCGACGCTCAACATTACCGCCGCGGATAGGTTCTTCACGATCGGTGCCATCGCCATGCCGAGCGCCGACAGCACGCCAGGGTGCGGCGGAATAAGAACGCACGGGATGCGAAGCGCCTCTGCCAGACTGCAGGCGTGAAGTGGTCCAGCACCGCCGAAGGCAACGAGGGTGAAGTCACGTGCGTCATGACCTCGCTCCACGGAGACAATGCGCAGAGCGCGCTCCATGTTCACGTTCGCGATGCGCAGCACGGCCTGCGCCCCAGCGTGCGCGTTGCCGCCGAACGGCTTAGCGATTGTCGCCATCGCTTCGACGGATAACTCAGGATGGATCACCATCCGGCCGCCCAGCAAACCATCCGGCGAAATCCGGCCGAGCACGACGTGGGCGTCCGTGACGGTGGCCTCGGTACCTTCGCCATAGGACGGCAGGCCCCGGATGGGCGCCGGCACTCTCCGGGCCGACGCGCAGCGCGCCGCCGGCATCCAGGCGCGCGATAGAGCCGCCGCCCGCGCCTACGCTCGCTACATCGACGGTCGGCCCGCGGACCGGGAGCCCGCCGACGAGAGTCTCATCACGCTCCAAGATGCGGCCCAGACAGAGCGCCACGTCTGTCGATGTGCCACCCATATCGAGCGTGATGATTCGGCCGAACCCAGCGCTTTGGGCGAGCGCAAACGCTCCGAGAACACCACCCGCCGGGCCCGAGATCGCCGTTCTGATCGACAACTTCCCCGCCTCCAGGGGGCTAACGCTCCCGGCATTCGACGACATGACGCGCAGCCGCTTGACGCCGTATCCCCTAGCACCTTTTCCCAGGTGTGACAGGTATTTCTCCATGTCCGGGGATACGTACGCGTTAGCGACAGTCGTGGAAGTCCGCTCGAACTCGCGGTGCTCCGGGAGGACTTCGTGTGAAACGGACGTGGGAATCCGCCGGCGCCGCGCCGCGTCAGCGACCGCGCGCTCGTGTTTCTGGTTGCGGAAAGAGAACAGGAAGCAGACGGCGAGCGATTCGACCTTGTTCTGCTCAACGTAGTCCAGCAGAGTCTCGATTTCGGCCGGGTCAATTGCCTGAAGAACGTCGCCGCGATGGTCGAGGCGCTCGTTCGCCTCTAGCCGAAGTTCGTCCGGCACGAGGGGCGCCTCCCGCTGGGGCGAGAGATCGTACAGCTTCGGACGCGTCTGACGCCCGATGACGAGCACGTCCGGAAGCCGCGCGTCGTGATCAGCGCGGTGCGCACGCCTTTCCGTTCGATGATCGCATTCGTGGCAACAGTGGAACCGTGGACGAGGTCGACCGGGGAGGACGAGAGAAGAGGGAAAGAGGAAGAAGACATCAGTTCCATCAGGCCTTCAAGGACGGCACGCGCGGGATCGTCCGGCGTTGAAGGACGCTTGTAGACGGAGACTTTGCCGGCGCCGGTGAATCAGGTAGAAGTCTGTGAAAGTGCCGCCTGTATCGGCGCCGATGACAGGCATGGGGCCAGTTTAACGCCCGGCCGAACAGGACAAGGTTTCGCGGCGCTTACTTCGCGCTCAGACCAGAGCGCGCCTTCGCCCGCGACTCGCTAACGACGCGGGGGAGGATGGACAATACCCGGTCGATTTCCTCTGCCGTGTTTTCAGGGCCACAGGTGAGACGGAGGACGCCGGCGGCACGGCTCAGCGGCATCCCCATCGCGGTCAGGACGTGAGATGGCTCCCACGTCGCCGAGGTGCAGGCGCTTCCGGCGCTGGCAGCGATTCCCAGCTCATCGAGCGCCTCTAACATGGCATCTGA
>Ga0184619_10000754_pt1 | contig 11213 bp, 8 predicted proteins | sample PLM0_60_b1_FD_133146 | JGI IMG/M metagenome (GOLD analysis project Ga0184619, IMG submission 133146) | Groundwater sediment microbial communities from an aquifer in East River, Colorado, USA - PLM0_60_b1 | ecosystem: Environmental > Terrestrial > Soil > Riparian zone | place: USA: East River...
ACCCTCCTTGTGTCGTGGTAGATCTGGAGCGCTTCGGCCTGGCGGGCCGAGCGATAGAGCGCGAGCATCAGCTGGCTACGGAACCGCTCGCGGAGCGGGTGCTCGTCCGCGAGCGATTCGAGCTCACCGACGATCTCCGTGTGGCGGCCGGCTTCGAGCTCGGCTTCGATCCGGTCTTCGTGCATGACGAGCCGTAGCTCCTCGAGGCGCGCGATCTCGGGCTGCGCGAACGACTCGAAGCCGAGATCGGCGAGCGGCGGCCCACGCCAGAGCGCGAGCGCCTGCCGCAGCTTCGCCGCGCGGGCATCTGCCGGCTCCCGGCGCGCCTCCTCGCCGAGTCGCCGGAACCGCTCGAGGTCAAGCTGCTCTGGCGCGACGGCTAGCTGGTAGCCCGGCGGCTTGGTGACAAGCGTCTCCGGCCCGAGCAGCTTGCGGAGCTGCGAGACGAAGTTTTGCAGCGACGTGGCCGCGGTGCGCGGGGGCTGCTCGCCCCAGAGCGCGTCGATGATCCGATCGGTCGAGACGGCGCGATTGGCGTTCAGCAGCAGCAGCGCAAGCAACGCGCGCTGCTTCTGGCCGTGGAGCTGAAGTGGCTTTCCAGCGTCGGCGACCTCGAGCGGTCCGAGGATCCGGAACTCGAGCACGTGACTTTTGTAGCACCTTCTGAAGCTGCTGCATATGCCGCATTAGCGAGCCGTTGGTGCGCCGTGACTGAGCGGTTTGGGCGTGGCCCGAGCGTCGGGCCATGGCTACCAACTCGCACATCCAGTCCGGCGGCGCACGGCGCCGCCTGTTGCAGGTCCTCGCGCTCGTCTTTGCGGCGGGCGTCGTCGGAGCGGGTCACGCGAAGGCGCTGCCCGTCTACGCAGAGGACGACGACGACGGCCGCGACGTCGCGGCACAGAGCTCCCACCGGCCGACCGTCGAGGCCGCATTTCCGCTCGAGAGTTACGGCCCCGGCAGTGTCGCGCACCTCGTCATCACCGACAAGGCTCCCCGCGTCTCGATCCAGGTCCGCCACGTGGGCCCGGAAGCGGAAGTTGTCCGCGGCAACGACGTGATGACTGGCGTCCCGGTCACGTCCCCTCACACCATCGGCGGCGTCTCTGGCCGACGGATCGTGAACGTCCGCCTCGGCAACTGGCCGAGCGGTGTCTATTTCGTGCAGCTGACCGCTCCGGGCGGGCGCGTTGGCTATGCGCCCTTCGTCCTGCGCCCGAAGCACCTCGGCGAGCACCGCGTCGCCGTCGTGATGCCGACGCAGACCTGGCAGGCCTACAACCACCGCGACGACAACGGCGACGGCAGAGCGGACACGTGGTACGCCTGCAAGTGCCAGCACACCGCGCGGCTCGGGCGGCCGTTCCTCGACCGCGGCACGCCGCCCCACTTCAAGTACTACGAGATTCCGTTCCTACGCTGGCTCGACCGGAGCCACAGCGACGTCGACATCATCTCCGACGCCGAGCTCAAGTCTTCGAACGGACACGAGCTCGCAAACGCGTACTCGCTGCTGATCTTCTCCGGCCACCACGAATACGTGACCACGCACGAGTACGACGCCGTCACCGACTTCCGGAACCGCGGCGGGAACCTGATGTTCCTGTCCGCGAACAACTTCTACTGGAAGATCGAGATCCACGACCGCGTGATGTACCGCGTGATCAAGTGGCGCGATCTCGGGCGCCCCGAGGCCGCGCTGCTCGGCGTCGAGTACTTCCACAACGACAGCGGCGAGCATCGCGGCAACTGGATCGTTCGCGACGCCCGCAGGTTCGCCTGGCTGTTGCAAGGCACAGGCCTCGGCAACGGCGGCAGCATCTCGAACGGCGGCATCGAGGCCGACCACATGACCTCGGCCTCGCCGAAGTCGACCAGGGTCGTCGCCGAGATCCCGAACTTGTACGGGCCCGGGATGACGGCGCAGATGAGCTACTACGAGACGAAGGCCGGAGCCAAGGTCTTCGCAGCCGGCGCGTTCACCCTCGCCGGCGGGATCCGCCAGCCGCGTGTCCAGCAACTGATGGACAACCTCTGGAAGCGGCTGGCCAAGGATCAGAGGTCGTGATGGGGCGGTCAAAAGGTTCCACGGGACGCGACGGGCGGTCGAACAAGGTGTTCCTTGCGCTGGGTCTCGCCTCAACGATCGCAGTCGCCGGGTTCGGCGCGTACGCGCTCTACCGCAAGCACGAGTTCAGGAATATCCACGGGTCGTCGTCGGTCGAGTTCGTCACGACGCAGACGCGGCGCAAAGCGGCTCCCGAAGACATGGCGTGGCCACGGTACGGCTACGACCTGGCGGGCACGCGCGCGGCGGCTTACGCTCTCCGCCCGCCGTTTCGACGCGTCTGGACGTTCAACGACAATCCGACCCTGCTCGAGTTCCCACCGGCGGTCGCGTTCGGCCGGCTCTTCCTGCCCACGTGGGACGGGCGTTTCCTCGCGCTCGACGCTCGCACCGGCCGGGTGGTCTGGCGCGATCGCACCGACCGGTGCGGTTGGGGCTCGCCCGCTGTTTGGGGACGGGTCGTGATCGCTACGTACATCGGTCACAACTGCGCCTCGCCCATTCCAGGCCGGGACGGCGAGGTCGTCGCCTACGGCGAGCGGACTGGAAGGATCCGCTGGCGGTTCCACCTCGGCCCGTGCGAGTCCTCGCCGCTCGTCGTCGGCGGACTCGTCTATCTCGGCGACTGGCACGGCCACGTCTACGCGCTCGACGTCCGCACGGGCAGGCCGCGGTGGGTCTTCCGCGCGGCCGGCGCCGTCAAGGGCTCGGCGTCCTATGCAGAGGGCCGCATCTACATCGGCTCGTACGACAGCCATGTCTATGCCCTCGACGCTCGGAACGGTAAGCAACTGTGGCGCGCGTCGGCCCAGCAACGGCTGGGACATACCACCGGCTGGTTCTACTCGAGCCCCGCCGTCGCCCACGGCCGCGTCTACATCGGCTCGACCGACTCGAAGGTCTACTCCTTCGGCGCACGCACCGGCAAGCTGAGGTGGTCTCACTCGACGGGCGGCTACGTCTACGCCTCGCCCGCGGTCTGGCGCGACCTCGTCCTCGTCGGCTCCTACGACCACACGTTCTACGCGCTCGATGCGGCCACGGGCTCGGTGCGCTGGCAGTTCGAGGCCAACGGTCCGATCTCCGGGTCCGCAAGCGTGGTCAACGGGATCGTCTACTTCTCGACCTTCGCGCGCCGAACGTACGGGCTCGACGCCCGAACGGGCCGGCCGGTCTGGATCTTCCCCGACGGCGAATACACACCTGTCGTCGCCGACCATCACCGGCTGTACGTCGTCGGCTACCGGCGCGTCTTCGCGTTCGCTCCACGCCCGCACGCCTCGAGACCTCGACGCTAATGAAATAGCCTCCTCCGTCGATGTCTTGAAGAGGCCCTCCGACGGCCTCGCTTTCATGAACCGTCAGATGTCTCTCAAGCTCCGCCTCCTGGCAGTCGCAGCCGCACTCCTCACCGGAGTCGGCGTAGCCGCGGCCTCGGGCATCCGCGGCGCGGCCGGCGGCTGCACCGCCGAGGCGAGCTGGGGAACCCCGCACCAAGATCTCGCGCCGGCGGTGATCGAGCTCGTGAATGCGCATCGAGCGACCCTGGGCCTACAACCGCTCCACAGGTCCGCGTCGCTGACGGCGTCGGCGATCTGGAAGGCGCGCCACATGGCGCGCTACGGCTACTTCGGCCATGACGATCCAGCTCCGCCCCTCGCCCGCACCGTGCTCGACCGGATCCGGGAGTGCGGCTACACCGGTGCGTCCATCGGCGAAAACATCGCTGCCGGGTTCCGCACTCCGGCACTCGTCATGCAAGCCTGGCTCAACTCGCCCGGCCACCGGGCGGCGATTGAGAACGGCCAGTTCGCGGCGATCGGCGTCGGGGTCGCCACGAGCGCGAACGAAACCTTCTTCTGGGTTCAGGATTTCGGCTCGAGTGTCGATCGGGCGGCAGCCGTGATCCTCCAGGCTCGACGCGATGTCCGGATGACCCGAAAGAACCGACGGATCGTGATCAAGGTGCTCGACAACGACCGCCATCCGGCGGGCGCTCAGCTTTCGGTGACCGGTCTGACCACGCTTCCGCGACACGGAACCGCGGTCGTCACGGCCAACGAGATCGTGTACCGACCGGCGCGCAACTTCGCCGGACGGGACGCTTTCCGTTACGCCGTCACCGACGACCTTGGCGGACATTCGACAGCAAGGGTCGTCGTCCGGGTGAGGCGCCGGTAAGCACGGCTTCCTCGAGGGCAACACGAACCTGCACCGGCCGACGACGATCGACGTCTGCGGCTTTCTGGGACGGGCCTTCCTGCCCGGCCGTTAGCCCACGCGGTGGATCAATACTCGGCCCGCGACGACTCGGCCGTGGCCGTTGCGGCGCGTTCCGCTGACCCAGACCTGGAAGTTGGCGCCGCCTTGGCGCCGTTTCCGCACATAAACGAAGAACGCCTGCCCTCGCTTGCCGCGGCCCGCGAACCACGCCGACCGCCCTCCGGGGCCCACGCCGAGCGCGTCTAGCCGCGCCACCTCGAGCCTGATCGAGTGACTACGGAAGCGGAAGGCCCCCTGAACCCTCCGTCCATGGGACAGGATGCGGAATGATGTCCGGCGGCCGCCGGGCAGACGGAGGAAGCCCTCGCTGCGGACGCTCGCCGGCGAGTTGAGCACGTTCAGAACGATTCGGGCCCAGGCCGGCCTGAAGACCGAATCACCGGCAAACCGGACATCGAGGTGCCCTCGCCCCGGTGAGAGCGGCAAGCCCACGGCCGCTTTGACGACGCCGCGCTTGTTCGAGCGCGCCTTGATTCTCGTCGCCGCAATCTTGAACACGACCAAACGGCCGGCGATCGGTCTGCCGTCGGCGGCGCGAGTCAGCCGTGCACGGAGCTTGACAAAGCCGAACGCACCGATCCGCGTGCCGGTGTACCGCAGCCGTGCGCGCTGGGTGCCGGACGGCCCTCCTCGAGTGCCTGCCCCGGCAGAAACGGCGCTCGGGGGCGTCGGAGAGACCGGGCCGCCTTTGAGGTGAGCGCAGTCAACCTTCCCTTCATCCACTTCGTGGATGACCTTCTTGAACGCGGGATACGAGTCCTTCGGCGTGCCGTCAGCCCAGAGCATGCCTGACTGCCATCCCCTGAGCGACGACTCGTCCCAGAGCAGGAAGTTGAAGTACGCGCCCACGTAGGGCTGGCAATAGGCGAGGCGAACCGCGTCGATAATCTGTGTCCACTGGTCGGGAGCCGGGCTGTCGGCGGACGGTGGCGGCCAGTCCGGCTCGCCGCCGGCGTAGTCCGGGATCGTGTGGGGCCAGTTCTCGTAGCCCGAGTAGAACGGCAGCTTCGCCTGGTCGATCGTGGTCTGGTACCCGTCCTCGAGATACCAGATCGAGAGGCCGTTCCCGGGGACGGGCTGCGCGGTCCCGAGGAACTCGTCGCGGAGCACCTGGATCAGCTTGTTCAGGTCGCCCTCCGAGATCTGGGTTCCCGGATGCACCTTCCAGGGACGCTCGGAAGCATCTCCCGGATGCGGGTGGTGGCCAAACGTGTCGAAGATCGGTCGATCCCGGCCGCTGGCGCGGTATGCGGCGCCCATCTCCCGGATGAAGTTGACCGGGGAATGCGAAACATTGCTGACCGCCAGGGGATTGTCGTTTCCCCAGAGAGATGTCGCGGGCGCGATCACGTTGATGGTCGGACGGGCCGCATGGAGGACGTCGTAGCAGTGCGCCAGCAGTGCCTCGTAAGCGGCGGGAGCGGCGCTCGTCCCGTCAGGGTTGAACTGAGGCAGCCAGTAGGACAGGTTCGGCTCGTTCCAGATGACGACGTCGTTGATCTGCGGGAACTCGTTCAGAACATTCCGGACGTACGTGCAGTACTCATCGCGTAACGGGGCCGTGACGGGAGCAAGCGGTCCGTATACCGCCAGCACGATTCGCATCTCGGCCCGGCCGTAGACGGCGGTCTGAAGCTGCAGGCGATCGGTTGTCGTGAGCGTCGTCTTACCGCGGTTCCAGCTGAGCGTGATCCGGAATGCGCTCATCCCGAGGTCCCTTGCGATCTCGACTGCTTGCTGCGGGTGTGATTTCAGAGCGTCCTCGTCGACGCCGACAAACAAATTCGGCCCGGCACGCGCGGTGCCGGTTGCCACCCCGAGGAGAAGACAGGAAAGGGCAAGCACGAGCAGAGAGAGCGCCGAAGAGCGCCTCTTTCCCACGACCTCGTGCCCCACTTCCCCCCTCTCGTCGTCCTGCTCCACTGACGCACCCCATCCTAGACTCGATTTGTCCCGAGGTCCTTCCCTGCCGGCCCGGCTCGGCCCGCAGGAGCACTCGTTCAACGCAGTCGGCGCTGCCCGCCTTCGTGCAGGAACCACGCGCTCGCGCTCGTCGCCGCGCCCGTCGACCAGTTCGCCGGCCCCTTCGTCGTCCAGACAGCCAGCAACCTGAGCGTTCTCGTTCCAGGGGAACTCGGACGCGCCCATGGAGACCACGTGTCGCCCACGAAGCAGGAAGCGGCCCTGGACCGAGAGCGGCGCTCTCAGCTCGGCGCACTGGCAATGGCGCTCGATCCCAGGGAAGCGGCCGTCCTGCCGGCGCTAATCATAGGTCGGACTCGCAAGCCATCGAGGCGTCTTTCGCCGAAGTGGGCCCGCCTGGATTCGAACCAGGGACCAACGGATTATGAGTCCGCTGCTCTAACCAGCTGAGCTACGGGCCCGACGGCGCGAGCGTAGCGAAAACCGCTCCGCGCGAACCTCCGTATTCTCCGGCCATGAAGTTCCTCCGGCTTCCCGCGCTTGGCGCCGTTGTCGTCGTCGTGGCAACTTCGGGCTGCGGCGGCAGCGGCGGCTCGAACGGCCAATCGAACGCCACCCCGTCGAGCGGCTCCGTGCTGAAGACGGTCACGATCCACGAGACCGAATACAAGCTCACACCGAGCACGGTCTCGCTGGACAAGCCCGGCACCTACGTTTTCACGGGCGTCAACGGCGGCACGGTGGCGCACGCGCTCGCGGTTGAAGGACAGGGAATCCACCAGAAGATCGCCTCGATCTCGCCGGGAAAAAGCGGCACGCTCAAGGTCACGCTTGGCAAAGGCGGCACGTACACGCTCTACTGTCCGATCGACGGCCACCGGGGCCTGGGCATGGAGGGCAAGATCACCGTCGGGGGCGGTGCGTCTGGCACGACGACGACCGGCACGAGCACCAGCCGCGGCGGCGGCTATTAGCCTCTGCTGACGGTTCGCCTTTTACTGATCCGCGCGAAACCCTCAAAATAGGCGTGCCCGCACTTCCGCGGCCGCCGACAACGGAGAGGGTGAGCGAGGGTGAAGGTGTTTCAGCAAGAAACGCAGCTTCGAACGAGCGGCGGACTGAGTGTCCGCGACATCACCGAAGAAGTCACCGAGGTGGTTCGGGAGAGCGGAGTCATCGACGGGATCGCTTGCGTCTACTCGCCGCACACGACGTGCTGCGTTCGCGTGAACGAGTTCGAGTCCGGCTTCCTGGAGGACTTCGCGAACATGCTCAAGCGGCTGATCCCGAGCGACGCCTACTACGCGCACGACGACTGGGACCGCCGCACGGAGAACATCTGCCCCGAGGACATGGACTTCGGCAACGGGCACTCGCACTGCATGGCGATGCTGCTCGGGAGCGCCGGCGAATCGATACCGGTGCGTGACGGCGAGCTCTGCCTCGGCACGTGGCAGCGCGTGCTCTTCCTCGAGCTCGACCGCGAGCGCGACCGCCGCTGGATCGTCGAGGTCGTCGGCACCTGACCGACATACCGGCGTAGCTCCAGCCGCAACTGGCGCCGCGCGTACCGGTATCCTCACCGCGCCGCGCGATGAGGCTCGCGCCTAACCGCCCTCACGGGGCTGATGGCCTCTACCGAACGTCGTAATCGTCGCGTAGGAGGCCGACGTGAGCCCACTCCAACTCGCAGCGGTTCTCGCAGCCGTCGTTCTCGTCGCCAGCATTGTCTCGGTCGAGCTGGGTGTGACCGTCGCGCTGATCGCATTGACGCTCGGGGTCGTCGTCGGGAACGCGTTCCACTTCCACACACAGGAATGGCTCGATTTCATCGCCAAGTTCGGGTCGATCGTTCTCACCTTCCTCGCCGGGATGGAGGTCGATCCTCTCTACATGCGGCGGCGGCTCGAGGCGTCTTTGGGGATCGGTGTCGTCTCGTTCGTCGGGCCCTTCGCGATTGCTTCGCTCGCGGCGTACTTCTTGCTCGATTGGGGCGTGCGCGGGTCGTTGCTCGCGGGCACGGCGCTCTCGACCACCTCGCTGGCGGTCGTCTACGCCGTCCTCGTCGAGCGCGGGCTCACCGACACGGGCGTCGGCAAGCTGCTGATGAGCGCCACATTCGTCACCGACCTTTGCACTGCGGTCGCACTCTCTGCGATCTTCATCAAACCCAACGTCTGGTTCCCGGCGTTCCTGGTCGTGTCGCTGGCGTTGATCCTGGTGCTGCCGAGGCTCGCCCCTTGGTTCTTCGGGCGCTACGGCGACCGCGTGATCGAGCCAGAGATCAAGCTCGTGTTCGCCTGCCTCCTGCTCCTGATGGTGCTGGCCGACGCGTCGAACGGGCACGCCGTCCTGCCGGCGTTCGTGCTCGGTCTCGTCATGAGCCGGCACTACAGGGAGCATCGCGAGGAGCAGAAGCGTCTGCGGGTCGTGGCGTTCGCATTCCTGACGCCGTTCTTTTTCATCAAGGGCGGCCTGAACGTGTCGCTCGGCGCGGTCGTGGCGAACCTCGGCCTGCTCGCAGTCCTGCTCGCAGCGAAGATGGTTCCGAAGATCGCGTTCATCTATCCGCTCGCGCGGCGGGCGGACCGCCGGCACGGAACCTTCATGACGCTGCTGATGAGCACGGGGCTCACGTTCGGAACGATCGCCTCGCTCTATGGGTTGAACGCAGGGATCATCGACAAGACCCAGTTTTCGCTCCTCGTGACCGTCGTCGTCCTCTCTGCGGTCGTTCCGACCGCTATTGCCGAACGCTGGTTTCTGCCCGACGCGGAACGAGAGCGACGCATCGATCGTCGTCTCGCCCACGCCCGCAGCGAGGAGTTCGTCTAGCCGTCGGGGCGCGCTGCTCCCCGACGAGCGACGTTCTGCCAAACCCTCCTAGGCCGCGTCGGAGACCGCGTCGAGCTCGCGGTTCACCGCGAGCTTTTCCAGCGCTGTCGCCTCGATCTGGCGGACCCGCTCGCGCGTGAGGCCGAGCTCACGGCCGATTGCCTCGAGCGACTTCGGATCGCGGTCACCGTTCAGCCCGTAGCGGAGCTTGACGATCTCACGCTCGCGCTCTGGCAGCTCGGCGACCGCGTTTCGCAACGCCTGCTCCTGAAGGCTGTAGGTTACTTCCTCCTCGGGCGTGGCCGCGTTCGCGGCGACGAGCTCGCCGAAAGTGCTCTCGTTCTCGGCACCGATCGGCTTGTCCAGGCTCGTGACTGCCCGCGCGGCGTGCCGCACCTCGCGCACCTGCTTGACCGGCAGCTTCGCGCGCTTAGCCACCTCCTGCTCGGTCGGCTCTCGGCCCAGCTCGGCCGAAAGCTCACGCTCGGCGCGCGCGATCTTCTGCTCGCGCTCGACGATGTGGACGGGAATCCGGATCGTGCGCGACTTGTTGGCTACACCTCGCTGCACAGCCTGGCGAATCCACCACGTCGCGTAGGTCGAAAACTTGAAGCCGCGGCGCCAGTCGAACTTCTCGACCGCGCGGATGAGGCCGATGATTCCCTCCTGGATCAGGTCGAGCAGGTGCAGCTCGTGGCCCTGGTAGCGCTTGGCGATCGAGACCACCAGGCGGAGGTTCGAGTTGATCATCCGTTCCTTCGCGTCCTGGTCGCCGCGCTCGATCCGCTTCGCGAGCTCGATCTCTTCCTCCGCGGTCAGAAGCGGCCACTTCGCCGCCTCGTTCAGGAAGAGCTGGAGCGCATCGGTAGTTGCGACCGCGAGGTCGCCGTTCACGTAAGTCGACTCGATCTCGGCCCGGCCGCAGTCGTCCCTCAGGTCGATGTTGCGCGCGTCCAGCTCCTCATACAGCCGCGAGAGCTGCTCCTCGTCGAGCTCGTGCTGCTGCACCAGCTCACTGAACTGCGAGAGGTTGAGACAGCCCTGCTCTTCCCCCTGCTCGAGCAGCGCGTGGATCTGGCTCTGGCTCATCATCCCGGTTATCCCCGCCGGCGCCGCGCTTTAAGCCTTGATCACGGCGAGGCGAGGTCGCCGGTCCAGTGATAAACACTCGCGCCGACACCGATCTCCGTGTAGTTCGGGCTCGTGAGGATCGCCCAGTGACCCGGACTGTTCTTGAACATCGTGAAGGCGCTCTGAGGCGACGCCGGCGGGTTGCTGATCAGCGTCACCTCGCCCCAGGCGGAGGCGCGGTAGCCGGCGTCGGCGATTCGCTGCCCTGGATCCGAGTTGCCGCAACCGTAGTGCGAGAGGCTGTTTCCGAGCACGACGTCCTGCCAGTACGAGTGGCTGTCCGCGGCAAGGTCGAGCTTCGTGTTCACTTTGAGCGCGGCCCGACCAAGCCCCGCTCGCGCCTGATTGACCAGGTCGACGAATTGCTGCTCCCCGGCGCTCAACTCGGGGTGCACGGGCTTGAGGACGGTGTAAGGAGCGACGGCGCAGGAGGCGCCGCTCGTCAGGTTGATCCGCCAGGAATACGTGGCCGTCACTGCGGCGACCGCGGTCGCCGCGCGTACGGTGAACGTGTGGTTACCCGCGGGGAGGGTAACGCTCGCCGGCGAACTGCACGACTGCCACGAGCCTCCGTCCACGGAGCAGGAGATCGTCGCCTGCGGGTCGCTCACGGTCCAGGCGAACTTCGACAGCTGCGAGGTCGCCGTCGCGGGCGGCGTCGACGTGAACGTGAGCTTGAGGCTTGCCCCGGCTGAAGGCGGAGGCGGCGGGTCAGGGCTGGACGGCGCCGGCGGCTGCGACGGGGCAGGTGAAGTCCCGGGCGCGACCGCAGCGTTGGAGATCGTCCATCTGTAGACGACCCGTTTGGTCTCCTGTCCGCCTCGAATGGCCACCAGAACGAACGCGCGGCGCCCCGGGGCGAGGCTGCTCCAGCGAGCCGGCGATGCGCAGCGCCTGAACGGGTGGCTTCGGCGCGACTTCGCAGCAATCTCCGGGGTGTCGCGACGAATCAGACGGCAGACGGTGCGCGTCC
>Ga0184619_10000755_pt1 | contig 11212 bp, 11 predicted proteins | sample PLM0_60_b1_FD_133146 | JGI IMG/M metagenome (GOLD analysis project Ga0184619, IMG submission 133146) | Groundwater sediment microbial communities from an aquifer in East River, Colorado, USA - PLM0_60_b1 | ecosystem: Environmental > Terrestrial > Soil > Riparian zone | place: USA: East River...
ATTCCGCAGGCCTCGTCGGGCAGCTGCGCGGATCGCTGAGCCTGACACGGATGATGACGAGCTCGGTCGAGCTCTACCGCACGCTCGGAGAGCAGGTTGGCCTCGAGACGGGTTGGCGCGAGGTCGGCTCGCTCCGCCTCGCGTCCTCCGAAGAACGCATGGAGGAGCTCGCGCGCCAGGCGGGCTGGGCCAAGACCTTCGGCCTGCCTCTGGAGCTGGTCTCGACGCAGGAAGCCCAGCAGCTCTTCCCACCGATGTCGACGGAGGGCGTGCTCGGGGCCGCGTACCTCCCCAGCGACGGCTACATCGACCCGAGCCAGCTGACGCTTGCGCTAGCCGAGGGCGCCCGGCGCGGCGGAGCGACCATTCGCACCAACACGCGCGTGACCGGGATCAAGCTCGAGCGAGGGCGGGTCGCAGGCGTCGAGACCGACGGCGGACCGATCGAGACGGAGATCGTCGTTGACGCAGGTGGGATGTTCGCGGCCGAGATCGGCGCACTCGCCGGGGTGATCGTTCCCGTCGTCCCGATGGCGCACGAGTACCTCGTTACGCGCCCGCTGGGATTTTCGCTCGATCTGCCGACCATGCGCGACCCCTCGCTTCTCGTCTACTTTCGCGGCGAGTCCGGTGGGCTCGTCATGGGCGGTTACGAGCGCAAGCCGGCGCCTTGGGGGCTGGACGGAATACCACCCGACTTCAACGGCAAGCTCCTCGCCGAGGACTGGGAGCGCTTCGACGAGTTGCTCTCGAACTCGATCGTCCGGGTGCCCGCGCTGGAGGACGCCGAGGTCGTTCGCCTGATCAACGGCCCCGAGGCATTCACGCCCGACGGCGAGTTCATCCTCGGGCCCTCGGAGGTACCGGGGTTCTGGGTCGCTGCAGGATTCTGCGCCCACGGGCTCGCCGGGGCAGGTGGAATGGGGCAGCTCGTGGCCGAGTGGATCGTCGAGGGGACGCCTAGTCTCGACGTGTGGGAGATGGACTCGCGTCGGTTCGGACGCAACTACGCGGACCGCGACTACACGCTCGCTCGCACGATCGAGGTCTACTCGACCTACTACGACGTCAAGTACCCGGGCCAGGAACGGCTGGCCGGGCGCCCGCTCAAGCTCTCGCCGACGTACGAGCGATTCGGCGAGCTAGGGGCGTCGTTCGGCGAGAAGTCCGGTTGGGAGCGGGCGAACTGGTTCGAGTCGAACGCGCCGGACGGCGACGAGTCGCTCCGGCCCCGCGGCTGGGCGGGACGCATCTGGTCGCCGGCGATCGGCGCCGAGCATCGCGCGTGCCGGGAGCGGGCCGCGCTCTTCGACGAGAGTTCCTTCGCGAAGATCGAGGTCGCGGGAGCGGGCTCGGCAGTCTTCCTCGAGCAGCTGTGCGACAACCGCGTCGCCCGCGACGTCGGTGCGATCACGTACACCCAGATGCTGAACCAGCGCGGCGGGATCGAGTGCGACTTCACGGTCACACGACTTGCCGAGGACCGGTTCCGCATCGTCACCGGCACGGCGTTCGGACGCCACGACCTGGCCTGGATCCAGGAGCACGCGCCGGATGACGGCTCGGTGACGGTTTCCGACGTGACGGAGGAGTTCGCCTGTCTCGGCTTATGGGGCCCGGCGGCACGAGAGATCCTGCAACCGCTCGCGTCTGTCGAGCTCTCGTTCCCCTACATGCGCTCGTCCGAGCTCGAGGTCGCAGGGATTCCCTGCCTCGCCCTCCGCGTCACCTATGTGGGAGAGCTCGGCTGGGAGCTGTACTCACCGGTCGGGAGCGGGCTCGAGCTGTGGGATGCGATCTGGGAAGCCGGTCGCCCCCAGGGCCTCGTGGCCGGTGGCTACAAAGCGATCGACTCGCTCCGGCTCGAGAAGGGCTACCGCGTTTGGGGAGCGGACATCACGCCCGAGGACACGCCGTTCGAGGCCGGTCTCGGCTTCGCGGTCAAACTGGACAAGGAGTTCATCGGCAAGGACGCCGTTGAGCGCCCCGTTGAAAGAAGACTCGTGTGCCTCGCGCTCGACGACCCGCGCTCGATCGCGCTGGGATCCGAGCCGGTACGGATCGACGGCGAGGTCGTGGGGCGGGTGACGAGCGGCGGCTACGGCTACACCGTCGAGCGGTCGATCGCGTATGCATACATCCCGGCGAGCCGCGCTGGACCCGGGCAGGACGTCGAGGTCGAGATCTTCGGAACCTGGGTGCATGGGCAGGTCGCCGCGGAGCCGCTCTTCGACCCCGCCGGCGAGCGCATCCGTGCCTAGTCGCCGGCGCTAGGCTGACGCAGTGAGGGAAGTTCTGGACGACATCCGGCGCTGGCGGGAGCGCGGCGACAAAGTGGCTCTGGCGACGGTCGTCGCGACACGGCGGTCGGCGCCGCGGCGGGTTGGGTCCAAGCTGGCGATCTCCGAGCGAGGCGAGCTCGCCGGTTCTGTTTCAGGGGGCTGCGTCGAGAGCGACGTCGCCGAAACGGCTCATGAAGTGATCGCGTCGGGACGGCCGGCACTGCGCTCCTACGGATACACCGACGAGCGCGCCTGGGAGGTGGGCCTTCCTTGCGGTGGCGAGATCGACGTCTTCGTCGAGCGGCTCGACGGGGAGCTGCCGGATCCCGACGAGCCGGCTGTTCAGTTCACGGTCGTCGAAGGCGACCGCATCGGCACTCGCTGGCTCGAAGCTCCGAAGGGCACCCGCAGCGGGCTCCTCGAGCTCGAGGGCGAGAAGGTCTTCGCAGAGGTGCTCGGCCCGCCGCCGACCTTGCTCGTTCTCGGCGCGGGCGACATCGCAGAGGCGCTCTGCGGTGTGATGCGCATCGTCGGCTGGCAGACGATCGTGGTCGATCCGCGACCCCGGTTCGCGACCGGCGAGCGCGTGCCGAGTGCCGGCGAGCTCGTCGTGGCGCAGCCGGATGAGCTTCTGGAACGGATCGACAGCGATACGGCTGTCGTCACTCTGAGCCACGAGGAACGCTTTGACGTTCCTATGCTCGCAGGCGCGCTCGCGGCGGGCGCGTTCTACGTCGGCGCGCTCGGCTCACGGCGAACCGGGGAGCGCCGCCGCCAGCTCCTGCTCGAGGCCGGTGTCGACGAGAAGCAGATCGAGCGGATCTCCACGCCTGTGGGCCTCGACATCGGGGCCGAGACGCCCGCAGAAATTGCGCTCGCGATTGCCGCTGAGCTCGTCGCTTCGCGACGGTGACGAGCCGCGCGTTCTGTTGTAGCCTCGCCCCGTGGAGGCTCCGCGCGTATTAGTCGAGCCCGAGCAGTGGCTTGCTGAGCAGGCAGCGCACCAGGAGGCGCTGGAGGCGACCTTGCCCGACGGGTCGCCGCGGATCCTGCTCTTGCCCGCCGGCCTTTCGCCGCGTGCGGCGCTCGAGCTCCTGATCGGCGACCGCGAGGATGCGGAGCTCCCCTGGCACACGCGCGTTTGGCTCGAGACGCAGGACGCGTGCTGGATCCGCCGCGACGCGATCATCGCGCTCCGGATCGTCCCCGGCCCCGGATCGGGCTCGACCACCAGCACCCGCACGGCCTAGCCGCCTCTGTCTGCAAAGGTTCGGCCCGTGGCGGCCGTTCTCCTCGCGTGCCTTTCGGCCGTCCTCTTCGGCGCGATGACGGTGGTTCTGCGATTCGCCCTGAGGCGGAACTCGGACGCCGAGGCCGGCTCGCTCGTGACCGTTGGGGGTGCCCTGGTCGTCTGCCTTGTGGGCGCGACGACGGATCCGGGCAACCTCTCCCCGTCCCGGCTCTGGCCCTTCTTCGTCGTCGGGATGGTCGCTCCAGGCATCGCTCAGCTTCTGTTTACGCGCGCGATCCGCGAGGCCGGCGCTGCTCGCGTCTCAGTCACCGTCGGTGCGGCGCCGCTCATCTCCGTGTCGATCGCGCTCGTCTTCCTCGGCGAGCCGATTCCCGCCGGGGTCTTGGTCGGCGCGCTCCTCATCGTCCTCGGCGGGATCGCTCTCGTCCGGGAGCGCGTTCGTCCCGAGACATTCCGCTGGGCAGGAATCTGGCTCGCGATCGTCGGGACGGTGCTGTTCTCGACGCGCGACAACATTGTTCGCTGGCTCGCAGGCGACACGAAGGTACCACCCCTTGCCGCGGCCACGACAGCGCTTCTCGGCGGGACGCTCTTCATCGTCGTCTTCCTCGTGGTGAGCCGGCGGCGTGCGCCGCTCGCGGGGTTCGGCTTCGAGGCACTGCGCGCTTTCGGGATTGCGGGTCTTGTGTTCGGGCTCTCCTACGGCTCGCTCTTCGAGGCCTTCTACCGAGGCCGGGTCACGGTTGTAAGCCCCCTCGTCGCCACCGAGTCGCTCTGGGGGGTCGTCTTCTCCCTGCTGCTCTTGCGCCGGAGCGAGCTCGTGAGCCGTCATCTGATTCTGGGTGCGCTCCTGATCGTCGCGGGCGGCGTGCTGATCGGCGCGACGCGATAATTCGTCCGTGACCGATTTCAGCCTGCGCACCCTGCTCGACGAGCACGCCGGCGAGGAGCTCGACCTCTACGCCCGGACGATCAACCCGCAGTTCGTGCGGATGCTGCGGACGATTGGGTTCGACCGGCGCTGGGTGCGGGCGGAGGGAGCGCACCTCTACGACGGCGAGGGCCGGTGCTATCTGGACATGCTCGGCGGGTTCGGGATGTACAACGTCGGGCGGAACAACCCGCGTGTCCGGGCGGCGCTCGTCGAGTCGCTCGAGCTGGAGACACCCGGGAAGGTGCAGCTCGGGATCGGTGCGCTGCCGGCCCTGCTCGCGAAGGAGCTGCTGCGCCGGACGCCGGAGAACCTGGGGCTAGTCCTGTTCACGAGCTCCGGCGCCGAGGCGATCGAGGCGGCGATCAAGCTGGGTCGCACCGCGACGGGTCGTACGCGGGTCGTTTCTTGCGAGCGCGGCTTCCATGGCAACACGCTCGGCGCCCTCTCGGCTGACGGTGTGCCGCAGTTCCGCGACCGGTTCGTGCCCCTCCTGCCCGGCTTCTCCCAGGTGCGCTGGGGCGACCTGGACGCGCTCGAAGGCGAGCTCGCGAGCGAAGAGGTCGCGCTCTTCCTCGTCGAGCCGATCCAGGGCCACGGCGCCTTTTTTCCACCCGAGGGCTACCTCGAGGGAGCGCAGGAGCTGTGCCGGCGCTACGGGACGCTCTTCGTGGTCGACGAGGTGCAGACCGGCTTCGGGCGGACCGGAAAGCTCTTCGCCTACGAGCACTGGGGACTCGAGCCCGACGTGCTCACGGTGGCCAAGTCGCTCGGGGGCGGCTACGTCCCGGTCGGAGCGTGCCTCTTTCGGGCCGATGTCTTCGATGCCGTCTTCGACTCCCTCGAGCACTCGTTCAGCCACGGCTCGACCTTTGCGCCGAACGACCTCGGCATGGCGGCGGGGCTCGCGACCCTGCACGTGCTCGACGACGAGGGTCTCTTGGAGCGCTCGGCGCGGCTCGGGGAGCTGCTGCTGCAGCGGACGCGCCCACTCGTGGAGCGCTTCGACGTCGTCCAGGACGTGCGCGGCCTGGGTCTCATGTGGGCGATCGAGTTCGGCGAGCCTGCGGCGAAGCGCACGTCGTGGCGGATGCTCGAGCGCGTTCAGCCCGGCCTCTTCGCCCAGCTCGTGGTCGTCCCGCTCTTCTCCGACCACCAGATCCTGACCCAGGTCGCTGGTCACAACCAGAACGTGATCAAGGTGCTCCCGCCGCTGACGATCGGCGAAGAGGAGATCGACCAGTTCGCAACCGCGCTGGAACAGACGCTGGAGCGGGCGCAAAAGCTCCCGAGCGCGATGATGCGCTTCGCACTGAAAGCCGCCAGAGCGGGCCGCGGCGGACGCCGCCGCCTCGAGCACGTCTAGCGACCGGTCGTCCTCCGTTTTAGGGGCGCGACCGCGGGAACGACCGAGCGGTCGACACCTTCTTAGAAAGGGGGATGAATGAGACGACTTGCGTTGATCGCGCTCGTCGTTGCGGTCAGTACTCTGTCCGCAGGCACAGCGGGCAGAGCGGGCACACCCAAGAAAGCGGCGGCGGCACCGGTGGCTCTAGGGGGCGTTTCCGCCGATCAGCCACAAGGGAACGTTGACGTCCACTTCGCCATCCAAAGGTTCCTGAAGCAGGGGCACAACCTCGTCGCGACAGGCGTGGCGACGGCCACCTACCGTCCGCCCTCGGGTGCCTCGACGGTCGTCCGTAAAGCGTTCAAGGCGAAGGTCGTGCTGGGTAAAGGCGTCCGCGGCGCCGCAGGCGAGGCGGGAGCGGCGCGGATCTGTCCGGTGCTCTACCTACAGCTCGACAAGCTGTCGCTGAATCTCCTCGGACTGCACGTCGACCTCGACAAGGTGGTCCTGACGATCAGCGCCGACTCGAAGGGCGGTGTGCTCGGGAGTCTCTTTTGTGCGCTCGCGCGCACGCGCGTGAAGCTCCTGAAACCCGCCGGCGCGGAGAGAATGACGCAGATCGCGCATCAGAGTGGTCTGGCGACGAGTGGTATCGGCTTCGCGATCCCGATCGCCAAGCAGAACTCTCAGGCGGCGCCGGCTCCGTGCCAGGTGCTGGATCTGGTGCTCGGGCCGCTAAACCTGAAGCTGCTTGGACTGATCGTCAACCTGAACCAGGTTCACTTGGCAATCACCGCCGATCCGGCGGGCGGGCAGTTAGGAAGCTTGTTCTGCTCGCTTGCCGGGCACTGACGGCGGCCATTTACGTGTAAAGAAGGGCCCGGACGCGGGCCCTTCTTTCTACAGTTCGCTGACTTCGGCGTGGCGCTCGGCGATGCAGTCGCGCGCCCAGCTCTCGGCGATCTCGATCAGGCGGCCGCTCAGCTGGTCGAGCTCGTGCTCGTCGATCGGCAACCCCTCGTCTGCGACGAGAATGCGTACCTGGTGGAGCGCCGCCTCCGCGTCGCCGCCGACCTCGTGCCGCTCCTCGGCGAGGATCGAGGCCTCGCCGACCTTCGGGACGACAGCCTGCGCGAGCTCGTCGAGCTCCGCGGACGTGACCTCGCGGCCGGCGAACACGCCGAAGTTGACCCGGATCTCGATTCCGGGCGATTCCTGTTCGCTGACGACGAACGCGAGTGCCGGTTCAACCTGCATTGAAAGTCGTATTTCCGGTGTGCCGAGAAATTAACCTTCGCTCGGTTCCCAGCGAAAACGGCGCAGCGCTATGACGGTTCCGGCCAGAGCCCAGGCCGCCAGGACGGCCACCGGGCGCGGGCGATCCCAGATCTGGACGTCCTTCAGCGCCGTGTCGCGCACGAGCCGGATCACAAACGTGAGCGGTAGCACGTCCGCGATCGAACGGAGGAAGCTCGGGAAGTGGTGCGGAGAGAAGAACGCTCCCGAGACGAACGAGAGTGGCAGGTAGATCGCGTTCACGACCGCCGACGATCCTTCTGCCGAGCGGATCAGCGCACTGAGCGCGACGCCGAGCGCCGTGAACGCGCCCGCGCCGAGCAGAAGGGCGAGCACGAGAGAGCCGATCCGCGCCGGCCAGTGCGTGTCGAAGAGGAAGTGGGCCAGCACGACCATCGTCACCGCCTCGAGCGCGAACGCGATCAGCGTCGCGCTCAGCACCGCGCCGATGTAGCTCGAGGCGGGAAGCGGCGTCGCCCGGAGACGCTTCAGCACCCCGGACTCCCGCCGGATCACGAGCATGATCGACATCCCGGCGAAGCCGATCGAGATCGCGCCGTAACCGAGCATCCCCGCGAGCAGGTAGTCGGAGCCGCGCACGTTCTCGGGCTTGATCCGGTCCTTTCCGTACACCGACCCGAGGAGCACGAACATGATGATCGGGAGGAGGAAGGTGAAGAACGCGAGCTCGCGGCTCCTCCAATAGAGGCGGAGCTGACTCCTGAGCTCATGTGGGAAGAGCCTCATTCGCCTTTTTCGCCGGTCAGCGAGAGGTAGATGTCCTCGAGCGACGGTCGGCGGACGACGAGCCCTTCGAGCTCGCGATTCTCCGCGAGGGCCCGCTCGGTCAGCTCGTGCAGGACGCGCGTCGGCTCTTCGGTGTGGAGGACGACTTCCCGGCCGTCCTCGCGGTAGCGGATCTCGGTCGCCGGCGTGCCCGCTGTCAGCTCCGCCGGCTTTCCGACTGCTGCGATCGTGCCGTCACGCAGGACGGCGACCCGGTCGGCGAGCTGCTCTGCCTCGTCCAGGTAGTGAGTCGTGAGCAGGATCGTCTTGCCGAGGGAGCGCAGCGAGCGGATCGTCTCCCAGGCTCGGCGGCGCGCGCCGGGATCGAAGCCGGTGGTCGGCTCGTCCAGGAAGAGGAGATCCGGATCGCCGGCGAGCGCGAGCCCGAGATCGAGCCGGCGCCTCTGGCCACCCGAGAGCCGCCGCACGCGCGTGTCACGCTTCTCGGTGAGCCCGACCAGGCCGACCACCTCGTCCACCTCACGGGGCCTCGAGAAGTAGCCGGCGAACTGCCTGATGCTCTCGGCCACGGTCAGCGTCTCGTACATGGCCGAGGACTGGAGCACCACGCCGATCCGGTCACGCCAGTCCGGCCCTGCCTCGGCCGGATCGGTGTCGAGGACGCTCACGGAGCCTTGGTCGCGCTTGCGGTAGCCCTCGAGGATCTCGACTGTCGTCGTCTTGCCGGCGCCGTTGGGGCCGAGCAGGCCGAAGACCTCGCCGGCCTCGATCTCGAAGCTGACTCCCTGCAGAACCTCGAGCGTGCCGTACGACTTGTGCAGATCGCGGACCTGGACCGCGCTCACGAGACTTCGATCCGCACCATTCCGCCCGGCGGGAACGGCGGCTCGTCTCCACCTGTGAGCTCGGCTGCGATCCGGCCGCAGTCGGGCTGGTGGCCAACCGCGACCACGGTTTCGCCGCGGCCCGAGATAGCGCGACGGAGATTCTCGGTGGTCGCGCCGAAGGCAAGCTCATCGGTCGGCTCGGAGTCGCAGCCGAGCGCGGCCGCGATCGCCTCGCCGGTTTCCCGGGCCCGGAGCAGGGGGCTCGTGAGGACGGCGTCGACGTGAACGCCCTCGGCGGCGAGCTGCTCTCCGAGCGTGCGGGCGACCTCACGTCCCTCGGGAGTAAGCGTCCGCAACTCGTCGGGCTCGCCGGGCGCGGCCTCGGCATGGCGCACCAAATACAGTTCCATCGGAGGGGGAGAATAGTGCCGAACACTTACCGCTACGTTGTCTGCGACGTTTTCACCGATCGGCCGCTCGCGGGGAACCAGCTCGCCGTCTTCACTGACGGGCGCGGGCTCGACGACGAGATGATGCAGGCCCTGGCGAAGGAGATGAGCTTCTCCGAGACGGTCTTCGTCCTTCCGGCCGAGCAGGGCGGCCACGCGCGGATCCGGATCTTCACGCCGGTGCTCGAGATTCCGTTCGCCGGACATCCGCTGCTGGGGACGGCATTCGTGCTCGCGGCGCCGCTGCAGCTGCCGGAGATCCGGCTCGAGACCCAGAAAGGGATCGTGCCGGTCGCTCTCGAGCGGGACGGAGAGCGGATTGTCTTCGGGCGCATGGAGCAGCCGATTCCAGAGGTTGCCGAGTACGCCGAGAAGGACGAGCTGCTCGAGGCGCTCGGCGTCTCCCGCTCCGACCTGCCGGTGGAGGTGTACGACAACGGCCACCAGCACGTGTTCGTCTGCCTTGGCTCGGAGGACGAGGTGGCGGCCGTTCGCCCCGACATGGGCCGGCTCGAGCAGCTGCCTACCGCCCTCGGCTTCAGCTGCTTTTCGGGCTCGGGGAAGCGCTGGAAGACGCGGATGTTCGCTCCGGCCGGCGGCGTGGCCGAGGATCCGGCGACCGGCTCGGCCGCCGGGCCGCTTGCGGTTCATCTGGCGCGGCACGGCCTGATCTCCTTCGGGGACGAGATCGAGATCTCTCAAGGAGCCGAGCTCGGCAGGCCCTCGACGCTCTATGCCCGTGCCGAGGGAACGGCGGACAAGCTCGTGCGGGTCGAGGTCGGCGGCTCCGCGGTGATCGTCGCCCGCGGCGAGTTCAGGCTTCCCAGCTGAGCGCTTTGATTTCAGGGAGCTCAGGCGCGAGTGAACGCCAGAAGCGGCCGCCGTCGCTCGAGAGGTAGAGCCGGTTGCGGGCGGCGAAGAGCACGAGGTCGGGGTTGTCGGGCGAGACCGCCACAGCGCGTCCCGGTGGCAGACCGCCGCCAGCCTCGTGCCACGTTCTGCCCGCGTCGTGGGAGACCACGAGCGGCGGACGCCGGTCGACGAGCGCAATCACGGTTGATCCGGTCGCAGCTGTGGCGATCACCCGCGGCAGGCCGAGCTCCAGCGGCTGCTCCGGCTCGAGCTCCTCCTCCGGCTCATGGACGAGAATCGCCTCGGTCTCGAGGTCGACGACGAAGAGGCCGTCCGCAGTCTGGACGAGTGCATTCATCGCAGCCGCGCGCTCAGCAGGCCGGCCACGAGCGCGGTGGCCCGCCGTGCGGAGGAGAGCGGCGCGTGACCTTCGCTGCGGGCAGCGAGGTAGGCGGCCGCAAATGCGTCTCCGGCGCCTGTGGGATCGATCTTCCCGGCAACGGGCCGGGCCACTACGCGCTCCAGCCTGCCGCCTGAGAGCACCGCGGCACCTCGCGAGCCGAGTGTGACGACGACCTCGGCAACACCCAGTGCGCTCAAAGCCTCCTCGTCGAGTCCAGGCGCGAGGACTTCAGCTTCCTCCTCGGCCAGCTTCAGGATCGAGACGTACTTCAGCACGTCCCGGTCGAAGTCTGCGTCGAGCTCGAGTGGGCCGGTCCTAGCGGGTCGGACAAGGCCCTGTCCGTCGAGCGACAGCATGCGCCCTCGTCCGGCCAGCGTGGCGAGCGTGCCGGGAGAAAAGTCCGATCGCGCCAGCGCACCGACGTGCACCCATTCGGCGTGCCCCAGCGTTTCCGCGACCCATACGCGCGCGTCCTCCTCCGTCCACGGATCGCCGAGCGCCTCCACGCGCATGCGCCGGATGTCGCCGTCGTACTCGTAGGCGAAGGTTGCGGTCGATTCACCGCCTCGTGAGCGAACCGGAACTCCGAGCGCCACGAGCGGCGGCAGGAGCTCGGGACGGTCGATCGCGGCGCACTTCGTGACCACGACCGCCGGCCGCCCGAGCACGCGCAGCGCCCGGCCGGCGTAGAACGGCGCGCCGCCAACGCGTGGCGGCCCGCCGCCGACAAGATCGCGCGACAGGTTTCCGACGATCGCAAGCGGCCGCACCGACCGAATCTACGCGAACCGCGCTAGCGCGAGAGCGCGCCCGCGAGCCGCGTGC
>Ga0184619_10000756_pt1 | contig 11210 bp, 9 predicted proteins | sample PLM0_60_b1_FD_133146 | JGI IMG/M metagenome (GOLD analysis project Ga0184619, IMG submission 133146) | Groundwater sediment microbial communities from an aquifer in East River, Colorado, USA - PLM0_60_b1 | ecosystem: Environmental > Terrestrial > Soil > Riparian zone | place: USA: East River...
GAGCTCATGGAGCTGCTGAGGCAGCGTGGCGTGACTGTTTCCTGCGGCCATTCGAACGCGACCGCCGTCGAAGCGCGCGAGGCGTTCGCGCGCGGAGCGAAGACGGTGACGCACATCTTCAACGCGATGCGCCCCTTAGCGGCGCGCGAGCCCGGGCTCGCCGGCGCGGCTTTGTTCTCCCCCGATGTCATCGTGCAGGTGATCCTCGACGGAGTGCATCTGGCGGACGACACCGCGCGTCTGATCTGGCAGGCCGCCCCAGGTCGTGTTGCGCTCGTGACCGACGCGATTGCCGCAGCGCGCGCCGGAGACGGCAGCCACACCCTGGCCGGTGTCGACTTCGACGTGGAGAACGGTGTCGCGCGCCGAGCCGGCGGTGTTCTCGCCGGTAGCACGGTGCCGATGATCGAGGCGGTGCGAAATCTGGTCGCGCTCGGAGCGCCGGTCGATGCCGCTCTCAGCGCGGCGACCGAGGTCCCGGCGCGCATCGCCGGGCGTCTGGACCTCGCGAAGCTGCAGCCGGGGGCGAGGGCGGATGTCGTCGTGCTCGACGACAGCCTCGAGATCGTGCGCGTGCTCGTCGGCGGCGAGGACGCCGTCGGCTGACGGCGCCGGGTGCTCGAGGTTCCAGGCGTCGTAAGGTGTGGAAGGCTCAGAGCACAACCCGCGATCAGGAGGAGTCATGGCCAAGAAGTCAGATTTCACCGAGCAGGAATGGGAATCACTGCACAAAGGCGTCACCGGCGCCGGACTGCTCGTGTCTTTGAGCGACAGGAGCTTCTTCGACACGTTCAAGGAGGCGGGCGCGTTGGGCAAGCACGTCGCGGCTGCGAAACAAAGCAGCACGAGCGAGCTCGTACGAGAGCTCGCAGACGTACGAGGCACGGGCTTTGGCGTCACCTCATCGCCGGACAAGGTCGAGCACGAGACGATCGAGGCGTTGCACTCTGCGAAGGCCACGCTCGAATCGAAGGCACCGGAGGAGCTCGAGGCCTACCGTCAGTTCGTCGTCCAGGTCGCCGAGTCGGTCGGGAACGCCGCCGGCGGCGGGGAGAGTGCCGAGAGCGGGGCGATCGAAAAGGTCAGGTCCGCGATCGGGTAGGGAGTGGCGCTGCAGACGGTTTTCGCCTATATCAAGGGGTGGGCCGGGCAACTGGGGCGGGGAAGCGTCAGGGGAGGTGCTCCTGTTCGTTCGACCCCTGCGGTGCCGTGTACGCTCGGCCTTTCGGCTGGGGCGGCTAACGCTATCCCCTGCAGAAGCTCAGGCCGGCCTGCTCCAGCTCCGCGGCCTTGCGCAGCCGAGCTGCCCTCAGCCTCTAACCCCGACCGGGACAGGTGCGGGTTCGGCAACGACATCGAGGAACGCGTGGGTTACAAGGGACAACGTGTGCAGCGCACTGAGCCCGACCAGCTGCTCGTGTTGCGGCTTGAGCGGTAGCGAGTCGAGCACGCGGTGAAGCTCTTTCGCATGCACGAGATCGAGCTTCGCGTGCAGAAGGAGCTGGCCAAATGCCTCGCGGGGCAGACCGGTCTTCTCGATCAACCGGCCGAGCACCCTGCGGTCTGCCTGGTGTGCCTCGAGCTCGAGGAACCCGAGGATCGCGACGGGGTGGTCGTCGCGTATCCACGCGAGCTGCGCCGCGACAAGGGCCTCGATCTGCGGCGTGGTCGGCAGCGCCCGCACAACGACCGGGTCGAGGCCAAGGGCTGCGAGGTCGTCGACGACCGCGTCGCCCGGCTCCTCGCTGTGCATCTCCTCGGGAATGTGATGCTCGAGATACGCAGCGAGACCCGCGGCGACGGGATCGTCGGGGGCCAACGCACGGGCACGCTCGACCGCGGCCTGCATCAGCGGAACCATCGACCGCGAGAGGTGATAGGCAACCGTAAGGCACTGTGGATAGAGCTCGCGCGCACGCGGGTGCTCCAGCAGCAGTCGGAGGGGAGCACCGTACCCGGGCAGGGCGAGCTCGACCTTCTGCCGCAGGCGCGCGCTTGCCGACGTGTCGAGGTCTTCGGCGGCTACAGGACTACGATTGACTGGGCATCTCCGGTTAGCGGCGTTGTCGGAATGCCCGCTTCGTCGAGGCGCCGCTTGACCGAGATGAGCGAGTTCACTTCCTCCTCGGACAAGCCATCGATCAACTCGTAGTACCGGTCGGCGAGCGGCCTGTCGGCGACGAGGCCCGCCTTCCGCAACTTGTCGGCGTTTCCGCCTTCGATCATTGGGATCTCCTTACGTCGTGGTTCGCCGGCCCGACGATGCTAGTGCGTTGTACGATCGGTTACAAGCGGCCGTGCTTCCGTCAGCTCGGCGAGTGTGGAGCGTGCCTTTGCGCCCGAGACGAGATTGCCTTTCTGCTCGTAGAGGGCGACTGCTTGCTCAAGTTGCGCGCGCCCGTCGTCCAACCGTCCGGTGATCACGTAGACCTCCGCCAGGTCCCCGAGCGCATTCGCCTGCCAGTTGAGCATGTCCGTCGCCTGGCTGAGCTCGACGGCCTCGCGGGCGAGGCGCTCGGCGTCGGCGTGACGTCCATTTCGCGCGAGCAGCTTTGCGCGTACCTGTCGCCAGAGCATTTGCGAGACGGCATCGTCGGTGGAGGAAAGCTCCTCCGCCGACTGCGTCCAAGCCTGCGACTCGTCGAATCGTCCGAGCGCATAGAGCGATGCCGCAAGCTGCCCGGCCGCGAGAGACCGGAAGGCTGTGTCGCCGAGCTCCTCGAGGAGGGCGCAAGTGTCCCGCGCGGCGACTTCGGCTGCGTTCGCGTCGCCCGCGAGAGTCTCCACCTCCCAGGCGGCCATCCCTCCCCCGGCCCGCCAGACCGCTTCGCCGCGCTCGGCCGCCGCGGCATCTGCCGCCGCGAGCAACGCGCGCGCTTCGTCGAAGTGGCGGCGCATAGCCTCGAGCACCGCACGCTCGTTGAGCGCCATCGCATGCTGTGGCTGCTCCTGCTCGTACCACCGAAGGACGTCATCGACGTCCGTCGGTCCATAGAAAAGGGCGGTTCCCTTCCAGACCGGCAGCTCCCGTTCCCAGCGGACATACCCTGCGCGCCGCGCATGCTGGAGCGCGTGCTCGACCGCCGCCAGCATCGCCGCCCAGCGGCAGCGGATCAGCTCGGCCCACGCAGTCGCGACCCACGCATCAGTGAGCCCGACCTCGTCGCCCACGGCAGCGAACACGGGCCGTGCCTGCTCGGCGAGAGCGAGCAACTCGGTGCTCGGTTCTTTTCCGGCCTCGTGCGGCATCTGCACTGCGATGCGCGCTGCCGCGAGGCGCGCGCGCAACTCGCTCGCGTGATCGTCGGCTGCCCGCGTGGCAGCCTCATTGGCCAGATCAGCCGCGGCCGCGAACTCCCCGGATAGGAAGAGCGCCTGGCTGAGGTCGAGCCTCAGCGCGACGGCAGGATCGTCGTCGGGGCGCAGCGCGAGTGCACGCCGGAGCAACTTCAGCGCTGCGCCGACATCGTTCCGCCCAAGCGCGCGTGCCCCTGCGGCCGCGAGCCGCTCGCTGGCGCGTAGGGCGAGGCCGCGCCCGCGATCGTCGAGCGGTCGGAGTTCGAGGCGGTAGCGGTACGCCTCCTCGAGGTGGTGGCCGAGGACCTCGTCCGGTTCGACCAGCTCAGACGCGCGTTGGCCGAGCCAGTCGGCGAAGCGCTCGTGTAGCTCCGCGCGAACCCTCTTCGGAAGGGTCTCGTACGCGGCGTCGCGGATCAGCACGTGTCGGAACCGGTAGGCATCCTCACCTGTGAGATCCGTCCTGTCCGGACGGAGGAGCTCCTTGCGCACGAGCGCGGCAAGGCGTGCTCCGACCTCCTTCTCCTCGGGAGCAAGCGCCTGCACCGCGCCGCGATGAAACACGCGCCCCTCGATAGCGCCGCGCTGCAGCACGGCTCGCTCCGAGGGGTCGAGCTGGTCGAGCCGGGCCGCCAGCAGAGCTTGGATCGTCGGAGGCACGGCCATGTCACCCGCCGGGGCATCGCGTAGAAGGCCGATCATCTCCTGGACGAAGAGGGGGTTGCCTTCAGCGGCCTCCCGAATTCGTTCGCGCAAGGCAGCAGGCAACGGTTCGTTTGCCGCGACGTGTTCGATCAGCGTCTCGGTTTCGTCATCGGAGAGGCCGTCGAGTGCGACTGTCGTCGCGTTCGGGTTGCCGCCGCCCCACCCCGGATGCTGCTCCAGCAGCTCTCGGCGCGCGATGCAGCACAGGAGGAGCGGCGTGTCGCGAGAGAGCGCCGCGACCTGCTCGATCAGCTCGAGGAACGCCGGCTCCCCCCATTGGATGTCGTCGAACACGCAGACGAGCGGCAGCTGACGTGCGGCACTCTCGAGCAGCTTGCGGACCGCGAACGCGATTTCTTCGGTGGAATCCATCGTCTCCTTCGTGCCAAGCAGCGCTTGCAGCGTCCCGAGCACGCGGGGATCGAGCGACAGGTGCGGAAGCCGCGGCTCGAGCTGCCGCACGACCTCGACGACGGGCCCGTATGTGATTCCTTCGCCATAGGAGACGCAGCGGCCGCGCACGACGGCCGCGCCGTCGAGCGAGGCGAGGAACTCGTGTGCGAGTCGCGTCTTCCCGACGCCGGCGGCGCCGAGAATCGTGACGAGGGCGCAGGAGCGATCGTGCAGCGCGTGCTCGAAGGCGTCGAGCAGGCGGTGGAGCTCGCCCTCGCGACCGACGAGCGGCACATCGAGTCGCCGCTCGCGAGCGTTCTCTCCGTGGACTGCGACCAGGCGCCACGCCGTGACCGGGGCAGCCTTGCCCTTCACCGTTAGCGGGGGCAACGGCTCTGCTACGACCGCGGGCCGAACGAGCGCAAGCGTTTCTGCGCCGATCAGGATCTCGTCCGGCGCCGCAGCTTGCTCGAGGCGGGCGGCGAGGTTGACGGCGTTGCCCGTTGCGAGCCGCTCGTTGGTTCCAGTCACGACTTCGCCCGTGTTGACGCCGATCCGCAGCGCAAGCCGCGTCCCATACTCGCGCGCGAGCTCCTCGTTCAGCGACGCGGTCGCTTCGCGCAGCGCCGCCGCCGCTTGCGTCGCGCGCCATGCGTCATCTTCGTGAAGCACGGGAACCCCGAAGACGGCCATCACGGCATCGCCGACGAACTTCTCGACCGTCCCGCCGTGGTGCTCGACCACCTGCTTTGAGGTTTCGAAGTAGCGCGAGAGAACGCGCCGCAGAGTCTCTGGATCGATGCGCTCCCCGAGTGCCGTCGACGCGATCACGTCGCAGAACAAAACCGTGACGCGTTTCCGCTGCTCCGCCGCGTCGGCTGCCGGCGCTCCACACCGCGGGCAGAAGCTGAAGGCATCCTGGCCGTCGTAACCACAATTCGAACAGCGAGGCATGCGACGAGTGTAGGACGGGGGCGGCCGTACCGCCATCTGCCTGACGTCGAGGAGGAGCCGACGCTAGCAGCACCGGTCGACTCAGAGCCCTACGCGGCGAGGTTGCCGCCACCGGGGTGGTGGCTGATGAAGCGGGCGAGTTGCCACTGCAGCTCGGTGATCTCGCGTCGCCGTCGCCGGAGCTCGTTTCGGTCGGCGCGGACTTGCTCGAGGCGACGGAGCTCGGCGACGCGCGCGCGGATCCGCTGGAGCAGTCGGTCAGCTTGATGCTGCTCGGGAAGCGATGTCATCAGGCGGCCTCGTCCAATGCGGGTGCCGGCGGTGTCACCGGCTCGATCGCAAGTCGCGGGAGCCGCCGGTCGAACCAGCTCGGGAAGGCCCACGTTCGGCGTCCGAACAGCTCGAGCACCGCGGGCATGAGGATGCTGCGAATGACGATCGCGTCGAGGAAGACCGCCGTTGCCATCGCGATTCCGAAGAGCTTCAGCACCCGGTCGTCGCCTGCAGCAAAGGAGGCGAAGACGGCGACCATGACCGCCGCGGCGGCGGTGATGACACGGCCGGTGCGTGCGAGTCCTTCGCGCACGGCCGCGCTCGCGTCACCGCGGTGCTGCCACTCCTCGTGGATGCGGGAGACGAGAAAGACCTCGTAGTCCATCGAGAGGCCGAACACGATCGCAAAGACCATCACCGGGATGAAGGCATCGATTGGTCCGGGCTGGATGCCGAGCGGGCCGGCGAGCCAGCCGCGCTCGAAGATCGCCTGCACGACGCCGAGGGCCGCGGCGATCGAGAGAAGATTCATGAGGGCCGCCTGCAGCGGGATCAACAACGAGCGGAAGACGACGAGCAGGAGTAGCGCCGAGAGAAGCACGACCATGCCGATGAAGAGCGGCAGCTTGCCGGAGAGGACGTGCGCGAAGTCGACCTGGGTCGCGGTCGCGCCGCCGACGTAGACGGTTGCGCCGGTCGCCTTTGCGAGCGGCGGTAGGACTTCGCTGCGGAGATGCTTGACGAGGCTCGTCGTCTGGGCGCTCTGCGGCGATGTAGTCGGATAGACGGCGATCGCGGCCGTGTCGCGGGCAGGGTTGAGCTGCGGCGCGGCGACGGAGGCGACGCCGGGCGTGTGTCGAACCGCCGTTGTGAATCGCGTGAGGCTCGCGGTGTTGCCGCTGGCGGGCAGACGGACGGCGAGCTGCAGGGGCCCGTTGAAGCCGCTGCCGAAGCCCGCGGCGAGGAGGTTGTACGCCTGACGTGTGGTCTGTTTCGTGGGGTCGTTGCCTGAGTCGCTTGCACCGAGCCGCAGGCCGAGTGCCGGCGCGGCCAGAACGAGCAGCAGCGCGGTGGACGCAAGCGCTGCCCACGCGGGGCGGCGCTGAATGAGCCCGACCCAGCGGAACCAGAAGCCCGCGCCGGTTTCGCGCGGACGGGAGCGCCGGCTGCGGACTCGACCGACGCGCTTGCCGGTGAACATCAACAACGCGGGTAGCAACGTGAGTGAGGCGGCGAGCACGAGCAGCACGCCGAGCGAGGCGGCGATAGCGACGCCGTAGAGGAAGCTGACTCCGAGTGCGAACATGCCGAGCAGCGCGATCACGACCGTGGCGCCGGCGAAGAGAATCGCCCGGCCGGCAGTGTTCATCGCCAGCTCGAGCGCCGCCTTGACATCGCCGCCGTTCTCGCGAAAGGCGTCGCGGTAGCGCGTGACGATGAAGAGGGCGTAGTCGATCCCGACGCCGAGGCCGATCATCAGCGCCAGCTCGGAGGAGAAGTCGACCATGTCGACGAGGTGGCTGCCGAGCCCGATCACGCCGAGGCCGGCTCCGAGGCCGAACAACGCCGTCACGATCGGCAGGCCCATCGCGAGCAGCGAGCCGAAGCTGAGCAGCAGGACGACCACGGCGGCTGCGAGGCCGACCCCGGTTGCGAAGCCGAGGCTCGCCTGTTGGGCCTGCTTGATCGCCTGGCCGCCGAGCTCGACCTGCAGCGTGGGCGAGCGCACGGCCTCGGCCGTGTTGATCACGCGGTCGATCGCGGCCTTCGGCAGTTCGTTGGCCCGCTGGTCGAACTCGACGGTCGCGAAGCCGATCGTCCCCGCCTTCGAGACGGCGTGGGCGCCGGCCGCATAAGGACTGACGACGCCCGCGACGTGGGGGAGCCGGGCAATGCGTTCGAGTGCCGGCGCGATCACCGCGCGCGTCGAGGCGTCGGTGAGCTTGCCGGTGCGCGTTCGGAAGACGATCTGGTCGGCGTCGCCGGCCTGCGCCGGAAAGCGGCTCTGGAGCAGGTCGATCGCACGCTGCGAATCGGTGTTCGGAAGCGAGAAGTTGTTCGCGTTCCGCTTGCCGACCGCCTGAGAGGCAGCGAGGACGCCGATGGCAAGGACGATCCAAGAGACGACGACGATCCGGCGATGTGCGATCGTCCAGCGAGTCAATTTCAACATCGGCGAGCTCCAATCCGGGCGGGAATTTTCATGCTTCGCAAACTTGCATCAGGTGCAGAGATTAACTGAAGGCTGCGCGGAGCGCAAATATTCGCGAAGTGCAGGATTTATGCGTATACTGGCCGCTGATGAACGCGCAACCCGGCCTACGCGAGCGCAAGAAGCAGCGGACGCGCGAGACGATCGCCCGTGCCGCCCACGAGCTCTTCGCCGAGCGCGGCTACCACGCCACGACCTTGCCGGACATCGCTGAAGCGGCCGATGTCTCGACGCGAACGATCTTCGCCTACTTCCCGAGCAAGGAAGACATCCTCTTCAGCGACTTCCCGTTCATGAAGGACGCGCTCGCGCAGGCGCTCGCCGAACGGCCCGAAGGCGAAGACGCTCTCGAGACTGTGCGCCAGTTCATCCTCTCGTTGCACGGAGCGGAGAAGAGCGAGCTCGACGAGCAGATGCGTCTCTGCATCGAGAACGACGAGACACTCCGCAGCCACCTGCGAGCCCGGCTCGCCCAGCTCGAGGAACTGATCGCCCCGGCGATCGCCAAAGACCTCGATGCAGCCCCGAACGACATTCGGCCACAGGTAGTCGCCGCCTCCCTCACCGCCGCCTTCAACGTCCTGTCCGAGCGCGGCGGTGACGCCAACAAGAAGTCGAAGAGCGCCGCCGACATGGCGGCGGCGATCGACCCGGTGATCACGTTCCTGCGTGGCGGACTCGAGGCACTCAAGGCGCCGCGCACGACTCGCCGGCGCTAAGGCTCTCCGGGAACAGCGCACATTCAGCCTCGCTGTGCGAACATATGTTCGTGTTGGACGCGGCGACGATCCTTCACGCCGACCTCGACGCGTTCTACGCGTCCGTGGAGCAACGAGATGATCCGCGCCTGCGCGGCCGGCCGGTCATCGTCGGCGCGGGAGTCGTGCTGGCCGCGAGCTACGAGGCCAAGGCCTTCGGAGTGCGCACCGCGATGGGCGGCAGGCAGGCCCGGCGGTTGTGTCCGAGCGCGATCGTCGTCCCGCCGCGGATGTCGGCTTACGCCGAGGCGAGCAAGGCGGCTTTTCGTGTCTTCGAGGACAGCTCGCCGCTCGTCGAAGGGCTATCGATCGACGAGGCGTTCCTCGACGTTCGCGGTCTCGAGCGGATCTCGGGCACGCCCACCGAGATCGCCGCGCGGCTACGACGGGAGGTGCGCGAACGCGTCGGCCTGCCGATCACGGTGGGCGTCGCGAGGACGAAGTTCCTCGCCAAAGTGGCGAGTGGCGTCGCCAAGCCCGACGGCCTGCTCGTCGTGCCTCCCGACGGCGAGCTGAGCTTTCTCCACCCGCTGCCGGTTGAGCGTCTCTGGGGCGTCGGTCCGGCGACTGCGAGGAAGCTTCACGAGCGAAGGATTTTCACTGTCGGCGAGGTGGCCCGTTTACCCGAGACCGTGCTCGTGACGATTCTCGGCCGGGCTGCGGGCCGGCATCTCTGTGCGCTCGCGCACAACCGTGATCCGCGGCCGGTGGTCGTCGGTCGCCGCCGGCGCTCGATCGGTTCGCAGTGCGCACTCGGCCGTACCCGCAAGACGCCCGAGGCCGTCGACGCCGTTCTCGTCTCGCTCGTCGATCGTGTCACCCGCCGGATGCGCATCGCCGGACGTGTCGGCCGCACGGTCGTGCTGCGATTGCGGTTCGGCGATTTCTCGCGCGCGACGCGGTCGCACACATTGCCTCAGCCGATTGCGCACACGCAGGCGATTCTGCTCACCGCTCGCTGGTTGCTCTCGGGCGCGATGCCGGAGATCGAACGCCGAGGCCTGACGCTCGTGGGCGTCGCCGTCGCCAACCTCGAAGACGACAGTGCCCTTCAGCTCGTCCTGCCTCTCGACCGCTTCAGCGGTACCGCCCTCGACGTCGCGCTTGACGAAGTGCGCCGGCGATTCGGTTCGACCGCAGTGACGCGCGCCGTTCTGCTCGGCCGCGAGCAGGGATTCACGGTGCCCCTCCTCCCGGATTGATTCGACGTGGCACCATCATCTCGGTGAAGACGCTCGAGATCGACACGCCGTTCGGGACGGCGAACGCACACCTGAACAGCGCAGATGAGCCGCGGGCCGCGCTCGTCCTCGGTCACGGCGCCGGTGGCGGGGTGCAGGCGAAAGACCTTGTCGCGGTGGCGCGCGTCGCACACTCGGTCGGAATGAGCGTCGCGCTCGTCGAGCAGCCGTACCGGGTCGCGGGTCGGCGTGCTCCCGCACCTGCGCATCAGCTCGATGCAGCGTGGACGGCGGTGATCGACGATCTGGTCGCAGGCGAGCTGCACGGCTTGACGCTCGTAGTCGGCGGGCGATCCTTGGGCGCGCGTGTCGCCTGCCGCACCGCCGAGGCCACGGGCGCCGTCGGAGTGCTCTGCCTCGCATTCCCGCTGCAGCCGCCACGCCGATCGGGAACCACGCCTGCGCAGAGCCGTCTCCCCGAGCTCGATGCGGTGACGGTCCCGACGCTCGTCGTACAGGGAACGCGAGATCCGTTCGGCATTCCGCCGGCCACCAAGCGACGCGCGGTAGTGCAGGTGGCGGGCGACCACAGCCTGCGCACCGATCTCGGCGCAGTGGGTGAGGCGGCACGAGCCTGGCTTCTTCGGGTCGTGCTCGTCTCGCACGCCACGCGGACGTCATAGGCTCAGAGACGGATGCGGTATCGGCGCTTGACGGCGCGAACACCGGGACCGAGACGGACCTGCACGACCGCAGTGACAGGACCGCGCACGCGGCCGCCGTACCGCAGCGTGAGAAGGGCGCGGGCGCCGGGGGGCAGCGCACGTCGGGCAGGAGGCCTCAGGCGCGCCACCTGTTGGCCGCGCCGGAAAAGCGAAGCCGTGACGCGGCCGCGGAGTTGCACAGTCACGTTGCCGCGGTTCGCGACCGAGACGAACAGGAACCGCGCGCCGCGCGACCGGTGGACGCGAAGACCTCCCCACGCGAGGCGGCGCACGATCCGCCCGGGTACGCGCACCTCGACGCGGACCCCGAGCCGCACGTGCACAGTGACGCGACTGCTGCGCAGCGGGCGTGTCGTCAATAGGACGAGGACGTGATGGTTGCCAGGTTCCGCGCCCCGGGGCAGCCTGACGCGAAGCGTTAAGACCGCAGTCTTCCCTGGGCGGAGGAAGAACCGCGCTGGCACGACCTGGAGCCACGTCTTCGCCGCCGCTTGCCCGGCGACGGCTCGCCGAGCAACGTCGACCACGACCCGCTCGGCACCGTCGTTCCGCAGGTTGATCCTTCGCGAGCCCGGCGCGGCGACCGCGACCTGTGCGGGCGAGACGGAGAGCACAACGCGAGGCCGGTCGGCGCCCGCCCCCTCTGCGGAAGGGGTGGGCGCCAGCACAAGCACGGTGAAGACCGCGAGCGCGAGGCCTGGTCTCACCGGGC
>Ga0184619_10000758_pt1 | contig 11191 bp, 8 predicted proteins | sample PLM0_60_b1_FD_133146 | JGI IMG/M metagenome (GOLD analysis project Ga0184619, IMG submission 133146) | Groundwater sediment microbial communities from an aquifer in East River, Colorado, USA - PLM0_60_b1 | ecosystem: Environmental > Terrestrial > Soil > Riparian zone | place: USA: East River...
CCGGGTGACCGGAACCTGCCTCTGCTATAGCTTGGATTGCAAGCATCCTTACATCCCTCACTTTTCTTTTGAGTTCTAAATATCGCATTTTAAATCCCATAAAACCTGTCTAAACCCCTTTCAACCTAATGGTTATTTTGGGGACAATGCTTGATAAAAAGATATACTTGTCATAAGAGGTTGCAAAAAGATTCTAATTTCTATGCAGAATTTATTAGAACTCATTCAGTAATGAACTGACTGCATTTCTGGCTCATTTGAGGGTATTCTCAGAGTATCAATACGCAATTACACATAATTACCGGCACGTTGGCACCGAATTCTAGATGTTTTGATAAATTGGTAATCATTGGGATAAGTTATCATGTCATAATCAATCCGCCATCCAAGAATTATGGGGCCTCGAAGTTCTGGAATTGGATAGATTGTACGAATACGAAGTTGTATTAGATGTAATTTGTGCTCATGCAGACTAATCAAAGTTTTTTTCGGTAAAGTTCCCAAAAGTTTTGTTTATGTCATAGACATAGATCCCACTACGGTTCATAAGCAAGAAGAAATCCAGCTAAGTTAAAAATTTTGAAGTCATTGATGTCGACATTTTTCCAAGTAATTCTACCAATGCAAGTTGAAACGAGGATTTCAAATGCAAACACACATTGAAAGCTATATAATATACGATAGTTTACGAATTTTTGGTAGCTCCTAAAACAGCACGGTATGCTAATGAACCAATATGAATGTGAAGGAAAATTGGTATAATCCCTCGGGATATCGGACAGGGTTAGACAGGATACGATTTCAATAAGTATCAAGATGGATAGATATCTTGGCAATTAGAAAGAGCGCCAGAAATTAATAAACTGGATCAGTTAGGATTGAAGAAATCAAATATGATTCTCTTACCTAGATGACTACTTTTCCAACGTGGATCAATTCGTGAAGTATTTTAAGACTCATGTTATAGGGCCATAATTTCTTTATTTATCAGGACAAGCTGAAAGAGAATCGTTTGTGAGAGCAGTAATTGAACACAGTAAGATTAGTCTTGGATCATATAAAAAAATTCAAATTATGAAACTTACAGTAATTACAAATTGAAATTTTGCTTAGTGTTAAAAGGAACATACAGGACATGCATTATTCGATAATGCTGACAGGAAGCTGTAGGAGTTCTTGTAATATTGTTCATCTAGTCAAATCCAAATAGATGGAAATGTGGATTTTTTTAGATAAAGACCTGCCTAGGTGCGATCGTTTATAGTTATGACAGGGTTCTCCCATCATATTCTAGAGGGACATATTAGTAACGTTTGGCATACGACAACTTGCAGTATGCGGTGTGATGAATGGCTATGCAATAAATGTTATGAAGGTTGACAATAACTTTTTACCCTTATTAGTTGACCATGGCGTTTCTACATATTGGAACGGAATTAGAGTAAATTGTACCGTCCAGTTCTTGGTCCCTAATTCATTCAAATATTGAGCATGAAATATAGCCTTGGCCGGGATTTGGACCCGGGACCTTTGCCTTACCAAGGCAACGCTCTACCAGGCTGAGCTACCAAGGCACATTTGCAAGATATGAAGAACCGATGAGGGTTTCATTAAGGTATCTATGCATTTTGTAACATTTAATTACCAAGAAATTCATCAATCTCGCTGGTATTTTTGCGGGGGTTGTAGAGCCTGGCCAAATAATTAACGTTTGGAGACGCGGGACTTAAGATCTTACTCAGGAGGGATCCCGTCCTTCAGGGGTTCGTGGGTTCAAATCCCACCCCCCGCACCTTAAGCTCGTATTAATTATTCTTTCCTAGATCTCATTATTAATGCAACGAGAAGTTTATGAAACCTCAGATCACCAGAAAGCTCAGGGTGGAATGAAGTACCAATTATATTTCCTTGCTGAACGGCAACTACTTTCTCTGCGAACCTGCCAAGTATCTTAACATTTGTCCCAACCTTGGTAACTGATGGAGCTCTTATGAAGACACCTCTAAAATCCTCTCCCTCAAGTCCGTCAATGGGTAAATTCGCCTCAAATGATTCATTCTGCCTTCCAAAGGAATTCCGCTCTACTACAATGTCTAAAACACCCAAGAGTTGCTGGTTCATTTCGCCAACCACACTGTCATATGCTTTCTTGGCCATCACAATCATCCCCGCGCAAGTACCCATTGCAGGCATTCCCTGTATCAGCCTTTTTTGCAAAGTTGTCCGTATGCCGGACTTTAATGTTAGTAGATTCCCTATAACAGTACTTTCTCCACCTGGAATGATCAAGCCATCAACACTTTCAAGCTCTTTCTGATATCGAACAGGCGTTGTATAGGCATTCAAGGAAAGCGAACTCATTGCATCTCTTGTGACGACAATATTTTCTTCGATATCTCCCTGCAGAGCAAGGATACCTATATTAATTTCATGGCTCATACAGAGGGTCCTCTCTCTTGCATCTTTAGATCCAAGTTCTTTGTATCTAATCCAAGCATAGACTTCCTCTCATCGACCATTTTCTGTGCCTCCATAACAATTTTTGGATCATCAAAGTAGGTCGTAGCCAGTACAATTGCCTTTGCACGTTCCAAGGGGTCCTCAGCTATGAATACACCTGAACCGACAAATATGCCATCACAACCTAGGTTCATCAGCAAAGCAGCGTCAGCCGGAGTTGATACTCCTCCTGCGGCGAAATTCACAACAGGTAACCGTCCAAGACGACCAGTTTCCTTCACTAATTCAAAGGATGTCCTGAATTCGCGCCCAACTCTTATTAACTCTTGAAGATCTTCGTCTTCGTAGACGGATCTTATTTTTCGTATATCACCATTCACACTCTGTATGTGCGTTACCGCTTCAGCTACGTTCCCGGTACCAGGCTCTCCTTTAGTTCTAATCATAGCCGCGCCTTCCTCTATTCTTCTTAGAGCTTCACCGAGGTTTTTGGCACCATTGACAAATGGAGTTGTATAATCCCATTTCCAGATGTGTCGTTCTTCATCTGCGGGTGTAAGAACTTCACTCTCATCTACCATGTCAACGCCTACCTCTTGGAGGATAAGAGCTTCAGAGGCGTGACCAATTCTACATTTCGCCATAATGGGTATACTTATCGAATCCAAAACCTGCTCAATTACTTTTACACTTGCTGTCCTAGCTACACCCCCTGCTTTTCTCACGTCAAATGGTAGCTTGTCCAGCACCATAACTGCCACTGCACCGGCCTCTTCCGCGATGTGTGCCTGTTCTACATTAGTTACGTCCATGATTACCCCGTGTTTTTGCATATGGGCAAATCCACGTTTTACTAGCGAAGTTCCTCTAACAACTTCTTTTTTACCGATGATAGATTTCTTTATTCCCCTGAAAGAATCTGCAGAGGGAATAAGGGATATGGTCATAATTCTAGTGTCTGAAATGCAATATTTAGGTATTAGTTTCCTTTGAAGGTAGGATCAATGCTCGACATTGACTAAGTACAAACTATTTTCTTCAATAGTACGAGGATTTTTTTTCTCTGCATTGGCATAATGAAAATCTAATTAGTTCAGCTCACTTCAAGTTCTTCTTCGAAGTACATTTAATGCCGATCCAGCATGGAACCAATCAAGCTGAGAAGTGCTATAAGAATGGCTCAATAGTATTTCTTCAACTTTGCCGTCCTCGTGGCGCAAACTGCATGTTACCGGCTTACCTTGTTCGAGATCTTTTAGCCCAACTATGCTCAAATTGTCTCCTTCCATTATTTTGTCGTAATCACGAGGATCAGTGAATGTAAGAGCAAGGATTCCCTGTTTCTTAAGATTTGTCTCGTGGATCCTAGCAAAACTCTTTGCAATAATGGCGGCGCATCCGAGATATCTGGGGGTCATTGCCGCATGTTCTCTGCTGCTTCCTTCCCCATAGTTTTGATCCCCGATAATTATCCACCTGATATGCTTCAACTTGTAATCTCTTGCAATTTCAGGGAAGGGCTGGGTACTACCATTTAGAACATTTCTTCCACTTCCCACATTTCCATTGAAAGCATTAACGGCCCCAAGAAGAAGATTGTCACTTATCTTGTCTATGTGTCCTCTGAACATCAGCCATGTTCCAGCAGGTGAAATATGATCGGTGGTACACTTTCCCTTTACCTTTGCCAGTATTGGCAGGTTATCAAAATCATTACCGTCCCATGGTTGAAAAGGTTCAAGTTTTTGTAGCCTGTTACTGTTATTATTTATTATAAGATTTACACTATCAGGTTCAGCAGATGGGGGAACATATACATCAGTAACTTGAATAAAGCCTTTAGCTGGAATTTCTGGTGCTGGTTCGGGGGGTTCTAATTTGACTCTTGACCCATCTTCCGCAGTAATCTCGTCTACCATAGGATTGAATGATAGGCTGCCAGAAATTGCCAAGGCTATTACAATCTCTGGACTCGATATGAAATTCATTGTTTCCCTTCTTCCATCATTTCTGCCTGGAAAGTTTCTGTTATACGAAGTTACGATAGTGTTTGTTTCACCCTTTTTTAGTTCAGGTCTACTCCATTGTCCTATACACGGACCGCAGGCATTCGCAAGGACTGTAGCGCCAATTGATTGCAGCAAACTTATTTGCCCGTCCCTATCAATCGTTGCTCTAATCATTTCTGAGCCAGGAGTAACAAGCAGAGAGGTCTTTATCTTTAGCCCCTTAATTTTAGCTTGCTCCGCAATGCTTGCCGCGCGGGACATATCCTCGTATGAAGAGTTAGTACAACTACCAATAAGTGCTACTGAAATTGTATCCAAATAGTTATTGTTTTTTACATCAAGGGCCATCTTCGATATTGGTCTGGCCAAGTCTGGTGTATGAGGACCAACAATATGAGGCTCCAAAGTTGATAAATCAATTTCGATTATTTGATCAAAAAATTTTGAAGGCTCTTTTTCTATTTCATGATCTGGAGTTAGAAGGTCTATGTTCCTATTTGCGAGATCCGCTATTTTCCCTCGGCCCGTAGCTCGGAGATATGATTCCATTCTTCGATCATACGGAAAAATTGAACAAGTCGCACCAATTTCTGCACCCATATTTGTTATGGTGGCTTTTCCGGTACAACTAATTGATTCTGCACCGGGACCAAAATACTCAATTATAGCATTTGTCCCTCCCGACACGGTTAGTCTGGAGGCCACGTAAAGAATGACATCCTTTGGCGCAGTCCATCCCCCTAAACTTCCGGTCAAATGAACGCCAATACGTTTTGGATACAGAAGTTCCCATGGTAGACCAGCCATAACCTCTGCTGCATCCAATCCCCCGACACCAATGGCAATCATTCCAAGGCCCCCACCGTTTGGGGTATGGGAATCAGTACCTATCATGAGTCCCCCAGGAAAAGCGTAGTTTTCAAGTACAACTTGATGGATTATTCCCGCACCTGGTTTCCAAAATCCTAAACCAAATTTTCTCGAGGCAGATTCTAAAAACTGGTAAACCTCGTTGTTTTCATAAATTGCGGCGGTAGTGTCGGATTTACCCTCTACTCTTGCTTGGATAAGGTGATCGCAATGAACAGTGGTAGGGACAGCTGTTTGTTTAAGACCCGCTTGCATAAATTGAAGAATGGTCATCTGACCTGTAACGTCCTGCAGAGCAACTCGATCAGGATTTAGCAGAACATAACTTTTCCCGGGTTGCGGTTCAATCGGCCCTATCTCAACCAAATGACCGATCAGTATTTTTTCAGTTAATGTAAGTGGCCTGTCTACAATATGCCTGAATTTTAAAATATTTTTTTTCGATCTTTCATAGATCGATGAAACCTGTTCAGGTGTTGAATCCACTTTGTTCACAATTGTATCTATCATCCACTAAACGCTAATGATAACGATGACGATATTGAAATAAAAGTCATCCTATACCTCTATTTTTCGTCATATATTGTCGACAAAGTAAAATGAGTCTCTTCTTCGGTCCAAAGTGACAGGCGCCCTCTTCTGACATCATCATATGTGTGACCACTAATATCCAAATATTTGACATGAAGAGTTTGAATTTTTAAAATAGCGTCCAAAATTCACATCATGAAAAAGTGTAGTTGATATTACTCAATTATCAATTCTCAAGGCAGATAATAGTTTACTGATATCCGCTAACGGCACTCCTTCGGGAGTACAGAGTGGCTGTTTTGCGGGCGGGTTAGTAGCATAATCTGAAATGTGTTGAGATATGCGCTCGTGATAGGTCGGGACAAATTCATTTTGATAGAAAATACCTATGGGGATCTTACTGCCCCATTCATTGGCAATATCCAAAACTTGGGCCATTTTATTACCTAGCTCGTTAGTATTATGCACCACACCGTCATAGCCTCTGTCTTCTATTTTGTAAATCCTAGGCACCTGATGTCCTGATTCTTGGTCGATATTATCTTGACCCTGAAACCATTCACGAGTATTTATATCATTGTAGGTGGGACATGGTTGAAGGACATCTACATATGCTAGACCTTTATGTTGAATTGCCTTTATTATAACATCGCGAAGATGTCTAACATCATAGGAATATGAGCGAGCAATAAACGTATAACCTGCTACCAACGCGAGTGAGATAGGATTAACCGAACTATTCGAATTAGGTTGGGATAGGGATTTAGTCTTCATTCCCAATTTAAGCGTCGGCGATGCTTGACCCTTAGTCAGCCCGTATACTGCATTATTGAATAATATGTAAGGGATATCCACATTTTTCCTGCCCGCTCCAACAAAATGACCAGCCCCTATTCCAAGGCCATCTCCATCACCACCCAATGCGATTATTTCTAGATCAGGATTCGCCAACTTTGCACCCTGAGCAAAGGGTAATACTCTTCCGTGAAGTGTATGAACTCCATATGTATTTATGAAATGAGGTGTCTTTCCGGAGCAACCGATACCTGAAAAAATCACGGCTCGATGGCGAGGGATTTGCATCTCATGAAGGGCCATTTGAATAGCGTTAAGAATTCCGAAATCGCCGCATCCTGCACACCAATCATTGTGAACAGTTGTTTTGTATTCAGCTAACTTAAGTGCCATGTTCTAACACAATTCTCTTTTGTGACGTACCTTCTAATATAGCACTTACGGCATAATAAACTTCACTGGTTGACATTGGTCTTCCATTAAATTTCACTATTCTATAGTCAATGTCACTTCCAGTATGTTGTTTTATTAATGATGCAAGTTGAGAAGTATAATTCATTTCGATGTCGATAAGTAGCCTGGTATTTTTTAATAAGTTCATCATTTCATAAGTAGGAAAAGGGTGTAACAATCTAAGTTGAATAAACCTGATACCCTTGCCTTTCTTGGCAAGCATTTCCATAGCCTCGATAATAGCGCCCTTTGTTGAACCCCAACTGACAACTGTTATATCCCCTGTTGATTTTCCAAACTCGAAGCATACAAGTTTATCTTCAATTGGTATCTCGGACAAAGCCTTTTCCAATTTATTCATCCTTTTACTTACCATCTTGTTCCTTAGGTCAGGATCTTCCGTTATGTGTCCTTCTTCTGTATGTTCGTCCCCAGTATTCCAAAAAATTGCATTCTCCGTTCCAAGAGGTACGCGTGTAGATACAGGATTATCACTCAATCTAAATCGGAGATAATGTCCACCACTTTTAGTGGATAAATTTTCGTCGACTTTGTTAATCAGATCTCCTCTTTCAATTGGAACTTTGCGTTGATCAAATTCTTTACATGTTTTTATACTGTTGGCCAATGCTTTGTCAAGCATATGAATCACAGGTAATTGATACTTCTCAGCCAGATTGAATACTTTGATAGAATCATAAAATGCTTCTTCTATGTCTCCTGATGCGAAAACAATCCTTGGAAATTCTCCATGGCCTGCATGAATAGCAAACAAGAGATCACTTTGTTCATGTCTCGTAGGTAATCCAGTAGACGGACCCGTACGCTGGTATAGCGTGATTACAACAGGTACTTCGTTCATTCCTGCCCATCCTAATGCTTCAGCCATCAAGGAGAAACCCGGTCCCGATGTTGCAGTGGCAGACCTTACTCCAGTTAACGCGGCCGATATCGCCATTGTAATTGCTGCTATCTCGTCTTCTGTCTGTACAACCACAATAGACCCTTTGGCGCCGCTTGTTAGGTCAAAGATCTGATTGGCTTCCAAAAATTCACTATCGTCACTTGCAGGTGTTATAGGATAGTACGTCTGAAATCTACATCCGCCAATAATCTTACCCATAGCAGATGCTTGATTCCCTTGTACAAGCAGGTATTCTTTCAGTGGTGGTCTTGGTTCAAGCACGTAATTGAATTGGGTGATATCATATTTTTTCCCAATATACGAATACGCATATTCAGCCGCGGCGATGTTATTGCCTAGTACTTTGGGTTTTGTCTGAAAGACGGTCTGTATTGCTTTAATGAGTTGTTTTTTATCAAACTTTAATAGTGCTAAAGACGAAGATAGCGCTATAACGTTAACCATTCTCGTAAGTTTACTTAATGAAGGATCGTTAAGCCCTCTAGCCAAATCCTCAATCATTTCAAAGTATGGCAGACCATAGACAACACAACCCTTTGATTTTGCAAAATCCAATATACCCTGTATGGTTGTCGGATATCCTTCTGTATTTAGAATGTCAGAAATTCGAATTGACGATTGGTCGTCGATCGTTGGAACTTCGTTGATAGATATGTTAACTAGTGATGAATCATAAATAATCGCGCCCCCTTTTGCCACTTTATGCGCATGTCGAAATACAGTCTCTGCGTCAAATGTTACAAGAATATTTATCTCATCAAGATGAGAATTAACCGGATTTTCCGCCACCCTCACAGTGAAATAGCTATGCTCACCCTTGATATTAGAATAATACTCTCTCTTTCCGAATAAATGCAGCCCGCCTTGTGCGCATGCTCTAGAGAAGATATTAGCAGCCGAATCCACACCGCTTCCTTGGGGACCACCAATTACCCAAGAGAGTGAATTCTTCACAAGTGCACCGCTCAATTTTTTATTTTTCTCACGTCCTACTTTTAATGGTTTATAATCGATTCAATGATGAATCTATTATCCACCTGTAGCGGCGTCATACAAACAGCATTCACAGGAATCTCTCTCTCCACAATAGGGACAAGCACACATGCATGCTTCCAGTACTAAACCACAATATTCACAAATTGTTCCCTCTTCCTGTGTTTTATTACGATCATGATCATCTGACATGATTATTGCTGTATCAAAGTAAGGTTAAAGAAAAGTTGAACTTATACTTTACATTGACGGTTCGAACATATACATATCGTCATGAAAATTGGTACCTAATTATAGAATAGTTCTGAGATAATAAATTAAAACAAAAAAGGAAGGGGTGTGAGTTAGTCCCATTTACTCCACGCGGCCATCCATCTGTATGTCCACGTGTTGAGCTTTGCTCCCAATGCAGCAATCGGTACACTAAGTACTGCTCCTGCACCTGATCCTAATGCTACGGGACTGTTGTAGAACTTTCCGACCTGAGGCTCTATGGGCGTCATATACGGAGGCAATGTAGGCCGCGGATACTTGAATGCCATCTCCAATGGATCTCTCACTAACAACAGATTGATCATGTTGAATATTGGCAATGAAAGTCCGACCAATGTTCCGCCTATTATTATCGCTGCGTGCTTATTTCTTCTTGTGGCCCAATACGTGAGATCCAAGAGCATTGCCGAAGGTATCCAAACTGGTGTTACAACGAAGTCGTAAGGATATCCCAACGCGAACCATGCACCTTTTGCCACCCAAGTGTAAATTGTCATGATTGTCGCATAATACGTAGCTGTTCCCGGAACACCTGTGAACAACATATAGTATATCGCACCTACCACAAGCATAGTTGATTGTGATATCGAGAATACTACGAATGATGTCCAAGCCCAATCACTGTAGAAAATGTAGTCTCCTGCATTGATAGTAAGTAAGGTGCTGTTAACAGCAACTACTACTATGAATAAGTAGTGTGTTGTGCGTCTAAGCCAGACCATTAACAACCTTCTCCTAACGCTTCTATATAAAATTTTATCCCGAATCCATTTATACGTTGAGTGTCGACTCAACCTATTTTCACTATTCGAATAAGCCTCTAAGTATAAACCAATGAAAAGGGCAAGAAATTAAGGTAAAAAATGTTAAAAATTAGTTAGAAAAAAATGGAAGAGTTCTAGGGACGCATTGGCTATTCTCTTGATATCTTTAAGATCCAGAACAATCCTAGTGATTCAATTACCGTCAACACTGAAAGTGCATAAAGACCACTTGGCAATGGATAAGCCCACGGATATACTGTAACACCGACATAAACACCACCAGCAGTCGCTACCCAAGCAAGAATGAATCCCATTACGAATATACCTGTCATCTTCTCCACTCGTTTGCCTATCATGCGTTCAATGTCATCTCTGCCACTGCCACCGCTACTACTTACACGACCGCCACTGCCACCATATCCCTTTGGTAAAGTCATCGTTTATACATTCAAGTGTAGCCTTTTTAAATTTTGCGTCTGGGTCCCTTCAACATCCTGAGTAGATATTGCAAAAGACGGCAGATTTTTCTAGCACTCTTGCGTGGTAGTAATCCCATCCACTCGATCCCATTAACAACAATTAACTATTTTGTAGTAATCAAACGGAGCCAAACATGTGGAATTAGAATACCAAGTGGAAATTCAGAAAAACCAGAGAATAGCTAAGTTAGCGTTCAAAAGCTAATGACAGTGTCCAAGTGGCAAGGTTTTCGTTCACTTACACGAAAAAAGGAGAGCAAAAGTACGAAGGTCAAATGATAAAAATTCCTGTCTGAAAACATATGGGAACTGACAGAAATTTTGTATATTAAGCTTTATAGGATGAGAATGAATCGAAGAATTTTTTGACGTTATAAGAGATACATTTGCAAGAGTATCCCACAAACGACGAGCAGATGACTAAGGAGAAATTAGTGAGCAGGGCATCAAACAACTTGTAAGGCATTTGGGGAAGTTATTCACCGTTTGTCCAATGTCTTAAATTGATGAAAGGCAATGAATTGGAGAGTAAGATAAAATTAAAAATTCAGGAGTGGCTTTAAACAAATATCCATTAAATACATTACAAATGTTCTCTGAGATGTAACCGGATTCTGACATTATATTTCAATTGAATCC
>Ga0184619_10000760_pt1 | contig 11183 bp, 10 predicted proteins | sample PLM0_60_b1_FD_133146 | JGI IMG/M metagenome (GOLD analysis project Ga0184619, IMG submission 133146) | Groundwater sediment microbial communities from an aquifer in East River, Colorado, USA - PLM0_60_b1 | ecosystem: Environmental > Terrestrial > Soil > Riparian zone | place: USA: East River...
CCTACCGCACTCAACTGTTCAATCCGGAAGACATGCCGAACGTGCTCAAGATTCAGGCGGGCTACAAAGTCCAGCCGCTCTCCCAGTATCTGAAGCAGCCCGCGCCCCCGGCAGCACCGGCCGTTGATTTCCCCAAGATCAATAAGGAAATGGTTAAGACCGGCTTCTTTGACTATCTCGCCTTCGCGCTGCAATTCGCTCCCGCTGGTCCCGACGAAAAAGAGATCCGCGCAAAGCTGGCCCGCCTCGGCATCGAAGCGGGCAAGAAATTCGCCTTTAAAGACCTCTCGACAGAACAACAAGCGCAAGTAGTCGCGGGCGTGAAAGAAGGCGAAGCCAAGATCAAGCAGTATCTCGAGTCTGGGCAAAAGAACATTAACGGCTGGAAAGTCGGTTCGCTCTTTGGCGACAGCGCTTTCTACAACGGCGACTGGCTTAAGCGAGCGGCGGCAGCCCAGGCAGGCATTTACGGTAACGACGCTGCCGAGGCCATGTATCCCATGACCAAGACGCTGGCCAACGGCGAGCCGCTCGACGCCAGCAAACATAACTACACGCTTACCTTCGCGAAGGATCAGTTCCCGCCCGTGAACGCCTTCTGGTCGGTGACGATGTACGACGGCAAGACGCAGCTCCTAATCAAGAACCCAATCAACCGCTACCTGATCAACTCGCCGATGTTGCCCAACATGAAGAAGAACGCGGATGGCTCGCTCACGCTTTACATCCAGAAGGACTCGCCCGGAAAGGACAAGGAGAGCAACTGGCTGCCCGCGCCTAAGGATCTGATCTATCTCGTCATGCGCCTCTACTGGCCGAAGACGGAACCGCCTTCCATCCTCCCGGCCGGTGAAGGTACTTGGAAGCCGCCAGGGATCGTAAAGGTAAAGTAACTCCCTCCTGGCAGGGGAGAGCCGTGAAACATTTGCTCACCCTCCCCAGCATAGTCGAAGTCCTCGGTCATTTCGTTATCATTACAGTCTCGCCGCTCCATGTTTCCGGAACCCCGCCTTTTAAACATTGTGCCGCTTGCACCAGGAAATGCCAGGCAACTTTGTCAGTCGGGTTCCGCCCTAGAACTTTAAAGAGCTCGACCTGTGCATCGACAAACTTTTTCTCGTAATACAACTCCTGGGCTTTAGCTAGGTCCGCTTGCGTTTCAAGCTTCAGCATTTGCAATTCTGGAGGATCCCCATCAAAGACTTCATAAAGCTGGATCACCTCTTCTTTACCTTTGACGCACACCTTATCCAGATATCGGATTTTGTAATTGCTCGGATCTAGCAACCTTTGATGGGTTGCAGAGCTGATGACAATCGAAGCATCATAGAACTTCGTCAGGCCTTCCAGCCGAGAGGCAAGATTTACATGATCGGAAATTGCATCTCCCTGCATGCGATCCACCTCACCCACTACTCCCACCATCATGTGTCCGGTATGCAAGCCAACACCAATTTGAATAGGAGGATCTCCTTTCTTTAGCCGGTGCTCATTGTATTCCGCAACGCATCGCTGTTTGGTAATCGCGGCTTGAAGCGCATCATCCGCACGGTTCGGGAAGACTGCCATGATTCCATCGCCCATGTACTTAACGATAAATCCCTTAAAGGTTCGGATGATCGGACTGACCTGTTCGTAATAGCTGTTTACAAAATCAAACACTTGCTGGTACGTCATCTTTTCAGAAATCGATGCAAAAGAGCGAATGTCGGTAAACATGATGGTCATTTCTTTGCTCAAATGATCACCGAGCGCGATATCGACAATGCTTCCCTTCTGAAAGAACTCGAGAAACTCCTCGGGAACAAAACGTTTGGAGGCCTGGTAGAACCTGAGGTTCTTCATGATGGTGGTGGCTTGATTCGCGAGGTTTGCCAAACTGATAATCGCTTCGCCTTCCGCCTCGACACGTTCCTGGTTCCCGGCCATTTCGGCGCTATTCCCGGCGATCAACAATCCGATCGGCTCTTCGCCCTTTCCGCCCAAGGACAGAATGGCATATTCATCCATGTGAAATCGGTGGCCAAGCTCGCGCAGAGCTTGTTGATCGGAATTGGCCGGGCAGATGATCCGTTCTGCTTTTGTTATTAGCGGTAGCAGGGTAGGCTCTGTTGCAGACAGTTGAAACTTCGATAAGGCTTCCTGCTCCCCATCGGTGTAATAACCATCCAGTGCCTGAACTTGAAAAGCCTTCCCCTCCAAAGTCGGTAAGAGCACCAGACAGCGCTCGAAGTTGAGCTCGTAAAGCACGAATTGAATGACGATTTGGAGGACTTCATCGAGATCGAAAGTAGCATTAAACTGCTTGCTGACTTCGTACAATTGCCGGTAGAGCCGCAGCTTTAGATCGAGCTTCGATTGAATCCGATAGAGCTCGTTTTCAGCAGCAACCAGTCGCCTGACTTGCTCAGTCAGCTGCTGATTTTCTTTTTGGAGTTCTGTTATCCCCTTTTCAGTATCGGCTGTTGTGTCCAATGGATTCGATCCCCGATGATTCAGTAAATGGCAGCCATGACACAGGTATAGTTGTGCACCTGATTAATTCCTGCCAGGGGTCCAATTTCACCATACGTAAAGAACCCCAACCATGGAACATCGGACCCGACCGTTTCATGAAGCGATTTGAGCAAGGCTAATTGTTGTTCTTCACGGATGAATACCTTGCCTCTCCCGCAACATTCAAACTGAAAAACCAGTTTCGGCTGTTTATCACCAATCTGCTGCTTGATTTGATGCCCAAGCCGATCGATGCCATTGACCATCAGCCCGTAGTCCCTTCGGGTCATGTAAAAGGTCTCGTCTTGTGAGACCTCCGTTGGCAACGTAACGGCGCCGGTTTGATCATCCTTTGACATCATGGCCCGAAGGAAAAATTGGCCGTAATCTTCCGTAACGGAATCAGGGAGCTTAAAACCGAGCGGGAATTGCATATTGGAAGTTCCCCAACCCTTTGTAAGCTCGGCTTCACTCAAATATTTTCGGAGTGTTTCTACGCTCGGTTTGCCATCGATCTCGTAAATAACATTGCCCTCACTTCGAGTAATCTTGTGAGAAACCCCTAACGAGACACAACCATGGTTGACGGCACCGGCGATTTGCAGGTTGCCGGATAATAGCGCCCAGGCCGCGCTATCGGAGGTAACATGATCGTTGCAATACTGGTAGGTTTGTTTCCATTGCCAGTTGTCTGATGCCAGACCGCCGAAGAGCGGCAAAAGATGGTCGAGATTTAATTCAGTCTCCAGCGCCGTCTTAAATCGTTCAAAATTGATCGTAAGAGCGTCGGGGAACAGAAACAGTCCCGCCGTATCGGCATTTAATCTGTCCCGGATCGATCCCGCCACCGCGCGGCCGGCTTCCGCCGAGTTCGACTTCAAACCTCCTACAATGCCATTTGTGAACCGAAGTTCATCCGAACGAATGGCCATGACGACAACGGAAAAATTCGATTCATCTGTTTCCCAGCCGGCGATCGTCCCTTCAGCGGAACAACCGCACAACGGGGCACCGCCGCAAAAATCATAAACGTATTTAACTATCGTCTTCTGATCGTATCCAACGGACGAGAACATGAATACAAAATCGGCCTTCTCGATTCCGCCAGTTTTGAGCGCCATCTCAACTGCCTGGCTGGCAGCGATTTTAGGGTTGCGATGGATGCTCTTTCCGATACCGACTTGCGTACTCATCGTGTGTAGATCTGTGAAAAGTTTTTCAAATTATACTGCGTTTGCCACATTACGAGTGAATTAAGATTGCTGCGGGAGAAGTTGACTGAAGGGGATATGTACTTCGAATTGGAAAAGCGACGAGAGCCGCTCTTTCGTGTTCATCAGTTAACTTTCAGAAAAATCGCAGAGACATCTCGTTGTCGCAGTCCAAGGCCCAACTTTTCATACGCCCAAAACGCAGTTCTGCGTATGGGACCAAAGTCCAATATCCCAACTCAACAATCTTCCGGCACACTTTCAGTCGGGCTGTGTCGCCGGCTGCCAATCCGCCAACCCGCTCCATCCAATAAAGCCAACAACAACAGTGCGGTTTCCGCGTGACCTCTTTCAATATTTATGAAAATCCAAACAACAAAGCCGATAAGGTGATTTGAAACTTCCCGCCCACGTTCTGTTCCGCAAAGAGTTGTCGCTCATGGTCTGGAAGCCGCACGGCATTCTGGACGAGGCACTCGTGAATGAAATCGTCGCGTTTGTCGAGGCTGCCGAAGAAAGAGCTCAAAAGCCGTTCAACCGGTTCGCAGACTTATCGGCGCTCGACGCGGTCGATCTCAATTTCAGGTTCGTATTTCACATCGCGCTGCACCGCCGCCTCGCCTTTGAGTCGCATCCGCCGGTCAAGACAGCGTTCTACGTCACGAGCCCCGACACCATCCACTACGCAAAATTGCACGCCATGTTGACTGACCATTCGCCACTGCATGTTTCGCTGTTTACGGAACGCGCCGCCGCCGCGAAGTGGCTTGGCGTTCCAGTCGAAGCACTGAGAGTGTAGGATATGCAGGCTAGGAACCCGCGTTCGGTTTTCTCACTCGTCCGTCGTGCCTCCGCCACGGCGCGCTTACCCTTAACCCGTCTGGAAATCGTGACTTGGGCAAAAAAAACTGCGCGCCACGCATTGCCCTAAAGTCCTATAGACAATCATGCCGATGGCGCACCATTTTTAAAGTCCTAACCGATCTTAACTATTATGAAATTGCTTAACGTTTCTTTTCTTCAACGTGTAATCGCGATCGCGGCGCTCCTTGCGCTGCCGCTTGAGAGAGCCTCGGCCAAATCCGCAGCAGGATCGGATCAGTCGGGCGACCCGGGCTGGCCGCGCGAACAGTACCAGAATGGCACGCGGCTGATTATTTATCAGCCACAGGTTGATGACTGGAAAAACTTCCAGGAGTTGAGCTGGCGAATGGCGGTTTCGCTCACGCCCAAGAGCGGCAAAGAAGCAGTGGGCGTGGTTGAGATGAAGGGAAACACCGACGTGGACAACCTTGCCAAGATCGTCATGATCACGAATCCGCAGGTTATCGGCACGTACTTTCCTTCATTGGATCCGGCCATTGCGGAAAAGATGCAACAGTTGGTTAAAACGTTTGTCCCACCGACCATCACAATCTCCTTGCATCGTTTGATCGCCTCCCTCCCGATGCAGGAGGCTCCGACTGGGGTGAAATTGAACAACGATCCGCCCAAGATTTTTGTCGGCTACCGACCATCCATCTTGTTAAGTGTGGATGGCGAGCCAGTCCTTTCAGATGTTCCAAAAACGAATTTGAAGTTCGTCGTTAATACGCAGTGGCCCGTGTTTTTCGATAGCGAAAACTCCAACTACTACATCCCGGTTGGCCAACAATGGTTGACGGCTACCAGCCTCGATGGTCAGTGGTCGCCGACGAAGAAGTTACCGAGCGAGATGACCAAAGTGCCACAGGATAAACAGTGGAGCGCGCTCAAAAAAGTGATCCCACCACCCGCTAAATCCGGCGGAGTTACTCCAGCTGTTTTTTATAGTGATAAGCCGGCGGAAATCATTCTTTTCGATGGACAGCCAGTTTACGCGCAGATTCCGGACACACAGCTTACTTACGCAACGAACACGGACAGCGTTGTGTTTGTCTATACGCCCACACAGCAATTTTACTATTTGACTGCGGGCCGATGGTTCAGCGCCAACGATCTGGAGGGGCCATGGACTTATGCCGCGCCAGACCTGCCCGCTGACTTTGCCAAAATTCCGCCCAGCAGTCCAGCTTCGGCAATACTCGCTTCCGTTCCAGGAACTGACGAAGCGAAGGACGCAGTTTTGTTGGCGCAGGTTCCTACAACGATGACTGTCAAACCCACCGAAGCACAAGCCGAGGTTAAGGTCGAGTATGGCGGCGATCCGAAGTTCGAGCCGATCAAAGGAACGTCGATGTCGTATGCTACGAACACTCAAGACAAGGTAATCAAGGTTGGAGATGTCTATTACCTTTGCCTGCAAGGCGTGTGGTTCATGTCTCCCAATCCGCAAGGCCCATGGACAACGGCTACGTCGGTTCCGCAAGAGATTTATACAATTCCACCGAGCTCGCCGGTTTACAACGTGACCTACGTAACACAAACCGCGAATCCGGACGGTACTGTTCAATCCAGCTATACAGCGGGTTATTTGGGCGCGTTCGTTCTGGGTGCCGCCACTGGGGCAATCATTGCCAATGGGAGCGGATATTACTATCCCCCGTACGTGTATCATCCACCTTATGGGTACGCTGGCTACTATCCTTACGCTGCGACATATGGCGGAGCGTATTATGGGACAGCCCACTACAACTCCGCGACGGGAGCCTACGGCTGGTCACAGACTGCCTACGGCCCATACGGATCGGCGACGAGAGGAGCCGCCTACAATCCCTACACTGGCACCGCCGCGCGAGGCGCTACGGTGTCAACACCCTACGGAAGCAGAAGTGCGGCACAGGCGTATAATCCGTACACCGGAACCTACGCTCAGACCAGACAAGGTTCGAGCCCGAATGCTCAGTGGGGCAGCTCCTATGTCTCGCAGGGGAACAAGAGCGCTACGATGGGACATTACTCCACTGCGAATGGCACGGTAGCCGGTATTTCGGGCTCGCAGGGAGGAAAGGCGGTTGCTTCGAGCACGGCGAGGGGGAACACCGCCGCCGCGAAAACGGCCAGCGGCAATATGTACGCCGGGCACGATGGTAATGTTTATAAGAACACCGGTAATGGTTGGCAGAAGTACGACAACGGAAGCTGGAATTCCGTAGACAAGCCTTCGACTTCGCCGAATTGGAGTGGGGCAGAAAACGCGCAGCAGCGGTCTGGCTCGGGAGACGCTAACGCTAATCGAGCGAGCCAGAGCGGTTACAATAGAGGTAGCCAGGAGACAAGCCGGTCGAGTGGAAGCGGCGGCTACAATCGATCTCGCGACAGTTCTCAAATGCAAGATCTGCAACGCGAATCCCAGAACCGGTCGCGGGGCGCACAGGAGAGCCAACGCTTCCAAAGCTTTCAACGGAGCGGCGGTGATCGGTCGGGCGGAGGAGGAGGCGAGCGCTGGGGTGGACGTGGCGGAGGCGGGGGCAGGGGTCGACGATGACAAACTAATGGCTGGAACCCACCGCTGATTTTTTTGTAGACATAGGAACCCAACAACACACTCGAAAAATACAAAATATGAACAAGCTATTAACACTACCAAGTATTGTCAGTGCCATGGCGGTCCTCGCACTCATGGCAGCGTGCCAGACCGTCGCCACCAACAACGCCGAAATCGCTGCATCCAAGAAAGAGAACCTGCTTGCGCAGTCGGGCTTTAAGGTCATAACGGTCACGACCCCAAAGCAGCAACAAGCTATCAATGGTCTAGCTCAGTACAGGGTCTCGGCCGTGAAGTATAAGGGGAAATTGTATTACGTGTTTCCCACGGCGACGAAGGATAAGATCTATGTCGGGAAACAGGCTCAATTCAATGCCTATAAAAAGGCCCTCGCGGCGCAGCAGCCAAGTCAGCCAGCGGGCCAGCCGGCTCAGCCGGGTCAACAGCTGATGAACCCACAGCCTACGATGACATACGAGACCGCGGGACCCCAGCACATTGAAGTTGACCAGTTTGATGGCTTTGGTCCGATGGGCACGGCGTCCTTAGGAAATTGGTAGGCGGTGACAGGAGAAGCGTGAGCACAGACCCAATTTAATGCTTGGAATTTCGCCATTTTGTTTCTTTAAAACCTAAACACAAACAAAAACACCCAAACCCAAAACATATGAAAAAACTATTAACACTAACAAGTATCGCCAGTATCGGGGCGGTTCTAGCACTATTGGCAGCATGCCAGACCACCGGCACAGGCCAGGCTGCGTCCCAGAAAGAATCCCTGCTCTCGCAGTCGGGTTTTAAGGTCATAACGGTCACGACCCCCCAGCAGCAACAGGCAGTGAGTGGACTCGCTCAGGGCAGGGTCTCGGCCGTGAAGTACAACGGGAAGTTGTATTACGTCTATCCCACTGGCACGAAGGACCGGATCTACGTCGGGAGACAAAAGCAATACAATGCCTATAAACAAGCGCTCGTGGCTCAGCAGGGTCAACAGCAGATGGCGGGACAGTCTCTGATGCCCACGCTAGAGACCGCCGGACCCCACAACATCGAAGTTCAGCAGTTCGGTGGATTTGGCCCGATGGGCGTTCAGGCTCTGGGAGATTGGTAAAAGTAGCGACACATAACGCGAGGGCAGCGGCCTGACGCTGCTCTATCCGACGGCCAAGCGGCCCGAATCCATCGAAAGGACGGGCTTCGCAAAGGATTAAGCACGGTGGAGACATGTGACCGGCATTCGTTAGATGCAGTGCGACAAAGCGCCGAACGATTACGACACTGTCGCGCGACCCGCGACGTCTTGAGTTGTACAACTGAATGAACGAAAACGCACAGGGGAAAGAGTCACTGGAAATGATTCGGCGTCCACTAAAATTCCGCCGCTTCTCGGCAGTGGAACTTCTTATCGCTCTCGGATTGCTCTTCTTCTTTTTCCCTTTTGTCGAAGAAGTCAAAGGCGGAGATCTTATTGTGTCGCTCTTGCTTTCTTTGGTGCTGCTTGCTGGCGTCCTTGCTGTCGCGGATCGCAAAGGCGTGCTGCTCATCGCGCTTGTGCTTGCAATTCCCGCAATCGCCGGCAGGTGGATCAATCATTTCCGGCCAGATGTGGTTCATCCTGCCGTCTTCCTGACGGCAGCACTTGTCCTGACTGCTTTCGTGGTGGTGAATTTGCTGCGCTTCGTTTGGCGCGCGCCTTCGGTAAACATCGAAGTGCTCTGCGCGAGCATTTCGGCTTATCTGATGCTCGGCTTGATGTGGACAATGGCCTACTGGCTCGTGGACCAGTTGACTCCAGGAGCCTTCGCTTTCAACGCGGGGCCGCGATCGATGAACGGGTTCAATGGTTTCTACTTTAGCTTCGTCACACTGAGCACGGTCGGTTACGGCGACATCACGCCCGTATCAAGGATTGCGCGCTGGCTTGCAGCCATGGAGGCGATGACGGGGCTACTCTATGTCGCGGTCCTGATCTCTCGCTTGGTCGCCCTCTATTCCAGCCCGAAATCTGATGAATCCTAAGCATTCAAAAGTAGCGATCCGGATTCGCCTCATTGCGGCCGGAACATGCCTTGGGTTCCACACCCACGGTGGGTTCAGCTCGATATTCAAGTCCGAGTTCGGACGTGGCTTCGGGACACGCGGTGAATGGGCGCTGAGCGCGCGTCGCGAACTCCCGCTTACTATAAAAGTTCGGATGATTACACCTTGACCGCTGGCTGCACCTGCGTTTTTAAGTGACTCCGTCGAATGGCTGATCCCAATCCTAACGAAAGCCGCCGGCGCTGGTTTGAGCCTGCGTCTGCGATTCTCATGGCGCTGGCCACGCTCAGCACGGCCTGGTGTTCGTATCAATCCTCAAAGTGGAGCGGGCAGAGCGGCGGCTTCGCTGCCGAAGCTGGCCGCCTTAATCAGAAAGCCGCGCTCCTGCATTTGGAGGGAAACCAGGTGATCGGCATCCAGGCGAAAATGTTCACCGAGTTCATCAATGCGCACGCGACCGGGAACGACAAGCTCGCCCAGTTTTACTCGGACCGTTTCCCGCCGGAACTGCGCAAAGCCTACGATGCCTGGTTAAAGGAAAAGCCTTTCGAGAATCCAAACGCGAACCCGCATCCTTTTGTGCCGACGCTTTATGAAGCGCGTTTCGTCCAAGACGCTCGGCTAGCCAACGCTGACGCCGGGCGAAACGATGCCGAGGCAAAACGGACCGGTAATATCGCGGCGCAATATCTTAGCAATACCGTGTTGCTCGCCGCCGTTCTGTTTTTTGCCGGCACCTCCGCAAAATTCGACCAGCGGCACGTGCGACAAAGTAGTCTATTCTTCGCCGTTGCAGCCTTTCTCTTCGCCGCCGTGCGGATGCTCATGCTCCCGGTCACCTAACCTTAATTCTATTATGAAAATTCATTGCTCCATAACTGCATCAGTCCTAGCGCTTGCAATGGTCGGCTGCGCGCAAATCGCCGTCGTGTCGGAAAAACGTCCCGCCGCATTGCCGCCCGGCTCAGGCGCGGATCAGGTTGCAACGCAAACAGTCAATCGTGCGTTAGTTGAAGAAAGGAAGCAGCCAATGGTCGCCCTAGGCGCGTTCATAGCCGCCGCACGAGACTCGTTGCGCCAACTGGATCGCAACCCAGCGGACGCAGAAGCACGACGGGATTACAACTTTGCCGTCGCACGTATCTTTACCGTCGTTCGCGACGCCAAATTGGATCCGTGGACTCACCCGATGCGCGTCGGAGCGAATAGCGAATTTACTCTCACGTGGAAGCGCGATCCGTGCCCCGAGTGGAACCTGGCTCTCTACGACTTGATCCCGGCAGATGAGCTCGATTTCAAAGGCACCTATGTGAAAGATCACGTGACCAAAGAGGGAATCGGCGCGCCACTCGTGGCGAAGCGCGAACTCACGCCGCAACAAGCCAGTGAGTTCTTCACTCCGCCATACATTTATTATAGCGTTACTGCGACGGCTCAGTTCGAAGGTTCGCGCTGCGTTATCTCGATCAACGATCCATTGGCGGCGGAATCAGTCCGCGTTGACGGACATACGTATTCGCTCGCGGCAGACTTCACTGCCTCTTATGCAATGCTGCTTGCCCGGGAAAAACCAGAGAAGCTTGGGCTCGCCCGAATGCTCCGACCGCAGGAATACGCCGCGACCGCCCGGGTCGCGCGCCTCGAACCTTACAATCCTAACAAGACCGTCCTGCTCGTCATCCATGGCCTCATGGATACACCGGCCACTTGGGTACCGATGTTGAACGATCTGCGCGGCGACAAAGATATCCGGCGCAATTACCAGTTCTGGTTCTTTAGCTATCCTAGCGGCTATCCCTATCCATACTCGGCAGCTATCCTGCGGAAGGAGCTCGACGCAATTGAAAAGAAATTTCCGCTGCGCAAACCGATGGTCGTAGTGGCTCATAGCATGGGCGGATCCATCACCCACACTTTGCTTACCGATGCCGGCACAACTCTCTGGCTCGAAGCTTTCGGACATCCTCCGGCCCAAACCCCGATGGACGCCAAGAGCAAACACCTTCTCGAAGAGGTCCTTATTTTAATCA
>Ga0184619_10000761_pt1 | contig 11178 bp, 7 predicted proteins | sample PLM0_60_b1_FD_133146 | JGI IMG/M metagenome (GOLD analysis project Ga0184619, IMG submission 133146) | Groundwater sediment microbial communities from an aquifer in East River, Colorado, USA - PLM0_60_b1 | ecosystem: Environmental > Terrestrial > Soil > Riparian zone | place: USA: East River...
GCCGAGGAACACTTTCTGATCGACGCGCGCCTCCCAGACGTTGTCTCCCACCGGACGCGTCTCGGCGAGCTCCACGTCCTCGGGACGCACCGAGAGGACCACGCGATCGCTGCCGCGCAGATCGTCGTCGGACAGGACTTCGACCTCGCCGAACTCGGTGCGCACGCGGAAATGGCCGGGCTCGGCGCCGCGCCCGAGGACCGTGCCGTCCAGAAAATTCGTCGTTCCGACGAAGTCGGCGACGAACTGGCTGCGGGGCCGCTCGTAGATTTCGCGCGGCGCGCCGATCTGCTGGATATGGCCCTCGTTCATCACCGCGATCGAGTGCGACAGCGCGAGCGCCTCGCTCTGGTCGTGGGTCACGTAGACGGTGGTGATCCGGAGCTCGCGCTGCAGGCGCTTCAGCTCGAAGCGCATGCGCTCGCGCAGCTTCGCGTCGAGGTTGGAGAGCGGCTCGTCGAGCAGGAGCAGCTGCGGCTCCATCACGAGCGCCCGCGCCAGCGCGAGGCGCTGCTGCTGCCCGCCGGAGAGCTTGGTCGCCTCGCGGTCGGCAAGCTCGTCGAGCTGCACCGCCCTGAGGACGCGCAGGACCTTGTCCCGGATTTCCTGCCTGGAAAACTTGCGGTCGCCGACCTGCAGCGGAAAAGCCGCGTTCTGGAAGACGTTCATGTGCGGCCAGATGGCGTAGGACTGGAACACCATGCCGAAGCCGCGCCGGTTGGGCGCGACGAAGACGTTCCGCGTCGAGGAATAGACGACTCGGTCGCCGACGCTGATCTCGCCTGCGCGCGGCCGCTCCAGGCCCGCGATCGAGCGCAGGGTCGTGGTCTTGCCGCAGCCGCTGGGTCCCAGCAGCGTGAACAGCTTCCCCTCGGGCACCTCGAACGTCACGTCCTGCGCGGCGCGCACGATCTGCCCGCGCTCGTTGGGATATTCGGTGAAGAGCCCTGCGACTTTCAGCACGCGATTCTCCGCATCACTCCTTGACTCCGAACTTCTTGCCCAGCCACTGGGCGACCATCACCAGGACGAAGAGCGCCAGGATGAAAAGCACCCCCAGAGCCGACAGCTCCACGTACTGGCCGTTCTCCCACAATTCCCAGATGGTGATCGACAGGACCTCGGTGCCCGGGCTGTAGAGCAGGATCGAGCTGGAGAGCTCGCGGATCGAGACGATCATCACGTAGATCCAGCCCGCGACGAGCCCGGGCTTCAGGAGCGGCAGGATGACGCGGCGAAACGTGGTGCCCCAGGAGGCGCCGCTCATCGCCGCGGATTCCTCGAGCTCCTTGTGGATCTGCAGCATCGAGGTCGTGTTGTAGCGCAGCCCGTAGGGCATGAAGCGGGTGATGTAGGCGATGAACATGATCCAGATCGTGCCGTAGATGCCGATGTCGAAATTCAGGTAGAAGATCATGATCGAAAGGCCGAGCACCAGGCCCGGAAAGACCATCGGCAGCGAGGCGACGTTGTCGAGGAGCCAGCGTCCGGGGAGCTTGGTCTTGACGACGATCCAGCAGATGACGGAAGTCACCAGCATGATCACCGTCGCGCTGCCGAAGGAAAGGATCAGGGTGTTCCACACCGAGCGACCGAGATTCGGGTAAGTGAAGATAAAGCGGTACGGGTCGAGGGTGAGGTTTTGCAGCGCCTGCCAGGACGGCACCGAGTAGAACCTCTGGAACGAGGACCAGAGCAGCACCGCAAAGGGCAGCACCACGATCAGGAGGAAGTACACGATGAAGATCGCGGCGGCGAACCAGCGCCAGGGACCGAGGTCGATTCTCCGCGGCCTGAAGCCCTTGCCGGTCATGGTCGCGTACTTGCTGCCGCGGCTCGACAAGCGCGAGACGAAGTAGACGCCGACGGTCGTGATCACGAGCAAGGTCATCCCGTACGCCGAGGCGAGACCGATCTGGCTGGGGTAGCGGTGCACGGCCTGGTAGATCGCGGAGGTAAACACGTGGATCCCGACCGGCAGCCCGAGGAGCGCGGGCACCTCGAAGGACTCGATCGCGCGCACGAAGAGCATCAGCAGCGTCGCGAGGATCGCCGGCCAGGTGAGCTTCAAGGTCACTCGGTACGCGACCTGGAAGATGTTCGCCCCGCTCATGGTCGCCGACTCCTCGAGCGCGGGATCCATCGCGCGGAAAGCGGCCGTCATCAGGAGAAAGGCCATCGGCGAGTAGTGCAGGCCGTCGACCCAGATCATCCCCCACAGCGAATAGACGTTGAACAGGGGCCTTTCCAGGCCGAACACGTTCTGCAGGGCGAGATTGATGATGCCGATCTTGGGGCTCCCGAGCAGGATCCACGCGACCGTGAACAGGATGCCCGGGATGATGAGCGGAATGAGCGACAAGGCGAAGAAGAGCGTCTTGAACGGCGTATTGGTGCGCTCGTTCATCCACGCGAGCGCAGTCCCCAGGACGAAAGCGAAGACCGACGCCCCCACCGCGAACTGGACCGAGTTCCAGAAGAGCCGCAGCGTCTCGCTCGAGCCGTAGGCCGAGGTGTAGTTGCCCAGCGTGAACTCGGCGGCCTTCGCCGCGGTCTGCGGCGTGAAGAAGCTCTGCCAGAGGAGGAACGCGAGCGGGACGACCGCGACGTAGATCGTGAAAACCACGCACAGCCCGATCACGACCCATTTCCAGTCGAACGAGCGCGGCAGCGCGAAACGGGCTGCAGCGTTCATCGCGGGATAGCCCGCCGCCTGCATCGGTTTCCTCCTCGTGGGCGCCGCCGACAGAATACCCTCCCTCGCGTCGGCGGCTGCTGTCGCGCGTTCCTTTATGTGGAACTTCGGTCCTGCGCGACAGTGCGGCGCAATCTATCAACCGCGCCCGACGGTGTCAACGAGAAACCGGGGACAGACCACCATTTCTGTCGAATGGAACGAGAGGGTAAATGCATGGCCCAGGGAAAATAGTGGTCTGTCCCCGGTTTTGCTGCTAGCGCAGATGAAGCTCGATATCCTGCAGCACCGGGTCTTCGGCGCGCGCGACCTCGTTTTCCACGAGCGCGCCGCACCCGGGGCAGAAGAACTGGCGGAGCACCGGCCGGTCGTCGATGTAACGGCGGTAGTCGCCGATGTTGGGGTTCGCCGCCCTGACGTCCGATTCGAGCCGCACGCAGTGGTCCTTGTAGTTGTCGCGCACCGGGCCCAAGTCCGCCGCGCACTTCGCGCAGCACAGGTACAAGCCGTCTTTCTCGCGGCGCAGCTCGAGATTGTCGGTGATGCGCGCGAGCCGCTCTCCGTCGAGCCGCTTCACTTCGCCGTCCTTCCGGCGGTGGGTCTCGCGCCGCTGCACGCGCAGGTCCCGGGTCGCTTCCCGGTCGAGCCTGCCGTCCCGCGCGATCACGACGCCGTAGAGATCGCGCGCGGCCTCGGCCGACACGGAACGCTGCTCGATCACGTCGTCGCGCACCTTTTCCGGATCGCGCTCGAGGGGATCGCCGAAGCCGCCCGCCGCAGACCAGATCACGGCGTAGACGTCGTCAGGATTCTGAACGAAGTTTTCCTGGCGGAGCTCAAGCGTCACCTCCTCGCCCTTCAGCTCCGCGATGTCGCCGGGAATGCGGCGCTCCTTCAGGCGCTCGAAAATATCGGTCGCCCGCTTGAACTTGTACACGTTCACCGAGCCGGGGTAGCCCGCCATCATGCCCGGCGAAGTCGGGATCGCGTTGCCCGAGGACAGCGTGTCGTGGGTGATGGATTCGGTGCGGTGCGGAATGAAGCAGGACTCCGCCGAGAGCCCGCCTCGGAATTTTCCGGCGCCGCCGGAATCGATCACTTCCTTGCGGTAGAGGAAAAGGAGCGGAAAGGTCTGCTCGGTATGCTCGACGTTGGGCAGCTTGCAGATCGGCGTTCGCGACTGCCCGCCGGTCGAGATGCCGTCTGCGCCGGCGAACGCGCCGATCGCGCCGCCGATGGGATCGACGAGGATGTAACCGTAGCGCTCGCCCCACTGGTCGGTGCCGCGGAAAATCGTCGCCGGCCACTGGCTGGTGCCGCCGATGCACATGATGTCCTTGCGCATCTCGGGGTCCACGTGGATCATCTTCGAGAGCACGTTGTACGCGGGATAGAGGGAGATCTCCATGGCCTGGATCGGCGCGGTCGAGACCGAGGCCGGGAAATTGGCGCAGTTGAAAGTCCCCGGGGTCGGATCGAACTCGACGTGGCGCAGCGCCCCGCCGATCGAGAAATACTGGTCCCAGCACAGCAGCTGGTTGAACGCCACCATGATCGCGCCGCGCCAGCCCGAGTAGGTCGCGTTCATCGCGCCGTCCTGCGGCGCCGTGCCCTCGTTCTCGAAAACAAGCGTCGAACCCTTCTTCCGCAGCGTCAACATGACCTGATGCGTGCGCCGGTCACCGGGACGGCAGCATTCGACGTAGCTGCGTTCGCGCCACACGCCGTCGGGCAAGCGCTTCAACTTGTCGAGAAAGGCGCGCTCGCCGTTGTCGAGGATCTTGCGCATGACGCCTTTCACCACCTCGGGCCCGTAGCGCCCGATGAGCGCGAGCACCCGGTCGCGCGCGGTGATGTTGCCGGCGAGCTGCGCCCGGAAGTCGAGCGCCACCGCCTCGGGCTTGCGTGAGGCCCTTAGATACAACTCCTCGATGTCGCGGCGTATCTCGTTCCCCTCGACGATCTTCACCGGCGGGATGCAGATGCCCTCCTCGAAGGCGTTCTCCGCCGAGCCGCAGAACGAAGACGGCGTGATTCCGCCCAAGTCGTACTGGTGCAGGCAATTGGTCACCCAGCAGAAGAGCTCGCCCTTCCAGAACACCGGGCAGATCAGCATCACGTCCTGCTGGTGCGCCGCGCCCACCCAGGGGTCGTTGGCGAGGAACATGTCGCCGTCCGCGATCCCGGGGTTGTCGCTGCGGTACTCGAGCACCCATTTCACCTGCGTGTCGGTGACTCCGGACATGTATTGCATGTACGGCCCGAAGTACACGAACTCGCCGTCCTCGGTGAGGATGGAAGGATTGAGATCGAGCGCGTACATCGCCACCGGCGACCCGGAGAGGCGCTGGATGGTCGCGCCGTGCTCCTCGTTCACGTGCCACAGGCTGTGCCGGATCACCTCGTAGCTGATCGGGTCGATGCTTTTCGCGCTCTTTCGATGCAGCTTGAGCTTGGGCGAGATGCGCAACTTCTTCGGCGGCACGTAGCCCATGTTCCTGCCGTCGAAGACGGCGTCCTTCATTTCGCTTACTTTCATGGCCGTTTCCCAAAATTGATCTCGAAGTTGCCGTAGGCGTCCACCTTGAGCGAGCGCCCCGGATGCACGACGACGGTGGTATCGGTCGTCTCGATGACGGCCGGGCCTTTGACCGCGTTCCCTGGGACGAGGAAGGCTCCGTCGAGAATCGGCGTCGCCGCCGCCTTCTTCAGGTCCGACCAGTAGATCTGGCGCCGCCCGCGGCCGGCTTTCGGATCGATCTTCGCGGCGAGCTTTTTCGTCGCCGAGAGCTTCGGCCGGGGAGTCGCGGCGGTCGCGCGCAGGCGCAACGTCACGATCTCCAGGCGCGCCTCGCCGTAGGACGAGCCGCTCCCGTAGAGCTGCTCGTAGCGCGCATAGAAGCGCTGGTGCAGCGGTCCCCAGAGCGAGCCGCTGACGCGCTTCTCCGGCAGCATCACCTCGACTTCGTTGATCTGCCCCTTGTGGCGCATGTCGAGCGAGAACCGATAGTGCCGCCGCGGCGCGGCGATGGCGTCGCGGTCCATCTGTTCGCTCGCCCGTTTCTCCAGGGCCTCGAGCGAGGCGTTCACGCGCGCCGCGTCGAACGGGCTCGCCTGGATGTCGACCTGCTCGTAGACGTGCAGGATGTCGGCCGAGGCCGCGCCGAAGGCGCACCAGGTCGAGGCGATCTCCTTCTGCGGGACGATCACTTTTTGCACCCCGAGCTCGCGGGCGAACACGCCCGCGTGCGCCGGGCCCGCCCCGCCGAAGGCGAAGAGAACGAAGTCGCGCGGATCGAAGCCCTTCTCGACGGTCGTCTTGCGGATGATGTCGGCCATCTTGAACTCGGCGATCCTCGCGATGCCGCTCGCGGCTTCCATGAGCGAAAGGCCGAGCATCGAGGCGATGTACTGCACGGATTCCACCGCCTTCTTTCTGTCGAGCTTGATCCGCCCGCCGAGAAAGTTGTCCGGGTTGATCGTGCCGAGGACGACGTCGGCGTCGGTCACGGTCGCAATCGTGCCACCCTTGCCGTAGCAAGCCGGTCCCGGGTCCGCGCCGGCGGACTCAGGACCCACACTGAGCGTCTTCGCGGCCGCATCGACGCGCGCGAGCGACCCGCCGCCCGAGCCGATCGCCTGAATGTCGACCTTGGGCAGGAAATACTCGTACTGCGCGACGTTGGAGACGAAGGAATAGGCGGGCTGCCCGCCGTAGATGATCCCGACGTCGAAAGAGGTCCCGCCCATGTCGGTGGTGATGATGTTTGGAACCTCCATGACCTTGCCGAGGTAGAGCGATCCGGTGACCCCGGACACAGGGCCCGAGTCGAGGGTGAGGAGCGGCGACTCGATCGCCCGGTCCACCGAGATCGAGCCGCCGCCGCACTGCGTGATCTGCAGCGGCTGGGCATAGCCGGATTTCTTCAGCTGCCCGTCCAGATTGCCCAGGTATTTCGCCATCACCGGCCCGATATAGGCGTTCAGCGCGGTCGCCGTGACGCGCTCGTATTCGCCCCACTTGGGCGCGATATCGGTCGAGCAGGAGACGAACAGATTCGGCGCGATTTTCCCGATCATCTCCTTCACGCGCTGCTCGTGCCGTGGATACTTGAACGACCAGAGAAAACAGACACCGATCGCCTCGACGCCGGCATCGACCAGGCGCCCGATCGCGGTCTCGGCTTCGGACTCGTTCAAGGGCACGACCACCTCGCCGAAGCAGTCGACGCGCTCCGACACGCCCTCGATCAGGCGCTTCGGCACGATCGGCACGGGCTTCTGGCTCGAGGGAAAGTGGACCACCTTGGCGATGTCGCGCGAGGAAACGCCGCGCGAGCCGCGCATGATGTGGATCGCGTCCTCGTGGCCCCGCGTCGTGATCAGGCCGACCTTCGCACCCTTTCTCTGGATGAGCGCGTTCGTGCCGACCGTGGTGCCGTGGGTGAGCACCGCGATCTCGCCGCAGAACTGCTCGAAGGAGAGCCCCAAGCGCTCGGCCGCCGCGCGCATCGCGGCGAGCATGCCTTCGGCGAAATTACCCGGCGTCGAGGGCGCCTTGGTGGCGGTAATGCGCCCGGCCCGGTCGAGCACCACGCAGTCGGTGAACGTGCCGCCGATGTCCACGCCGACCAGAAGCTGTGCCACTGTCCTATTCCCGCTCGTGTCGAGGGCGGGATGGTAGCGCACTTTTGCGGGTCGTCAGGAGCAGGCGTAAACTAGACGACCCATCCGTCGGGATGGATTTGCAGTGACTGGAGATGACCATGTCAAGCCTTGTAGCGGAGATCGAAGCGAAGGTCCGGACGCTGAGCCGCGAAGACAAGGCGGAATTGATCCGCACGCTCATAGCTGAGCTCGATGGTCCCGCCGACGCCGATGTCGAACACGCCTGGATCGAAGAAGCGAAACGACGTCACCGCGAGATCATCGAAGGGAAGGTGAAGCCCGTCGCCGCCGAACGTGTTTTTGAGAACCTCCGCGCGCGTTTGAAGCGATGAGAGCTGAGTTCCACCCGGAAGCGGAGCTGGAACTCATCGAGGCCGCAAGCTACTACGAACTCCAGGTACCTGGCCTGGGCGAAGACTTCGAAGTCGAAGTTCGCCGTGCTACAAACCTTCTGCAGCAGCATCCTGAAATCGGACCTCATCTTGACGACGAACTCCGCCGGTTCGTTCTCAACCGTTTTCCGTATACGCTGATCTACAGCGTGACTTCCACTGTGTTGCACATCCTGGTGGTTGCCCATCAGAGCCGACGCCCTGGTTACTGGCGATCGAGGGTGGGTAGATAAAAAAAAGGAATGCAATGAAGCCGCAAACGGTGGGAATGATCGGCCTTGGCATCATGGGTTCGGCGATGTCCTTGAATCTCGGCCGCGCGGGTTTCCGCGTGATCGGCTACGACGTTATGCCGAAACAGCGCGCCGCGCACGCGCGCGCAGGCGGCATCGCGGTGGGAAGCCCGCGCGCGGTCGCAAAACGATCGGGCATCATCGTCACGTCGCTGCCCTCGGCCCGCGCCTTGGCCGAGGTCGCCGGCGAACTCGCCGCTTCCGCGAAGCGCGGCACGATCGTGATCGAGACCAGCACGCTGCCGATTTCGGTGAAGCAGAGTGCTCGCGACGTACTGGCGAAGCGCGGCGTCATCCTGCTCGACTGCCCCTTGAGCGGAACGGGCGCCCAGGCGCGCGTCAAGGACCTGCTCATCTACGTGAGCGGAGATCGCGCGGCGTACCGCAGGACCGTCCCGGTGCTCGAGGGCTTCACCAGCGCGAACTACTACGTCGGCGCCTTCGGCTCAGGCTCGAAGATGAAATTCGTCGCCAACCTGCTCGTCGCCATCCACAACGTCGCTGCCGCCGAAGCGATGGTGCTCGGCATGAAGGCGGGTCTAGATCCCGCGCAGGTGCTGAAAGTCGTCGCAGGCGGCGCCGGCGGCTCGCGCATGTTCCAAGTGCGCGGACCGATGATGGTGAAGGGCGACTACTCGGAAGCCACGATGAAGAACGAGGTCTGGCAGAAGGACATGACCATCATCGGCGACTTCGCGCGCGAGCTCGACTGCCCGACCCCGCTTTTCGCCGCGAGCGCGCCGATCTACAACGCCGCGATGGCGATGGGGCTCGGTAAACAAGACACCGGCGCGGTGTGCGCGGTGCTCGAGGAAATGGCGGGCAACCCCCGCAGAAAGCGCAAGCGCTAGGAGCTTACTGCCCCTCGACCTTGATCCCCGCCTCCTTGATGAGCTTCGCGTACTTCGTCGTCTCGGATTTCATGAACGCGACGAACTGCTCGGGCGTGCTGTGGATCGCTTCCACGCCCAGCTTGGCGAATTCGGCCTTCACGTGCGCGTCCTGCATGACCTTGACGAGATCCGTGTGGAACTTTGTGGTAATCGCTTTCGGGGTTCCCGCCGGCATGAACACGCCCCACCAGTTCACTGCCACCAGGCCTGGCACCGATTCCGCACACGGCGGGACCTCGGGCAGGATGGGGCTGCGCTCGGGCCCCGTCACACACAGCGCCCTTACCCTGCCTGACTTGATGAATCCCATCGCCGGCAGCGAATCGGAGAAGATGTATTGGATGTGCCCGGCAATAACGTCCGGCATGGCGAGACCGCCGCCCTTGTAGGGAACCTCTGTTGCCTTGATTCCAGTGATGTTGAGGTACATCGCGCCGGTGAGGTGCGATATGCTCCCAGGGCCGCTCGTGCCGTAGTTGAGTTTGCCGGCGCTCGCTTTCGCGTGCTCAGTCAGCTCACGCAGAGATTTCGCAGGCACATCGGGGTGGACAATGAGGATGTTGGGGCCGGTCGAAATGAGCGATATGGCGACGAAATCGCGCTGGATGTCGTAGGGCACCTTGGAGAGCAGCGGGTTCACCGCGGCCGGTCCGATGTTGCCGACGACGAAGCTGTAGCCGTCGGGCGCTTGCTTGGCCGCAAAATCCATTCCGATCGAGCCGGCCGCGCCCGGTTTGCTCTCGATGATGACGGTCTGCCCCCACACCTCGCCGAGCTTCTGCCCGAAGACCCGCGCCATCAGGTCCGAGCTGCCGCCCGGGGGATAGGTCACGATCAGTTTCACCGGCTTGACCGGATAGGACTGCGCCAGAGCGCCGCCCGCGACGAGCACGGCGCAGGCGACAAATGCAGCAGCCAGCAGTTTGCGCATGGGGTTCTCTCCTCTAGTTGGCCGAGCCTGCGGTGCGGCTCGCATTTGACTGCCGAGTGTACCCGAATTATCGGGTGCGTTTCCCGGCGCGAGAGGCGGTACCGTGTTCACGCGGTGCGCGCGAGCACGCGCCCAGGCCGCGCGCCGGTCGGTTTCCCCTCGCGCCAGACCACGGCGCCGTTGACGATCACCGTGTCGATGCCTTTCGCGCGCTGAATGGGTTTCGCGAAGGTCGCCGCTTCGTCGATTTCATTTTCATCGAACACGACGATGTCCGCGGCGAAACCCTGCTTCAGGACGCCCCGGTCCGCAAGCCCGAAGGTCCTCGCCGTGAGGCCGGTCATCTTGTGCACCGCGGTCTCCAGCGGGAACAGGTTCAAGCCTCTGGAGTAATGTCCCAGCACCCGCGGAAACGTTCCCCACAGCCGCGGATGCGGGGCGGCGTCGTGCGGCAGGCCGTCGGAGCCGATCATGGTGTGCTCGAAGCGGAGAATGCGCTGCACGTCCTGCTCGTCCATCGAGAAGTAGATCGCGCCGGCGGGCAGCAGTTTTTCAACGGCAGCGGGAATTGATAGCCGGAGCTTCGAAGCAATTTCCGTCAATTCCATTCCCGAGAATTCCGGATGCGGCTTCGACCAAGTCACCAGCACCTTCGACGCGGGCCCGACGCGGCTCACGGAGAGGATCGTGGACGAGGCGCAGTAGGGATAGCAGTCGAGGCCGATCTTCTGCGAGCGCATGGCCTTCTCGATGATCGGCAGCGTCTCGGCTGAGCGGCCGTGGTTCGGCTTGCCGGCCAGCTTGTGGTGCGAGATCACCACCGGCACGCCGAGCTCGCGCCCGATGCGGAAGGTCTCCTCGAGCGAATCGACGACGCGGTCGCCCTCGTCGCGCATGTGCGTGCAGTAGATGCCTTTCCGCGCCGTAAGCGGCCGGCACACCTCGATCACTTCCTCGGTCGGCGCGGCGCGCGCCGGCTCGTAGTACAGGCCGGTCGAGAATCCGATCGCGCCCGCGGCGAGCGCTTCGTCCACCATGTTTCTCATCGAGGATATCTCACGAGGAGATGCGGGCTTCTCGACATCGTCCATCGTCTGCAGGCGCAGCATGGTGTGGCCGACGAGCAGCGCGCAGTTGGTGGCCGGCGGCTGCGCCCGCAACGCCTCGACATATTCCCTGAACGATTTGAAACGAAACCACGTCCCTTCGCTGTCCATCAGGTTAAGCGGCGGCGTCACCGGCTGCGGCATGCCGCGCGGCGCCGGCGCGAGCGACACGCCGCAGTTCCCCGCCACCACCGTGGTGA
>Ga0184619_10000762_pt1 | contig 11174 bp, 10 predicted proteins | sample PLM0_60_b1_FD_133146 | JGI IMG/M metagenome (GOLD analysis project Ga0184619, IMG submission 133146) | Groundwater sediment microbial communities from an aquifer in East River, Colorado, USA - PLM0_60_b1 | ecosystem: Environmental > Terrestrial > Soil > Riparian zone | place: USA: East River...
CGCGTCGGGCGCGCCTCGCAGCTTTCAGGTCGTCTCGATTCCCATTCCCGCAGCGTTCTCGAACGCCATGAGCCTCGACCTCGACATCGTCCCGCGTGGGGACTTCGCGGTGCTGGGCCCGAGGAAGCGCAGACTACCGAGCTCGAACAGGCACCGAGTGAGTGTGACGATTGGGATCCCGGCCAGTGCCTTCGCGGGCCGCCTCGTCGCCGCTGAAGCTCGTTTCTCCTCGCCGGTATCGCCCACTCTCCTAGTACCCATCGAGATCGACGTAAGCCTCGTCCGACACATCCTGCTTCGACCCGGGTCCGGTCCGCTCAACGCACAGGCGGGCAACGATGTGATCGTGCCGTTCGAGATCGTGAATTCCGGAAACGCCACGGAGAGGTTGAGCGCGGAACTGTCGCTGCCAAGCGGCTGGGCGTCGAGAGACGTCCACCCCGGTGCGATCACGATTCAGCCAGGCGAGACGGTGAAGCGAGGCGTGCGGCTCAAGATTCCCCCGCTTTCGAGTACTGGCTCATCGTTCGTGCGCATCGATCTCCACGCCGGAAAGGAGACGCTCGGCTCTGAGACAATGACGGTGGAAGTCTTCAACTCGAGCTCGATCGGGCGCCAAGCGGGGCCCCTGATCACGACGGCGGTCTCGCACGCGAGAGACGAGAATGGACGAGCCAACAGGCTGCTCACCCTATCCGCCATCGGCGCCCTTTACGATTCTGTGCGGATTGACGCCAGAATGTCGCAGGGCTCCGTACTCGGAGGCGCAGCCGGCACCGCGTTCGCCCGACTCGGCACGTTTCAGTCTTCGGCCTCAGTGGTATTGTCCGCTCCAACCGGGCAGCTCGGGCTGGGAAACACGGGCACCTCATTCTCGGACCTCACTGGGCTTTACCCGTACGGCGAGGGCGCGCTACTGAACCTTCAGCACCCGAACTGGGCATTCGCCGGACTGGGCGCGATATCGATAGCGCCGGCTGGATCGACAGAACGCAAGCCGCTGCTGGGAATGCGGGGCGAACGGCGCTTCGGAGACACGAAATTGAGCACGTCGATCTCGCACCTCGCCGACGCCGGTCTGTCGCCACGACGGCTCGACGCGCTTGGCGTAGGGGCGGCAGTGCCGGCCGTCTTCGGCAGCACGTTCAAGGCGGAGATCGCCGAGCGTCGCTTTCAGGATGGGAGAGGTTTCGGCTGGTCGAGTGAGCTGGTGCGAACCGCTGGCGAGCACAATGAGCAGCTTCGCGTGACACACGCTCCCGGGGGCAGTGATGCCTTTGCACGTGCAACCAATGAGCTGGTCGCGAATGTGTCTGAGAAGCTCACCTCGCGCGCCACTGTGAGCGTAAGTGCATGGCGTACGACGGATGCGACTTCAGTGTTCAGCGGTCTCAAGTCGAGCGGGTATTCGCTGAGACCGCAGTATGCGATTCGAGCTGGTACAACCGTCGCGATCGAAATGCGCTCGTACGAGTTCGATGCGATTTCCCGACCGACAGTGTCCGCTGCCGGCGGCGGGTTCGGCAATCGCGAGCAACAGCTCGGCATTAGCCTCAGCACCTACCATCGCCAATACCACCTGAACAGCTCCGCATTCCTCGGCAATGTCACTCGAACGGTGTCGCCAGTCGGGCAGAGCACACTCACGGATCGCACGCCCCGAAACTACTGGACGACCAACGCCGGGTGGTCCGGAGTCGGTGGCGTGGTGGAGATACTGACGCGCATCGAGCAGACCCGCGACCGGGGTGGATTCGTCAATCAGCAGAGCATCATCGGGATTCGGGGCGAGCAGGTCGTGTTGCCCTGGCTTGGCGGAATCCGCGGCGAGGGAGAGCTTCAGCGCGTGACCGGATTTGGCGGCGAGAAGTCGGCGATCATCCGAGGAGGATTGGCGATTCCGTTCGTCAGCGGCTTCGCGCTCAAGGTCGACGCCGAACGCAACTCGATCTTCCACTCGGTCAGTGGCCGCGTCCCTTGGATCTTCGGCGCACGGTTCGAGCATGCGCTCACCGTGCCGATGCTGCGCACGCCCGGGACTTCCGGATACGTGTACCAGGACCTGAACGGCAATCAGCGGCGCGATACCGGCGAGCCCGGCTTGCCCGGCGCGATCGTCAGGCGTGGATCGGAGACAGCAGTCGCGGACGAAAGCGGCAAGTATCGAGTCGCCGGCGACTCGAGACAGCCTGTCATGATCGATGAGGCGTCGCTGCCCGACGGGTGGACGCCGTCCGGCCCGGGACGTGGGGATCTCAGCGTCTCGCTTTCGACCTCAGCCGAGGTGGAGCTCGTCGTCGCGCAACGCTCGGGAATCTCCGTGGTCGAGGTCGATCTGAGCAAAGCGCACGTCATAGCGCGTGACAACGCCGGCCGAGAATGGGCGGCGATCATGACCGGGCCGACGACCGCAACGTTTCAATCGCTTCCCGTCGGGACCTATACGCTGCATTTCGATCTTTCCGAGCTGAGCGAGCCGCTCGTCCCACGCGCACCGGTTCCAACACTCGTGGTGACCGGCAAAGACTCGAAGTCCATCATGGTGACGCTGGACCCGCGCCCGATCCGAATGTTCAACCCCTCGGGCGCGAAGGACGGTGGTCAGAAATGAAGTCTGGCCGACGAGCAGGTTCGACTGTGCTCCTGATTGTGTCCACTGTGCTGGCCTCGGCGTGCCTGCACTCGACCGAGCCGCAACCGTCGCTGCTCGGACTCAACGGATCCTGGAATTACACGGGTGTACAAACCGGACCCGTGCGTGAGACCCTGACGGGGACGCTGACGATTTCGCGTGAGTCGGGGACGACTTTCCAGGGACAGCTCCAACTCGTCGGTGTGAATGAACAGACGGGACAGAACAGATTTCTGAGCGGGCCCGTGAGTGGCTCCGCGAGTGGCGTGGATGTGATTGATTTCGATGCGAATCTGGAAGCTTCGCCGCGGCGGCACGTCGGCAACATCGCTGGGGACATAATCACCGGAAACTGGGTCGGACCTTCGTCCGACGGCACCACGTCTTCCGGAACGTTTCGAATCGAGCGGGTGCCGAGATGACACGATTTGGGCTGGTGGCGACTGGATTTGCAGCGGCGCTCGGGCTTTTTGCCGGACCATCGCGGCTGGCAGCGCAGTGTACCGCCTCCGGCGGGCCGGCTAGCTGCGGGCTGCCGGGTAGCGTCTCGATGACCGCTGGCAGGGTGGTGCGACTCCAGGTAAGCGCCGGCTCTACGACTCTCGCTGCGCCAACCCCTGCGGACTTCGACGTCGGTTTCAACACCACAACCGGACCCACGCTCACCGTGAGCGCGAATGCCGCGTGGACGCTCCACCTGCGCGCCTCTGCGGCGCTCTGGACGGCAACGAATACGTCTCCCGGCGCTCCTGCACGCACCGACAAGCCGGCGGCTGACCTCAAGTGGAGCACCGCCTCGAACGGAGCTTTCACGGCGCTCACCACGGGCGACGTCAACCTGGTGACTGGCTCAGCAACGGCGAGCAGTGCCACCACGCTGTTCTTCCAGACCGTGTACGACTGGACGCTCGACACGCCCGGCAACTATAGTCTCTCCGTCGTGCTTACCTTGACCTCGCCCTGAGGCCCGGCAGCCCGGCCCCAGGCGACATTGTGATGCTCGCCGGCAGCCCGGGGGAAACTCTCCCGGGCTCTTTGCAAAACGGCTATTGACGCTGAGCTCTTCAAGCTCGGCGGGAGGCGGAAACCGGTGGCCCGACAAGCCCTATCCTATGGTACGCTCCGTGCCTACTATCATACTTACTGCATCCCACGGAGGCCAAATGTCGCTGCGCAATCTGTTTCCTGAATCGATCTTCGGCCGCAAGCTGAATCCGAACGCTGAGCGGCGGCTCCGGCTGTCGCAGGCCCGCGCCGAGGAGACGATCATTCGCGGTCACGTGGACAACGCTCTCATGTTCGTCGACACCCTGGCGGAGGATCTTTCCTTCGACCGCGCGATCGACACCTACATCCGGGTGATGGGCATTCCCGAGCCCCTCGCCAGCACGGTCGCCACACGGGCTCTGGTGCATTTGGGCCGGGACCTGGTGCCATTCCGTCGCCGCATTCAGCGGGAGGGCGAGGACGTCGCCGCCGAGAAGCCGCGGCTTCGATTGGATGAGGCTTCCCGGGCTCAGGATATCAAGCGAGGGGCGTAGGCAGGACTCTCGTCGCTTTCCAATCGGCCGCGCTCACGAGGAAGATCAGAAGGACGATTACCGCCGACGTCACGCACCAGATACAAATGGCCTGAATCACGGCCAGCTCGACGTAGGTGAGCCAGGCTGAAAACATCACGCCGACAGCCGCTTCTGCCACCAGAACGGTGGAAATGAGCGGCTCATTCTCGAACCGCGGCGTCGTACCGACCAGCGCGACGCCGAAGACGTCGATGTAGAAGAAGAGTCCCCACGCAGCGACGGGCAGCCCTAGGAAGACCGACCAACGGCTGGCGTTAACGGTCTCGCACGAGCCAATGGTGCAGCTCAGCTCACCGATCGCGCCGAGCTTGTAGAGAGTCAGGTAGATACTGATGAAGATCCCGGCCAGCGCCAGCGCGGCCACGATCATTCGCTTCGTCACTTCTTCTTGGTCGTGGGGCCAGGCGGCGTCACGGCCGGCGTCGTGGCTTTCGCGATCGAATCGACGATCGCTTTCAGCTCGTCGTAGGAGCCCATCCCCCGGTACATCTTGTTGCCGATGATGAATGTCGGCGTCGAGCCCACGCCGCGCCTGAGGCCGTCGGCGAGATTGGCGCTGATTCGCTTCTGGTATTTGCGCGAGTCGTAGCAGCTCTCCCACTTGGCGACGTCCACGCCCACCTCAGTCGCATAGCGCTTCAGGAACGGTTTCGGTCTCTCGGTCGCCTGGCCGTTCCACTCGTCCTGCACCTGGAAGATCCGGTCGTGCATTGGCCAGAACTTTCCCTGCTCATCCGCGCACGCGGCTGCGTTGGAAGCCGCGAGCGTGTTGCGGTGCTGGGTGAGTGGAAAATCGAAGTAGGTGAGGCTGGCCAGTCCGGGCTCGATGATCCTCGTCCGCACATCCGGCTCGGTGACGGTCGCAAATCCGGCGCACCCCGGGCACTCGAAGTCGGCGTACTCCAGGATCTTCACCGGGGCATCGACCTTGCCCATCAAGTATCCCTGAGCAGCACCGGCGTTCGAGGTGTCGGGGCCGGTTATAACGTCAGTCGGACCAGCCTTGGGCTTGCTGATTACGTAGCCGAGCGCTGCAACACCGATGAGCGCGATCACACCGAGGAGCCAGAGGAATGCTTTTGGCCGACTTGATGCATTGCGGGCTTCCCTCACAGCGTTCTTGCTGGGTACGTTCCTGTCTCTCGGCTGTTGGCTGTTGGGAGGCATTCCTTCGTCGTCGAATTTGGGTGCTTACGGCTGGGATCGATTGTGACGCGAAAGCTAAGAGAGAGGTATAGAGATGCAAGCTGATATCCTGAGAGCTCCGGTTGGTCCCGGAGCGATGCATGTCGAGCGATACGGGCATGGAGGAACGGCCGTCATCCTCCTGCACGGATTCGGCACTTGCAACTTTCTCTGGCGCGCGATCGCGCCGGTCATCACCGCGGCCGGACACACCGCCTACTCGGTCGATCTCCTGGGTCACGGTCAGTCGGACCGGCCGCTCGATGCGGATTTCGGAATCGCAGCGCAGGCGGAGTACCTCGATGCCGCGATGACGGTGCTGCGTGTCTCGCGCGCCGTAATCGTGGGAGTCGACCTCGGTGGTGATGTCGCGATGAAGCTGGCCGCGAATCGGGCCGACCGCGTCGAGAAGCTCGTGCTGATCAATACTCCAGCTTTCGAGGAGCTTCCGGCCAAGGACATAACTCAGATGCAGCGCCGTACGGCGAGGTTTGCATTCAGCCTGACCCGTGGAGTGATGGGGGCTGCGCCACTGCTCGAAGGAGTGCTGAAGGGCAGCGTTGCCAATCCCGAGCACATGCCGATGAAGCTCGTGGCGCGCTACCTGGCGTCTTTCGTCGGAAAGGACGGAGCGAATCATCTTCTCACGCTTGCCAGCTCGATTCACAAAGGGGATATCGACGAGGATGAGTACGGCGAGATCCACGCTCCCACACTGATCATCTGGGGCGACGAGGACAAATGGGTGGATCCCAAGCTCGCCGACAGGCTCGTCAACGCCATTCCCGACGCCAGGCTCGTCCGCCTCGCAGGGGTGGCGCGACTGATTCCAGAGGAGAACCCTGAGCATCTCTCGGAGTTACTACTCGATTTCATCAAAAGACGCGCTGCGGCGTGAACCTTTCTCCTATGAAGTGGTGTCTAAAGTCGGTAGATTGATGATGCACGATTTCATAGACGTTTTACTCCAACCGAATTGATGAACACTCAGAAAAACAGATTCCGGAAGGAGCCAATCCGGGCCGCAAGTCCATTCTCGGAGGCTCGGGACGAGCTGTTCCAGCAAATCATGCGCTGCGGCGTAGTCGGCTCGGCGCCCGAAGACCAGAAGGATTGGTTCGACAATACGATGGATTACCTGACGGAGCGCTACCACGAGCTCAAACCGTCGGAGATCGAAGAGCTCAGGCTGCTGGGGGAGAGGTTCGCTCAGCCGCCAAAAGCCAAAAAGGCAGTTTAGGAGAAAAGGGCGCCGGAAGGCGCCCTTTTTTAACGGCAACAAGCAACTGCTTTTGGCATCACGACACTGAGTGCGGTCGCGGTGTTTGCAGCTCTCAGCTAGCAGCTTTCAGCGGGTAGCGGGCAGCAGTTAGTTCTCAGTTGCACTTGCAGCTCACCTGCGCGCATTAACGCCTCTCCGCAGTATCAATCCGACCCGCGTTCCACCTCCGAGCCCAACCTCTAGGGCGGGCACCCACCCGGCGCGCTCTCCCAGCGGTAAGGGACCCTCGACGCCAAGAAAGATCAGGATATAGGCGCGGGAGCCTCCGTCGAGCTGCGAGCGGTATCGGCCCGACAGGCCGGCACCAGCGTACGGCGCCCAGCGGCTCTGCCGGAATGGATCGAAGCTGAACCTGGAGACGAGATCCGACCGGCCTTCGGCGCCGTGGCGCCCCGCACCAATTCCGGCGACGACGCCTGATCGCACGTAGATCCCCACTGGAACGGTGAAGCCATAAGCGGCCTCCACGCCGCCGCTCCGCGCAAAGATAGCATCGAGGCGGATTTCACTCTGGAATTTCTGCTGTGGGAGCTGGGAACCAGCGACAATCGGCAGAGTCGCTGCGAGACCCAGGCTGACCAGCACCATCATCCTTTGCCCGCGCATCGAATCGAATATTGCCGAGCGTCAGCGAGTGCGCGCGCGCCAAAGCGCGATGGTGTAGTCGATGATCGAGGCCACCGAGATCACTCCAATGGCCAGGATCAGAGGTCCCGTGAGCTCAGGCATCACGATTATCGCAACGAGCGCGATCATCTGCACGACGGTGACGATCTTGCCCAGCATCCTTGCTCTGAAGACGGCGGGCCGGAGTGTTGGAATAATTTTGGCGACTATGAATCCCGCGGCCGTTGCCAGATCGCGAGTCAGGAAGACGAAGTACTGGCCGGTGCCGAGCAGACCTTCAACGAGGTAGGTCGAAATCGCAACGAAGACGAAAATGCGGTCAGCGAGCGGATCGAGGAGGGCGCCGGCGGTGCTTTCCGATTTTTCGTGGCGCGCGAGCCAGCCGTCGATGAAGTCAGTGAATCCAGCGACCGCGATCAGCGCAATCCGATCCCACGGCTCCGAGACCAGCACGAACGCGAGCGCGAGCACTACGCGCGACAGCGAAACCGTATTGGGAAGAGTTAACAGCGCGCTGCGACTCATGCGACCGAAAATTACGGCCGGGTGTAAGCGCTTGCCAGCGCGCGCGGCCGCGTCTAGCTTCGCTCGATGACCTCGCAAAGGCTGCTCGGGCCGCTCTTCTTCGCCCTTACGGTCGCGATGATCGCGTGGGACATCCTGATGGCGGGTCGCATCGTACAGCTGCGACGCACTCCGCGCGCGTTCCAGAGGATAACAGGCATCGCCGCCCTGCTGCTCGTCCCCGCTCTGGTGATAGCGTACACGGGTCAGTCGCTGCTTTACGGCAGAGCGATCTACCTCGTGGCGTGGCTGTGGCCGTTCACGACGATCCTGTTCGTGCTGCAGACCATCTATGCCCTGGCACGCCGGCTCGTGACACCGCTGCTCGGGTTTCCGCTGCTCGTTTACAACACGATCATCGCGACGGTAGCCGTGACGAAATTCGTCATCAGTCACGGGGGATCGCCGGCGGAATTCGCGCTCGCGCTCAATGCGGCGCAGGCGAGCATGCTCGGCACATTCTTCGGGAGTCCGGCTCTCTGGAATCCGATTTACCTGCAGGTCCCCATCTTCGCTCCGTCGCTTCCGGCGCGTTGGGGATTCACGCGTCTCGCGCGCGCAGCGCTGGCGGGAGTAGCGATTGCGATGACCGCGCTGGTGGTGATCGAGCTGCCCGGAGCGGTAGCTGGAATCAAGAGCTACGCGGGGCACGAGAAAGACCAGCTGCAGGAGCATCCGGAAGGAGATTTCCGGATCGGATTGAAGATCTTCCCGGACCTGAGGAGTGGCCCGCCTCCATTGGCGATCACCAACGATCTCGCCCTCGCAGACACGCTCGACGTCGATGCTTTGAGCGTCGTCATCAATCCGGAGGCGGCGCGCGGTGTCGCGCTCGATTCGCTTGCACGCTCGATAGACCAGGCGCGGTCCGATAGCACCCTCCTCATCGTTGCGCTCGGCTACCCGAAAAACGGCCAGCAGGAGATAGGGCAGTCGCGGGAGGGATACACTGTCGCGCGGCTCAAGGACATCGATCGAATCGCCAGACGGCTCAAGCCGGATTATCTGATCCCTGCCGTCGATCCACTCGCGGAAGGCTCGCGCGTGCTGGGTGAGCAGAGCCCCCAGTACTGGATCGATTACTTCACGCGTGCCGGTCGAGTCGCCCACTACATCTACCCGCGGATCAAAGTCAGTCTTCCCATCAGCAGTTACGGAACCCGGGACAGCACGCTCTACGCGTGGGCGGCGCGCCGCGGCTCGCCAGTCGATGTCGTCGGCTTCTCGCTGTTGGCGGGATTCGACGGTGCGAGATCGCTCGACACCCATCTGCGCGTAGCACAGCGGTGGATGCGCCAGTTTCCAAATCCGAAGGAGCATTGGGTCTTTGCTACCGGCGGGTATCCGCTGGTGCACGGCGAAGAGAATCAGAAGCTGACGATCTGGGGAGTCCTGTCGTGGGCGACGGCGGAAGCGCCGATCAAGGGCCTCGTCGTGTTCGAGGGCGGCGACTACTACACGGTGCGCGGACTCCGAGCTGCCGGCGGGCGACTAAGGCCTGCCACCGCCGCAATTCTAAAGGCGAAGAAGGGACTGAAGGCGAGCCCCCAGTAACAGCCGCTAGACCGTCCGCCCGACGCCTCGCACGATCCCTTCCACCCGTTTCTTCGGGTCGAAGTACTTTTGCGCGACGTCGCGCATCTCGTCGGCAGTTACGGCGCGGACCTTCGCATCATGCACGAGCAGCTCGCCCAGCCCGCCGCCGAACATCCACGCCTCGATCATTTCAGCGAGCAATGCTCCGCCGCTCTCCTGACTGATCGCGTGGGTGCCGATGACGTATTCCTTGGCTCGAGTGAGCTCCTCCTCCGACACCTGGGTGTCGCGCAGCTTCTCGAACTCTGCCAGCAACCCGTTTCGCGCGATGTCTTCCTTCTCCGGTGACGTCGCGATGTACGAGACGAACATCCCCGCCAGTCGCTTTTCGCTAACCGCCGCCTGCACCGTATAGGCGAGCGACTGGCGGTCGCGAAGCTCGTCGAAGAAGCGGCCACCGAGCCCGCTGGCGACTGTCGCAATGAGAGCAGCGGCAAAGCGCGAATCGTCGGTGCGTGTCGGCGCGGAAAACGCCAGCGCGATTGCCGTTTGCGCCTTGTCGCGGGACTCGGCCGCGATTTTCACGCTCTTTGGCCAGCGCGGCTTTCCTACCTTCGGGATCTTCTCCAGCTCGAGAGAACCAAACTCACGGGCGACGAGATCCGCGGCCTCTTTGACATCGACGTCGGCAACAACTCCGATCACTGCCGCGGAGCTGAGGACGCGCGACCGGTGCCATTCTCTCGCCTGCTCCGCCGACAGCGCGCGTAGCGACTCCTCGGTTCCCATAGCAGGACGCCCGTACGGATGAGAGCCGAACGCGACGGAGTTGGCAAGTCGCATCGGGTAGCGGTACATGTCGTCGCGCAGCATTGCGACGTTGGAGATGGCGACGCTCCGCTCGGTCTCGAACGAATCCTGGGGAATCGTCGGCCGCTGAATCACATCTCCCAGCAGCTCCAGCGCTTGCGCGAAACGAGCCGTGGGTACCGAGAAAGACCAGCCGAAGCTGTCACTGCCCGCGCCCGCAGAGATCGATCCACCGAGCATCTCGGCGTCTTCGGCGACTTGCGCTGCGGTGCGCGACGTGGTCCCCTTCAGCATGCTGCGCGCGGTGAGGAGAGTGAGACCAGCCTCGTTTTCCTCCTCTTCCACAGCGCCGCCTACGATGTACACACCAATGCTGGCCATTGGCGTCCCAACTTTTCGTCTGACGAGAATGGGAACGCCATCCGCGGTTCGGAAGACTGAAACGCCGGCTTCCTCTTTCTCGAATTCGGCACCCTTTCTCTCGGGGCTCGGCGATACCGCTCGTGGAGGGACAGGGTCGAGTCTCTCGGATCGCACCGCGCCCAGCAGGCGCTTCATGTCAGCCGCATCTTGAGCAACGACCTGGGAGCTTGCTGGACGGTAGATGAGTGCTGCGGTTGCCTCCTCGGCGAGATATTTTCGCATGACTCGCTGTACATCGTCCGAAGACGCCGACATGAACTGCTCGAAATACTCCTCTCCCAGACGCCAACCGCCGAGCGCCTCCCACTCGGCCAAATAATTGGCGCGCCCGTCCGCAGTCTCGAGCCGCCTGACCCACCGCGCCTCGAAGATGCGACGTACTCGCGTGAGCTCGTGCTCTTCGAGCGCTCCCACGCGCAGCTGGTGCAGCTGATCCCATATCACACCCGCCGCGTCAGCGGAGTTCTCCGGCTCCGTCTCCGCGTGCACGACGAATACGCCTAGCTCGGTCGGGGTGTAGTCGTACGCGGTC
>Ga0184619_10000764_pt1 | contig 11165 bp, 12 predicted proteins | sample PLM0_60_b1_FD_133146 | JGI IMG/M metagenome (GOLD analysis project Ga0184619, IMG submission 133146) | Groundwater sediment microbial communities from an aquifer in East River, Colorado, USA - PLM0_60_b1 | ecosystem: Environmental > Terrestrial > Soil > Riparian zone | place: USA: East River...
ATTCAGCCGCGTCGTCGTCCGGTGTCCGTTCGGGCGCCCGGCCGTCACGGAGCAGTCTCCGTACGACCGGTCGGGCGAACCATTTCCGACGACCTACTACGTGACCTGCCGCCATCTCGTCGCCGCAATCTCCCGCCTCGAGGCCGCCGGCGGCGTCGAGCGGTGGACCGAGGAGGCGAGGCGCGATCCCGCTTTGGCCGAGAGCCTCGAACACGCCACGGAGGAGCAGCGTGGCGTCCGGAAGAAGCTGGCCGGAGCCGAGACCGGCCGGGACGACGGCGACTCGCTCGCCCTCGGGATCGGCGGCTCCCGCAATCCGGGGCAGCTCAAGTGCCTCCACGCGCACGTCGCGTTCGCGCTCGCCCGCCCGGGGTACTTGCTCGGCGAGCGGATCGCGGCGGAGATCGTTCCGCTCTGGCCCGAGAAATGTTGCTTGGACGGCCTCGCCGCGGCCCTATGATCGAGGCGCCATGAGCGCCGTCGCCGTCGAGAATGCACGCTTGCAGTGGGAGGATGGTTACCGTCGGCTCCACGACCACGCGTCCGACCGGCCTCTCTACCTTCGCCTCCTCGCGCAGGTCGACGTCGTCCTCGACGAGCTCAACCGCCGAGTGGGGCAGACGTTCACTCTCGCCGAGCTCGCCGGCGCGTATCACGACGCGGACCGCTGGCTGCTCGAAGTCCTCCCGCCCGGATCTGGAGCGACGCAGTTCGGCCTGGTCGAGGACGCGGCGTTCCATCTCTACGCGCGCGGCGCTATCGACTACCGGCCATGAGCACGCGGTCCCGGCCGCGAAGGCGTCGCCCCGGTGTGGGGCGGTGGGCGCTGCGTGTCGCGGGCCTGTTGATCGTGTTCGCCGTCGGAGTTGCGCTCGGCCAGTCGCTCGACGACAGCTCGCCGCCGTCCGGTACCCGCACATCCGTTCGCACGCTCGCTCCCGTAACCCTCAGTGCCGAGACGGTCACCGTGACGGTGACCACCGCGCCGTGAGTTTAGAAATCCATTTAAAAGGAAACGATAGTTTTGGCTAGATTCCCTGGATGAACGACGAGCACGACACAGCAGCGCGGATGCCCGTGCCGGCCGACGAGCCGGACTGGTTGACGCTCGGCCAGGCGGCCAAGTACCTCGGCATGGCGCAGAGCACGATCCGCAAGTGGTCGGATGCGGGCCGGCTGGCCGCGTTCTACACACCCGGTGGTCACCGGCGCTATCGCCGGAGCGACCTCGACCAGTTCCTCGAGCGCGGCGGCGCTACCGCTCCCCGGCGGAGCGAGGGCCGGCGCCTGATCCTGATCGTCGACGACGACGAGCGCCTGCGCGAGTTCGTCCGCGTGAACCTCGAGATGGAGGGCTACGCCGTGCGTGAGGCCGCAAGCGCGGAGGAGGGACTGACCGCCCTCGAGGACGAGCCGCCCGACCTGATCCTCCTGGACGTGATGATGCCGCAGGTCGACGGCTGGGAGATGTTGCGACGCGTGCACGAGCGGCACGGCGTAGGCGCGATCCCCGTGATCATGTTCAGCGGCAAGGTCGACGAGGCGTCGCTGAAGGCCGCCACCTCGCGCGGGGCGCAGGGGTTCATCGGCAAGCCCTTCAACCCCCAGCAGCTGATCGAGTCGACGAAACAGCTCGTCCCGGCCTGATAAATCTCGATACACGGCTCGAGCGCTGGATAGTCACCCACCGGGTGCATGCGCTCGACGACGTGTTCGTGGCGCTCTCGCGCATCGGCTCGCAAGGTGCAATCTGGCTCGTCGTTGCCGCGATCGCGGCTCTCTACTGGAAGCGGCCCGCGATCTTCCTCTTCGTCGCGCTTGCCGACGTCCTCGCCGACTTGCTCGCGTTCCTCCTGCGTCACGCGATCGGGCGCGAACGGCCTCCTCTTCGCTTCCCGGAACCGCATCCGCTCGTCCATGTGCCGAACAACCCCAGCTTCCCGTCGGGCCACTCGTCGACCAGCTTCGCCTGCGCAGCCGTCCTGGCCTGGCTCACGCCGTTGCCGAAGATCCCGTTGTTCACGATTGCGGCCCTGATTGCGTTCTCGCGGGTCTACAACGGGGTGCACTACCCGCTGGACGTGATCGGCGGCGCGCTCCTCGGCCTGGGCGTCGCTACAGCTCTTCGCCTGCTCGCAACAGCCCTCCGACGATCAGACCCAGCGCCGAGATGAGCGCGATCCAGATCCCGATCCCGCGGCCGTCGTTCGGGAAGAAGCGGTCGGGAACAGAGATCACGCGGATCAGGACGAGGATCGTGGCCAGCGAGCCCAGGACGATGATCACGAGGCTCTCGGGAACCGTCGCCGGCAGTTCGATGCCCAGCTCCCGCAGCACGACGAGCACGACGACGGCGAGCCCGAGCAGGAAGACGAGCTTCCCGATCACGCCGGTGTGCCAGCCGATGACGGCAATCGTCGGGCCTTCTTCGGAGCCTGCGTACCAGCCCATGAACGCCGAGAGCATGAGCACGAAGCCCGCAAGCGCGGTCAGGCGCTCGCCCATCGCCCAGATTCCTCCGGGGAGCATGAGTAGGGGATCGCGGTCGGATCCCCTCTGAGTCGGCGGCTCGGGCGGATAGGGCTCTGACGGCTCCACGGGATCAGTATCCAACTACAGGCCGAAGGTCTGCTGGATCTGGTGCCAGATGACGATGCTCAGGTAGACGCTCGCCGCGACGAGCCCGAGCAGCACGAACCAGAACCTGAGGTTCGCGCGCTTCGTCTCGCGCCGACGGTTTCTGTGGGCACGGCGACGTGCGCGATGAAGCTCGTACGCGCGCTGGACCGCTACCGGATCGAGCTCCAGCGCTTCGTCGACCACTTCCGGGCGGCGAGCCGGCTCGGCCATGAAAGCAGCATAAACGCGCGGGCCGACCACCACAGATCGATGAGCAATACTTTTCAGGGGGAAATGGAAGGGATCTCCGAGCAGGCGCTCGAGGCGCTCGCCCAGGCGGGGCGGCGCGCGGCGGCCGAGCCCGGGCTCGACGAGGCTCTCCGAGCCGTGGCCGAGGCGATCGGCGAGGTCGCCGGGGCGGACGCGGTGGCGGTTCGCGTCGTGGATGCCGAGGGCGCGCTCCCGGTCCGAAGTGTTGTCTGCCGCTCCGAGGCGCTCGCCGCCGAGCTCGCGGGCTCGAGCTTTCCGGCGACCGACCTTCCCGCGGAGCAATCCGGGACGCTCCCGCCGGCTGTTCAGAGAGCCGCCCGCCGCGCTCGTGCTGCCGACGTCGTCCTGCTCCCGGTCAAGATCGACGGCAGGCCGCTCGGAAGCCTCGAGCTGATGCGCACAGCGACGGCGTTCGGGCCGGGTGAGCGAGCTGCGGCGCAGGTCGCCGCGTCTCATCTCGGCCTCGTCCTGAGGGCGTTCGGGGCCGGAAATGGAGCAGGCCGGAGCGCGATCGGGCCGGAAGGAGTGCTCGCGCTCGCGGGGGACGCGCTCGGAGCGCAGCTCGACGGTCCGCGCGGCGCCGAAGACGTCGTTCGCGTGGCCGCCCGCGCTTCGGGAGCCGAAGCGGCATCGCTCTGGGAGCCCGGTGAGGAAGGCTCGCTCGTGCTCGTCGCGTCGACGGGCACCGCCGAGGCTCTGAGCGCAGCTCCGCCCCCAGCCGGAACGGTGTCGCTCGAGCACGAGCCGCTGCGGCTCGAGGCGAGCGGCGACGGCCTCGCTCGAACCACTGCGACGCTAACGCTCGGCCAGCCGCCGGTCGGAGTGCTCCAGCTCGTCTTCGCGCCGGGCAACTCGCCGTCGCAGCGCGACCTGGAACGGCTCGGGACGTTCGCCGTCCGTGCGGCACAGGCGATTCGGGCAGGAGAACGCGCCCGCACGACGTCGCTCGAGCTCGAGCGCTCCCGGGCGTTGCTCGTTGTCGTCGGCCAGGCGATCGCGGAGCTCTCTCTCGCGCACACGATCGAGACGGCGGTCACGCGCGTCTCCGAGCTTTTGCAGGCGGATCGCGTCGCGATCTACCTCAGCGACGGGAATCGCCTCCAGCCCGAGGCCGGGAGCGGGGCCGGCGCCGAGCAGGCGGTCGCCGAGCGCCTGCTCGAGCTCGCATTCGGCCCGCTTCGTGCGCAGGGCATGCTGCATGTGACGGACGCGCGGGCAGACCTGCAACTCGCGCCGGTCCGCGATGCCGTTGTCGAGGCGCAGATCGACTCCGTGCTCGCCGTGCCGCTTGTGGCGCGAGAGGAGCTCGTCGGGCTCCTCACCGTGTACCTGCCTCGCGGCCGGGAGCTCGAGTCGAACGAGACGGCGCTGCTGTCGGCGCTGGCGAGCCAGCTTGCGGTGGCGGCGCAGAACGCGCAGCTGCACGAGCGCACTGAGCGCCTTGCGACCGAGCGAAAGGATGCGCTCGCGGCCGAGCGCACCTCGGCGAAGCGCCTCCGCGCGCTCTACGAGATCTCGCGGTCCTTCGCCCAGAGCCTCTCGCTCGACGCCACGCTCGAAGCGGTCACGGGCGCCGCGGTCGAGCTCCTCGTTGCCGACGCAGCGGTGATCCGCATGCAGGATGAGCGCGGCGACCAGCTCGTGGCGCGCGCTTCGCACGTCGCGGATCCCCGCCTCGAGGAACCACTGCGGCCGCTGCTCGAGCGCGACCAGGCGATCGACAAGCTCCCTGGCAGGCGTCTCTTCCGGATGGGAAGGCCGCTCGTGCTGGATTCCGCCGCAGCGCGCCGGCTGGGCGCCTCGTACGAGCTCCTCGTCCCGTTCCTCGAGCAGGGCGCGACCGCGGTCGTCGTCCCGATCGCGACCTCGGCCGAGCTTCTGGCCACCCTGACCGTCGTCTCGCTCGACCCGTCGCGCCGCCTGGGCGATGAGCAGATCGAGACCGCACTCTTCGTCGCCGGCCAGGCTGCCCTTGCGATCTCGAACGCACGCCTCACGCAGGAGCGCAAGGACTTCGTGGACACGATGCAGCTGTCGCTGCTGCCGCGCGGGTTGCCCGAGGTGGAAGGGCTCGACGTCGGCGCCGTGTACGAGTCGTCGGCACGCGTCGAGGTCGGCGGGGACGTCTATGACTTTCTCACGCTCCCGGACGGACAGCTCGCCGTCGTGCTCGGCGACGCGAGCGGCCACGGGATCGCAGCGACGGCCGACATGGCGCTCGCCAAGTTCGCGTTCCGCTCGCTCGTGCGCCTCTACCCGGACCCGGCGGACCTCCTCGCGCAGGCGAATGAGGTCGCGATCGGCGAGCTGGCGGGCGGGAACTTCGTGACCATGGTCTGCGTGACGATCGATCCGGTCACCGGCACCGTGCGCGCGGCCAGGGCCGGGCATCCGCCGATCCGTGTGCTGCAGCCGGGCGGCGGCACGATCGACTCGCTCGCGCCGGGTGGCCTGGCACTCGGCGTGGAAGCCGGTCAGCGCTACGAGACCGAGGAGACGACGCTCGAGCCGGGCGCGGCTCTCTGCCTCTACACGGATGGCCTCGTCGAGGCGCGCCGCGATGGTGACCAGTACGGCGAGGAGCGGCTCCTCAGGGCGCTGGCCGAAGGACGCGACCTCTCGGCGCAGGCGCTCGCCGAGCACGTCGTCGAAGACGCACGCGCGTTCGCCGGCGAGCCGGGCGACGACTACGCCGTCGTCGTCATTCGCAGGACGTAGCCGTGGCCGAGGCGCTCGGTGCGAAGGAACAAGCCGCCGAGGCGGCCGAGGGCCGAAGCCTCGCCGTCGCGCTGAACGCTCTCGTGTTCTGCGCAGGAGCCGGCGCGCTCGCGACCGAGATCGGCGCGGCACGGCTCCTCGCGCCGTACTACGGCAGCTCGACGGTCGTCTGGGCAAACGTCATCGGCCTCGTCCTCGCCTCACTCTCGGTGGGCTACTGGATCGGGGGCAAGGTGGCGGACCGCAGTCCCAGCCCGCGCGTGCTCGGGCGGATCGTCGTCTTCGCAGCGGTTCTGATCGCTGCCGTCCCGTTCGCAGCCGGCCCGTTTCTGGACGTGTCCGTGAAGGGGCTCGACCAGGTGTCCGCGGGCGCCGCGATCGGCTCGTTCTTCGCCGTCCTCGCGCTCTTCGCGCCGCCGGTGACGCTGCTCGGGATGGTCTCCCCGTTCGCGATCCGGCTGGCGATCGAGGACGTGCGGGACGCGGGCTCCGTCGCCGGGCGCCTGTATGCGCTCTCTACCGCTGGGAGCCTCCTCGGGACGTTCCTGGCCGCGCTCGTCCTGATTCCGGCGATCGGGACGCGGAGGACGCTGCTTGCCGCTGCGCTCCTCGTCGCGCTGTCAGGCGCCGCGCTCCTCGGGCGCCGCTGGCTCGTCGTCGCAGCGGGCCTCGGAGTGCTGCTCGCGGTGCCGGCCGGCGCGGTCCGTGCCGAGCCCGGGCTCATCTACGAGAAGGAGTCGCGGTACCAGTTCATCCACGTCACGGAGCTGCACGGCGTCCGGCGCCTCTATCTGAACGAGGGCCTCGCCGTGCACTCGATCTGGCGGCGCGACACCGTTCTCACGGGCGGCGAGTGGGACACGTATCTCGCGGTCCCGCCTCTCATCGGCCGTCCGCTGCGCAAGGTTGCCATTCTTGGCAACGCAGGCGGGACGACCGCGCGGGCGCTCGGCGTCTACTACCCGCAGGCACGTGTCGACGGCGTCGAGCTCGACCCGGCGGTGACCGCGGTCGGACGACGCTACTTCGGCCTCGACGACAATCCGCGCTTGCGAGTGATCACCGCCGATGCACGGCCGTTCCTGCGCAGGACCCACGAGCGGTACGACCTGATCGTGGTCGACGCGTACCGGCCGCCGTACGTGCCCTTCTATCTCGCGACACGAGAGTTCTTCCGCCTGGCACGGTCACGGCTTGCGCCGGGGGGCGCCATCGTCCTGAACGTTGCGGCGACGCCCGGCGACCATCGTCTCGCGGAGCACGTGTCCGGGACGATTGCGACGGAGTTCCCACTCGTCCTCACGTGGCAGGCGCTGCGGTTCAACCAGTTCGTGATCGGGCTCGACCGCCCCGTGCCGCGACCTGTCCTCGTACGCCGGCTCCGCCATGCTCCCGACGGGCTCCGGCCGCTCACGAAGCTCCTCGGCCGGGCCATGCGCACGGCGGCCCCCTCGGCGGACCCGTGGACGGACGACCGCGCGCCCGTCGAGTGGATCACCGACCGGATGATCCTCCAGTTCGCCGCCCGTGGCGGGCGCTTCGAGGAATACCCGCTGCCGACCGCCCCTTGAATCTCCTTCGCGGAGACGGGCCGCTCCTCAAGGTCGGTCATCGCGGCGCGGCCGCGCTCGCGCCGGCGAACACGGTCGCGGCGGTCGAGGCTGCACTCGAGCACGGCGTCGATTTCGTCGAGCTCGACGTCTTCGCCGGCCCCGGTCGCAGGCTCGTCCTCGGCCATTCGCTGAAAGAGCTGGGCGCGGAGCCCCTGGCCCTGGACGAGATGCTTTCGTTCCTCGCCGAGCGCGCGCCGAAGACGGGGTTGCTGGCGGATCTCAAGCTCGCGGGCCGGGAGGAGGAGCTCGTCGATGCGCTACATACGCACGGCCTCGTCGACCGGACGCTCGCCTGCACGAACAATGGCACGATGCTGGCGAAGCTGCGCAGGCTGGAGCCGGGGCTTGCCCGCAGCAGGACGTACCCCCGCGGCCGCGTGTACCTGGGCCGGAGGCGGACGTCGGTTCCCGTCGCCGGCCCGGTGTTGTGGACGATGAAGCAGGCGCTCCCGTACCGGGTCGAGCGCCTTGCCGGCGAGGTGGGCGCGGCGGCGATGACACTGAGCCGCCGGGTCGTCACGCGGGCCGCCGTCGAGCGCTGTCACGAGCTCGGTGTCGCGGTCTTCGTCTGGACGGTGAACCGGCGCGCTGCCGTCGAGCGGCTGGACGCGCTCGGGGTGGACGGTGTGATCAGCGATGACCCGCGTGTGTTCGCTAGTTAGCGGGCTACACTCAAGGGCGTGAGACGCCTCGGTTATGCGGTCGTCGCGCTCGCCTGCGCTGCGGCAGGCGCGCTCACGTCTGTCGTCCTGGCGGGCGGCGTCAGCGCCGCCGGTTTCCTGACGACCGGTTCGACGGCGACGACCACGACCGGCACGACAACGACCACCCCGCTCCCGGCACTCATCCCGCCGGGCGTGACGATCTCCGGCATCCCCGTGGGTGGAATGACAAGCGAGGAGGCGACGACTGTCGTCCAGGAGCGCTTTCAGCTGCCGCTTCCGCTCTTCCTCGATCGCCACCATCGCCTGGCACCGGTCCCGAGCGCACTCGGCGCGAGCGCCCACGTCGACGAGGCCATCGCGCGGGCCCAGTCCTCGCAGCCGGGCGCGTCGGTGACGCTGCCCGTGCTGATCGACGGCGACGTCGTGCGCGCCTACGTGCTCAGGGTCGCGCAGCGCTTCAACCGCAAGCCGGTCGATGCCCAGGTCTTCCTGCGGCACCTGAAGCCGGTCGTCGTCCCCGAGCGCCCGGGCCTGGCCGTGAACCGCCTGGCTCTGACGCAGACGATCGTCTCGCGGCTTCGCGCCACGAGCCGGGCACGGGTGCGGATCAGGCACGGCTCGTCGCAGGCCTCTGTCACGCATACCGCCTTCCGGTCCGTGATCGTCATCCGCCGGGGCTCGAACGGGCTGTATCTCTACCGCTACGACACCCTGCGGAAACTCTTCCGGGTCGCCACGGGCCAGTCGACCTACCCGACCCCGCTCGGTCGCTTCACGATCCAGGTCAAGTGGCGGAACCCGTGGTGGTACCCGCCGAACTCGAAGTGGGCAAAGGGACAGCAGCCGATCCCACCCGGGCCAAACAACCCGCTCGGAACCCGCTGGATGGGGCTCTCCACGCCCGGCGTCGGCATCCACGGCACGCCGAATCCCGCCTCGATCGGCTACTCGGTCTCGCACGGCTGCATCCGGATGTACATCTCGGACGCGGAGTGGCTGTTCAACACCGTCGATGTCGGAACGACGGTGTTCATCGTCTCCGCCTGATGCGCAATCTGAAGCTCGCGGGGCAGATCGCGTCCGTTGGGCTCGTGGCGGCGCTGCTCGCGCTGCTCGTGTGGAAAGTCGTCCAGAGCGACCGGACGAACGTCGCGGCCTCCTATACGAAGGGACATCGCACGAAGCCGGCCGACTTCGACCTCAAGCGCCTGAACGGATCCGGATCGCTGAAGCTCTCGTCGCTGCGCGGCAAGGTCGTGGTCGTCAACTTCTGGGCGTCGTGGTGCGACCCGTGCAAGAGCGAGGCGCCGCGCTTCCAGTCCGCCTTCGAGCGCTACCGCAACCGCGTCGAGTTCATCGGGATCGACACCTCCGACTACTCCGGCGACGCCGGCCGCTTCCTGCAGCGCTACGGCGTCACGTATCCCAACGTGCGTGACCCGGACCGCAGCGTCCTCGGCAAGTACGGCGGCCTGCCGATCCCGCGCACGTTCGTGATCTCGCGGAACTGGCAGGTGACGGGCTACATCTTCGGCGAGGCGCGCGCCGAGGAGATCGACAGCGCGATTCAGAAGGCGCTCGCGGCATGATTCGCGCGGCCTGCATCGCTGCATTAGTGATTCTCGTCGCGGTTCCGGTTGCCCGCGCGAGCGAGGACCGCCCGACGTCGCTCGAGGTCCAGAAAGAGCTCTACTGCGACGACTGCCAGACGACGCTTGACGATGCCAGCTCGGTGTCGTACACGCCCGCGGCGATAGGTTTGATCAACAAGCTGATCGCAGAGGGCGATACCAAGAGCGACATCAAGAAGCAGATCGCTACGAAGTACTACGGGCACTTGCGTGCGCTCCCGGCCAAACCCGCGGGCGATCGGCCCACTCTCGCCGACCTCGAGGGCGAGGTCATGTGCCCCATCTGCAACACAACGCTCGACCAGTCGAGCTCGCCAGAGGCGCGCCGGATCAAGGCGCTCATCTCGGCCCGGATCGCCGCAGGCGACTCGAAGGGCCAGATCAAGGACCTTCTCGTCGCCGAGTACGGGCCCCAGATCCTGGCCGCGCCTCCGAAGAAGGGCTTCAATCTTCTGGCGTGGCTACTTCCCTTCGTCGGGCTGATCGGCGGCGCGCTCGTCCTCGGCGTCCTGGCCTGGCGCTGGAGCCGGCGGCGTGAGCCGACCCTGCCGGCCGGGCGTCTGAGCCCGGCGTCGGAGCGGCGCGTCGACGAAGAGCTAGCCCGCTTCGACGAGGGCTGAGCCTTCTTCACGAAGATTCCGGTCGCCTTCCTCGCAGGCGTCGTCTCCATCATCACGCCCTGCGTCCTGCCGCTCGTCCCGGGTTACCTCTCGGCCGTGTCGGCGATCGAGGCCGACCGCCTCGGCAAGCCGGGAGCTGCCCGCCGGGTCGCAATCGCGAGCCTCCCGTTCATCCTCGGCTTCACCGTCGTCTTTGTCGTCCTCGGTGTAGCCGCTGCTGCGATCGGCGGCATCCTCCCGTCCGACCGGCAGACCGAGCTCGCGGGCCTCGTCCTCGTCGTGATCGGGCTCACGTTCATCGGCCTTCTGCCCTGGCCGGAACGGCTCCTCGCTCCCGGTCTTCTCACCGGTGCCCGGCAGCGCGGGTCGAGCATTCTGCTCGGAGGAGCGTTCGCGGTCTGCGCGGCTCCGTGCATCGGAACCGTGCTTGCGTCGATCCTGGTCATCGCGAGCTCGAGCTCCGTCTTCAAGGGCGCAGTGCTGCTCGCGGTCTATTCGGCAGGTCTCGGCCTCGCCTTCCTCCTGGCCGCGGTCGGGTTCACGCAGGCGATGGGGGCGTTCCGCTGGCTCCGCGACCACTACGCGGTGATTCGCGTGATCGGCGGGCTGACGCTCGTCGTGCTCGGACTGCTCCTCTTCTTCCACCGCGACTGGTGGCTGAACGTGTTCCTGAACCGCCTGCTCGAGGACGTCGGGCTAGGGGACGTCTAGCGGCGCGACGTCGAGCGTCCCTGCGGCTCGAGCCGCGTCGACCTGGCGAAGGAGCGCGGCGACGTCGACGTCGCGGTGCTCCGGCGCGAACGGCCCGAGGCGACGGGCCGCCTTCTCCAGCTGGCGTTCGAAGCCCGTGCGGTTCCCGCGCCCTGCCTGGTACCAGGCGACGACGACGTGCACGAGCCCCTGGAAGAAGTCTTTCTCCTGGGGCTCGGCGGCGCGCCAGGCATCCTCGAGCGCCTCGTGCGCGGCGAAGTACTCGCCGCGGCGAGCAAGGTCGAGGCCCGTCTCGAGGCCGCCGCTTGCGGCGCCGTC
>Ga0184619_10000766_pt1 | contig 11134 bp, 11 predicted proteins | sample PLM0_60_b1_FD_133146 | JGI IMG/M metagenome (GOLD analysis project Ga0184619, IMG submission 133146) | Groundwater sediment microbial communities from an aquifer in East River, Colorado, USA - PLM0_60_b1 | ecosystem: Environmental > Terrestrial > Soil > Riparian zone | place: USA: East River...
GTCGCGCAGTCACAACGACCGGACAAGACCGTCTACCGGATCACAGCCGCCGGCCGAGCGGCCCTGAAGGCGTGGATCGAGGAGACGCCTCCGCCGCCGGATCCCGACCGCAACCCGCTCCTGCTCAAGATCTTCTTCGGCGACGTCAGCTCGCCCGACGTGCTCGCGGATCAGGTCCGTGAACGGCGGCGGGAAGCCGAGCGGCTGAGGAATACGCTCGAGGGTTTCGACGCCGAGGCCGATCCCGCCGATCTCTACTCCGCTCTGACGCGTGCCTGGGGGCATGCGTATGCCGACGCGGTCATCCGCTGGGCCCGTAAGGCCGAGCGCCAACTCCGGGCTGCGAGCCGTCAGGGACGCGCCGCAGAGATGTAGGTCCAGCAGCAGCGGAACGTCGGCCGACCGCCGAAGATGTTCCCGAGCGATTCGCGGAGGAGCTGGAGGCGATCGGCTGCGGCCTCCTCCGAAGCTCCCTCCCCGTCGACCTTCGCCGACCCGCCGACCCAGCCGAGGACGGCATCCGCGTACGCGGCGAGGAACTCGTACCACTCCTCAATGTCGGCCTCGATCGTCCGCTCGGTTACCTCGGCGATCTCGAATCCCGCTGCCCGCAGCGCGTAGAGGTAATGCTCGAGCGGCCGAGGCGCGAGAAACACGCGGTCGCGGTAGTCGAGATAGGCACGGACCCGGTCCTCGTTCTCGAGCACCGCGCGATAACCGGCATAGCGGTCGTCCGTGCGGACGATCTCCGCCGCGGCCTCATGGACGAGGTAGACGGTGTCGTCGATGATCCACTCGTCCTCGGCCGCGCGCGGGTTGCGGATGTTGCCCGAGTTGATCCGAGCCGTTGCCCCCGGCCCGAGCACCCGCGTCCAGGCGCGCAGCGTGTCCTCGAGATCGTCGTAGAGGTGGATCGCGTTCGTCGACACGAGCGCGTCGGCCGTGAACCCGGGCGGCAGGACCTCGTCGACGTACTGGAGCCGCTTCTCCTCCTTCAGATAGCGGATCCGGCGGAACGCGACCCGCTCGTCGGATCGAAATCGGTCGAGCGCGACGCGCAGGAACTTCGGCGAGCTGTCGACGATCACCATGCCCACCCGGCGGTCGCCGATCCGACCGCGCAGGCGCTCGAGCAGGATGCCCGTTCCGCCGGAGTAGTCGATCAGGACCTGGCCCTCACGGAGGTCGTCCGCGAGCTGCTCCACCGTGAGGTCCAGGTTCCGGTACCAGCCGTGGTTCTCGACCGTGTCGTAGTGGAGCCCGAATGCGTCCACGGGCTGCGAGACCCAGTCCTCGTCCGGGATTCGCTCGAGTCCGCCCCAATCGAAGAGCTCCGGGCTCACCTGGATCATTCTCGCGGGGAGCGACTAGGCTTGCGGGAACGCTGTACGACCCCGAGGAGGTTGCCATGACAGACGTCCCGCTCAGGCGCTTCCGCGGCTTCACGCCGTAGGGCGTACACCGCTTTCCGAAAGGAGACGCATCAATGCAGATTCGAGCTGCAGCGCTCGACGACATCGAGCGCCTGGCGGCGTTCATGGGCCGCTGCACGCTCGCGCACCAGGGCGTCCGCCGAGAGTCGCCCGACGAGATGCGGCAGCGGCTGACGCAGCCCGGCTCCGACCTCGAGCTCGACACGTGGCTCGTCGAAGGCGAGGACGGAGAAGTCGCCGGCTTCGGACAGGTCTGGTCCGAGCACCCGCATGCGCAGGTGGTCTGCTACGTCCGCGTCGATCCCGACCGGACAGGACAAGGCATCGCGAGCAGGCTCCTCGAGCTGGGGGCTGCGCGCGCTCCTCGCCTCGCCGCAGACGAGGGGCGAGTCGTTCTGCACGCGACGAGCTGGCCCAACGACGAGGCGGCGGCGCCGCTGCTCGAGGGGGCCGGCTTCGACCCGATCCGCTACTTCTCCCTGATGACGATCGACCTCGACCGCCCTCCGGAACCGCCAGAGTGGCCCGCGGACGTCAGCGTGCGTGCCCTGGACGAGGACAGTGAGCTGCGGCCGGTCTTCGAAGCGCAGACCGAGGTCTTCCGCGATCACTGGGGAGAGGGAGAGCCGGAGTTCGCGGAGTGGCTGCACGACTACGCGGGCGGCGGCTTCGATCCGACGCTCTGGTTCGTCGCCGAGGATGAGAAGGGCATCGCCGGCTTCGCGCTCTGCCTGCCCGAGCTCGCTGAGGATCCGGAAGCCGGCTACGTCGGCGAGCTTGGCGTCCGCGCGGACCGCCGCGGCGAGGGGCTGGGGCTGGCGCTCCTCCGACAGACGTTCGCCGAGTTCCACCGCCGCGGCCGCGCTCGCGTGTCGCTCCACGTCGACACCGAGAACCTCACGGGAGCGGTGCGCCTCTACACGCGTGCGGGCATGCGGGCCGACCCGCGCGTCGTAGTTTGGGAGCGGGCGCTGAGGGACTAGAAGACGTCGCCGCCGTCACTGTCGCCCGGACCGGGCGTGGGTGCGAACGAGATGTCCTCGAACACGTCCGGCCGGATCCAGGTGTAGATGTTCTCCGCGAGACGCGGCGGGCCGGCGACGAGGTCCTTCCACGCAGCGGCGGCCGACCAGAACGCCTCTTTGTCGATGAGGCGTTCGGCCGCGTCGATTTCGCCGGCCTCGAACACGTAGACCACCTCTTCATCGGTCAGGAAGACGTGGTGCCGGTCGAGTCCCACCGCTTCGGGGTCGAACGGCGGGCCTCGACGGAGCAACTCGGCCGCCTGGTCATGGACACCGTCGCGGAGCGGGAGGACGAGAACGGAACGGCTCATGTCTCCATTGTGACCGCCGACAGCCGCCGAGAGCCCGGCGTGCGCCGGGCTCTCGACTCGGGGAGGGGAGTTCCCTACAGGCCGGACTGCGTACCGACGACGTCGAACGACTTGTTCACGTACACGGTCACCCTGGATCCGTCACTGCGGACCATGTGGGCCTCGTACGCGGCGTTGCCGTCTGCGTCGGTCTCGACCCGCTCGATCGTGCCGCCGCTCACCTTTGCAAGCGCGGCCTCACGGACCTGCGCCGCGGTGTCTCCGGTGAGGAGCGTCTCGTCGGAGCGCTGGGGCGGCAATCCCGCCGGCGGCCGGTTCGCTGACCGGGCCGGCAGGTTGTTGTTGCTGCTGCTCGATCCCCCGCTCCCGGAGGCCGCGCCGGCGATTGCCGACCCTCCGAGAGCGAGCGCCGTGATCGACAGGACGATCAGCAGCAAGTTCTTGAACCTGTCCGTCATAGGCCTTCCTTTCTGTTGGGAATCGATCGGACTCCCCCAGGAGACCAGCGCGAGGTGAGAAGGGGCTAAGCCGGGACTAAGAGGTTCTTCTGAATCCGGCTAGGCTCACGAGCCTGACTCGAACGCTGACCGAACGCGAGCTGAACCGGGCGCTCCTCGCGCGACAGCTCTTGCTCGAGCGGGTGAAGACGCCTCTTCCGCGCGCCCTGGAGCGGATCGCCGGGATCCAGGCGCAGTACGCACCTTCGATGTACATCGGGCTCTGGTCGCGCCTGCAGAACTTCGAGCGCGACCAGCTCACACGCGCGCTCCAGCGGAAGAGCGTCGTCCAGGGAACGCTGATGCGGACGACGATCCATCTCGTCTCCAAGGACGACTACTGGCCCTTCATCGTCGGGATCCGCCGCCGGCGGCGCGAGCAGTGGGTTCGGGGCCACAAGGCCGACCGGGGCAAGATCGAGGCCGCCTGTCGAAAGCTCAAGCCCCACCTGGCGAAGGGGCCGCTCAGCCAGGCCGAGCTGGACGAGATCCTCAGCGCGGACGCAGCAACACGCAACGGCGTCGGGCTCTTCCTCGACCTGGTCCGCGTGCCGCCTTCCGGGACGTGGGAGCGGCGGCGGGCCGACATCTACGCGCTCGCGGAGAAGTGGGTCGGGCCGGAGAAGGTCACGGAGGAGGATGGGATCGAGGTCCTCATTCGCCGTTACCTCTCGGGATTCGGCCCGGCCCTGGCGGAGGAGATCGCCAACTGGGCCGGCGTCTCCAATCCGGACATCACGGGCGCCCTCGACCGGATCGAGCTGCGGCGCTTCCAGGACGAGCAGGGCAAGGAGCTCGTCGACCTCCCACGCCTGCCGCTCCCCGGTGCGGAGACGCCCGCGCCGGTGCGGTTGCTCCCGGTCTGGGACTCGACGCTGCTCGTCCACGCGCGCCGCACGCAGATCCTTCCCGAGCGCTACCGCGCCCGTGTCTTCGGCACCAAGACCCCCCACTCCGTGAACACGTTCCTCGTCGACGGGCAGGTCGCCGGGACGTGGCGCTTCGAGAAGGGTCGCGTGCGAATCAAGCCGTTCGGGCGGCTGCCGAAGGGCGTGCGAGCTGAGCTCGACGAGGAAGCCGGCCGGCTAGCCGCGTTCCACGCGTAGCCGGCGATCGCCGTTACCGACCTGCTCGAGAACGTGAGCGAGCAACTCGAACGAATGAAGGACGTGCTCACGCGAGAGCGCCCTCGCGCCCGAGGCGTTGGCGGCCCGCAGCGCCGCGATGATCGCTTTGTGCTCGTTGTCGTTGCGCTCGTAGAGCGCATCGGTCTCCGAGCCGCCCGGCGCCCAAACGGCGTGTCCCGAGAACGAGCGGCGCGCGCTTTTTGCCAGGCGCTCGATGAGCGGCGCCCCGGCCACGCGGTAGATGACGTCGTGGAAGCCATGGTTCGCAACGACCCAGTTGTGGGTCAGCCGCCAGCGGTCGACGCCCTCGCGCGGGTGCGCGCGCAGCGCCTGCGTCGCCTTGCTGAACGCCTGCTCGGCTTCTTCAAGCTCGCGAAGGTCCGTGTCTGTGAATTTCGGTGCGGCGATCTCGGTCGCGAGCGACTCTAGCTCGGCGCGGACGAGAAAAGCCTCGCGCAGCTCGTCGAGCGTGATCGTCCGCACGCGAACACCGCGGTTGGGGACGAACGAGACGAGCCCGAGCGCCGCGAGACGGCGCAGCGCCTCCCGCACCGGAGTCCTGCTGACCGCGAAGCGCTCCGAGAGCTCCTCCTGCCGGAGCACGCGCCCCGGCTCGAGCTCGCCGGAGACGATCGCCTGCTCGAGGACGAGCGCGATCTCGTCGGCTTTGGTGCTCTCCAGACTCATGCGAGACGTTCGTAGGCCGGGAAAGTCAGGAACTCGACGAACTCATCGGCGAGCGCGACCTCCGTGAAGGTGTCCTTCGCGTCCTGCGGCGCGTCGACCCCCGCGATCTCGTCGAGAACGCGCTGACGCTGGACGCGCCCGTGTTGAACCCATTGCCAGAGCTGGGAGCGGGAGATCTCGGACGTCGCAACGTCCTCCATCAGGTTGTCGATCGCCGCCGCGCCGACTCCGCGCAGCCAGGAATCGAGGTATCCGATTCCCACGCGGACATTCGCCGCTACGCCCTCGTCGGTGACCTCCCCGGGTGTGTCCGGAACGGACAGTAGGTCCTCGGCCGAGACATCGACGTCGTCGCGCAGGCGGTCGACCTGGTTCGGTCGTTCGCCCAGAACCGAGTCGAACTCCTCCATCGCGATCGGTACGAGATCTGGGTGTGCGACCCACGTTCCATCGAAGCCGTCACCTGCCTCGCGCACCTTGTCCTGGCGCACGTTCGCAAGCGCAACCTCGTTCACGGCCGGGTCCTTCCGCGACGGGATGAACGCGGCCATCCCGCCCATCGCGTGCGCACCCCGTCTGTGACAGGTCGCAACCAGGAGCTCCGTGTAGGCGCGCATGAAGGGGACGATCATCGTCACCTGTGCGCGGTTGGGCAGCACGAACTCGGGCCGCGAGCGGAACTTCTTGATCACACTGAAGATGTAGTCCCAACGGCCGGCGTTGAGCCCCGAGATGTGGTCGCGGAGCTCGTAGAGGATCTCCTCCATTTCGAAGGCGGCGAGGATCGTCTCGATGAGAACGGTGGCGCGGATCGTGCCCTGGTCGATCCCGAGCTCGTCCTGCGCGAAAACGAACGCGCCGTTCCAGAGCCGCGCCTCGAGGTGGCTCTCGAGCTTCGGAAGGTAGAAGTATGGGCCTGACCCACGCTCGAGCAGCTCGTTCGCGTTGTGGAAGAAGGCGAGGCCGAAGTCGAAAAGGCTCGCCGCGACGGGCTCGCCGTCGACGAGCATGTGTCGCTCAGAGAGGTGCCAGCCACGGGGCCGCGGGACGAGCACGGCCGTCTCTTCGTTCAGGCGGTACGTCTTCTGGTCGGTTGCGAGCTCGATCGTGCCTCGGACGGCGTCGGCGAGGTTGCGCTGTCCCTCGACGACGTTCTGCCACGTCGGCGAGAGCGCATCCTCGAAGTCGGCCATGAAGACCCGCGCGCCCGAGTTGAGCGCGTTGATCATCATCTTGCGCTCTGTGGGGCCGGTAATCTCGACGCGGCGGTCGAGGAGGTCGCGCGGAGCCGGCGCCACGCCCCAGTCGGCCTCGCGGACGCCGCGGGTCTCCGCCAGGAAGTCCGGGAGTGCCCCGGCGTCGAGCTCGACCTGGCGCTCATGCCTCGCCGCGAGCAGCTGGAGGCGGATCGGGTTCAGCTCGCGGTGCAGCTTCGCGACGAACGCGAGCGCCGCGGGCGAGAGGATCTCGTCGTCGCCGGACGCCAGGAGCTCGACGCCCTCAGGCATCGTCTCCACCCGATTCACGGCGTGAACTGCGCCTCTTCGGTCGACCCTGCGAGCGCAAGGGTCGAGCTCTCTCCCAAGGCCTGGAGGATCGCGTCGAAGTAGCCGGCGCCGACCTCGCGCTGATGGCGCGTTGCCGTGTAGCCGTGCTCCTCGAGCCCGAACTCCCGCTCCTGGAGCTCGACGTAGGCGGACATGCCACGGTCGCGGTAGCCGTGTGCGAGCTGGAACATCGACTCGTTCAGTGCGTGGAACCCCGCGAGCGTGACGAACTGGAACCGATACCCGAGCTCGCCCAGCTCGTCCTGGAAGGTGGCGATCTGTGCGTCCTCGAGGTGGTTGCGCCAGTTGAACGAGGGCGAGCAGTTGTAGGCGAGGAGCTTTCCGGGGAAGCGCTCGTGGATGGCCTGCGCGAACTCGCGCGCCTCGCCCATGTCCGGAGTCGAGGTCTCGAACCACAGGATGTCCGCGTACGGCGCGTAGGCCAGCGAGCGGGCGATCGCCGAGTCGAGGCCCGGGCGGATCCGGAAGAAGCCTTCGGCCGTGCGCTCGCCGGTGAGGAACTCCTCTTCGGCGGGGTCGACATCGCTCGTGAGCAGCGTCGCGCTCAGGGAGTCGGTACGCGCAAAGAGCACCGTCGGCACGTCGGCGACGTCGGCCGCGAGCCGGGCAGACATCAGCGTGCGGACGAACTGGGCCGTGGGGACGAGCACCTTGCCTCCGAGGTGGCCGCACTTCTTCTCGGCGGCGAGCTGGTCCTCGTAATGCACCCCGGCCGCGCCGGCGTCGATCATCGAGCGCATCAGCTCGTAGGCCTGGAGCGGCCCGCCGAAGCCTGCCTCCGCGTCCGCGACGATCGGCAAGAGCCAGTCCGCGTCCCGGCCCTCGGCCGCCTCGACTTGCATCGCGCGCATCAGCGCAGCGTTCAGCCGGCGGGCGAGCGCGGGCGCACTGTCGGAGGGATAGAGGCTCTGGTCGGGATAAGTCTGGCCCGCGACGTTGGCGTCTGCCGCGACCTGCCAGCCGGAGAGGTAGATCGCCTGTAGTCCGGCCTTCGCCATCTGCACCGCCTGGCCTCCGGTCATGGCGCCAAGGGCGGCGACGTACTCGTCACCGTGGAGCAGCTTGCGGAGGCGCTCGGCACCGAGCCGCGCGAGCGTGTATTCGACCTTGACCGGGCCGCGCAGACGTTTGACGACCTCGGCGGAGTACGGACGCTCGATGCCGTTGACTGGATCTGGCCAGTCGCCGTTGCGAGAAGGGGTCACGGGAGGCCTCCTAGTCGGTCTCGTGGTCGCGCTCGCAAGGTTCCGGACAGGTGCATTCGGCGAGCTCGGCCGTCGTGATGCACGGCTGTTTCGCCTTCGTCCGCTCCTTGCGCCGCGTCTTCCGCAGCTGTGGCCGTTCTCGGGTCAAAATGGATCCAAGATCGAGCATGTGGACACTATACCCGCGATTTTTAGTGCCAAACGACTAGTTTTCGGATCCCAGAGTCTAGGATCGTGTGATTCTGGATCCTCCGAGGATCGCTTCCCGGCCGTCGGCGAAGCGAACGAGCGCCTTCCCCTTCCCGTCGTAGTCGGGCGACCAGACGACGATCGTCGCCTCCTCGCCGCCCACGGTGCAGGGCTCATCGCCTTCGGGGTCGAGGCCGCGCCAGACGCGGATGAACGGGTTCTCCTCCCACTCGCGCCCGATCGTCGTCTCGTCGGTGTGGCCGGGCAGGACGCGCGTCTCGGGCGGGAGCTGCATGAGGACGTCCATGACCGAGTGCCGGATCGCGGGCACGTCCCTCCCGCCCCCGACGGCGTCCTTGAAGATGATGTCCCCGGAGAAGCAGAGCTCACCGTTGACGACGAACGCGATGTGATCCTTGGAGTGGCCGGGCGTCGGAAGGGCTTCGACGTGCAGCCCTCCGACATCGAGCGACCTCGTGACGACTGTGACGCCGAGCTCCGCTTCGTGTGCGACGTGGTCCGGATCCGCGTGCGTGCGGAGGACGTTCTGCGGCTTCACATCCCAGCGCTCCGCCGCTTCGAGGAGCGGCTCCATCGGCGCGCCGGAGTCGACGAAGACCGCCGTCCCGCCCTCCTCGTCGGCGACGAGATAGGCGTTCGAGAGCCACCCCGGATCCATGCTCCGCTCGACCAGCACGGCTCTTATGAAGGCACCGCTTGCGGTGCCTTCCTCAGGACCTGCGGGCCTTGCCCGCATGTCCGTCTGAAGTGACCCATCGAATCATCCCGAATTAATCGCCACCGTTAGAGGCCGTTAGGCTACTCCCAACCCAAGAGGAGGACACCGTGGCAGGGCTGATGGACCGAACGATGGCGATCATCAAAGCGAAGTGGAACAAGCTGCTCAACCGGGCGGAGAACCCGAACGAAACGCTCGATTACTCGTACGAGCAGCAACTGCAGCTCCTGCAGAACGTCAAGCGCGGCGTCGCCGACGTCGTCACCGCGAAGAAGCGGCTGGAGCTGCAGACGGGCAAGCTCGAGGCGAGCGTGCCGAAGCTCGAATCCCAGGCGCGCGAGGCCCTGGCCGCGAATCGTGAGGATCTCGCCCGTATGGCGCTCGAGCGCAAGACCGGGGCGCAGGCTCAGCTCCAGGATCTCGACCGCCAGGTCGGCGAGCTCGAGCAGCAGCAGAGCAAGCTCGAAGCGAACGAGAAAGCGCTCTCCGCCAAGATCGAGTCGTTCCGCAGTCAGAAGGAGGTCATGAAGGCGCAGTACTCCGCTGCCGAGGCCTCCGTGCGGATCGGCGAGGCATCGACCGGAATCGGCGACCAGATGGCCGATGCCGGCGCGGCGATCCAGCGCGCCCAGGAGAAGACCGAGGAGATGCAGGCGCGCGCGTCGGCAATGGACGAGCTGATCGCCTCGGGCACGCTCGAGGACTACACGGCCGGTGGCGAGACGCAGCTCGATCGGGAGCTCCAGCAGCTGACCTCCAAGTCGAAGGTCGACGACGAGCTCGCCAAGATGAAGGCTGAGGTCGGCTCGGGCTCGGAGCAGAAGGAGATCCAGCAGTAACGAGCACGCACGTCGGTCACTGGGACGACACCGAGCCCCGTCGCAGCGAGAAGGGCGAGATGGCGGCGAGCTGGCAGCGGCTAGGCGACGCCGTCGGCTGCGTGGGGATCGGCGTCAGCCGGGTTCGGATCGAGCCGGGGCGGCTCTCGACTCCGCCCCACTCGCACGGGGCCTCCGAGGAGATCGTCTTCGTGCTCGGGGGCTCGGGTTTCTCGTGGCAGGACGAGCAGGTGTTCGAGCTCCGGGCGGGCGACTGCATCGTGCATCTCGCGGATCGCGAGGAGCACACGCTGTGCGGAGGGCCGGACGGGCTCGAGGTCTTGATCTGCGGGACTCGGCATCCGACCGAGCTCGGGTGGCTGCCGCGCTCGAAGGCAATCCGCCTCGGATGGCCCTGGGTCGAGGGCCGCACCGATGATCCGTGGGACGTCGAGGCCCAGGCAGAGCCGCTCGTCTTCGGCGACCCGGCTCCGCGGCCGTCGAACATCGTCAACGTCGACGAGGTCGAGGCCGAGGAATGGGAACGGAACGATTGCGGTGGTGTGGAGCGCGCTCTCAGCCGGGCGGCCGGGTCGCTGCGGACAGGGATGCGGCACGAGATCGTTCCGGAGGGGAAGCTCAACTGCCCGCCGCACTGCCACGGCTCGGAGGAGGAGTTCTTCCTCGTCCTCGACGGCGAGGGCACATGTCTGCTCGGCGATGACGAGGTTCCGATACGGCCTGGCTCGATCGTCGGCCGCCCTCCGGGGACAGGCGTCGCGCATGCGTTCCGCGGGCCGCTGACGCTTCTCACCTACGGGACGAGGGAGCCGAACGACATCTGCTACTACCCGCGCTCGAACAAGATCGGCTTCTGGGGAATCGGCGTAGTCGCTCGGATCGAGTCCCTCGACTACTGGGACGGCGAGCCGCCTTAATAGGGACAGTCCCTAGTAGGGACAGTCCCTAGATCGGGGCGTCGAAGAGGGCTAGCCAGCGCGTCAGGTCTTGTTCGATGGGAAGCTCCTTCTCGAGCTTCGCCTTCAGCTCCAGTTCCTCGGCGTTGTCCCGCTCCTTGCCCTCGCCGGTCGGCACGAAGGGCCAGAACGCACCGCGCTTGAAGCCGTAGATGAAGTAGACGGGGCTCTTCCCGCCGGAGAACTTGAACGCCGCCGCCAGGAGCTGCTCCCCGAAGCCGTGCGCCACGAGCTCGGACGCCACGAGGTGCACCGCCGCGACGAGCTCCTCGAAATCGTTGTCGCGCACGATCAGCCACTCGAAACCGAACTCGTCGCCGCGGCGCTCGACCTTCGAGTGCGCCTCCTGCGCGACCGAGTCGAGCAGCTCCTGAAGCTCGTTCTCGGCCCGGACGAACTCGGCCGCCGACAGCGGCTTGAAGACGACCGCCGCGTCCCCGGTCGGCTTCAGCCCGAGGTCGGTCTCGAGCGTGATCCGCGCCGTCGAGATCGCGAAGAGCTTCTCCTGGTGCGCCTTCGGGAGCTTCTTGCGCCCGAACAGGACGTCCGTCAAACCCA
>Ga0184619_10000767_pt1 | contig 11131 bp, 10 predicted proteins | sample PLM0_60_b1_FD_133146 | JGI IMG/M metagenome (GOLD analysis project Ga0184619, IMG submission 133146) | Groundwater sediment microbial communities from an aquifer in East River, Colorado, USA - PLM0_60_b1 | ecosystem: Environmental > Terrestrial > Soil > Riparian zone | place: USA: East River...
AATCGCTGCTGGACGTTCTTGATCAGCCAGCGTGCTTCCTGCAGTTGATGCGAGAGCTGGCTGCCCGAATGACTCCGGTTGCCCTGCAGGATATCCGCATACATGCGATTGATGCGCAACTTCGGCATCGCGTCGGGGTTGAGGCTCGCCACCCAGACATTCTTGATTTTCTTCACTACGACGTCGGGCACGATGTAGCGCGTCTCGGTGGTCGAGAACGCGGCGCCGGGACGCGGGTTGAGACTCTGGATCAATCGCTGGGCCAGGCGCAGCTCGTCGTCTCCGCATTGCAGCACCTTCCTGAGCTTCGAGAAGTCGCGGGCCGCGAGGAGCTCGAGGTGCTCGTGCGCGATGGCGAGGGCCGTGGCGCGGCTCGGCGTGGACTCGGGCAAGGCAAGCAGCTGCAGCTCGAGGCATTCCGCGCAATTGCGGGCACCCACGCCCGTGGGGTCGAAGTTCTGCAGGTGCTTGAGAGCGATGGCGAGCTCCTCGGGCTCGATCTGCAACTCCTCGGGCACGAGCTGCGCGAGCTCCTCCATGGGCTGCGTGAGATAACCGCCCTCGTCCAGCGCTTCGATCAGGAACCCGACCAGGTTGCGGTCGCGCGCTTCGAGCTGGGTCAGACTGAGTTGCCGGTGCAAATACTCCCGCAGATTGGGAGATTCGGCGGGGACCTGGAAAAAATCGCCATCATCGGTATCGTCGCGTGTGCCCGAGCTCGATCCGCCTTCGCCTCCCCAGTCGGGGTCAGCCGAGAAGATGTCTGTCTGCGATGGGTTCTCCGTGCTCGCCTCCTCCGCGGGCGCCTGGACGGCGGTCGCAGGCTCGCCGTTCACGTGCGCGAGGGGTGCCGGAATCTCGTTGTCGGCGTCTTCGCGCTCTAGCAGCGGATTTTCCGCGAGAAACTTCTCGAGCTCCTGATTCAATTCCATGGTCGAGAGCTGCAGCAGGCGTATCGATTGCTGCAGCTGCGGAGTCAGCGTCAGGTGCTGCGAAAGCTTGAGCTGTAGGGTCTGTTTCATCGAAATGGGACGCGGGTACCTCGCCGGGAGGATCGTAGTTCAGGCGGGGCAAATTGGTAAACGGGGGGTGGTTCGCGGCGTTGTCCCCTACAACCTGAAATTCTCGCCGAGATAAACGCGTCTTACGTTTTCATTATAAACGATCTCGTCGGGTTTGCCGAAGGCGAGCACCAATCCATCGTTGATGATGTAGGCGTGGTCGCAAATCCCCAGCGTTTCCCGCACGTTATGGTCCGTGATGAGGATGCCGATGCCGCGTTCCTTGAGAAAGCGGATGATTTTCTGAATGTCGAGTACCGCGATTGGGTCGACGCCGGCGAAGGGTTCATCGAGCAGTATGAAGCTCGGGCGCGTCGCGAGCGCCCGGGCGATCTCGACGCGGCGGCGCTCGCCGCCGGACAGCGACAGTGCGGTGGACTGCCGGAGATGCGCGATATTGAGATCGCGCAGCAGCCCGGAAAGGCGGGACTCGATCTCCTCCTCGGGAAGTTCCTGCAATTCCAGGACCGCACGGATATTCTCCTCGACGGTCAGCTTGCGGAACACGGACGCTTCCTGGGGCAGGTACGACAATCCCATGCGGGCGCGGCGATGCATCGCAAAATGGCTGATTTCCCTGCCATCGAGATGAATTGCTCCGTCATCCACGGCGACCAGCCCGACGATCATGTAAAAGCAAGTCGTTTTCCCGGCGCCGTTCGGACCCAGCAGCCCCACGACCTCACCGCTGGTCACCTCGAGCGACACGTCCTTCACTACGACTCGCGAGCCGTACTGCTTTTTGAGTCCGTGAACCTGCAGCTGGCTCATCGAGTTCGCCCCGCCCGGAGATACGGGGAGACTAGTCTTGCCGGCTCGCGCCGGAAACGGACGGGGTTTCGGGCCCCGCCGTTTTTTTCGGCATGATGGTTGCGCGCACACGTCCTTCGCGGTCGGTACCGGACGCCTCGCCGATTGATTTCACGGTAAAGCGCTCCGTCCGGGCATCGTAGGAGATGAAATCCCCCCGAATATCGTCCCCGCTGTCGCGGCGCAGCCGGGCCGCGTTGAAGAACTCGACGCGCTCGAGCTTGTTGTCGTATTCGATCCTGAACGCTTCTCCGTCAATGTATTCGCTGTAACCATCCCGCTTGTGGCGGAACGTCGCCGGTTTGCCGCTCGCCACTCCGTAGTAGAAGCCGTCTCCGTCCTGCCGCACGACGATTCGGTCTGCGCGGATGACGAGCGAGCCCTGGATCAGCACGACCTTTCCATCGAAAGTGGAGACTTTCTTGGCTTCGTCGGAAATCATGCTGTCGGATTCGATGTTGATCGGTTTGTCGCGATCGGCTCTCTCGGCAAGCGCCGATTCCGATATCAATGCCCACACCGCCGCAAGACCGAGGGCCGCGGCTGCGCGCGCCCTATTTCCTGGATGGCACATCAAGGACGCCCTTGACTTGCGATTGCAGCGTGAACTGTTGATTGTTCTTGTTCACAACCATCCCGACCCCAGTGAGGATCGAGCGCCCCTCGGAAATCGTGACCGTGTGATCCGTACGCGCGATCCCCTGTTCGGCGAGTAAGTGCAGGAATTCCGTGCGAGCGCGAAACTCGGGTCGCTCCGGCGTCGCCTCGCGCAAGAAGAGCACATTGCCGTACAAGAGAGCCTCCTCGCCTTGGCGATTGATGGTGCCGCGATTGGCGGTCGCGATGAAATTGCCGCCGTCAGCGGCGAGTTCCACGAAGCGCGGATAAAGCGCTTCGCCCGAACCGTCGTCGGCATAGTGCAGCATCTTTGGCGCAGAGAATGTGTACCGGAGCTTGCCCGAACCGTCCAGCCTTTGAACGGTGAAGTTTTCGACGATAGAATCGGGATCGTGCCCGGCGGGCTTTGCGTCGCCGCCGAAACCCTCCAGCACGGCGTATTGCAGCCAAAGGGTCAGCAACCCGAGAAACGCCATCAGAACGAGCGGGAGCAGAGGAGTAACGCGCGGTTTCATGCGAGCTGGCGGGCGATGACCTGCTCCAGCGTGTCTTGGGCGCGCATGATCAGCTCGCAGACCTCGCGGGCGGCCCCTCTGCCGCCGGGAGCCCGCGTAACGTGGTGGACGCGCTCCCGCACAAGCTCGGGCGCCTCCGGCACGCTCGCGGCAAAACCGCAACGCGCGAGCACGGGCAGATCCACCCAGTCATCGCCCATGTATCCGGCGGCGGCGGCTGAAGCCCGCGCCCGGCCGAGCAGGCTTTCGAAGGCTGTGCTCTTGTCCCCGGCCCCCTGTTCGACGAGCGTGATGCCAAGCTCGGCGGCGCGTACCTCGACCGCGCGCGAGCGACGCGCCGAAAGGATGGCGACCTCGACCCCGCTGTCTCTCAGCATCTTGAGCCCGTGGCCGTCCCGGGCGTTGAATGCTTTCAGCTCCGCTCCGCTCTCGCTGAAGTACAAGGTCCCGTCGGTGAGCACGCCGTCCACATCGAAAATCATCAGCTTCAGGCGCCGCACCCGCTCCAGGATATCGTCGCTCATCAAATGACCTTGGCGCGAAACAGATCGTGCATGTTCAGGGCGCCGACCAGCTCCCCGGTTTCCCCGACTACGAGCAACTGACTGATCCGGTAACGCTCCATCAGCTCGACCGCCTCCGCGGCGAGCTTGTGCGGGGCGACGGCATGCGGGTTGCGCTTCATGACGTCGGTGATCTTGAGCCCGCGGATGTCGGGCTTGCTCTCCAGCACCCGACGCAGATCGCCATCGGTGAATATTCCGACGACCCTTTTGGCGGGGCCGAGGATCGCGGTCATGCCCAGGCCCTTCCTGGATATCTCGGCCAGCATTTCGGAGAAGGAATCCGTGTCGGATACGGCCGGAATATCGTTGCCGGTACGCATGACGTCGGATACGTGCATGAGGAGCTTTCTGCCGAGCGCGCCGCCGGGGTGGGCGCGCGCAAAATCCTGCTCGTTGAAACCGCGCGCGTCCAGCAAGGCGACCGCCAGAGCGTCGCCGAGCGCGAGCGCTGCGGTGGTGCTTGCCGTCGGCGCGAGATTCATCGGACACGCCTCCTGCGCGACCCGCGCGTCGAGGTGTACGTCGGCTTCTCTCGCCAGCGTCGAATCCGGGTTGCCCGTGAGGGCGATCAACTTCGCTCCCCGACGCTTGATCAGGGGGATGATCGTGAGCAACTCGTCCGACTGGCCGGAATTCGAAAGCGCCAGCACGACGTCGTCGCGCGTAATCATGCCGAGATCTCCGTGTCCCGCCTCCGCGGCGTGAACGAAGAAAGCCGGCGTCCCCGTGCTCGCCATGGTGGACGCGATCTTGCGCGCGATGTGCCCCGATTTGCCTACGCCGCTCACCACGACGCGCCCGCGGCAGGCGAGGATCAAACCGACGGCATCGAGAAAACTTTCGGCTAACCGCGGAATGAGAGCGCTCACCGCCTCGGCCTCGATCGCGAGGACCTTGCGCGCGAGCTCGAGCGCCGAGGTCGAAATCGCCTTCTTCGATCGATCGTTCATCGAGCAAAACCGCGCTGGCCTGCGCCGGGAGCAGCCTTTATCATAGGCCGGAGAGTATATCAGACCGATTACACCCTTTTCCCCACGTGAACCCCAAAAAACAAGGACTTCCGAATGGGTCACACGCTTGAACTGGTGCTGATCCTGCTGGCGAGCGCGGTGCTCGTCGTGGTGCTCTTTCGCTGGTTGCAGCTGCCTCCGCTCCTCGGATATCTCCTGGTCGGTGTCGCGGTGGGCCCCTACGCGCTCGCGTGGATTCCCGACACCGAGGAAGGACGGCATCTCGCGGAATTCGGCGTCGTGTTCCTGATGTTCTCGATCGGGCTGGAGTTCAGCCTGCCGAAGCTGTTTCAGCTGCGCCGCGCCGTGTTCGGGCTCGGGTTCGCCCAGGTCCTGCTCACGCTATGCGCCGTGGTCACCGTAGCCTCGCTCGTAGGGGCCCCCTGGCAGGCCGCGCTCGCGCTCGGAGGCGCGATCGCCATGTCCTCGACGGCGATGGTCATGCGCATTCTCGCCGAACGCATACAGCTGGAAACCCCCCACGGACGAGACATCGTCGGCGTTCTGCTTTTCCAGGACCTCGCGGTCGTGCCGTTGCTGATCCTGATTCCTGCGATCGCGGAGGGGGGCGGCGAGCTCGCGCAGCGTCTGATTTTTGCGCTGGCCAAGGCCGCCGTGGCGCTCGTGGTGTTGCTCTTTGTCGGGCAGAGACTCATGCGCGGCTGGTTTAACATCGTGGCGCGCCGCCACTCGCATGAGCTGTTCATTCTCAACGTCCTGCTCATTACCCTGGGGCTTGCCTGGGTCACGGATCGGGCGGGACTGTCTCTGGCCCTGGGCGCGTTTCTCGCCGGCATGCTCATAGCCGAAACTGAATACCGGCATCAGGTCGAGGAGGACATCAGGCCGTTTCGGGATGTCCTGCTGGGTCTGTTCTTCGTGACCATGGGCATGAGACTCGACCTGGGGACGGTTGCGGCGAATTTTTCTCTGACGCTGGCGCTCACGGCTCTGCTGGTCGTGTTCAAGTTCCTCCTGGTCGCAGGCCTCGCGCGCGTGTTCGGAGCCGGTCCCGGGGCGGCCGTGCGCACGGGGCTGGCTCTCGCTCAGGTGGGCGAGTTCGGTTTGGTGCTCATGGTCCTGGCGCAGTCGGTTGCATTGCTCGATCGCGAATTTTCCCAGGTGGTCGTCGCGGCGATGCTGCTCTCCATGCTCGCCGCCCCGTTCCTCATTCAGGCGAGCGACAAACTCGCGCTGCGCTGGTCGAGCGCCGAATGGATGCTGCAATCGCTCGCGCTGCATCGAGTGGCCGCGCAGAGTCTCGCGGCCGAGCGGCACGTCATCGTGTGCGGCTACGGCCGAACGGGCCAGCGCCTGGCGCACCTGCTGGAGCAGGAGCGCATCGATGTCATCGCCTTGGACACCGATCCGGAGCGCGTGCGCGGAGCGACGGCAGCGGGCGAGAAAGTCGTTTTCGGCGACGCGTCACGGCACGAAACGCTCGTGGCGGCGGGCGTCGCGCGAGCGAGCGCGCTCGTCATTACCTTCGCGGATACTCAGCTTGCGCTGCGGATCCTACATCATGTGCGCGCGCTCAACCCTGCGCTGCCGGTGATCGTCCGCACTCTGGACGACGCGGACATGGACCAGCTTATCGCCGCAGGGGCGTCGGAGGTGGTCCCCGAAACGTTCGAGTCGAGCTTGATGCTCGCCTCGCACGCCCTGGTGCTGTTGGGAGTGCCGTTGAGGCGGGTGGTGCGCCGCATTCGCGACGTGCGCGAGCATCGGTACAGCTTGATGCGCGGCTTCTTTCACGGAGGCACCGACGAGGCCGAAGATCCCGACGAGGCGCGCGAGCCGCGCCTGCATTCGGTGACGCTCGCGACGGGCGCAAGCGCCTCGGGACGCAGCCTAGGGGAGCTCGCGCTGGGTGAACTCGGCGTAAGCGTGACGGCGCTGCGGCGGCGGGAGCTGCGGATGATCTCGCCGGATCCGCAAACGGCATTGCAGGAGGGCGACGTGATCGTGCTGCTCGGCACGCCCGAGCAGCTCGCTGCCGCGGAGATACGGCTACTTCAGGGCTAGTCGCTGCGGGAGCCGGCCCTGGCCATTGCGAGCAGAGGCTCGATTGCGTCTGGGTCTGCAGCGCGCGCCTGTTCGAGGATCAGGATCGTGGCATCGAGTCGGTGGGGAAACGTCTCCAGGGCTCGCGCGAGCAGGTTGCGCGCGTTTTCCGCCTTGCCGTCGAAGGCGAGGAAGACCGCGCGTCGCGCCACCACGGCATGGGCGGGCCAGTAGCGGGCGACGCGCTCGCTCATCGCCAGCTTGCTGGCGAGGTTGGTGCGATCGAGCGGCGCGCCGATCGCGATCCACAACTCCGCCAGGGGTGCCAAGGGGCCGTGCGTGAGTTCGCGCATGGTGACGGCGTCCTCGCGCGCTTGGGTCGCGACGGTCAGCGTGAGCATCGTTCCGCTGATGCGTGTCATGTCCAGGCGCACGTAGTCCCTGAGAGTGACGCCCAAAATAACCGAGAGCGCAGCGCAGGCGGCTGCTGGGGCAATCCAGGCGGTGCGCGACACCGCGAGGGGGCGCGTCTCGAGTCCTGCACCAGCGCCCATCAGAAGGGCGGTCAGGCCGAGGAAGTGCGCGTTCCACAACGGAAACTCGGTCAGGGAGTGAATCATTTCGATTCCAAACGCGGCGATGATCCACCACGACTCGACCCGCCTGTCCGTCCAGTAACGCCGGGCAGCCTGCCACCCCCAGACGCTCAGCCCGCCAAGCACCAGCATCGTGCCCACCAGGCCGGTTTCGGCAAGTAGGTGCAAGGGGAGGTTGTGCGGCGAAGTCCAGACTTCGCCGAGCCGCGTGAGCGAGGGATCGAGCCCCGACTCAAACGCGGCCCCTGCGAACTCGCCGGCGCCGACTCCGGCCAGGGGAGCGCCGATGAACACGCGCAGCGCAATGAGCCACGCCTGCCGGCGCGGCTCGGCATGTTCGCCGGGAGAAACGAGTATGCGCTCGAGCGTGCCTTCTCCCGGTGGACCGAGACGCAGCGCGTCATCGAGCCACGGCACGGCAAAGTACGCTGATAGTGTCGCAACCGCGACCGCGTACGCTGCGAATCTCAGGCGCCGCGCCTCGGCCTTATCCTGAACGCGTGCCGCCACTACCCCGAGCGCCGCATACCATAACGCGTAGAGCAGGGCGCCACGGGAGCCGGAGAGCGCGCTGCCTAGGAGGAGGATAGCCAGGGCCGGAAGCGCGTACGCCGTTCGCACGCGGGCGCGCGCCCACAGGAAGAGGAGCGCGCCCTCGCCCAGCGCCAAGTAGTTGGCGTAGAGGTTGGGTTGCGCGATATTCCCGTAGGCGCGATAGCCGTGCAGCTCGGCGATGACATCCTCGAGCAGTTTGGGTCGGCCATAGAACTGGATGACCCCCGCCAGCGAATTCGCAAGGGCGCCGGCCAGGAGAAACGCGGCCAGCACGGTTGCCACGCGTTCGATGCCGAGCGCAGCCGTGAGCTGTGCCCCGAACCAAATCGTCAGCACGGCGTAGAGGACGTACAGCGCAGCGAGGAGGGGCAATTGGGAATAGACACGCCCGCCGCTCACCGCCTGGACGGCGAGAAACACCGCAAAGGCGATCAGCCAGCGCGCCGGCACAGGCGAGGATACGAAGGATACGACCGCGACACCTCGCCCGGCGAGTAAGCTCAGCGCTGCGGCGACGCCCAGCGCTGCGGCCAGCCACTCGGGGAAAAAACTCGGGATGGGCTGCTGGTGATACGGCACCAGGAACGGTAGCAGACACAGGCCGCCCGCGAGCAACAGGCTCATTGCCTGGGCCGAGGATGTTTTCACTCAGAGCCGGCCGGAAACGAAAAAGCCCGCGCGAGCGGGCTTTTTCGTTCACAGAAGCGTGGCTAATAAGCTTTGCAGACGAGGTACTGACCCACTCCGGTTTCCACGTAACCCGTGGCCGGGGTTGGGGCCAGGACCGGATTCGCGGTGGTCTGTAGCTGCGCGCGGACTTGGCCGGTCGCCGAGTTGCTGTCGTCCATCTGCGCGTCTATGGCAGACGCGACCTTGTCCGGTACGTTCGAGCTGCACATGACAAGGCTGGTGAAGCCCAGGCCGTTTGTGCCGACCACGGCGTTCTCCACGCCGATGAGGCCCCCGACCGCGTTCGGCGGCGGCGTCCCGGTCCCGGTTCCCGAGGTCGGGCCCGGGACGAACCCGGCGATACGCAGATGCTGCCAGAACAGATTCGATTCGGCCGCGGCTGCCGGAGCGCCCCCCGTACCGGTGCCGTCATTGGCGTTGTAAAGACCCGCTATGACCCCGTTGCCGTTACCGCTCGCTGGGGCCTGGACAGTCCAGCGCGTAGTCGCGTTTCCGTCGTCGCCCGGCAGGGCGCGATAGCGGTCCTGATAGGAGGTCACGGCCACGGTGACGCCGTTGAAATCGTTGATCACGTTTTTGATCCTGGCCTGGGTGATCATTTCCTGGCCCTTCAGGATGCCCCCGAGCAGCAGCCCGATGATCACCAGCACGATCGCGATTTCGACCAAGGTGAAACCGGCCTCGGTCGATGTCTTGCGGTTGAAGGCGGATGCACTCATATAAACACCTCTCCTGATGAAACGATTAGAAGTTCTTGCACAACAGGTACTGATTCACCCCGGTTTCCACATAGGCCGTAACGTTCGAAGCGGAGAGCGTGTCAGGATTTGCGGTGTCCTGCAGCTGCGCTCGAACTTGGCCGCTCGCCGGTTTGCTGTCGTCCATCTGCCCGTCGACTGCGCGCGCGATTTTTTCAGGCAGATTCGAGAAACATATTATCAGGCTTGTGAAACCCAGGCCTTTCGTGCCCACCACTCCAGACTCCACGCCGATGATGCCCCCGACTGCGTTCGGCGGTGGCGTCCCGCTTCCGGTTCCCGTGGTCAGACCCGGAACGAATCCGGCGATGCGCAGATGCTGCCAGAACAGGTTGGATTCCGCCGTATTCGCCGGAGCTCCGCCCGTACCGCCGATGTCATTGTCCTTGTACTTGTTCGTGAGGGTGATAACCCCGTCGCCGTTGCCGCTCGCGGGAGCCTGAATGGTCCAGCGCGTGGTGGCGTTCTGGTCGTCTCCGGGAATGGCGCGGTAGCGGTCCTGGTAAGAGGTCACCGCGACGGTGACCCCGTTGAAGTCGTTGATGATGTTCTTGATCTTGGCCTGGGTGATCATTTCCTGGCCCTTGAGCACGCCGCCCAGGAGCAGCCCGATGATCACGAGCACGATCGCGATCTCTACCAAGGTGAAACCCGCCTCGGCCGAATTCTTGCGGTTGGTAGACGAACTCATGGAATTCTGAGAGTTACCGGAGTTTAGATTCGTCAGAAACCTGCAAAATACATGCCAGAGAGTATACCCGGATAACCCCCTTTACACGCGGGTGAGCCAGATCTTTTTGTTGGAAAATGGACACTTACGACGACTATCTGACACTTTGCCTTAGTTCTTTCCCGAGGTCTTCCCGGCAGTCCGCGCCTCCAGTTGTTTCAGGCGTTCATCCAGGAATCTCAGTTCGGCCGGGTCCTTTACCCTCCCGCTCTGGATATACCCCCCGATGATGAGACGGGCGGTTTCCAGCTCGTTCATGTCTTCCAGGATGAAGATCTCCATCTGCTTTGCCCAGAGGGGAACGTTGTCGGCGACGGCGTAACGCTGGATCGCTCGAGCGTAGCGCAGGGCGAGCGGCAGATCATGGAGCCCGTGCTTGGCGATGGCGGTGGCATGGGCGAGCCAGGGCCAGCGACGGTTGGGATCGAGCAGGAACTGCCGATAAACGAACTCGAGCATGCTGCGCTGCTTGGCCTCGACGGGCACTTCGGCATACAGCCTGCTCGCAGCGAGGAGGGGATATTGGCCGCGCGGGTCCAGCTCCAGTATTCTCGCGAGCCAAGCTTCCAGCCGGCCATAATCGAGGTCGCGATACGGGACCTTGCTGCCGGATTGATAGTCGAACGCCTGCAGGTAGAGCATCAGTGCCTTGCCGAGCGCCACGGGATCCCCGAAGCTCGCGAGCCTCAGCGCGGCGATGCTCGGCGCGGGTGTCAGGTCCCCTGCGGCCGCCCGGGGCGGCGGGGCGGTGGCCTTCAGCCCGATCTGCGCGGCGAGCCCCACAGCGAACAGCGCGAGAACGCCACGCGGCACTACGGCAATCGATCGCTGTGACATCGCCTCAGAAGTTCTTGCGGTACAGGTCGAAAAGCGCCGCCGAACAGATCAGCACGAGGTAGAGCGTGGTCTGGCCGACGACGGAGCCGAGAGTGCTCACGCCTGGTGCCGACCCCAGCAGCCAAGTCGTCTGCGTCATCGCGTCGAGCGCCGGCAAGAGGAGCGCGATCAGGTGCACAACGGCATTCACCACGCGATCGGTGAGGCTGGGGTCCTGCAGCGGCGCGCCGGCGATGATCTGCATCGCCGCCATTGAACGCGACAGCAGGTAGAAGCCCGCAACGGCGGCGAACGCTGGTACCACCTGCGCAAAAGATACCACGCAAAACAGACTCATAGCAGTCACGATCAGCAGCTCGCAGATGAGGGAAACGGTCCAGA
>Ga0184619_10000768_pt1 | contig 11124 bp, 15 predicted proteins | sample PLM0_60_b1_FD_133146 | JGI IMG/M metagenome (GOLD analysis project Ga0184619, IMG submission 133146) | Groundwater sediment microbial communities from an aquifer in East River, Colorado, USA - PLM0_60_b1 | ecosystem: Environmental > Terrestrial > Soil > Riparian zone | place: USA: East River...
AAGCTGACGGAAGCGCTTGATCTCCTCGATGGTCATGGCCTCGTAGCCGAGGAGATGGAGCAACGCGTAGATCAGCATTGAGCCGTGGCCGGCCGAAAGCACGAAGCGGTCGCGGTCTGGCCAGGTGGGATCGGCAGGGTCGAACTTCAGGAAGCGCGTGAACAGCACGGTTGCAATGTCGGCCGCGCCCATGGGCAGGCCAGGATGGCCGGATTTCGCCTGCTCGACCGCATCCATCGCCAGCGCGCGGATGGCGTTCGCCATGCGGTCATGCTGGGCGCGCGTGAGCGGCGAGGGGCCGTCGCCTGGGGTGGCCGTCCTGTGCGCGACGGCTACGGCTGAAAAGGATTTCGGGCTGGTCATGGCGGGCCAAGCGGTTGCTGTTTCGAGGCTCTAGCACGCGGGCGAGGGGAGTCAAAGAATGCCAGCCGTTGTCTCGCTCGCCATGCACAGGAGGGGGGACAAGTTCCTGTCGCACGTTGACGGCACGCTGTGACGCAACGTAGGGTTCTCACTCTAACCGCTTGCCGAGCCGAAAGATTTTCGCGGCCACAAGGCTGACGAATCCGGGGGGTATTGGCCGATCAGGGGGGAGAATGAGCGAGCCGAGCGCCATCGACGCGGCCAGCAAACGTCTAGCCCTTGCGCTCGACGCGCTGGCGGCTGCGGTCGAGCGTCGCCATGAGGCTGACCGCGGCGAGCAGACACTGGACGCCCAACTGAATGCGCTCGGCACCGACCGTTCGCGCCTCGCCTCGGAGCTTGACGCCGCTGCCGCCCGCGCGCGGGCGCTGGAAACCACCAATCGCGAGGTCGCGCAGCGGCTCGATGCCGCCATCGACACCATCCGCTCCGTGCTCGCAACGAACGAGCGCTGAGAGACCTCAACGTCAGGCGGGGAAGGCCATGTCGCAGGTCAATGTCACCATCAACGGCCGCCAGTTCCGCATGGCCTGCGAGGACGGCGAAGAGGCGCGTCTCCAACGCCTGGCGGCGGATCTGGACGCAAGCATCGCACAGCTGCGGACCCGTTTCGGCGAGATCGGCGACAGCCGGCTCACGGTCATGGCGGCGCTCACGCTCGCCGACGAGCTATCGGAGACGAAGGAGAAGTTGCAGCGCCTAGAGCCAGAACTGGCGACGCTGCGGAATGCGAGCGTGGCCTCGGCCGATCGTACCCAGGCAACGCAGACGGCGGTCATCGCCGCGCTCAATGCAGCAGCCGAGCGCATCGAGAACATCACCAAGCGCCTCAACGAGACGGTCATGGAGAGCGGCGTCCCGATGGGATGATGATGGCGTTTCATGGGTGGCAGTATGGGGGCTTCCGCATTACATTGGACAAGCGGGGCTGCGAGGCGCGTAAGGAGCCATATTCCTGGGGCCTTATCGATCCTCAAGGGAGCTGTCCCTGACCGGGCTCGTGGGCTCGGTCACACGGCGCCCACCTACTTTCGTAGGGAACCCGGGATCGACGCTCCAACGGCCATCGCGGCTCCGCACTTCGAATTGTTTCCTTCCGTTCGATGGATCATCACTCCGGCTCGATTGCAGACGCCAAGGCAGCCATCCGCCGCGCCGCGCTCGCGCGCCGCGATGGCCTGCCGGCCGAAGTGCGGGCTGCCGCCGCCCAGGCGATCGCCGAGCGGCCGCTTCCGCTCGCCGTGGCGGCGGATGCGATCGTCTCCGGCTTCATGCCGCTGAAGAGCGAGATCAATCCCATTCCGCTGATGCGAAGGCTCGCGGATGCAGGCGCGCAACTGGCGCTGCCCGCGGTTGCCGGACGAGGGCAGCCGCTCACCATGCGCGCTTTCTCTTTCGGTCAGTCGCTGGTGTCGGGAGTCTGGGGCATCCGCGAGCCAGGGCCTGATGCGCTCGAGGTTTTCCCCGATATCGTCATCGCGCCGCTGTTGGCCTTCGACCGCAGCGGTCATCGCGTCGGTTATGGCGCGGGCTACTACGACATGACGATTACGCGCCTGCGCGCGCGCAAGCCCATTGTCGCCGTCGGTATTGCCTTCGCCGTCCAGGAAATTTCGCGCGTGCCAGCGACAGCCCGCGACGCTCCCCTCGATCTCGTGCTAACCGAGCACGAGGTCATCGACTGCCGGGCCACGTAACGCATGCGTATCTTGTTTATCGGCGACATCGTGGGGCGCAGCGGGCGCGCCGTCCTGCTCGAGCGTCTGCCCAGGCTGGTGCGGGACTGGCGGCTCGATTTCGTCGCGGTGAATGGCGAGAATGCCGCCGGTGGCTTTGGTATCACCGAGGCGATCTACCAGGAATTCGTCGACGCCGGCGCCGACGCGGTGACCGGCGGCAATCATTCCTGGGACCAGAAGGAGGCGCTGGTTTTCATCGAACGCGCGCCCAAGCTGCTTCGTCCGATCAACTTCCCCGCCGGCACGCCCGGCCGCGGAGTCGCGCTGATCGAAGCCAAGAACGGTGCGCGCGTCCTGATCGTCAACGCCATGGGCCGCATCTTCATGGACCCGCTCGATGATCCTTTTACCGCGGTCGAGCGCGAGCTTGCGGCATGTCCGCTCAAGCAGTCTGCCGATGCGATCATCGTCGACATCCACGCCGAGGCGACGAGCGAGAAGCAGGCGATGGGACATTTCTGCGATGGTCGCGCCAGCCTCGTCGTCGGCACCCACACTCACGTGCCGACTGCCGATCACCAGATCCTTCCGCATGGCACCGCCTTCGTGTCGGACGTCGGCATGACCGGCGACTACAATTCCGTGATTGGGATGGACAAGGAGGAGCCGCTGATGCGGTTCCTGCGCAAGATATCGGGCGCGCGCTTCGAGCCCGCGATGGGCGCGGCGACACTGTGCGGGCTTGCGGTCGAAACCGACGACGCCACCGGGTTGGCGCAGCGCATCGCGGCCGTGCGTCTGGGCGGCCGGTTGGAGGAGACGCAGCCGACATTTTGGCGATGATGGTACCTTTCCGCTCGCGCACGGAGCTGCGCGGCCGATGAATTCGGCTCCGCTTTGGATTATAGTTCGGCTCTGGGCGGACGACCGTCCGCCCCCAAAAGTCATAAGGACATAGGGAGTGGGCGTCATGGGAGACATGTCGTTATCGCGGCGTCGGCTGCTCGCCGGTGCATCCGCGACCGCTGCGTTGGGCGTTCTCGGCAATGGGTCGGTGGCGCAGGCCAAGGCGCCGATGCTCAACGCGCCGGCCCCGGCATTCTATCGTTTCAAGCTCGGCAGCATCGAGGCGACGGTCGTTTCGGACGGACCGCTGTCGATCGGCGATCCGAAAAATACCTTCCGCGGCCCGACCGCCGAAGAGATCGGCAAGATGATGAGCGATCATTTCCTGCCGACCAACAACGTGGTGCTGGACCAGAACGTCCTTGTCATCAACACCGGCGACAAGCTGGCGCTGTTCGAGACCGGGATGAGCTCGGTGAAACGCACCGATGCGATGGGCCAGCTGGCGGCCAATCTCAAGAAGTCCGGGATCGATCCCAACGACATCGACGCCGTCATTCCCACGCACGCGCATATCGACCACATCGGCGGGATCATGGCGGCGGACGGCAGCCGCAACTTCCCCAACGCGCAGATCTACATCTCTCAGGCCGACCTCGAATTCTGGACCGATGACAAGCGGCTCGGGACTCCGGCTGAAGGCTCTGCGCTTGCCGCCAAAAAGAACCTGCTGCCGAACCGGGACCGCATCGTGTTCTACAAGGACGGCCAGGAGGTTCTCCCCGGCGTGCAGGCGATGCTCACCCCGGGACACACGGTCGGACATACCAGCTTCGTGATCAATTCGGGCGGCAAGTCGCTGTTCCTCGTCGGCGACCTCACGCATCACGTTATCCTGATCGAGAAGCCGCGCATGGAGGTCGCGTTCGACACCGATCCCAAGCAGGGGGTGGAGACGCGCATCAAGGTGATGGACATGCTCGCGGCTCAGCAGATGGCCACCCTCGTCTACCATCTGCCATGGCCCGGCATCGGCCACCTTGCCAAGCGGGGTGACGGCTTCCACTACGTCCCGGAGCCGATGCAACTCGCCCTGTAGGCGTTCATCTCGCCGATCCGACGGCCGCGGGCGCGTCGTGCCCCGCGCGCCGTCGGGCGGCGTCGATTGACTAAGACCTTCGTTGCGGCACAATCGCCAAAAATCTTCTCGGGAGGAAGGAATGCTTGCCGCGACGCGACCAACGGCCTTGCGTGCGCTGCCGCCGATGGCCGCGGCGATCATGCTGCTCTGTGCACCGGGCTACGCCGAGACGCTCGACGAGCTGTACGCCAAGGCCAAGGACGAAAAGTCGCTCGTGATCTATGCCGGCGGCCCAGTGTCGAACTACGAGCCGCTGGCGCGGGACTTCGAGCGCAGGTTTCCGGGCCTGACGGTGTCCATCGAAGGCGGCTTCAGCAATGTGCTGAATCAAAAGATCGAGCAGCAGTTCAAGGACGGCAAGCTGCAAGCAGACATGGTGCTGTTCCAGACCGCGCAGGACTTCGTGCGCTGGAAGCAGCAGGGAAAGATGCTTGCCTTCAGGCCGGAAGGCTTCGACGCCATCGACCCCTCGTTCAAGGATCCCGACGGGGCATTCATCGTCTGGTATGTCGGCCTGCTGTCATATGCCTACAACGCGCAACAACTGAAGCCGGAGACAGCGCCGAAGTCGGCGCTCGATTTCCTCAAGCCCGAATTTCGCGGCAAGATGATCGCCTGCTATCCCCACGACGATGATGCGACGCTCTATCTGTTCCACACCCTCGCCCAGAAATACGGCGCCGACTACATCGACAAATATCTGGCGAACCAGCCCAACTGGGTGCAGGGCCATCTCGGCGTCTCGCGCTCGGTCGCGGCCGGCACGAACCTCGTCACGCTCGATGCTACGACCTCGACCGTGCTCAATCTCAAGAAGGCCGGCCAACCGATCGAATTCGTATTCTCCGAAGTCGATCCCATCCCGATCTACTACTCCACCGCCGGCATCTTCAAGGATGCGCCGCACCCCAACGTCGCCAAGCTCTATCTGACCTGGGTGCTGGCGCCCGAGCAGCAGCGCCGCATCGGAACGTTCTCTTCGCGCAACGACGTGCCGCCGCCGGCGGGGCTCAAGCCGCTGTTCTCCTATGGGGTGGCGAACGGCTACCGGGAATTCGTCACCAACGAGCGGGTGCTCACCGATCTGCGCAAGCGGTTCGAAGACGCTGTCGGCCCGATCCGCAACGCCGGCGGCGTTCGCTGACACCTGCGCCCGCAGCCGGTTCTGGATTTTCCGCCGGGCGCGTCTTATAAGGCGCGCCAACAATCCATGATCCGCGGCTTCGCCGATCGCGCTTATCCTGCGCGGCGCGAGCCGTCGAGGAGCAACGCATGGCCGGTCATTCCCAGTTCAAGAACATCATGCACCGCAAGGGGCGGCAGGATAAGGTCAAATCCAAGCTGTTCGGAAAGCTGGCGCGCGAAATCACCGTCTCGGCCAAGATAGGATTGCCCGACCCTGCAATGAACCCGCGACTGCGCGCGGCAATGCTGGCCGCGCGCGCGGAGAATATGCCCAAGGACAACATCGACCGCGCGATCAAGAAGGCCACCGGCGGCGAGGCCGAGAGCTATGACGAGATCCGCTATGAGGGCTACGGGCCGGGCGGCGCTGCAGTCATCGTCGAGGTCTTGACCGACAACCGCAATCGCACCGCGGGCGAGGTGCGCGCGACCTTCACCAAGTCAGGCGGCAACCTCGCCGAGACCGGGGCGGTTTCCTTCATGTTCGACCACGTCGGCGTGGTGGAATACGATGCCAAGGTCGCAAGCGCGGACGCCATATTGGAAGCCGCCATCGATGCCGGCGCCGAGGACGTGGTGTCGAGCGAGAGCGGCCACGAAATCTACACCGCGCAGGATTCCTTGCGCGAGGTCGCCAAGGCCCTGGAGGCGAAATTCGGCGAGTCGCGCAAGGCGGCTCTGGTATGGAAGCCGCAGAACACCGTGCCGGTGAGCGACGAACAGGGCGAGAAGCTGTTCAAGCTGATCGAGACGCTCAACGAGCATGATGACGTACAGAACGTCTATGCCAATTTCGAGGTCTCGGACGCGTTGATGCAGAAGCTGAGCGCATAGGATCGGCTTAACCCGGGCAAGCCCATCCGGCGATGCCGGGTAAGGGTTCTGCGGTCGGCCGGGGCTCGCAGCCATAATAGTAGGAACTTCAAATCTACCGCTCTAGGCTGTTGCGCCCGCCGGGGCTATGAACGGACGATCATGCGTCGCCCGATTCGCATCCTTGGCATCGATCCGGGGCTCCGCCGCACCGGCTGGGGCGTGGTGACGATCGAGGGCAACCGCCTGAGCTTCGTCGCCTGCGGCTCGCTCGCCAGCGACGAGCGTACGGATCTCGCCATACGGCTCCTTGCCATCCACGACGGCCTGCGGCGCGTAGTTGCCGAACATGCACCCGATGAAGCGGCCGTCGAGGCGACCTTCGTCAACAAGGATGCCTCAGCCACCCTCAAGCTCGGCCAGGCGCGCGGCATCGCAATGCTGGTGCCGGCCATTGCCGGGCTGCGGGTGGCCGAATACGCCCCCAATCTGGTGAAAAAGACCATCGTGGGTGCCGGTCACTGCGAGAAGGCGCAGATCCGCATGATGATCGGCGTATTGCTGCCGAAGGCGGATCCGGCCTCCGACGATGCCGCCGACGCGCTCGCGATCGCGGTGTGCCATGCGCATCATCGCCAGAGCGCGGTGCTCAAGGCGAGCGCGCCTTGATCGCGCTTGACTGTCCTGGAAAAGCGCGCGTTTCGGCGGTGGCTGTTGCCGCCGGTTTTGGATGACTATGTTGCGGCCCTGTTGGTTCGAGGATGTCAGTCATGGATGTTGCCGCCCTCGTCCTGTTCGCCAGCACGTTGCTTGTGGCTGCCGCGTCGCCGGGCCCCGGCGTCGCTGCCCTGGTCGCGCAGGTGGTGGGTCGAGGCTCCCGTGGGGCGGGCGCGTTCGCCGCCGGCCTGATCCTGGGCGATCTGGTGTGGCTCGCTGTGGCCATCCTCGGCCTTGCCGTGGTGGCGCAGACCTTCCACGAGGTCTTTCTCGTCATCAAATACGCGGGCGCCGGCTATCTCGTTTATCTCGCCTACCGTATGTGGACGGCGCCAACCCAGCCCCGCGACGTTGCAGGCGATGGGCGTCGCGACGGCTACGCACGCCTGTTCTTCGCCGGCCTCGCCGTCACCTTGGGGAATCCAAAGGTCGTGGCGTTCTACCTCGCGCTGTTACCAACCCTCATCGACCTTCCGCGCGTCGGCCTGTTCGGCTACATCGAGCTCGCCGGTATCAGCGTCGTCATTCTGACCTTCGTTTTCGGCGCTTACGTCATCGCGTCGGCGCGTGCTCGATCGCTGTTTCGTAGCACGCGCACCATGCGTCTGCTCAACCGCGCCGGCGGCACCATGATGGCGGGAGCAGCTGTGATGGTGGCGACCAAATAGGCTCGGGCATGATCGGCAAGCTCAAGGGCATCATCGACAGCTACGGCGAAGATTTCATCGTCCTCGACGTCAACGGCGTCGGCTATCTCGTGCATTGCTCCGCCCGCACGCTGCAGGAATTGCCCGGCACCGGCCAGGGGGCGACGCTGTCGATCGAAACGCATGTGCGCGAAGATCAGATCCGGTTGTTCGGGTTCCTCTCCGATGTCGAGCGCGAATGGTTCCGCCTGCTGCAGACGGTGCAAGGCGTAGGAGCCAAAGTCGCGCTCTCCGTGCTCAGCACGCTCAAGCCCGGCGACCTCGCCTCCGCCATCGCGCTGCGCGACAAGGCCATGGTGGCGCGCACGCCCGGCGTGGGGCCGAAGGTCGCCGAGCGCATCGTCACCGAGCTGAAGGATAGAGCCCCGGCCTATGCGGACGTCGACCCCGCGGTGATCCGGCTCTCCGGCGCGGTCGAGGACAAACGCGCCCCGCAGCCGATCGCCGACGCGGTCTCGGCGTTGGTCAATCTCGGCTACGGTCAGCCGCAGGCGGCAGCCGCCATCGCGGCGGCCACGCGCAACGCCGGTGAGGGCGCGGACACGGCGCGGCTGATCCGGCTCGGATTGAAGGAGCTTGCGAAATGACGCGCGCGCTCCGGGCCTGCCCGGTTCGCGCCATTTTCGAGATTCGGTTCGAGACTCAAGGAGCTTGCGTAATGACCAAGGCGGACATTGCCTGATGCTGAGCGATCGCGATCAGGAACTGATCACCGCTGCGACCGAAGCGATCAAGCGGCGCTACCGCAACGACTGGCAGGAGGTCGGCGCGGCGTTGCGCACGCGCGACGGACGCGTCTATGCCGGCGTCAATCTCGATGCCTATCTGGGCCGCATGGCGGTGTGCGCGGAGGCGGTGGCGCTCGGCCAGGCCGTGACCGAGAGCGGCGAGACCGGAATCGAGACCATCGTGGCGGTGCGCCATCCCGAGCCGGCCGACAAGGACCAGACCATCGTGGTGGTGTCGCCGTGCGGGAGCTGCCGCGAGCTGATCTGGGATTACGACCGCAACGCCCGCGTCATCGTGCCCGGCGCCAACGGGCCGGCGATCGCCGCCATTGGGGAGTTGCTGCCCAACAAATACAGCCGGGAACGCACCCTGTGAGGATGGTTCGGTGACCACCACCCCCCGCCGCCTGGTGATGGCGGAACGCCGCGAGGAAGACGCCGCGGACAGCTCGCTGCGCCCGCAGCGGCTCGCCGAGTTCATCGGCCAGCAGCAGGCCCGCTCCAACCTGGCGGTGTTTATCGAGGCGGCGCGCACCCGGCGCGAGGCGCTGGATCACGTGCTGTTCGTCGGGCCGCCGGGTCTCGGCAAGACCACGCTTGCGCAGATCGTGGCGCGCGAGCTTGGGGTGAATTTCCGCGCGACCTCGGGGCCGGTCATTGCCAAGGCCGGCGACCTCGCCGCGCTGCTCACCAATCTCGAAGATCGCGACGTGCTCTTCATCGACGAGATCCACCGGCTCAATCCGGCGGTGGAGGAAATTCTCTATCCCGCCATGGAGGACTTCCAGCTCGATCTCATCATCGGCGAGGGGCCGGCGGCGCGCTCGGTCAAGATCGATCTCGCCAAGTTCACGCTGGTCGGCGCCACCACCCGCGCCGGCTTGCTGACGAATCCGCTGCGCGACCGCTTCGGCATCCCGGTGCGGCTCAACTTCTATTCCGAGAGCGAGCTCGAGGAGATCGTCAACCGCGGCGCGCGCGTGCTTGGCATTGGGATGACCGCCGACGGCGCCAACGAGATTGCGCGGCGCGCCCGCGGCACGCCGCGTATCGCCGGACGCCTGTTGCGCCGGGTGCGCGACTTCGCGCTGGTCGCCGGCGCAACCACGGTCGATCGTGCGGCCGCCGATCGCGCGCTCCTCGAGCTCGAAGTCGATGCTGCCGGCCTCGATGCCATGGACCGCCGCTACCTCCTCAATATCGCCGAGAACTACGGCGGCGGACCGGTCGGCATCGAGACCATCGCGGCGGCGCTGTCGGAGCCGCGTGATGCCATCGAGGAAATCATCGAACCGTTCCTGATCCAAAAAGGCTTCATCCAGCGCACGCCGCGCGGGCGGCTCTTGACCTCGAATGCTTTCCGCCATCTCGGCCTCGCCGAGCCCACGCGCGACCCCGCGCAATTCGGCCTGTTCGGCGGCACGGACGACGATGCGTGATTGCAGTTTCGTCGATCGGCCTTGAACAGGCGGCGGGCGCGGCATCCATGGTCGGAGCCTGGAAGTGACCCGAACTTCTCGCACTGATCTCGACGGCGAAATCCGCGGCGGCCGCCACGTCATGTCGGTTCGCGTCTACTACGAGGACACCGACTTTTCCGGGATCGTCTATCATGCCAATTATCTGCGTTTCCTGGAGCGCGGACGCACCAATCATCTGCGCCTGCTCGGTGCCGGTCATCGCAGCCTGTTCGAAGAGGCCCGGCAGGAGGCGCCCGGCTTCGCCTTCGTGGTGCGCTCCATGCAGATCGAATTCCTCAAGCCCGCGCGCATGGATGACGTGTTGGAGGTGATGACGGGGCCGCAACAGGTGAAGGGCGCTTCGATCACGCTCCACCAGCGCATAACCAGAGGGGACGAACTCCTGGTCGAGGCGCACGTGCGGGTGGCGTTTGTCTGCGCCGGGCGGGCGCGGCCCATCCCCAAAGCGCTGCGGACCGCCATGCGGGCCGGTCAGGACCTGATCGGGACCTGAGGACGGCACAGCGGCGAGGAAGCAAGCTTGGATTCGACGCCCCGGCCCGAGTCATGTAAAGGCCCTTCACATGAGCTGGTCCAGGCAAGGCGGACGTTCGGGTCCCCGCGGTTATCACCACGGCAATCTCAAGGAGGCCTTGATCCGCGCCGCGCTGGAATTGATCGCGCAGAAGGGTCCGGCCGGCTTTACCTTCGCGGAAGCGGCGCGCTGGGCGGGGGTCAGTCCGGCGGCGCCCTACCGGCATTTTCGCGACCGCGACGAGTTGCTGGCCGACGTGGCGCGGCGCGGCTTCGATCAGTTCGAGGCCGTGCTTGCGGCGGCCTGGGATGGCGGCCGTCCGGACGTGTTCACGGCATTCGATCGCGTCGGCAAGGCCTATCTGCGGTTCGCCAAGAACGAACCGGCCTATTATTCGGCGATGTTCGAGGCCGGCATTCCGCCGGAGGCGAACCCGGAACTGCGCGAGGCGGGGGAGCGCGCCTTCGCGGTGCTGCGCACCGCCGCCGAACGGCTCGTGGCCACCATGCCCGCGCACAATCGTCCTCCGGTCCTGATGATGGCGCTCCACATCTGGGCGATGTCGCACGGAATCGCCTCACTGTTTGGCCGCGGCGATGCCGCCAAGCGCGCGCTCCCGATGTCGCCCGAAGATCTGCTCGAGGCGGCGGTGCTGGTCTATCTGCGTGGCTTGGGGCTGGCCGTGCCCCCGACCGGGTAGCCGGCCGCTTGACAAGCCGGCCGGGTCGCTCTAGCTATGTAAATGTGCTTAACATTCACGGACGAGGCCCACATGCCTATGGTTGCAAAGCTCGACGAGTTGGGAAAACCGGCCTGGATCGCCCTCACGATCCTGGGCTTTGTCATCTGGTGGCCGATCGGTCTCGCCACCTTGGCCTTCATCATCGGGA
>Ga0184619_10000769_pt1 | contig 11118 bp, 9 predicted proteins | sample PLM0_60_b1_FD_133146 | JGI IMG/M metagenome (GOLD analysis project Ga0184619, IMG submission 133146) | Groundwater sediment microbial communities from an aquifer in East River, Colorado, USA - PLM0_60_b1 | ecosystem: Environmental > Terrestrial > Soil > Riparian zone | place: USA: East River...
GTCTTGCACTTGAGGCCCGCAGCGGCAGCTTCCAGCGTTGCTATCCCCCAGGCGGCGACTTCGTCCATGTAGACGTTGAACGCCGGCTCGTCGAACTGGATCACGTCGGCTCCGGCCCGCTCGAGCTCGCGCGCCTCCTGGTTGAGGATCGCGGCGAATTCGCGCGCGAGCTTCTCGCGGCTGCGGTAGTGATCGTCGTAGAGTGTGTCCACCATCGTCATGGGACCGGGGAGGGAGAGCTTGATAGGGCGCTTGGTCTGCTCCCTTAAGAAGCGAAGGTCCTCGACGAACACCGGTTTGCCGCGCCCCACGGGCCCCACCACCACCGGCACGTCCGCGTCGTAGCGATTGCGGATGCGCACGGTGCGCTTGTGCTCGAAATCGACACCCTTCAGGCTCTCGATGAACGTCGTAACGAAATGCCGGCGCGTCTGCTCGCCGTCTGTGACGATATCGATTCCCGCGGCTTCCTGGTCGGCGAGCAGGAGGCGCATGGCGTCGCGCTTGCCTTCCTCGAGGAGATCGCCTTCGAGGAGCCAGGGCGCCCAGAGCCTCTTCGGCTCGGCGAGCCAGGCCGGTTTCGGAAGACTGCCGGCGATCGTGGTTTGCAGGTGCAAAATAGCCTACGCGCGCGCAGCGATGTCCCACGAAGCGAAGCCGCAGCCGACGTAGACCTCGGGACAGTTGCAATAGCCGATCAGCTCGAAGCCGCGCCTGCCTGCGGCGCCGTGCGCCGCGACCCAGTTGCGGATCTCGGCCGCGCCGTTGCCGATCGTGGGCAGTCGCTCGTTCAGGAAGTCGATCAAAGGGCGCTCGTCGCCTTTCTCGAAATGGCGGATGCATTCCCGGTCGAACGGCTCGTCGATCTTGCCCATGGTCGGCTCCCCGATCGAGTGGCTCAAGCCCCCGGTGGCGAGGATCGCTACGCGGATGTCCCCGGGATAGGTGCGGATCGCTTCGGCGAGCATCGTTCCCCATTGCAGGCAGCGACGCACGCTCGGATAGGGCGGCTCCAGATCGTTGATGATGATCGGGACGATGGGCGGCAGGGGATCGAGGCCGCCCCTCCACAGCGGAATGCAGAAGCCGTGGTCTAGCGTCAGGTGGTGCGACACCGAGGGCTCGAAGTCGCGCTCGAGCGCGGTCTGCAGGATGTGATTCGCGAGCTTCGGATGCCCCGCGATCTTCTTGAAGGGGCAGTCCTTCATCCACGGCTCGGCGGGGCCTTCGTGCTCCTCGCCCATGCCGACGCAGATGCTCGGCAGATTGTTGATGAAAAAATTCACCCAGTGGTCGGGAGAGATCTCGATCAGCACGTCGGGCCTCGCGCCCCTGATGCGTCTGCCGAGCTCGGTCAGCGAGCTCGTGAGCTCCCGCTGATTCGCGGGCTTGACGTCTTTCCAGCCGCGGATGATGAGCGGCGCGTGGCTCGAGGCGAACACGCCGACCAGCCTAGCCATGGCTCGACCTCGCCGCCGCGTCGGCTCCGGCGGTCCTCACTTTTTTCAGGAACTCCGCCTCGGACATTCCGGCGACCACGAAATAGAACCGGAGCAGGTAAGGGTTGACCCGCGGCGCGAGGAAAGCGACGTCGTCGCGCTCGACCGCGGTCCGCACCTCGGGCTTCAAGGGATAGCGGTCGAGAATCTTCTTCCGGTTGGCGCGGTATTCGTCGCCGAGGGGAGCGGAACTCTGGAGATCGAAGAAGAGCTTGCTCAGCCAATAGTCTCTCATGGCCGCTATTTTGCCACGGGCGCGGCGCTACTGTTTCGTCCCACGATCCCGGGTAAGAGGCACGAATCTCACCGGCAGCGTGCGCCTGGTCGTCGTGCGGCCGTCCGGATCCTTTTCCACGACGAGGAGTTGCTGCACCTCCGACGATCCGCCGACGGGGATCACCATTCGTCCACCGGGTTTGAGCTGATCGATCAGCGGCTGCGGGACCGCCGCCGGCGCCGCCGTGACGATGATGGCGTCGAAGGGCGCGGCAGCGGGCCAGCCGCCGTAGCCGTCGCCGACGCGCACCTCGACGTTCCGGTACCCCAGCTCGCCGAGAACTTGCCTGGCGCGGCGTCCCAGGGGTTCGACGATCTCGATCGTGTAGACCTTCGCCACCAGCTCGGCGAGCACCGCGGCCTGGTAACCCGAACCCGTTCCGACTTCGAGCACCGTATCCGCGGACTTGGGATCGAGCAAATCGGTCATCAGCGCAACGATGTAGGGCTGCGAGATCGTCTGGCCCTCGCCGATCGGCAGCGGGCGATTCTCGTAGGCGAAGATGTCCTGCAAGGCGGGGACGAAGCGGTGGCGCGGGATTTTCCCCATGGCCGCCATAACCGCCTCGCTGAATCTTGGCCGGCCGGTCTCGGCGCCGGTTTCACGCGCCATTGCGGCTATTTCCGCGAGCATACGCGCACGCGCGGTCGCGCGCTGATCCTGCGCATCCGAGGGCTGGGCGTGCGTCACTGCGAGCAGGAAAAGCGCGGAGAGCAGGACGGCCAGCATGTCGCGTCCGAGCTCAGGCGACCACCAGGCTGGTCAGGCGCTGCGGATCGGCAAGCAGTTCCGCGCTCGGACCGCTGTACGCGATGCGGCCGCGGTTCAGCACGAGCGCGCTTTGCGTGATTCCGAGCGCGACTTTCGCGTGCTGTTCGACCAGCACGATCGCAAGCGAGTCCTCGTGGATCAGGCGCTGCAAGGCCCGCAGCAGGACCTCGACGATGATGGGTGCGAGCCCCTCGAGCGGCTCGTCCATGAGCAGCAGCGTCGGGTTGCCCATCAGCGCACGCCCGATGGCGAGCATCTGCTGCTCGCCGCCGGAGATTTGGTTGCCCCAGTGGCCGCGCCGCTCGGCGAGCTTCGGAAAAAGATCGCAGACGCGCTCGAAGCTCCATCGACCGGGACGCGTCGCGATGCCGAGGTTCTCCTCGACCGTGAGCGAAGGGAAGATATCGCGGGCTTGCGGGACGAGGCCGATGCCCAGGCGGCAACGCTCGTACACGGGCAGCTTCGCGATCGGCTTGCCCTGGTATTCGATGCTCCCCGCATGAAAAGTCGTGTGGCCCATGATGGTCGCGAGCAGCGTGGTCTTGCCGACGCCGTTCCTGCCCAGCACCGCGAGCGCGCCGCGCTGGGGAACGTCGAACGCGATGTCCTCGAGGACCACGGTTTCGCCGTAACCGGCGCGTACGTCGCGGACTCTGAGGGCTTCAGGCATGATGCTGTTCGCCGAGATAAACCTCGTGCACGCGCCGGTCCCTGGCGATCTCCTCCGGCGGCCCTTCGACCAGGACTTCGCCCTGCACCAGCACGGTGATGCGCTGCGCGAAGCGGAACACGAGATCCATGTCGTGCTCGATGATGAGGATCGCGATGTGCTTGGGCAGATTGTCGAGCACCTGCAGGATGCGATGCGATTCGAGCGAGGGCACGCCCGCGGCAGGCTCGTCGAGGAGCAGCACGTCGGGCTTCAGTCCGAGCGCGATCGCGATTTCCACCAGGCGCTGTTTGCCGTAGGGCAGGTCGAGGATGCGCTGGTTTGCGTCCTCGGCGAGCCCGAGCGTGGCGAGCAGCTCCAGGCTCTCTGCGCGCACATCCTCATGCATGCTCGCCGCCCGCAGCATCCGCCGCGCGACGCCGCGGCGCTCGGCCACCGCCAGCGCCACATTGTCGAGCACGGCAAGCCGGCGGAAGAGGGCGTTGATCTGGAAAGTCCGTCCCAAGCCCAGCTTCACGCGTCTTGCCTGTGGCGTCGCCGTGATGTCTTCCCCGCCGAGCACGATCCGGCCGGAGGAGGGGGACAGCACGCCGGTGAGCATATTGACGAAGGTGGTTTTCCCGGCACCGTTCGGACCGATCAGGGCATGGCGCGCGCCGCTCTCCAGCCGGAAATTGATGTCGTCCGCCACGGTGAGCGCGCCGAAGCTCTTGCACAGGCCGCGCGTTTCGAGAGCGGCGGCGCTCACGGCCTGCTCCGCAGTTTCGCGAGGGCCCCGTCCAGGATGCCGAGGATCCCCCCGCGGGCGAACATCACCACGAGCACGAGCATCGTCCCGATGCCGAAGTACCAGTATTCCGGGAATTGCTTGGCGAGCAAATCCTGCGCGATCAAATACACGACCGGCCCGACGAACGCGCCGTAGATGCGCCCGACGCCGCCGAGAATCAGCATCACCAGGAGCTCGCCCGCGGATTCGAAGGAGAGCACGTTCAGTCCGACGAACTGGTTGGTCTGGGTGATCAGGCCCCCGGCGACGCCGGCGATCGTGGCCGAGAGCGTATAGACCAGGACCAGACGCCAATAGACCGGTGCGCCGATCGCGTGCATGCGCAAGCTGTTCTCGCGCACCCCCGTGAGCGAGGTTCCGAAAGGCGAGTAAATCAGCTTTCTCACCAGCCACCACCCGAGGAGCAGCACGGCGAGGCAATAGAGGTACGCGGTCTTGCCGAAGATGTCGAACCTGAACAGGCCGAGAACCGGCGCCACGACGACGCCGGAAAGGCCGTCCGCGCCGCCGGTGAGCGCGGTCGCCTTGTTGGCGATCTCCAGGAGAACGGAGGTGATCGCGAGCGTGAGCATAAGGAGCGTCAGGGCCTTCGTTCGGAGAATGATGGCCCCGGTGCTGATCCCGAGCAAGGCGCCCGCGGCCGCCGCGGCGACAAGCTGCACCATCGGATCGCTGATTCCCGCCTTGGCGGCGAGAATCCCCGCGACGTAGGCGCCCAGGCCGAAATAAGCACTGTGCCCGAGCGTGATGATTCCCGCATAGCCGACGATCAGATCGAGCGAAAGAGCGTAGAGGATGTAGATCAGAATGCGCGCCCCGAGTGAAAGATACTCGGGCAACAGGAAGAATGCCGCGAGGGCGACGATCCACGGCAGGGCCTCGATCCAGCGGATGCGGGGATCGGCGCTGTAGCCTCCGGCGTGGGCGCTCATGCGTGCCGGCCGAACAGACCTGCGGGCCGCCACAGCAGGATGGCGATCGTGGCCACGTAGATGGGGAAGGCGCCGTATTGCGGCAGCCAGTACTTGCAGGCGGTGTCGGCGATGCCGATCAGGAGCGCCGCGACGAACGGCCCGCGCAGGCTGCCCAGCCCGCCCACCGAGACCACGACCAGAAAGTACACGAGGTTTTCGAACGGATAGGAAGGCTGGATCGCGATGATCTCCGCGCCCAGCCCGCCGCCGAGCCCGGCGAGTCCGCTGCCGAGCGCGAAGGTGAGCGTGAACAGGCGCTTGGTGTTGATTCCGACCGACTGCGCCATGGCGCGGTTGTCCACCGTCGCGCGCACCATGGCCCCCCAGCGCGTGCGCTCGACGCCGAACCACAGAAGCCCCACCATCACCGCGCTGAAGGCGATGATGAAAACCCGGTAAGTCGGGAAATCCCGGCCGAGGAGCGCAAACTGACCCTTCAGATAGTCGGGCAGCACGACCGGCTGCTGCAATGTTCCGTAGATGAAGCGCGCCACGGCGACCGCGATGAAGATCAGGCCGATGGTGAAGAGCACCTGCTCGAGGTCGCTCGCCGTGTACAGTCGCGAGTACAGGAGCCGCTCCAAGACCACGCTCGCGGCCGCGACGAAGGCGAAAGCGAGCAGGAGCGCGAGCGGAAAAGGCGCGCCGAAGCGCGAGATCGCGGTGGTCAAGACGTAGCCGCCCGCCATGGCGAAGACGCCATGCGCGAGGTTGGCGAATCCCATCAGACCCATGGTGACCGACAAGCCGACCGAGATCACGTACAAGATCATGCCCAGCGCGGCGCCGTGAAACGCGACGCTGACCAGCGATGCGAAGAAAGCCTCCAAACTTCCCCCCCGGGTTTGCGACTATTCCAGCTTGACGCCGATGTCCCTCACCAGTTTTCCGTACTTGTCGTGATCTCGCCGGATCAAGGCCGCGAACTCGGCGGCCGTGGTGATGTAGGCCTCCAGCCCCCCGGCGGCGTTGAGCTTGCTCCTCGTCTCGGCCTCGGCGAGCGCCTTGTTGACCTCGGCGTGCAACCTGGCGAGCACCGCCTCGGGCGTTCCCGCCGCCGCGAACAGGCCCAGCCAGATCGTGACCTCGTAGCCGGGGTAGAACTCGGAGATGGTCGGAAGATCGGGAAAGAGCGCCGAGCGCTGCGAGCCCGTCACCGCGAGAGCGCGCAACCGGCCCGCCTTGATCTGAGGCGCGCTCGATGTTCCGGAAAACATCGCCGACACCTCGCCCGCGACGGTCGCCGTCGCGGCAGGAGCGCCTCCCTTGTAAGGCACGTGTATGAGGTTGATGCCGGCGCGCTGCTTGAGCATCTCCATCGCGAGCTGGTGGATGCTGCCGTTGCCGCCCGAGGCATACGCGAGCGGCGGCCGGGCTTGGCGCGCGTACTCGACGAATTCCCTGAAATTCTTGACCGGCACGGAAGGGTTGACCGACAGCACCCATTGATTCGATACGACCGAGGCGACCGGCGCGAGGTCTTTGAGGGGATCGGTCTGCATCTCCTTGTATAAATGCGGGTTGATGGCGATCATGCTGTCGGCGAGCAGCGCGAGCGTGTGACCGTCGGGTGGGGACTTTGCGACGAGATCCATCGCGATATTGCCGTTCGAGCCCGGGCGGTTTTCCACGACCACCGGCTGGCCGACCAGCTCGGCGAGCCTCTGTCCGATGACCCGCGCCGAAATATCGGGCGCGCCTCCCGGCGGGATCGGCACGATCAGCTTGATCGGCCGCGAAGGGTATTGCGCCCACGCAGCGGCCGAGAAGAGGGCCGCGAACGCCAGGGCAGTGAAACGAATCCAAGCCATCCTCATGGGTCCTCCTGCAAGTCTAATCGCGCCTGCTCAATGGTATACGAAGGTCTCCGGAATACGGGCACGATGCTGAGTCGCGGCCGGATTCATCGAGAAGAACGTCGATCCGGGTCTGCGATGCTATGATATTCACTTCCGGCGAAACAACATGTTCCTAGAACATCGTCTTGAAAGGCTGATCGCGAAGCTGAAACGGTCCGCAGCCATCCCGCTGCGCCTAGAGCTGTGGAACGGCCGCGCCTTCGATCTCGCCAGCGAGCCCAAGGTGAAGATCGGCGTGCCGAGCCCCTCGGCGCTTCGCTTCCTGCTTTCTCCCGACCTGATGAAGCTCGGCCAGGCCTACGTCGAAGGTTACCTGCGAGTCGAAGGGCCGATCCTGGAGGTGTTCCGCGTCGCCGAAAGCTTCGCTCGCGGCGCCGCTTCCCACGGGGGCAGCGGATTGCGGCGCGTTTGGCGCCACAGCCGCAAGCGCGATCGCGACGCCATCCAGTACCACTACGACGTTTCGAACGACTTCTATTCGCTGTGGCTGGACCGGAACATGGTGTATTCCTGCGCCTATTTCCGCAGCGAGACCGATTCCCTGGAGCTCGCCCAGGAGCAGAAGCTCGATCACATCCTCAACAAGCTCCTGCTCCGCCCGGGCGAGCGGTTTCTGGACATCGGCTGCGGCTGGGGTGCGCTGATTTTGCGAGCGGCCAAGAAATACGGCGCCCGCGCGACGGGCGTCACGCTCAGCCGGAACCAGTACGAATTCGCCGCGCAGCGGATCCGGGAGGAGGGGCTCGAGGGTCGCTGCGAGGTGCGCCTGCAGGACTACCGCGATGTTCCGGGCGAGGGCGTCTTCGACAAGATCGCGAGCGTCGGCATGTTCGAGCATGTGGGCCTGCGCCATCTCAAGGCTTATTTCGCGAAGATCCGGTCGCTGCTCGCCGAGGGCGGGCTCGTCATGAATCACGGCATCACGGCGAGCGATCCCGAGAATCGCTGGGTGGGCCTCGGCGCGGGGGAATTCATCAACCGCTACGTGTTCCCGCATGGGGAGCTCCCGCATCTTTCGCTCGTGCTTCACGAGATGGCGGGCGCAGGGCTCGAGGTCGCAGACGCCGAGTCGCTGCGGCGTCATTACGCGCGAACTTGCCTCGAGTGGGCCAAGCGCCTCGAACAGAATCGGGAGCAGGCGATCGCGTCCGCCGGGGACAAGCGCTACCGCATCTGGCAGGTGTATCTCGCCGGTTGTGCGCACGGCTTCGAGCACGAGTGGATGAACGTCTACCAGGTGCTGGCTCGCAAGGAGGGGAGCACCTTCAATCCGCTGCCGCTTACCCGCGATTACATGTATCGCGCGGGCTGATCCGCCCGCAAACGGTGTTCAGTGAAGCGCCGCGGCGGCGTGGCGGGTGCGGAGCAGTTTGTCGATCGCCTCGCGCACGCTCTCCAAATGAGGGTTGACGCGCAGCGCCGCGTCGAACGCGAAGAGCGCGCTGTCGGCGTCTCCGAGCGAGAGGCAGATTTGCGCGAAACCGCAGATCGCGCCGTAGTGGCGCGGCTCGAGTTCCAGGGTGCGGTGGATGCTGGCCACGCTTTCCTCGTCCCGGCTCTGCATGTAATAGAGCGTTGCGCGCTTGTTCCAGGCTTCGGCGAAATCCGGGTGAGTGGCGACGAGTCTCGCGAGGATGCCCTCGGCCGCGGGGAAATCGAGTGCGGTGAGAGCGCGCGTCGCCCGTTCCAGGTCGAACGCCGCCGCGGAATCCCGGTAGGCCATCCACAGCTTCCAGATCTCGTCCTCGATGCGTTCGGCGCGTCCGCCGCTTGCATCGCCCAGCGAGCGGAACAGGCCGTTCAGGCGCTCAGGCAGCTGCGGTGAAGGATGTCGCCTGTCGCCGGTGACGATCAATTTGAGCGTGTCCGTGTACATTTAGTGAAAATCCCGCGATGACGTGACCAAGCTGCCCAGCAGGGCGCTGTGGTCCGTCAGCCGTCTGGCTACAAGATGCATCACTTCACCTTCGCGTTCAAGCACCCCTTCGACGCCCATCAGGCGCGCACCGAGCAGCTCGCGCCGCTGGCGCTCGATGAGATGCGGCCAGATGATGACATTAACATAGCCGGTCTCGTCCTCGAGCGTTACAAATACCGTTCCTGAGGCGGTGCTCGGGCGCTGGCGACCGGTGACGATGCCCGCCGCCCGCGCCGGAGTGCCGCCGGGAAGCAGTTTCAGTTCATCGGCGGTGGCAAAGCGCATGCGTGCAAGGCGCGATCGCAGCAAGGCGAGCGGATGGCGCCCAAGGGTGAGACCGGTGCTCGCGTAGTCGGCCACGAGGTTCTCTCCCTCGGTTGGAGGAGGAAAAATCGCCGGAGTTTCCGCCACCGGCGCATTGCGCAGTATGTGCGCGCCCGTTTCGATTCCGGCGACCTGCCAATAGGCGTGGCGGCGATGGCCGGAGAGCGGCTCGAACGCTCCTGCAGCGGCAAGGCACTTCAGGTCGTGCCGGTTGAGCTCGGCGCGGCGGGCAAGATCTTCGACGCTGTCAAACGATCTGATTTTTCGCGCGGCGACAATGCGCTCGGCGCCCGGTTGCGACAGACCTTGCACCAGCAGAAACCCGAGCCGAACCGCGGTGCCGGTTTCCAAAGTACATTCCCATTCGCTCGACAGCGCGTCCACCGGCCGCACCTCGACGCCGTGGCGGCGAGCATCCTGCACGAGTTGCGAAGGCGTGTAGAAACCCATCGGCTGGCTGTTCAAGAGCGCAGCGAGAAACGCCGCCGGCTCGTGGCGCTTGAGCCAGGCGGAAACGTAGGCGAGCAGGGCGAAGCTCACCGAGTGCGATTCGGGAAAACCGTATTCGCCGAAGCCGAGAATCTGCCGGTAGATGCGTTCGGCGAATTCCGCCGGGATGCCGTTCTTGCGCATGCCGTCCATGAGTTTTTTCTGAAAAGGCTCGAGCCCGCCTTTGCGGCTCCAGGCGGCCATCGCGCGGCGCAGCTGGTCGGACTCGCCCGGGGTGAAATCCGCCGCCACCACCGCGAGCTGCATCACCTGCTCCTGAAAGATCGGCACGCCGCAGGTGCGCTCGAGCACTTTTCTCACCGCGTCGTTCGGATAGTCGATCGGCTCCTTGCCGTCGCGCCGCCGCAGATAAGGGTGCACCATGTCGCCCTGGATCGGCCCGGGCCGCACGATCGCGATCTCGATCACGAGATCGTAAAAATGTTCCGGTTTCAACCGCGGCAGCATCGACATCTGGGCGCGCGACTCGATCTGGAACACGCCGATGGTGTCGGCGTGCCGCATCATCTCGTAGACCGTGGGGTCTTCCTCGCGCAGCAGGCTGTCCATGGTGATCGCGCTGCCGCGCAAGCCGTTGACGAAGTCCAGTCCGCGTCGAATGGCGGACAGCATGCCGAGCGCGAGGACATCGACCTTGAGCAGCCCCAGGTTCTCCAGGTCGTCCTTGTCCCACTGGATGACGCTGCGCTCGGGCATCGCGGCATTCTCGATCGGCACCAGTTGCGCCAGGATCCCTCGCGATATGACGAAGCCGCCGACGTGCTGCGACAGGTGGCGCGGAAAACCGAGCAGGGCAGAGGCGAGCGCCGTCAGGCGCCGCATGACCGGGCTCGCCGGATCGAAGCCGGCATCGCGCAGGCGCGCGGCGAGCTCCTTGCGATCGTCCCACCAGGCGATCGCCTTGGCGATGCGGTCGACTTGCAGCGCATCGAGTCCGAGCGCTTTCCCGACGTCGCGCAGCGCGCTCTTGGGTTGATAAGTGATGAGCGTGGCCGCCAGCGCAGCGCGCTCGCGACTGTATTTGTCATAGACGTATTGGATGACTTCCTCGCGCCGCTGGTGCTCGAAATCGACGTCGATATCGGGCGGCTCGTTGCGCTCCTTCGAGATGAAGCGCTCGAACAATAGCTCCTGCTTGGCCGGATTCACCTCGGTGATACCCAAGGCGTAGCAGACGGCGGAATTGGCCGCCGAGCCGCGCCCCTGGCAGAGAATGCCCCGGCTGCGGGCGTAGCGGACGATGTCGTGGACGGTCAGGAAAAACGGCTCGTAGCGAAGCTCGGCGATGAGCGACAACTCGCGCTCCATGAGATCGCGGATTTTCTGCGATGCTCCGACTGGAAAGCGCCGTTGCAATCCCTCTCCGGCCAACTTGCGCAGCCAGCTCGCCGGGGTTTCGTCTTCGGGGACGAGCTCCTCGGGATACTCGTAACGCAGCTCTTCCAGCGAGAAACGGCAGCGCTCGGCGATGCGCACGGTCTCGGTGAGCAGCTCGGCCGGATAGATTTGCGCAAGACGCATGCGCA
>Ga0184619_10000770_pt1 | contig 11102 bp, 9 predicted proteins | sample PLM0_60_b1_FD_133146 | JGI IMG/M metagenome (GOLD analysis project Ga0184619, IMG submission 133146) | Groundwater sediment microbial communities from an aquifer in East River, Colorado, USA - PLM0_60_b1 | ecosystem: Environmental > Terrestrial > Soil > Riparian zone | place: USA: East River...
ACGAACCTGGCGTCGAGCGGATACCGCTCCTCGCACTCCTTGCACTTCAACGCTTCGACTGGCATAGCCCTTGCCTCCTGTGGTCTCCGCCGCTTGTCCTGTGACGGAGGCCTGGAGCGCTCTGTCACATCTCGATGGACTTGGCACCGTTTCCGCGTACTGCGGATGGTTGCCGGGGCTTCACAGGGCCATGTCCCTCCACCCCTCTCGATGCGAACGGCTATGTGTGGCCAGGAGGATACAGCCTCCGACGACGAAAGTAGAATCATCTCGATGACGGCGCCGATGGACGACCCGCTCAGACCCGATGCCGAACCTCCCGAAGCCACGGCTACGCCGCCCATCGCGGTCGCGGGTCGAAACCGCCGCCCCGAGCGCGACTGAGCCCAACGTAGAGGTCGTCGAGCACGGCGGCCTGCGCTGGATCAACATCGAACGCCCGGGCCCGCTCGACCGCGCGTGGCTCGAGGAGCACTTCGAGTTCCACCCGCTGGCCTACGAGGACGTCGCCTCACGCAACCAGCGGCCCAAGGTCGACGAGTTCGACGACCACCTGTTCATCGTCCTCCACTTCCCGGTGTTCGACAGCGCCGTGGGCCGGCTCAACGCCGGCGAGCTCGACATCTTCGTCGGGCAGGACTTCGTGATCACGCTCCCGAACGCGCCGCTCCAGCCGGTCGAGTACCTCTTCGAGCGCTGCCGGGCGAACGAGGAGTTCCGCGACCAGCTGTTCTCGCGCGGGCCCGGCTACCTGCTCTACAAGATCATCGACGACTCGTTCGACTACTGCTTCCCGATGCTGCGGAAGATGGGCAACAAGCTCGACCGGATCGAGGGCGAGATCTTCGAGGGCCGCGCCGAGGAGGTCGTCCGCGACCTCTCGAACGTCAAGCAGGAGATCATCAACTTCCGCAAGATCATCCGTCCCGAGCGCTCGGTGCTCGGCGACCTCGAGCGCACCAAGCAGGTCTTCCTGCCGGACGACCACGAGCTCTACTTCGACGACATCGTCGACGCCTCCGAGCGGATCTGGGACATGCTCGAGAACTACAAGGAGGTCGTCGAGGCGCTCGAGGAGACGAACGAGTCGGTGATCTCGCACCGGCTGAACGCCAGCCTGCGGGTGCTCACCGCGTTCTCGGTCGTGCTGCTGCCGCTCACGCTCATCGCGAGCGTCTGGGGCATGAACGTGCGCGTCCCCGGCGAGGGCAGCATCCACGCCTTCTGGATCATCGTCGGGTCGATGGTCGCCCTGCTGGTGGCGCTGCTGGCGTACTTCCGCCGGCGCGGCTGGCTCTAGCGGTGGCGGAGCAGAGGCTGTGGGCGCCCTGGCGCCTCGAGTACATCAAGGGGCCGAAGCCGGAGGAGTGCATCTTCTGCGCCGGTCCGGGCGCCGGCGACGACGCCGCCAAGTACGTCGTCCGGCGCGGCGAGCACTGCTTCGCGATGCTCAACGCGTTCCCGTACAACAACGGCCACCTGATGGTCTCGCCGTACCGCCACGTCCCCTCGATCGAGGAGCTGGACGAGGCGGAGCTGCTCGAGCTGATGACGCTGACGCAGGCGTCGCTCAGCGCGCTCCGCGCCGCCTACCAGCCTGAGGGCTTCAACCTCGGCGTCAACCAGGGCAAGATCGCCGGCGCCGGGGTCGAGGACCACGTCCACCTTCACGTCGTCCCGCGCTGGAGCGCCGACACGAACTTCATGCCCGTGATCGGGGACACCCGGGTGCTGCCGCAGAGCCTCGAGGACTCCTACCGCGACGTCACGAAGGCGTTCGAGTCCCAGGCGTGAAGCGGGGCTAGACGCGGCGGCCCTCGAACGTCGCGAAGATCGGAAGGTGGTCCGAGTAGGAAGTCCGCAGCAGCAGCCCGCGCGTCCGTCCTTCGTCGTTGGGCGGATCGGCCAGCGCCAGTACGAACCGCAGACCGAGCGAGCCCGCCATGGCCGGATTCGTGTACAGCACGTTGTCGATCAGCCGGAAGTTCGTCTTGTGGGTGAACAGCGGCGCCTCGCAGCCCTCGTTCCCACAGTGCTCGGTCGCCGAGATCGGAACGGGATCGCGGCCGGTCAACCTGGAGACCTCGTCGGGGGCCTCCGAGAGCAGCGATCGGTTCTCTGGGTCCGTCCAGTAGCGCTTCGGCGGCTGCGGCCGCGACACGGGACGTCCACAGCGCCAGCACGAGGTGGTCTCGAAGGTCGGCACCAGCATGGCCTCCTCGAGCAGGCAGGCAAGCTCCCACGCGTCGGGCGCCGCGTTGAAGTCCCCCGCGATCACGACGGGTAGCGCGAGCTCCCGGTAGACCCTTGCGATGAAGCTGCCGAGCACGCGCGTATGCATCCTCCGAAGAAGCGCCGCCTCGGGGGTGCGCTCGCGCACGATGCGCGTAACGCCGTCGTCTGCCGACGCCCTCGCCTCGCCGCGGTTCTCGTTCCGGAGCGTTCCGAGATGGACGTTGATGACCACCAGCTCGACGTCCTCAGCACCGTCGGTGGCGATGACGTGGTGCGCCGTCGCCGCCCGCGGGTCCGTGTCACGGTTGCCCTGGTAGAACGACGGCCGGAAGGACACGACTCGGGAGTCACCAGCCCACGGAACCCGCTCTCCGAGCCAGCCGTCTCGATCGTCCTCCCCGTCCGCGAAACGCACGATCGGCAGGTCGAGGGCCAGGCCTCTGGCGTCCACCGCCACGGGTCGCTCCCCATGGTCGAGCCATGGCGCCGATAGGCTCGCGCCCCCGGTACCGAACGTCGCCATGCCCTCCTCCATGTGCCGGATGCCCTCGACGTCCCAGCGGCGCCCCCACTTCTCTCGCCAGGGATAGCGCTCGGTCGAGTTGCAGACGATGTAGAAGGACTCGGCCTCGGGCCCGATCCGCTGCCTGACGGTGGCCGGATAGTCCACGGGGGGCTCGACCAACCGGGTCATTTCCTGAACCAGCCCGAGCCGAGGGCTGTCGGCCACCGCCCCGTCTCCGTTTGGATCGGCAAGGAAGCTTGCGAGCTCATCCACCCTGGCGGCGCCTTCGGCGCCGCCAGCCGCAACGACGCCGACGCCGCCGCCGAAGTTCGAGCTGGCTACGACAAGGCGCAGCTCCGGCTCCTCGTCAACCCCGGGCCCATGCGTCGAGCCGTGCCAGCAGAGCGCTCTGGGCGAGCTCATCGCGCCACTCCGCGCACAGCGCGGCGATCGGATCCTTCAGTCCCGGTAGTGGATCTGAGCCGGGCGTCATATGGGCCGCGGCGTCGCGCAGCCATTGCAGGAGGGCCTCGAGACTTCCCGCGTCCGCCTCGAGCCGCTCCCTCAAGCGGGGAACGATCTCCCGATCGAACTCCTGCTTACGATCGAGTGGAACGATGTCCGGGAGAAGCAGGGCGGCCCGTGTGAGGGAAACGTCGATTCGGCCGAGCAGATCGGCGTAGGTGGCAGTCGCGACGGCTTGGCAGCGCTCCATCACCCGTTCGTACAACGCCAGGCCGGCGAGGCCCGAATCCGTCGGATCCGGTAGGACCTGGCAGTAGAGCTTGACCTTCGGCTCGGTGCCCGAGGGCCTCACCGTGACGACCGCGCCCTCTAAGCGGATCTCCAGGACGTCGCGCGACATACGGTCTGTCTCGCTGACGAAGTCCCGGGCCCCCCAGTGATCCCGGATGCTCTCTACGGGCAAGCCGCCGACGTCCTCCGGGGGCTCGCGGCGAAGCGAGTCCATGATCCGTGTCCGCGCCTCCACACCGCGTGCTCCGAGCATCACGATCGACCGGGCCATCTCCCCGAAGCCTCCAAGCTCGTCAAGGATCTTGAGGTAGTAGTCAAACAGCGTCTCCCCATCCGGCTCGAGCATCTCATGCAGCGCGGCCAGGAACACCGCGGCCGGCGTCGCGTCCTTGTCCCGAATCCGTGCGGTCACCGAAACGCCGTGGCTCTCCTCCGCCGCCAGCACCAGATCGTCGGGCGATGCCTCGACGCCTCGTGAGCGCCCGGTCTCGGCGAGCTCCTCGAGCACGTCCGCGACGTACTTGAACCCCACGAGCAGATCGTCCACGATCGGCGTGCCAGCGCGCTCGGCGATCTCGCCGAGAAGCCGTGTCGTCACCAGGGTCTCGATCAGCAACCCGCGGCGCTGCGGCCCGCGCGGGTCGAGCATCAGGAAGTAGGCCAGAACGGCGGCGATTTGATTTCCGGTGAGGTGTCGCCAGGCGCCATCGCCTACGAGCGCGTCGACGCCCACTCGGTCGGCATCCGGATCGCTGGAAAGGACGAGGGTGGCTCCCACCTCGTCGGCATAGGCCTTCGCCGAGCTTGTGGCCTGTGGCACCTCTGGGTTGGGCGCACGGAACGGGATCGGGTCGAACCTTCCGTTCGGGCCGTGATCCGGGGGAACCTGAAACTCGAAGCCAATGCGCTTCGCCACGTCGGCGACCGTCGTGAGCCCACAGCCGCAGAGAGGCGTGTAGACGATCCCGCGGCCGCCACCCGGCTGGTGCAGCCGGCCGTAGAGGCTCTCGTACAGATCGACGTAGCGTTCGTGCAGCCCGTCGGGTATCGGTCGGACCAGATTCGCAGACCGTGCATCGCCGAGCGGCTTGCGGTCGACCACCACGAGCCGGTCCATCTTGTCGGCGAGCTCCTGGTCGAAGGGGGGCACTGGCTGCGCGCCGCGCTCGTCGTAGATCTTCAGCCCGTTGTCGTCGGGCGGATTGTGAGACGCGGAAAAGTTGACGCCGCCGGCCGCACCGAGCTCGATGATCAGGAAGGAAAGCTCCGGCGTCGTGAGCAGCGTGCGGTCCGAGTCTGCGGCCTCCTGGTCCGCCCCCTTCAGATACGCGACTACGCCGTGCCAGGCATAGATCTCGCAGGCAAACTCCGCGAGCGATCTCGAAGAGACTCCGAGCAGCGGGTGCGAATCGCCCAAGAAGCGGTACGTCCCGGCCAGATCGTTGAACTCGCGGACGTCGTTCGCGACCACCACGGCGATCTCCTCGCGATCGGCGAAGCGCTCGCGCAGGTACTCGCAATGGCCCCGCACGGTGAGAGCGACCGTCGCGCGGTTGACCCGATTCGGCCCGTAGCCCACAGGGCCTCGCCTGCCGCCGGTGCCAAACGGGAGGATCTGCCGGAAGGCATCGAAGGTGAGCGGCAACAGCTCGGGATCGAGATGCCTACTGACGATCTCCGGCTCGGCGAACCGGACGTCGCCGGACACCCAGCGGGCCAGCAGGTCCGCAGCTTGCGCACCGGAATCTCCGTACTCGTGGCGCAGAGCCGCGTCGATCGGCCCTAGTTGTGCGGCGGGCTCGCGCAAGCGGCGCATGATAGGAGCCGAACACGTGGGCTCCGGCTACGCCAAGCCGTAGGGAAACGCCTCGTAAGCCTCCGGCGCGACGACGTAGTCGGGCTCGGTCGCCTTCGGGTTGTCGCGGAACTGCGGGAGGTCGATCAGGACCGCGGTACGGACCTCGACCTTGTCCTCGCCACCGAGGGCGTCGCGGATCAGCGCGACGACCGCCTCCATCGAGACGCCCCGCTTTATGGACGCGTCGATGACCAGGATCCGGGCCCTTCGGCCTGGTGGCGGCGAGACAAGCGACCGGATCACCGCCTTCAGCTCGTCCTTGCAATGCATCTCGGGGGAGAACGCAAGGAACTCCGACTTCTGAAAGAACCGCTTGCCCACGAAGTAGAGCATGCCGCCGATGGCGGCCCCGCCTGGGTTCACGCCGACGACCAGGTCGATTCCTTGAAAGCCCTTGCGGGCCTCGGCGCCGTTCACGGTTTCCGCCAGCTTTTCGAGTGATTCGTACCACGTCGCCACGCTCATCCTCGTGGGCTTCCCGAGCGTCCGCGCGATCTCTTGACACGCCGTGGCGATCGAGACGTCGGGCTCGTCCATGTCGTACGCGAGGTAGTTGACGCCGCCGGTGTCCGAGGGAAGCCGGAAGTCGGAGTCCGAGGGCCGCAGCACAAACGTGCGATCGTCCCCGAGGAGCCCAACGGAGAGGCCGAACTCGAACACCAGGTTGTCCCGCGGCACGCGGACCTGGGTGTCGCGAAAGGTCATCGTGTGGTCGGGCGTCATGACCAGCACGACGCCTCGCGAGCGCAGGATCAGCCGCTTGACGGACTGAAGGACGTTTCCGCCGGGGGGGAAGTTGCCGTGATCCCAGCGGGCGGTCGCGAACTTGCGCCGAGCCAGCTCGGTCTCGACCGCGGTGGCCACGTCGAGGCCCTCCCCGGACGAAAGGATCGCGACATCGAGGGGGCCGTCTTGCTCTGGAGGATTCACCGGACCGATCCAGGCACGCCGGAAATGCTATCCCTGCTCGTCAGCAACGCGTGGGTACTCTCAGCCCGGTGAGCGACCCGTTCGCGCCCGCGGCGGCCGCGGGCATCCACCGCATGGCGATTCCGACGCCGTTCGCGGTCGGGCGCGTCAACGTCTACCTGATCGAGGACGAGCCGCTGACACTGGTCGACAGCGGGCCGAACTCGGGCAGCTCGCTCGACGAGCTCGAGCGGCAGCTCGCCGGCCTCGGCCACCGGCTCGAGGACCTCGAGCTCATCCTCATCACGCATCAGCACATCGACCACATCGGCCTGGCCGAGATCCTCCGCGCGCGCTCGGGCGCCGAGCTCGCCGCGATCGACCGGCTCGTGCCGTTCATCGAGGGCTACCGCGACGCGGCCGCGGCCGACGACGAGTTCGCGACCTCGACGATGCTCCGGAACGGGATCCCGCCGGAGGTAGTCACGGCGCTGGCGTCGGTGTCGAGCGGCTTCCGCGCCTGGGGGGCGCGGGCGGACGTGACGCGGACGCTCACCGACGGCGAGGCGCTCGAGCTGCGCGACCGGACGCTGCGCGTGGCGTTCCGCCCGGGACACAGCCCGACGGACACGGTCTTCCACGACGAGGAGCGCCGGATCCTGATCGCGGCCGACCACCTGCTGGCGCACATCTCCTCGAACGCGCTCATGACCCGCCCGATGGAGGGCGACGACGAGCCGCCGCGCGCCCTCGTCACGTACCTCGAGTCGCTGCGCAGGACGCGCGAGATGGACGTGGGGCTGGTCCTACCCGGCCACGGGGAGCCGATCACCGACCACCGGGCGCTGATCGACTCCCGGCTGGCGCTCCACCGGCGGCGCGCCGACAAGATCCACGAGCTGATCGCCGAGGCGGGCCCGCTGACCGCCTACGAGGTCGCGCAGCGCCTGTGGGGCGACATCGCCGTGACCCAGGCGTTCCTGACGCTCTCGGAGGTGATCGGCCACACGGACATCCTCCAGGGCGAGGGCCGTGTCAGGGAGGTCGAGCTGGGCGGGGTCGTGCGTTTCGAGGCGATCCTGCACTAGGAAACGCCGTCCCACGGTACGGTGTGCTGATGCACGACCTGGCCGTGGTGATCGTGTCGTGGGGCTCTGCGCAGTGGATGCCCGCCTGCCTGCGGACCCTTCACGAGCACGCCGGCGAGCTCGACCTGGAAGTGATCGTGGTCGACAACGACCCGCGCACGGACATCTCCGACGTAGTCGCCGAGTTCCCCAGCACCCGGATCGTCGCGGCCGAGAACCGCGGCTTTGGCGCCGGCAACAACGTCGGTGTGCGCGAATCCGACGCCCGCTACGTGCTCTTCCTCAACCCGGACACCGAGATCCGCAGCGGCACGCTCGAGGACATGATCCGCAGGCTCGACGAGCGCCCGGCCGTGGGGCTCGTCGGGATACGGCAGGTGCTGCCGTCGGGCGAGCTGATCGAGACGGCACGCCATTTCCCGAGCGCCCTGCGCGCGCTCGCGGACGCGCTGCGGGTGGAGAACCTGCCGATTCGCGAGCTCTCGCTGGGCCAGCGGGTACTCGGCAGGTCGAAGTACGACTCCGAGTTCCAGTGCGACTGGACCACGGGCTCGTTCATGATCGTCCGGCGCGAGGCGCTGCTGGCGGCGGGCACGTTCGACGAGCGCTTCTTCCTCTACTCGGAGGAGGCCGACCTCTCGCTGCGAATCCGGCGCGCCGGCTGGGAGATCTGGCACTTCCCGCACATGGAGATCCTCCACTACGCGAACAAGGCCGGGGTCGACCCGCAGCTCGAGGCCCAGCAGGCGTACTCGCGCTGGCAGTACGCGCGCAAGCACTTCTCCCTGCCGCGGCGAGCCGCGTTCCTCGGCGCGCTGGCGCTCCGCTACGGACTGCGGGGCGCGCTCGCCCCACTGTCAGGCGCGAACGCCGAGAAATGGCGCGAGACGGCACGGCTCGCCCTGCCGATCGTCCTCGGTCGCGGCGAGCCCCCGTTCGCGGCCCCGCCGGAGATCGCGGTCACGCCGTCGAGCGGCAAGGCGGCGGATGCGGAGGACGGTCGCCCCGCGCGGCGTTTCTCCCGTATCCGCTGACGCTACAGCCGTACGAGGTTCGGCGCCTTTATACCGCGCGTGACGCCGCGGAAGTCGATCACGAGCGGCGCGGCCTCGACCACCTGGCGCGCGTCGAGCCCCGGGTGGGCGGTGACTATCACCGCCGCGTCGCAGCCCTCGAGAGCCTGCTCGAGGCGCTCGGTGGAGAGGCCGAAGTCGGGCAGCTCGGGCACGTAGTCGTCGGAGTAGACGAGCTCGGCCCCGCGCGCTCGCAGGAGCCTCATGATCTTCAGCGCCGGGGACTCGCGCAGGTCACCCACGCCGGCCTTGTAGGAGACGCCCAGGATCGCGATCCGCGACCCGCGGACCGGCTTGGCGTGCTCGTTCAGCCCGCGCGCGATCTTCTCCACGCAGAAGTACGGCATGTTCTGGTTGACCTCGCCCGCCAGCTCGATGAACTCGGTCGGCGTGTCGTACTCGCGCGCCTTCCAGGCGAGGTAGAACGGGTCCACGGGCAGGCAGTGGCCGCCCATCCCCGGACCGGGATCGAAGCGCATGAACCCGTACGGCTTGGTGTCGGCGGCGTCCACGACCTCCCAGACGTCGATCGCCATCCGGTCGCAGAGCATCGCCAGCTCGTTGACCATCGCGATGTTGACCGAGCGGAACACGTTCTCGAGCAGCTTGGTCAGCTCGGCGGCCTCGAGCGTGGAGACCTCGACCAGCTTGTCGCAGACGCTGCTGTACAGCTCCACGGCCCGGCGCTGGCACTCGGGCGTCAGCCCGGCGACCACCTTGGGCGTGGTGCGCATCGTGTGGTCGGTGCGGCCGGGATCGACCCGCTCGGGCGAGAACGCGAGGTGGAAGTCGCGCCCGGCGGCGAGGCCGGACTCCTCGAGGAGCGGGGCGAGGCGCTCGCGGGTGGTGCCGGGGTAGGTCGTCGACTCGAGGACCACGAGCTGGCCCTCCTGGAGCACGCCCGCCAGCGCGGTCCCGGACGAGATCAGCGCGCCGAGATCGGGCTCGCGGTTGCGGGTGAGCGGCGTGGGCACCGCTATGACCACCGCGTCGGCCTTGGAGAGGTCCGCGTAGCGGGCGGTCGGCCGCAGCCGGTCCCGCAGGGCCTCCAGCCGCTCGCTCGTGACGTCCTCCACGTAGCTGCGGCCGTCCTGGATGGCGGCGATCTTCCGCGGGTCCGTGTCGAGGCCCACCACGTCGTTGCCGGCCTCGGCGAACGCGACGGCCAGTGGCAGCCCGACGTATCCGAGGCCGACGATTCCGATCTTCATGCGCAGATTCCTATGAGTCGCGAATTCGGACCCTCGGGGGCCCGCCCTGTGCCCCAAGGGTAGTGGCGCCCCCGGCGCGCCCGCCAGCCCTGAAACACGCCGACCAGCGGAGCCCGCTCCTACACTCCCCGCCCATCGCCTCCTCCGACGATCGACAGACGGCGGGCCCGCCGGTCCAGGTGGGCGTCCTGGGCCTCGGCTACTGGGGCCCCAACCTCGCGCGCAACTTCGACCGCCTCCCCGAGACCTCGCTGCGCTGGATCTGCGACGCGTCGGACGACGCGCGCGGGCGTTGGGGACCGCACTTCCCGAGCGCCAGGGCGAGCGCCGACCTCGACGAGCTCCTCGCCGATCCCGAGCTCGACGCGGTGGCCGTGGCCACGCACGTGCCGACGCACGCCCCGCTGGCGCGCCGGGTGCTCGAGGCGGGCAAGCACTGCTTCGTGGAGAAGCCGCTCGCCCAGTCGGTGGCGGAGGCCGAGGACGTGGCGGCGGCCGCGGCCACGGCGGACCGGATCCTGATGGTGGGCCACCTGCTCGAGTACCACCCCGGCGTCGAGAAGCTGAAGCAGATCGCCGACTCGGGCGACCTGGGCGACATCCACTACGTCTACGGGAACCGGCTCAACCTGGGCAAGCTGCGCGCCGACGAGAACGCGCTCTGGTCGCTCGGCGCGCACGACGTGTCGGTGGTGCTGCTGCTCGCCGGCGAGGAGCCCGTGGAGCTCAGGGCGTTCGGCGAGAGCTACATGCGCCCGGGCGTGGAGGACGTCGTCTTCTGCTACCTCCGCTTCCCCTCGGGGCTCGCCGCGCACCTGCACCTCTCCTGGCTCGACCCCCACAAGGAGCGCCGGCTCACCGTCGTCGGCTCGCGCCGGATGGCCACCTTCGACGACATGGAGCTCGAGGGCAAGGTGACCGTGTACGACAAGGGCTTCGACCAGGACTTCACCTCGTTCGGCGAGTACATCGCGCGCTCGGGCGACATCTGGAGCCCGCGGGTCCCGAACGACGAGCCGCTCGCGATCGAGTGCCGGCACTTCGCGGAGTGCGTCCGCACGGGCGCCCAGCCGCGCTCCGGGCCTGAGAGCGGGGTCCGCGTCGTGCGTGTCCTCGAGGCCCTCCAGGAGTCGCTGGACGGCAACTCGCAACCCGGCTAGATCAGGCAAACGTCCAGGCTCGGCGCTGGTTTGTAACCCCTGAGCGGGGGCGGTCGATGGCACGCGTATGCCCCTCCGCCGCGCGCTTTGCCATGCCCTTTTGCTGGCCGCCGCCCTCGCCTTCGCCTCGCTCGCCGCGAGCTGCGACCGCGCCGCCGCGGCGGTCGGGCTCCCCGCCCCAGTCGCCGCCGGCACGAGCGCGGCCAACATCGACCTGCGCACCGCCGGCCGGCGCGTCATGGTGCGCTGGGTCGCGCGCTCGACCGGCACGCTCGCGGCGCTCCACCTGCGGATCCAGGCCGACGGC
>Ga0184619_10000771_pt1 | contig 11099 bp, 12 predicted proteins | sample PLM0_60_b1_FD_133146 | JGI IMG/M metagenome (GOLD analysis project Ga0184619, IMG submission 133146) | Groundwater sediment microbial communities from an aquifer in East River, Colorado, USA - PLM0_60_b1 | ecosystem: Environmental > Terrestrial > Soil > Riparian zone | place: USA: East River...
CAAGGCGAAAATCGACATGGAGGGCGTCAAGACGGTGCTTGCGCTGCGCTCGAAGTACGGGCAGCCGCGCAAGTCCCTGAGCGATCCCTCTCCTTACTACGATGCGAGCTTTTACGAAGCGGCGATAAGACGCTGACGAAGCGTGCCCGATTTTCAACCGACAAGAGAAAACGTGAATACACCCGCGAGCTTTCAGGTACTCGGCATCTGCGGAAGCCTCAGGCAGAAGTCCTACAACATGGCGGCCCTCAAGGCCGCGGGCGAGCTGATGCCGCCCGGCCTCAAGCTCCGCATCACGGGCATCGCCGAGCTTCCGATCTACAACTTCGACGTCCAGGAGAAGGGCTTCCCGGCTGCGGCGACGAAGCTGCGCGAGGAGATCCTCGCGGCGGACGCGCTGCTCTTTGCTTCGCCCGAATACAACTGGTCGGTCGGCGCGCCGCTCAAGAATGCGATCGACTGGATGTCGCGGTTCCAGCCGCAGCCGTTCAACAACAAGCCCGCGGCGCTTTTCAGCGCCACCGGCGGGCCGGTCGGCGGAGCGAGGGGGCAGTACGACCTGCGCCGCATCCTCTCCGGGCTCGGCGTTCACTGGCTGGTGAAGCCCGAGGTATTCATCGGCATGGCGGCGGGCAAGTTCGCGGACGGAAAACTGACCGATGAGACGACGCGAAAATTCCTGACGGACCAGATGGTCGCGTTCGAGGACTGGATCCGGCGCATGAAACGCGCCTTTGCTTGAAAGAAGGACGACGAATGAGCTATCGACTGCTGAGTTTTCAATCCGGCCGCGAGGCGCGCGCGGGGATTCTCGTCGGCGAGCAGGTCTACGACGCCGCCCGCCTCGCCGGCCAGCCGGCATGGTCTTCGGTCCTCGGCGCGCTGCAGGACTGGGGCCGGGCGCATCGCGCCTTCGCCGCCGCGGCGAAGCGCATCGCCGCCGGAAAGGGCAAGGGGAAAGGCATGCCGCTCAAGCGTGCGAAACTGCTTGCGCCGGTGCTCCATCCCGGGGACATTTATTGCGCGGGCGCCAACTACACCGATCACATGGCCGAGATGGCGCGCGCCCAGGGCAAGGAGCCGGGACCGACGATGAAGGACCTGGGCGAGAAGCCCTGGCACTTCGTCAAGACTTCCCGGAGCTCGGTGGTCGGCCCCGGCGCCGCGGTCAAACTGCCCGCGTACTCGCAGAAGGTGGACTGGGAAGTCGAGCTCGCGGCCGTGATCGGCAGGACCGCGAAAAACGTTCCGGTGGAGAAGGCGCTGGGCTGCGTCGCCGGCTACACCATCGCGAACGATCTCTCGGCGCGCGACGCGATGAAGCGCGACAAGAACCCGCCGACTTCGCCCTTCCATTACGACTGGGTCAGCCAGAAATGCTTCGACGGCTCCTGCCCGCTCGGGCCCTGGATCGTCCCGGCGGGCGACCTGCGCGATCCGCACCAGCTCGGCATCAAGCTGTGGGTGAACGGCGAGCTGATGCAGGACTCCCATACGAGCAAGCTGATCTTCGATACCGCCGAGCAGATCGCGATGCTGTCTTCGCGCGTGACGCTTCGCCCGGGCGATCTCGTCCTCACCGGTACCCCGGCGGGCGTGGGCATGGGACGGGGCCGGTTCCTGAAACCCGGCGACGCCGTCAAGCTGTGGATCGAGGAGATCGGCGAGTTGAACCATACGCTCGCCTGACCGTCTCGCGAATCAACCGAAAGGATCGAGCAAATGTCGAAAGAACTGTGGGACCAGGGACTCGCCGTGCGCAAGGAAGTGCTCGGAGCCGAATACGTCGAGCGGCAGCTGAAGACGGTCGACGACTTCGGCATGCCGATGCAGGAGCTGGTCACGCAATCCTGCTGGGGATGGCTGTGGGCGCGGCCGCAGCTGCCGCGCAAGCTCCGCAGCCTCGTCAACCTCGGCATGCTCTCCGCCCTGAACCGGCCGAACGAGTTCAAGACCCACGTCAAGGGCGCGCTCACCAACGGCTGCACCCGCGAGGAGATCCGCGAGGTCCTGCTCCAGGTGGCGGTGTACTGCGGCATGCCCGCGGGAGTCGAGGCGTTCAGGCTCGCCCGCGAGGCGATGAAGGAATACGAGCAGGAAAAACGCGCCTGATCCGGCCGCGGTCGCCTTACTGGCGCTTGCCGTCGCTCGTGTCTATCTGGAACCGCGTGATCTTCTTGAGCGTCCCGGTCGGCCTGTCGAACTGGGCGTAGAGCTCCATGTTGCGCACGCCCCACTCGCGATAGCGCCAGGACCAGATCTCCTCGTCGTTCAAGTCGGAAGAGCCGATGTCCCTCGGCCTGCCGAGCAGCCGGCGCACTTCGTCGCGGGACATTCCGGCGTGCAGCTTGGAGATGGTTTCATCGCTCAGCACCTGGCGGACTTCCCGCACCGCGCGGTCGGACCCCAGCGTCACCATGTAGGTTTCGACCCCGAGCGGCCCCCGCGGATATTCCCAGACCTCGGAGCCGTCCGCGTTCTTCCACACGCTTGCCGGCGCGCCCACCAGGGTTTCGACCTCCCGGGCGGAAGCGCCCGGATTGATCGCGGAAAAGCCCGCGCACGCCGCCAGCAGGGCGGGGAGCAGCAGCGCGAGGGCGCGGGAAAATATCGTGTTCATGACTCCCCGATCGCTTCAGCAGTCGTGGTCCATGTAGAGGATTTCCTCGAGCCGCTGGGTGGTCCTGACCGTCCCCGCGGCCCGGTCGAAGAGCACGTTGAAGAACATCGGGTTCTGCTGCTGGTAGCGCCAGGACCACACCTCTTCGTCGCGCGCGCCGAACACTATGATCTCACCGGGCTTGCCGAGCAGCCGCCGCACCTCGTCGCGGGACATCCCGGCGTGCACCCTCGAAAAATATTCCTCGCTCAACACCTGGTGGGCTTCCCGCACCGTGCGGTCGGACCCCAGGGTCACCATGTAAGTCTGCCTTCCGAGCGGGCCCCCCGGATATTCCCAGACCTCCGATCCGTCGGCGTTCTTCCTGACCGTCTCCGGAGTGCCCAGCCTCGCGTGGACCTGCTGCGCGGGCATTCCGCTGGTGACGGCGGTGAGATTTGCGCATCCGGGAAGGGACGCCGCGAGTGCGAGGAGAAGAAGTCTAAAGCCGGCTTTTGGCATGAGTTCGATCCAATGAGGTACGATCACAGACTCGACCGAAGGCTCCACGTAAACATCGCCATGTTAGCCCCTATTCCTCGGTCCAGCGTGCCGCAACCAAGCTGACAGACACCTGAACATGCAGCGCAAGATACCTTGTGTGCTTATGCGCGGTGGGACTTCGCGGGGCCCTTACTTCCTCGCCTCGGACCTGCCCGCGGACCCCGGACGGCGCGACGCCGTCCTGCTCAACGTCATGGGCTCCCCGCATGCGCTGCAGGTCGACGGCATCGGAGGATCGAATACCTTGACGAGCAAGGTCGCGATCGTCAGCCGGTCGCAGCGCGAAGGCGCCGACGTGGATTACCTGTTCGCTCAGGTCTCGGTGACCGAGGCGTTCGTCGATACCAAGCCCAACTGCGGCAACATGCTTGCGGGTGTCGGACCGTTCGCGATCGAGGCCGGGCTGGTCCGCCCTCAGAACCCCACCACCCTGGTGCGCATCTACAACGTCAATACGCAGACGCTGATCGAAGCGGTGATCCAGACTCCCGGAGGGCAGGTCGAGTATGCGGGCGATACGCGCATCGACGGCGTTAGCGAGCCGGCCGCGCCGATCAAGCTGACCTTTCTCGATGCGCTCGGCGCCGTCACGGGGAAGTTGCTGCCGACCGGAAACGCTCTCGACCGGATCGACGGGATCGAAGCGAGCTGCGTCGACATGGCGATGCCGGTGATGATCATGGCCGCCGAAGCGTTCGGAAAGACCGGGCGCGAAACGCCGCAGGAGCTGGATGCGGACAAGGCGATGCTGAAAAAAATCGAGGCGCTCCGGCTCGAAGCCGGCAGGCGCATGGGGATGGGGGACGTATCGCGCCTGGTCGTGCCCAAACCCGTGCTGGTGTCGCGTCCGGCGCGGGGTGGGAACATCGCATCGCGCTACTTCACGCCGCACGCCTGCCACAGCTCGCATGCAGTGACCGGCGCGCTCGCCGTCGGTACCGCCGCGGTGCTTCCCGGAACCGTCGCGAGCCGCTACATCGAGCCGAAAGGATTTTCCGGCGGCGTGCTCAGCATCGAGCATCCTTCGGGCCACATCGAGGTGGACCTCGTCACCGACCGGTCGGGGGCGACCCCGGTGGTCGAGCGCGCCTCGTTCGTGCGAACCGCGCGGCGCATCTTCGACGGGCACGTCTATGTGCCTGACGCGCTTTTCGACTGATGCGCCGAGCTGACCTCAGCAGGGTCCGCTTTCGCGCGGCCTCGCCGTCTCCGGCGAGGCACGCTCCTCGGCGATGCCGACGTGCCCGATGGGACCGTCAGGCGAACTGAAGGAGCAGGTCGGCGATTTCGCGCGGGGCCGGCAGATCGGAAGTCCGCCACACCAGCCGGGCGCCGCGGTTGATCAGATAAACCTGAGTGCTATGGTCATCGGCGGCGTTTACTCCCCTGCGGAATAACGCCGTCACCTTGCCCACAGCGCCTGGCGCAGGCGATGCGGCGATCCACCCCGGGCGCGCATTGAAGCGCTTCAGCCACGCGGACAGCGCCTTGGGATCGTCGTTTAGCGGATCGACGCTGAGCGACAACAGTTGAATGTTGCGCGCGAGCTGTTCGGTCAACATACCCTGCAGGCGCGCAAACAAGGCGCCCTGCATCGGGCAGACGGCGCTGCATCCCGTGAACATCAATTGCAATGCTGTCGTCCTGCCCGTGAGCAGTTCGACCAACGCGGCGGTCCTGCCGTCGCTCAACATGCAGGTGAGCGAGGGGACGGCTATGGCAGGCGCGACCGGCCCGAAGTCGGCATGTGACAGCACTGGCCGCGGCAGGGCGGAGAGCAATGCTCCACCGAGCACGGCTTTCAGGAGCCGGCGGCGCGGCGCCGAGCAATCGCCGCGTCTCATTCGCGCGGCAGCATCAGATAGTTCCATATCGCCAGGCATTGCGCGTCATCGATCTCGTAACGCGGCATCGCCCGCAATATGAGGATGTGCGCCGGATCGATCCCGGTGCGCAGCAGTCGGCAGAATGAGCCGGCCTCATAGCGCGACGGCGGGCCGCCGCGCCGTGGTGCGGCCTCCAGCAGCGCGGCCTGTGTGAGTTTCGAGCCGTAGTTTGCCTTCTCTCTCGCGGCCAGGTCGTGGCAATTCACGCATTTGCTTGCATACGCGGGCAGCGCGTCGTCGTGCCCGACGATGGCGCCTTTCAGTGGCTCCTGACCGGCAAACAGCTGCTCGCCCCGCCGGGCGGACCACTCGGCCGGGGTTTGCGCGGCGGCTGCGACCGATAGCCACAGCGCCGCGAAGCCGATCGACCATTTCGCTGCCATACCGCCTGGTTATGGGAATAGCCGCGACTTGGGGATGACGGTCTGCGTTTGCCCGGGATAGGCCCACAGCAGCTTCGCGACCGCGCCCCCTCCGCGCTCGTAGAACTCCATCGTGACGGCGTACTTCACGCCGGCCGCGAGCGCGATGGCGGCGCTGGTGTTCGTCGTGGGTGCGTGATCGGTCCAGTTGTTGATGACGAGCTGCCCGTTCACCCACAGCCGCACCCCGTCGTCCGAGACGGTGCGGAAGGCGTAGTTGCCCGTCACCGGCGCCTGCACCTTCCCGGTCCAGCGCACCGAGAAGTTATCGCTATTCACTCCCGTGCCCGGCGAGCCGCTGCCCCAGTCGAAATTCACCGTCGCATCGGTGCGCGTGAGCACGAGCGTGCCGAAGTACGCGCCGCTGCCCGGGTCGCTGTAGTAGCGGCCCGTGAGACCGGTGCCCGAGCCCGGAGGCGGGCTCGCTCCCACCCGCACGATGCGGGCCACCGAAGGCACGCCCTCGCCGTCGAGCGCAAACAGCATGTAGTAGCCGGGGATGGCTATGCCCGGGTCACTGGGAATCGCGACCGAATAGGTGTTCGGCCCCGTTGATATATGGCTAAGTGGCACGCGTCGTTGATCGGTGTTCACCGAATGGGTCACGGATCCCATGCGCACCAGCGCGAACGAGCTCACCGGCGAGCCGGTGGTTATCGTTACGCTGGATCCGTGGGCCGCTGAAGCCGGTGCGGACACGATGCTGGGTCGCGCCGCCGGTGTGCCGTCCGTGTTCAGCAAATAAGGTGGAGTCAGTATCTGTGCGTTGGCGTGGTTCGTTGCGCAGCTCCCGCACAACCCCCCGCCCGCAGAAAACACCCTGCCATCGGGCAACAGCAGCGCCACGCTGTGGTAGTTGCGCGGCACCTGCATCGGCGCAAGAGTGGTGAAGGTCTCGGTAGCGGGATCCCACAACTCCGGCGCCAGCACCGAGCGGTCGTCGGAGAACGGTACCGGGTAGGCCTGGCCGCCGATGACCACCACCTGCCCATTGGGCAGCACCACGCTGTTGTGCATGGCCCGGGTGTAGGCCATCGGCGCCACTCTGCGCACGTTCACGCCCGCGTTGATGTCGATGACGTAGGCACTGTTGGTCGCGTTGGCGTTCTCATACGCCGGCGCACCGCCGAGCTTCAGGATTCTCCCGATGTCGTACATCACCGCGTTGCCATTCATGCTGTAGGCATCGTCGCCACGGCTGCCGGCCGACACGATGCTGCCGTTGCCGTTGGTGTCGATCCAGTTCATGTTGGCGCTGGGTCCGGCGTGAAACACGCTGCCGTTGCCCGCGCCGAAGAGCCAGGCATGATTGTCGGCCCGGTAGATCCCGGCCGGGTCGGGGCCGAGTATCGGATCGTCAGGCACGCCCCACAAGCGCCGCCAGCCCGTGCCCGAGGTCCACACTTCGCCATCCTTGTTGCCCTGGCCGCCGCTCCAGGAGCCGCCCACGGTGAACACCCCGCCGTTCGAGAGGGTCGCGCTGCTTTGATAGCCGCGCGCAATCGTCAATAGCGCCGCGGCACTCCAGCTGCCGCTCGCCGGATTGTAAATACTGGTCTTCGAGCTGCTGTTGCCGCCGGTGACGAAGACACTGCCGTCGGCGAGCATGCTGATGCCCGGACAAAACATGTCGTGCCCGGTTTCCGTGACGAGCCGCTCGGTGGCCGTCGCCGTCGCCGGATCGAAGATGGCGGTGTAGGTTCTTCCCAGACCCCCCCCGTAACTGAAGCGATCCTCGGCCGACCAGACCAGCACCCTTCCATCAGGCAAGTTGGCCGCGGACACCGGAACGATGGGGAAATTGATAACGCCGCTCCACTCTCCGGCACTGCGCTCGCCAGTGGGGATGATCCAACGTTGGTTTGTGCTGCCGTTGCAAGACTCTTGAACGACTTGCGCGCCGTCGGCTGTCGAGGCCCCCTCCACGTTCAGGCACTTGCCGCTGTGGCCCGCGACGACCTGGTAGGCGTCCAGATAGGGGCGCAAAGACCACTGCTGGTTGGCTCCGCCGTGGCAGGTCCACTGGATGACCGCCGTGCCATCGGCGACGGAACCGCCGTACACGTCGAGGCACTTGCCGCTGTGGCCCGCGACGACTTGGTAGGCATCCAGATAGGGGCGCAGAGACCACTGCTGGTTGGGTCCGCCGTGGCAGGTCCACTGGATGACCGCCGCACCGTCGGCGACGGAACCGCCATACACGTCGAGGCACTTGCCGCTGTGCTGGGCCGTTATGCTTACCGGTGTGTTAGTGAGCTGTGCGCCAGCCCCGTCCGGGGCGAGGGCGATAGGCGCCATTACCAGGCCGAAAATCAGGCGCCAACGCGTCCGCACCGAGCCGCTCACGTGAAACTCGCGAGCCGCTGCGAACGCACCCCGGATCCGATGCACCACTGCTCCCCCTCCCGTATTGAGGGTACCATGCCGGGGGACAGGTGAACACTGCGCGCCGGCCCAGCGAGTAGTCCGGCTGGCTCAAAGACCGGATTGCGGCGCGCCGACAGCCAAACCACACGGCAGGCCGCTTATACAATCGAAACTTGGTGCGCCGCCACCGCATTGAATTGAGCCTGGCCCCTTAGACTTGTTAGACTTGTCCGCTCATGCGCTTCCGTCCTGCCTGACGCGCTTTTCGACTGATTTCGTGCGCTCCACATTGCCGAGGCAGCTCCTCGTACTGCTTCTGGTCGGCTGCGGTTCGGCCTGGGGCCAGGCATCGACCCCCGCGGGGCTGTGGCAGACCGTCAGCGACCGCACCGGGCAACCCGCCGGTCTGGTCCGCGTCGCGGAGGTCGACGGCGAGTACCTCGGCACGGTGGTCGCCGTGTTTTCTCCGCCCAAGCCGGATGCCCATCCGTTGTGCAACCTGTGTGAAGGCGAGCTGAAGGACAAGCCGGTTGTCGGGATGATCATCCTGCGCGGCGTGCGGCGATCGGGGGACGGCTATTCGACCGGCCAGATACTGGACCCCGACGAGGGGCAGGTGTACCGATGCCGCATCGCGTTGCTCGATGACGGGCGCAAGCTCGAAGTTCGCGGCTACATCGGCATACCGCTCATAGGCCGCTCCCAAACCTGGGTTCGCAAGGAATAGCTCGACCATGCACGACCGGCCGGTGGACGAGGGCACCGCGTATGCGATGAAGCCCCCGACCCACAACGCGAAGCTCACCGAAGTGGGGCGCGGCACGCCGATGGGCGAGCTGCTGCGCCGCTACTGGCATCCGGTGGGCTTGGCCGGGCATGCCACCGCGACGCCGCGCCAGGTGCGCGTCCTGGGCGAAGACCTTATCCTCTTCCGCGATGGCGCCGGGCGGCCGGGCCTCGTGCACGCCCGCTGCTGCCACCGCGGCGCGAGTCTCTATTATGGCCGCGTCGACGAGCGCGGCATCCGCTGCTGTTACCACGGCTGGCTGTTCGACGTGCAGGGCAACTGCCTCGAGCAGCCGTGCGAGCCCGAAGCGGGCGCCAAGCACCGTCACACCGCGCGCCAGCCTTGGTATCCGGTCGAGGAGCGCTACGGCCTGGTGTTCGCCTACATGGGGCCGCCGCAGAAGAAGCCCGTGCTGCCGAGGTTCGACGCCTTGGAGGAGCTCGCGGCCGGCGAGCTCGTCGACGCGGACGACACGAGCATAGGCTCGGGCGGCGGCGTCATCGTGCCGTGCAACTGGTTGCAGCACTACGAGAACCTGATGGATCCGTATCACGTGCCGATCCTGCACGGCAGCTTCAGCGGCCCGCAGTTCGTGCCCATGATGGGCGTGATGCCGCAGGTGGAGTTCGAATCCACGCCGCGCGGCGTCAAGTCGACGAGCGCGCGCAAGCTCGAAGGGGGCCGCGTGTTCCTGCGCGTCACCGAGGCGGTCCTGCCGACGCTGCGCGTTGTGCCCAATCCGCGCGTCGCGGGCTACGGCCGCGTGGAATCCATCGGCTGGGTGGTGCCGATCGACGATACCCATTTCCGTATCTATACCGCGGGCCGAGTCACCGAGCGCGGCGAGCTCGGCCGCGGGCGCTCGAAGATGAACGGCAAGCTCTGGCGGGAGCTGACCGAAGAGGAGCACCAGCGCTCCCCGGCGACTGGGAAGCGCAGACCGGGCAGGGCCCGATCACCTCGCATTCCGAGGAGCACTTGCGGACCAGCGATCGGGGCATCGTCATGCTGCGCCGCCTGCTCGAGCGCCAGGTCGACGCGGTGGCGAAAGGCGAGGATCCGCTCGGCGTGCACTTCGACGACGAATCCGCCCGCGTGCGGCTGGAAGCGGGGCAGCACTTGCTCGAGGGCGCGTCATGACAATGACGGCTCGAATCATCGCCATCGCGGTGGCGACGAGCCTGCTTTGCGCGGCTGCGGCACAGGCGCAAGGATTTCCCGGCAAACCGGTGCGGATTGTGCCCTTCGGCACGGCGGGAGGGCCCGTCGATACTATGGCGCGCATGTATGCGGAAAAGCTGCGCGAACGCTGGAAGCAGCCGGTCATCGTGGAGGCGAAGCCGGGAGCGAGCGGCACGCTGGCCGCCGACTTCGTCGCCAAGGCGCCGCCGGACGGCACCACTTTACTCATCACGCTTTCGCTCACCCACATCAACAACGCGATCCTGCAGAAGACCATCCCCTACGATCCGTTCCGGGACTTCGCGCCGCTTTCGCAGCTCGCGGTCGGCTACGGACCTGCGCTCATCGCGCCTGCAGCGGCGCCTTTCAACGATGTGCGCGAGCTCGTCGCGTACGCGAAGCAAAAGCCGGCCGGCGTGACGTACGGCACCTGGGGCACGGGTTCTACGCCGCACCTGTTCGGCGAAATGCTCGCGAAGCAGGCGGGCGTGAAGCTCGTCCACGTTCCCTACAAAGGCGAGGGGGCCGCGCATCTCGATCTCTTCGGCGGCACGCTCGACATCGCCTGGGCCAACTCCGGCACCGCGCGCACCCTCCTCAACTCGAACCGGATCAAGGTGCTCGGCGCCACGGGATCGCGGCGCAGCCAGGTGCTGGCGCAGACGCCGCTGTTCGGCGAGCAAGGCTTCGACGGCTTCGAGCCGACGACCTGGATCGGCGCGTACGCTCCCGCCAGGACGCCGCCGGCGATCGTCAACGAGCTCTCCGCCGCGCTGCGCGAAGCGACCCGGCAGCCTGACATCGCCGCCCGCTGGCGGGACATCGGCTTCGAGCCGGCCGGGACCGCGCCGGAGGAGTTCGCGCGCATCCACAAGACAGACTTCCCGAAGTGGGCGCAGATGATCGAAGCGGCGGGGCTGACCGCGGAGTAGACCGGCTCATGTGCCGTCGGTGCCGTAACATTGCTCTGAAGTCTCACATGACTAACTTCTAGGATGAGAACATGAAAAAGTCGGGCGCGAGCCCAGGCCAGCCGGCATCGGAGCTCATCTCGAAAAGAATCGCCGAACTCGGGGACTGGCGCGGGGAAACCCTCAGCAGAATGCGCACGCTCATCAAGGAAGCAGACCCGGACGTCGTTGAGGAGTGGAAGTGGATGGGCACTCCGGTTTGGTCGCACGACGGCATCATCTGCACTGGCGAATCCTACAAGAATGTCGTGAAGCTTACCTTCTCCAAGGGCGCGTCTCTGAAGGATCCGGCCCGTCTCTTCAACTCGAGTCTCGACGGAA
>Ga0184619_10000772_pt1 | contig 11099 bp, 12 predicted proteins | sample PLM0_60_b1_FD_133146 | JGI IMG/M metagenome (GOLD analysis project Ga0184619, IMG submission 133146) | Groundwater sediment microbial communities from an aquifer in East River, Colorado, USA - PLM0_60_b1 | ecosystem: Environmental > Terrestrial > Soil > Riparian zone | place: USA: East River...
AGACGCCCCCAAGCGTCGCCATCACCGTGCAGGCCGCGAAGATGAAGGGCATCGTCACGGCGACCGAGAGCCCGAAGACCGCGAGCAGGACGAGCACGGCAATCGGCAGGGCGATCATCTCCCCCTTGCGCAGGTCCTGGGAGAAGATCGGATCGAGGTCGTGCTGGATCGCGGCCTGCCCCGTGACGTAGGACTCGACCCCGCCGCGGTGCGGGAGCGCCCGATACAGATCGTCCGTGTAGCCCTTTGCCTTCGCGAGCCTGAGCGTCGAGACGACGTCGCCGTAGATGATGTGCCGGCTCGCGGGAACGAGCCGCCGCGGGGTCGAATCCGGAACGGCTCGCGCGGCCCGGTCGAGTTCGCGCTGCAGGCGCGCGTAGGCCGCGCGGTCGACGCCGTCGCGGAGCCGGAAGACGACCGTGAACGCGCCATCGCTGCGATCGCCGAAGTGGCGCTGGAGGATCACCCGCGCGCGCTCGGAGTCGGTGCCGGGCACCGAAAACTCGTTCGAGAGCAATGAGCTCAGCCGCATGAAGGCGAAGCCGCCGGACAGCAGCACGACCAGCCAGCCGATCAGGATCGGCCAGCGAAACCGCAGCACGAATCGCGTCCAGCGCTCCATCAACCCTTCCTCCACACAAACACGGGAATCGACGTTGGCGTAACCGCCGTTCTACCCTTAAGGATCGTGGCAAGGAAGAGAGATCAGCTCGACCGCCTGCAGGGCGAAGTCCAGGAGCTCATCGACGAGCTCTGGCAAGTCCCGCGCTTCTCGGGGCTGCGCCGCGGATTCCGGCCGCAGGTTGACGTCGTCCGCACCGACGATCCTCCGGAGTTCCGCGTCGTGGTCGAGCTTGCCGGTGTCGACTCCGAGAATCTGCGGATCTTCGCCGACGACTGGACGCTCGTCGTCGCCGGCATCCGCTCGCGCGCGAGCCGCGGCCGCTACTTCAACATGGAGATCGACTACGGCCCCTTCCAGCGACGGATTCAGTTCGCCGAGCAGGTCGATCCCGCGAACGCCCGCGCCGAGTACAAGCGCGGCCTCCTCACCGTGTCGCTGCCCGTCGCCGAGCACGAGCCCGCGCAAGAAAAGGTCACGATTCGGATCGCGAGGAGCTGATGAGCGTCGCTCGCCTTCGGCTCGCTCCCTTCTCCATAGATGCGGGGGAACCTCCCGGTTCCCCCGAGTCCCCCTGCCCAACAACTCATGGGCCAGAGGCTCGCCCATGAGTGAGCTGCTGTCCGAGGAGCGGATTGAAGAGCTCGAGATTCCCGCCGAGCTACCGGTCCTGCCGCTCAAGGAGACCGTGGTCTTCCCGCAGTCGATGACGCCGCTGGCGATCGGCCAGGAGCGCTCGATCAAGCTGGTCGAGGACGCCGTCGACGGCGAACGCCTGGTCGCGCTCGTGACCGTGAAGAACACCGAGCCCGAGCAGCCCGGCTGGGACGACCTTTATGAGGTCGGGACCGCCGCCGTCATCCACAAGCTCATCCGCGTTCCCGACGGGACCCTGCGGATCCTCGTTCAGGGCGTGCGCCGGATCCGCCTCGAACAGCGGGTGAGCGACGACCCGTACCTGGTCGCCAACTTCGCCGAGGTACCGGACGAGGTCGAAGAGTCTCCCGAGGTCGAGGCGCTCACCCGCAACGTGCAGACCCTGTTCGGCCGCGTGATCGCTTCCGTGCCGTACTTGCCGGACGAGCTCGAACTCGCCGCCGCGAACGTCGACGATCCGAACGCGCTCTCCTACCTCGTCGCCTCGACCCTGCGCATCAAGACCGACGAGAAGCAGCAGCTGCTCGAGCTGTCCGACCCGGCCGCGCGGCTGCGCCGGATCTCCGCGATCCTGAACCGCGAGCTCGAGGTCGTCGAGCTCGGCTCGAAGATCCAGTCGCAGGTCCAGTCCGAGATGGAGAAAGGGCAGCGCGAGTACTTCCTGCGCCAGCAGTTGAAGGCGATCCAGGAGGAGCTTGGCGAGGGCGATCCCGAGCAGGCCGAGGTGAAGGAGCTGCGTGAGCAGATCGCCGAGCTCGAGCTGCCCGGTGAAGTGAGGAAAACCGTCGACCGCGAGCTGGGCCGGCTGGAGAAACTGCCCTCGGCCGCCGCCGAGTACGGCGTCATCCGCACCTACCTCGACTGGATCGCGACCTTGCCGTGGAGCAAGACGACCCAGGACAATCTCGATCTCGAGCGTGCGCGGGAGATTCTCGACGAGGACCACTACGACCTCGAGAAGGTGAAGGAGCGGATCATCGAGCACCTGGCGGTCTCGAAGCTCCGCAACGACGCCTCCGGCCAGATCCTCTGCTTGGTCGGCCCGCCTGGGGTCGGCAAGACCTCGCTCGGACAGTCGATCGCGCGGACACTCGAGCGCAAGTTCACGCGCATCTCGGTCGGGGGCGTGCGCGACGAGGCCGAGATCCGCGGCCACCGCCGCACCTACATCGGCGCCATGCCCGGCACGATCATCCGCGCGATCCGCGACGCCGAGTCGAGCAACCCCGTGATGCTGATCGACGAGATCGACAAGATGGGCGCGGACTTCCGCGGCGATCCTGCAAGCGCGATGCTCGAGGTGCTCGATCCCGAGCAGAACCGAACGTTCCGCGACCACTACCTCGACCTCCCGTACGACCTCTCGAAGGTGCTCTTCATCTGCACCGCGAACCAGCTCGAGACGATCCCGAGCCCGCTACTCGACCGGATGGACGTGATTCATCTCTCCGGCTACACGGACGAGGAGAAGTTCGGGATCGCACGCAAGTACCTGGTTCCGAAGCAGCTCGAGGCGCACGGGCTCGACCCCGCGCAGGTCTCGATCACCGACAAGGCGCTGAAGCTGGTCGCGCGCGAGTACACACGCGAGGCCGGGGTGCGGAATCTCGAACGCCGGATCGCCGACCTCTGTCGCAAGGCGGCGCGGGAGGTCGCCGAGGGCAAAAAGACGAAGATCCGCATCGACGAGAAGAGGGTGCGCAAGTCGCTCGGCCCGCGACGGTTCTCGGGCGAGGTGCGCAAGCGGACGTCCGAACCCGGCGTCGCAACCGGCCTCGCCGTCACCGCCGTCGGCGGCGACGTGCTCTTCATCGAGGCGACCGCCTATCCGGGCAAGGGCCGACTGACCGTCACCGGCCAGCTCGGCGACGTCATGCAGGAGTCCGCAACGGCCGCGCATTCCTGGGTCCGCTCGCACGCGGTTCAGCTCGGGCTCGATCCGACCTGGTTCGCCGACCACGACGTCCACCTGCACATCCCCGCGGGCGCGATCCCGAAGGACGGGCCCTCGGCGGGGATCACGATGGCGACCGCAATCGTCTCGCTCGTCCGCGGGATTCCGGTTTCCGACGAGGTCGCGATGACCGGGGAAATCACGCTCACCGGCCAGGTACTGCCGATCGGCGGCGTTCGTGAGAAGACGCTCGCGGCCCAGCGCGCCGGCATCAAGCGGGTCGTGATCCCGCACGAGAACGAGCCTGATCTCGAGGAGCTCCCGAAAGAGACGCGCCAGGAGCTCGACTTCGTGCTTGCCGACACGCTCGACGACGTGCTCGCGGCGGCCTTCGACGGCCTAAGCGCCGTCCAGCCTCCGAGGCCGCTTGCCGCCGACCGGCACGCGGCGTCCCCTGTTTAGCCGTTAGTTTCCCCGGGGTAGAGAAGCCGCGGAAGCGATCGAAAGGAACGCCGGATGGCGAAGACAAGAGACCGCGTCTCGGATGTGAAGCCCTACGTCGAGCGCGCAATCAAGGACGAAGAGTTTCGGAACAACCTGAAGAACGCATTCGTCGCAGCGCGCGACGTCTACGACGAGCTGATGGGGCCGCGCGGCGTCGGCGGCAAGGCGGCCCGGGTCGCATCGGACAAGGACTTGCGGGACAACCTCCGCTCGGCGATCGAGGACGTGCGAAACGCCGCCGACCGGGTCCAGCACGGGCCGAGCCACAAGGGCCGGAACATGCTGCTGGTGACCGGGATCGCGCTCGGCATCCTCCTCTTCAACCCGATGACCGGCTCAGACACACGCAAGTGGCTGAAGGAATCGGTCCTCGGCGACGAGGATGAGTTCGGCTACCAGGGAAACTCCGGCTCGTAGCTAGCCGCCGAAGCGGGTACTGACCGTGGTGAGGCGTCCGCCCTCGGTCGCGGACAGCGGGGCGAAGAGGATGCGCCGCAGCGAGGCCGGGTCGAGCCCGTTCGCCTGGGAGATGTCCGAGGCCTGGAGCAGGATCGCTCCGGGTCTCGGCGCGACGCCGGCGACGCCGGGCAGATAGCCGGCCACCTGCGCGAGGTAGAGGTCCTTCTGCTGCTGCCAGGCAAGCAGGTAGGGCGTGGGATCCACGGCACCGTCGTAGCCAAGCGCCAGGTAGGCGACCGGGTGCACCTCGAAGTGGAGGTGGTAAGCCGTGCCCTCGGCGTCGCCGGTGTTGCCGACGAAGCCGACGACCTCGCCCGCCTTGACGCGGTGTCCGTTCCGCGCCGCGGGCGAGTACGCGGAGAGATGTGCGTAGTAGAACTCGTTCCCCTGGCCGTCCCGTAGCCAGAGGCGATTCCCGCCGACGTCGTTCCAGCCGACCGAGAAGACAGTGCCGTCGGCGCAGGCAAGCACGGGCGCCCCCAGCGGCGCGAAGATGTCGTCCCCGTGATGCCAGTTCCCGGGCACGTCGCCGCGGAAGCCGCCGAACGTGTCGGCGAAGTCGTGCGGTCCGTAGACAGGGAAGACGTAGCCGCCGGCAGTCAGCTCGGGCTGGAGCCCGACCGGGATGTTGTGGAAGGCCGGGGGGATTCCGTTCGGCTGGCCGGCCTTGGGCTCGGGGGTCGTGGGCTTCTTCTTCTTCTTCGCAGTCGCTTTTCCGGGCGGCTTCGGGATCACCGGGGCCGGCTTCGCGGCCTGCACCCACGCCTCGGCGTAGCCGACGAGGATCTCGCTCCCCGCGGTCAGCCCGCCGTGATCGGCCGTCAGATGGATGTCGAGGGCGGTCACATAGCCGCGGTAGCTCTGGGTCCCGCCGGCCGAGCGGACCTCCGCCTGCTCGAGCGTGATCGCGTAGCCCCAATCGGCCAGCGCAACGCGCCCGTTCGGGCTGGCCGACTGGGCGACGCCGCCGACGGTGAGCCCCGTGACGGAAGAGCCGTCGAGGCTCCCAGTTGCGCTCTGACCGCTCGTCGAGCCCGTGGCGTGGGCGCTGATGCTCGCCACCGTGACCTCGCCGCCGAAGAGGGAAAGCGAGCCGACCGAGCTCGAGGCCGTCGAGCGAGCATTCGCCGCGACATCTGTGGAGGCTGAGACCGAAATCGGACCCGTCGTCAGCACGGAGCCGTCAGCGGGGTACGCGAACCCCGAGGTGAAGCCGACGGCGTTGGGCGGCGCGGACACCGCGGTCGAGGTCGCGCCGGGCACGATCCTGACCCCGTACGCGCTCGCCGTCGCCCCCGCCTGAGAGGCGTGAGACGACGCGCCGGCAGAGCCGGTGACCAGCAGAACCAACGCGAGGGCGAGGACAATCTGAAGCCGCATGGCTACGGCGCATTATGGCCCAGCCGGCGAACGGTGTAACAGAATCGGGCGTGCTTCTTGTCAGCTCTGCTCGAGCCGACGCCGCGCAAATTCGCGGAAGCGTTCGCGCGCGGCCTCGTCGGGCCCGAGCGGCGCATTCTCGGCGGTGGCGTCGTCGGCGACCTCTTGGGCGACCGCCCGCACCTCACTCACGACCCGGGCCTTGAACTCGGGATTGCCGAGCAGCTTGTCGACCCAGGTGTCCGAGCCGTTGTAGGGCTCGATGTCGTTCTCCAGCAGGAGCTCGCCGAGCAGGAGCCCGACTCGGATGTACGCGAAGGTCTTGAACGCGAGCAGCCGCTGCGGGGTGTCGACGAGGGTGCCGATCTCGGCGTGGTCGGCCTGAATCTGTGCGACGATCGTGCCGATCGGCTCGTCGACGAGCGGGATCCAGACTTCTTCAGGCCGAGTCACCCTTGGAAGAATAGGCCGGTTTGGGGCGCAAAGCACGCCACGCAAGATTGGCGGCAACGAGCAGCGTGAACACGGCGAAGAGCCGGCGCAGCGTGTCTTCCGGCAGCGCCTTCGCGAGCTGGACGCCGCCTTCGACACCGGCGACAGAGCCGAGGCCGACGAGCAACGCCGCGCGCCAGTCAACGTTCCCGTGCCGTTGCTGGCGCCAGGCGCCGACGAGAACCGTCGGCAGGATCGCGAGCAGTGATGTCGCCTCGGCGTGGACCTGGGTCAGGCCGAGCACGAGCACGAGAGTCGGTACGAACAGGATGCCCCCGCCGACGCCGAAGAGTCCGGCGAGGACGCCACCGACGAAGCCGAGTACTGCGGCGAGGACGTCCATCAGACCAGCAGGCGGATCCCGACCGCAGTGAGCAGAAGCGCAAAACCGAGAGTCAGCGTCCGGCTCGCGAGCCGTTGCTGGAGCGCCACCCCACCGATGACGCCGAACACCGCGGGGATGCCGACAATTGCGGCCGCGCCCAGCTTGACGTCTCCATGCAGCGCGTAGGCCGCTGCACCGGCCGCTGCGGTCAGTGAGATCGCCGCGAGCGACGTTCCAGTTGCGGCCCGGCCGGTGAAGCCGACCACGAGCAGCAAGGGCACGATCATGATCCCGCCGCCGACGCCGAAGAGTGCGCTGAAAACACCGGCGACGAGGCCGATCGCTAGCAGGCGAACCACGCCTCGTATCGTATGGTCGTGCGTGCCGACGCCCTGCTCGCTCCGCTGGTCGAGAATCCGGGCGAGGCGGCAATCCTCCTGGACGTCGACGGGACGCTGGCTCCGATCGTCGCCCAGCCCGAGCTTGCGAGCGTGCCCGAGGAGACGCGTGAGGAGCTGCGCCGACTGACCGGCCGCTACGCCCTCGTCGGCTGCATCAGCGGGCGGACCGGTGAGGACGCCGCGCGCGTCGTGGGGGTCGACGGCCCCGTCTACGTTGGCGTGCACGGGCTCGAGCTCGCGCCGGAGGCGGAGCGCTGGCGCGGGCCGCTGCGGGAGTTCGCGGAGAGCGTCGGCTGGCCGGTCGAGGACAAGGGCCTCGCCATCGTCTTCCACTACCGGAACGTGGAGGACGAGGAGGCGACGCTCGCCGAGCTGCGCGGCGTCGCGGAGCATGCAAAGACGCTCGGGCTGGAAGCTCAGTTCGGGCGCAAGGTGCTCGAGGTGCGGCCGCCCGTCGCCGCCGACAAGGGAACGGCAGTGCGGGCGTTGCTGGAGCAGCGCGGGCTGCAGCGTGCGCTCTACGCGGGCGACGACACCACCGACCTCGACGCCTTCCGTGGGCTCGACGGGCTCGAGGTCGGCGTGCGGATCGCGGTCGCCTCGGACGAGGGGCCGCCGGAGCTCCGGGAGGCGGCCGACCTGGTGGTCGAGGGCCCGGACCAGCTCGCGGAGTTGCTTCGGCGGCTTTAGAGCCGCAGGCGTTCCCTCAGCGCGCGCGTTTGCCGGCGGGCGACGTCGAGCTCGGTGCGCTGCTCATCGTCGAGCGCGAGCCGGAGCCGGTCGGGGCCGGCGCGGCGCACCGCAGCGACCTTGGCGAGGTTGACGACGTGGCTGCGGTGGATCCGCGCGAAGCGCCCGGCCGGAAGCAGCTCCTCCAGCTCACGGAGCGACGAGGTCGAGAGGTACGCGCGGTCGTAGGTGTGGACACGGCTGTAATCGCCGTCTGCCTCGATCCAGTGGACGGCGTCGTAGTCGAGCAGCGTCTTCGCGCCGCCGGCGCTGACGACGGCGATCTTCTCGACAGGCGGTGCTTCGCGCTTGCGGGCCTGGGCGAGCCGTTGGACGACGCGCGCGAGCCGCTCCGGCTCGACCGGCTTGACGAGGTAGTCGAAGGCCTCGACGGCGAAGGCATCGACCGCGTAGCGCTCGTGCGCGGTGACGAAGACGACCGCGGGCCGCTCGCGACGGTTGAGGACAAGCCGCGCCGCCTCGAGCCCGGTCATGCCCGGCAGCTCGATGTCGAGGAAAACGACGTCGTAGCGGACGTTCTCGGCGATCGCCAGCGCCTCCCCGGCGGTTACCGCCTCACCGACGATCTCAATCTCGGGATGCGCGGAGAGCAAGTAGCGCAGCTCTCCTCGCGCCGGCGCCTCGTCGTCCACGATCAAGGCGCGGATGCTCAAGCTCCTTCGTCCTGGCCACTCCGCATGAGTGGATCCAACAGCCGGGTTTGGACGGCCGTAGCGGCAAAACCGCTACGGCCTCCAGATCGGCATCGCAAGCGACGCCTCAAGATGCCGGGACGTCGAGGCGGACGACCGTGCCGAAGCCACCTGATTTCAGGCGCACGCCCTCGCCGTAGAACGCTGTCAGCCGACGATGCACGTTCACGAGACCGAGGCCCGCGCCCTCGCCCTCGCCCAGGCCCGGCTCGAGTAAGCGCTCGAGCGCCTCGCGTGCGATCCCACGGCCGTTGTCGCGGACCGTGACACGCAGGCGCCCGCGACGGATCCGGGCCCTGATCACCAGGCGGAGCGGCCGGTCGGTCTTGCCGTGCTTGACCGCGTTCTCGACCAGCGGCTGGACGAGGAAGGGCGGCAGGCGCACCTCGAGCGCCTCGGGCGTGGCGTCGATCTCCACCTCGAGCTGCGGGCCGAAGCGCGCCTGCTCGAGCGCGAGGTAGCTCCGAACGTGCTTCAGCTCCTCGGCGAGCGTGATGAACTCCCCGGGGCGGACGAGCGTCCAGCGGCAGTAGTCGGCGAAGGCGAGGACTAGCTCCCGGGCGCGGTCGGGGTCTGTGCGGATGAAGCTCGCGATCGTGTTCAAGCAGTTGAACAGGAAGTGCGGCTCGATCTCCGCCTGTAGGGCTTTCAGCTCGGCGGACGCGGCAGCGCGAGCCGAGCCAGCGAGCTCGGAGAGCTGCAGCTGCGCGGAGAGCTGGTCGCCGAGCGATGCGAGCAGGTCGACGTCGCCGTCCGCGAGCGGCGCGCCGTCGGTCGCGTAGGCGACGAGTGCGCCGACGGGGCCGTCGCTCAGTCGGAGCGGGACGATCGCCGCTGCGCCAAGCGGGCAGGCGGGGTGACCGCAAGCGACGCGTAATGCGAGCGGCGCGACCCGGGTCTCGTTCTCGGCTAGGGCTTCGAAGACGGGGCGGATCGGAACGTCGCCCGGCGCGTGATGGTCTGCCCCGGCGCCGACGAAAGCCAGCACGCGGCTCGTGTCGGTGACCGCGACGGCGCCGTAGCCGAGCTTCTCGAAGACCTCGTAGGCGAGGGTTCTCGCGCCGGCGTCCGAGAGGCCGAGCCGGAGCTCGGGCAGGGTCGCGGCGAGCAGCTCGAGCGTGGGAGCCTCGCGGCGCAGTCGGCGAACGCGGGGCATGGTTTTCGGACCGTAGCATCGCGTTCATGCATGTCGATGAGGCGGTGCTCGCTCCGCTGCGCGAGCGCTACGGCGAGCCTGTGCTGCTCGATTGGGAGGGCGAGATCTCGGAGCGCGAGCACTCGCTGGCGACCTACGACCCGCGACGAATGCACGACGTCACCTTGTTCATCTTCAACGGCGAGCGGCTTGCGCTGATCCGGAAGCCGGGCTTCGAGCCCGGCATTTGGCGGCCGCCGGGAGGCGGCGTGAAGGCGGACGAGGATTTCGTCGCGGGAGTCGAGCGGGAGGCGCTCGAGGAAACGGGATTGCGAGTCGAGCTGCAGCGGTACCTCGTCGCCGCGACCGCTCGGTTTCTGTACGAGCCGCACGACGTCTCCTGGCGAACACACGTCTTCCTCGCCACGACGGATGACGTCGAGCTCGCTCCGCAGGACACGGAGGAAATTCAGGCAGCCCGCTGGGGCACGCTGCCGGAGCTGTCTGGGCCGCTCAGGGAGCGGCTCCTGGCCACCGGCCGCGCGTTCTGGCGCTATCGCGTCGCCCTCCATGATGCCGCCGCCGAGGCGATCGCGGCTGATTCCGTGTGACGAAACTGTGACTTTTCTTCCACACCCGTCCTGCCGGGCCGTGTTGTGAGGACAGTCCTCCGGCCGTGGCCGGCACGGCCACGGCCGGCTTGGGCAGCCAGCGCTACTCGTCCAGAAGTGACAACACCTGCGGGATCGCGGTGATTCGCGGGCCTTGCCAGTCGCGGAGCTCGTCCCAGGGCGGCTCCTCGCCTGCGCGGTGGATGAGGACGGCTTGCATGCCGACCCGCTCCGCGCCCGCGAGCTCGTCGTTGGCGCCGTCGCCGACGAAGATCGCCTCCGCGGGCTCGACGCCGAGCTGCTCGCACGCCAGTTGGTAGATCCGGGGATCCGGCTTCCGCAGTCCGACCGAGCATGAGAAGACCGTGGCGTCGAACAGATCCACGAACGCGGTCTCGGTCCAGACGTCGGGCACGTCCTCGCTGCACACCGTGATCAGTCCGACCCGGTAGCCACGATCCCGCAGCTGGGCAAGCGTCTCCACCGCCCCGGGACGCGGGATGAGCAACCCGCGCGTGGAATCGCGCCGCATGGCCACCAGCTCGTCGACGAGGTCGCCCGCAGCACCGATCCCGACCAAGTACTCGCGCAGCGTCCCGCTCTCACGCACCGAGCGGCCTTCGAGCCAGAGGGCCGCGAACTCGTCCGGATCGCGGCTCAGCCGCTCGGCGACCCGATCCTGAAAGGCGCGCCCGGCGACCGGGTCGAAGTCGACCAGCGTGTCCCACAGGTCGAAGATCACCGCGCGGAGCGTTTCAGCACCTCCCACGCCCGCGCGACGTCCGCTTCGGTCGTCCGCGCGTTTCCGATTGCGAGCCGCAGCACATAGCGGCCCTCCAGAGCCGTATGCGACATGAACGCCTCGCCGCTCGCGTTGACCCGCTCGAGTACTTCCGCGTTCTCCTCGTCCGACCCTTCGCGCCGGAAGCAGACGACGGAAAATCGCCGCGGCGCCACGACCTCCCAGCCCGGCTCCTCGCGTACCCAACCCTCGAACACCTCAGCCAGCCGCACCGCCTCGCGAATGCGCGCCTGCAATCCCTCGCGCCCGTAGCAGCGCAGCACCGCCCAGAGCTTCAGCGCCCGGAAGCGCCGCCCCAGCGCCGGCCCGTACTCGCTGAGATTCAGTGCGTCCTCGTCGCCCGTGCGCAGGTACTCGGGCACAAGCGTCATCGCC
>Ga0184619_10000773_pt1 | contig 11092 bp, 11 predicted proteins | sample PLM0_60_b1_FD_133146 | JGI IMG/M metagenome (GOLD analysis project Ga0184619, IMG submission 133146) | Groundwater sediment microbial communities from an aquifer in East River, Colorado, USA - PLM0_60_b1 | ecosystem: Environmental > Terrestrial > Soil > Riparian zone | place: USA: East River...
CATTGCCTGGAGATGGGCCATCAACATCGAGGCCGCGACCCCTTTGCCCGATACATCTCCAACCACAAACATCCATGAACTATCGTCACCGTTGATTAAATCGCAGTAGTCGCCACTGACCGCACCCGCCGGCTGGTAATGATAAGCAACTTCCCAGCCGTCGATACTCTTGTACGCCGTGGGCAATAGTCCTGCCTGAATCTGGGCCGCTAACTCAAGATCTTCTTCGAGCGCGCGTTGTTCCTTCGCGGTTAAGTGATCTATGCAAACACGCGTCAAGGGATCAGCGATCAACCTTTCAGTTTCGACTGAGTCATGACAAACCTCACACAGGCCGAAAACACCAATATCCATCCGACGCAACGCGTCATCTACTTCGTGCAGCAGCCGTGTTAATTCGTCGGGACGATGAAAACCGTTTGCCGCCGCCTGTAACTTATCGCGCCGATCGACTAATTGTTTGCGTAGTACGGGCTCAATTACGGTAGCCATTTTCCTGGTTCCTTCCTGGTTCAGGCCGTCATGCTGGCGGGACGTGGAGCTCTCTGTAGTTGTACGGGAAGCCGGGGAGCGCAACAGATCTTCTGCAGGCGCGAACGATCGCTTTGCATAGCCGGATGGCCGGCCAGCCAGGTTCTCACTTCGCGAAAAATTCTGGCAGCGTGCGGGTCGCGCGGTTCAGTGATGCGGTAGTGAATCCATTTGCCGTCACGTCGCGCCGACACCACTCCCGCGCGTTTTAAGTAAGCGAGATGCCGCGAAATCTTTGGTTGATTTATTCTTAAGACTTCGACAAAGAAACACACGCATACCTCGTCTTCCCCAATGAGATTGATCAGTCGCAAGCGGGTTCGGTCTGCCAGTGCTTTGAAGAGAAAAGCGATGTTGTCTTCCTTGTTTGCCATGCGTGGTTTCGGACACTTTACCCGTGGTTATTTATTACGATTTTGAGCCGTCGAGAGTTCCTTTTTCCACCGAATTTATCTGCATTTTCGCGTCTAAATTTATAACGAAAACGAGAGAAACTCTATCCGGATCTTGCGTTCGAATCCGAAGTTTTTGACTACGCGTTTCAATCAATGCCAGTTGTATCGCTACGCCGCTCCAAAAGGATCGTGTCGCGCCAAACGCCTTTCAGCTTGCCAATGCGTTCGCGCCGGCCGACTTCGCGAAAGCCACACGATTTGTGCAGCCCGAGACTCGCGGTGTTTTCTGGAAAGATGTTTGCCTGAAGTGTCCAGATGTCGTTGGCTTCCGAATCCGCAATCAGCTTTTGCAACAACGCTCGTCCGACGCCTAAACCGCGCTTGCTATTTGCGACATAGACACTCACCTCGGCTTCGCCCGCATACACCGCTCGAGTTGAAATCCGACCCATAGCTGCCCAGCCAATCACTCTCTCGTCTGAAACCGCTGCCAACCTCGGGGCAGGGAAATGCGTTGCGTCCCAGGCTTCCCACGCCGGCGCCTGGGTCTCAAAAGTGGCGTGACCGGTGGCAATTCCTTCGAGATAAATGGCCCGGACCGCTGGCCAATCGGCTTCGCCCAGCGCTCTGATTTGAACAACTTCGGCCGTCATTAGAAAAAAACCTTCATATACGGCTTGACAGATATATTCCCAAGCTTGTATCCTGCCTTCACATGCGCTTGTGCGAATATGAAATATAGAGGAGGACGGCCATGGAAAGCAAGCAAACAGTGCAGGCTCTTAAGGCGCACCTGGCGTTGAACGTACGAAACGTTGAGCAAAGCATTGAATTCTACAAAAAGATGCTGGGCATCGAGCCGAGCAAAGTGCGGCCGGGTTACGCCAAATTCGACGTGCAAAATCCGCCGCTCAATCTGACCCTGAACGAAGCTTCGTTCAGAGAGCGCGGTGCGCTTTCGCATCTCGGCATTCAGGTCGGGTCGACCGAAGATGTTCTGCAAACGCGCCAGCAATGGGCGGATGCGGGACTGATAACACGCGATGAGATGCAGACCAACTGCTGCTTTGCGACGCAGGACAAGACCTGGGTGCGGGATCCCGACGGCAACGAATGGGAAGTGTTCGTGGTGCTCAAGGACAATTTGCAAACAAGCAATTTATGTTGCACGACGAGTGAGCCACAAACTGTGAGCATCGGACGAGAGACAAAGTCAGCTTAATTTCCAGTCACTCCGATTGGCGGTTTGCATTTGTAAGGCAATCGCGCTGGATAAGAAAAAGCCTGGATGTATTCGCGTCCAGGCTTCCCTCGTGATGAATAAGCAGTGCTTTACTGTGGGTTCTTATTCTGAAACTGCTGCCGCTCTTTCGTGCGTTGTTCGATCTTCGCTTTGCGCTCTTGCTTCAACTGCTCGAGTTTGGTTTTCTGTTCCGCTGTCAAAACTCCTTCCATCTCAGCGCTAACGCCTTCCATGCTGGCGCGCATTTCCTGACGCAAAGCTTTTGCGCGTACCTCATCATCAGCGGTGAAGGCCCCGGCGATTCTTCTCTCGCGCAACTTGAACAATTCTTCTCGCTGCGTCCTGGTGCCTTCCAAACGTCGCCGCATGATGGCGTGCGCTTGTTGCCTGTGCTCTTCGGTGAGATTCAACTCGCGTATGAGGTGACCCACTCCTCCCCGGTGGCCCATTCCTTCATGTCGTCCTCTGCGCACGCCGCGCGCAGCTAGTCGCTCCGACCGGCCCTCGGGCTGAATGCCGGCAGCGGGGAGTTGCGTTTGCTGCGCGACGGCAATCGTACCTAACGCGAGCATAATTCCTAAAATTGTGACTAGGCAGTTTCGTGAGAACATTTCTTGTCCAAACTCCTTAGTTAGTCATCGACGGGCATTCCGTTTGTTTAGACGGTCCAACACCGAAAATGGTCTGCAAAGATACCGATTGACTTTGGAAGCAGGGCAGAGTACTTTACAGTATAAAGGCAGAGCCCCCCCCCGTAGGTGCGCTCTTTCAATTTTGTCGGCTCGGGGCCAAATCGTAAAATCTTCCTGAGTAGTAAAAAACTGAAGCGTCACGCTACAATACTGCGCCAATGGATCTTCTCGAAAACATAAACTCTCCGGCGGATTTGCGCCGCCTGCCTATCGAGCAGCTGCAGCCAGTCGCTGATGAAATTCGACAATACATACTTGAGACTATGTCACGCGTGGGTGGCCACACCGGAGCTTCACTCGGCGCCATCGAACTGGCCGTCGCGCTGCATTACGCGTTCGACACGCCGCACGACCGCTTAGTTTGGGACGTGGGCCATCAGGCCTATGCTCACAAGATTCTTACGGGGCGTCGCACAGAGTTAGCAACGATTAAACAATATGGCGGCCTCAGTGGCTTCCTGCGTCGGGACGAATCGGAGTACGACACGTTTGGCGCGGGTCACGCTTCCACTTCGCTTTCGGCTGCACTGGGCATGGCCGTCGCTCGCGACAAGAAAGGCGAGGACCATCACGTTGTAGCGTTGATTGGCGATGCATCGCTCGCCGGCGGCATGGCCATGGAGGCAATCAATCAGGCCGGGCATCTAAAGAGCCGTCTGATTGTCGTGCTTAACGACAACGAGATGTCGATTGCGCCTGCGGTTGGAGCCCTGACTGGTTATCTAAATCGTATTCGCGGCGCTCACCAGTATCATCGTTTCAAAGAGGAGGTTGAGGAAACGCTGCTATCGATTCCTTCGGTCGGCGAGCGATTGCATCACGCTGCGAAGACGGTAAAGGACGCGATTGCCGCGGCTGTTTTGCCGGGAGCGCTGGTGAATGAACTTGGCTTTAAGTACATCGGCTACGTTGATGGTCACAATCCGCGTGCGCTGGTGGCGGCGTTCCGCGAAGCGCAACAGATTAAGGATGGGCCAGTCATAGTTCACGCGCTTACTACCAAAGGCAAGGGCCACCCGAGGGCCGAGAATGATTATTATCGCTGGCACGCAACTGGTCCATTCGACCTAACGACCGGCGAGGCCATTAAATCGAAGGCTGCGGCGCCGACCTACACAACAGTCTTCGGCAACACCCTGGCCGAACTAATGGGCCGGGACGAAAAGATCGTTGCGCTGACGGCGGCGATGCCGGATGGGACGGGCATTTGCACCGCGCTGGAACAATTTCCAGAGCGGTCTTTCGATGTTGGCATTGCCGAACAGCATTGCGTGACATTTGCCGCCGGCATGTCGTGTGAAGGTATGAAACCAGTCTGCGCAATTTACTCGACATTCCTGCAGCGCGGTTTTGATCAGCTGGTGCACGACGTCTGCATCCAAAATCTCAACGTGAAGTTTTGTCTCGATCGTGGCGGCGTCGCTGGCGGTGATGGTCCAACACATCACGGGCTTTTGGATATTGCCTATCTGCGCGGCGTGCCCAACCTGGTGCTCATGGCGCCGAAAGATGAAGGTGAAATGCGCGACATGCTGTTCACCATGGTTGAGCATGTTGGACCAGCTGCCATGCGCTATCCGCGAGGCAGCGGCATCGGCGTGGCAATTGATGCCGAGCCTGCACTGCTCGAGATAGGCAAAGGCGAAATACTGCGCGACGGCGGCGAGATTGCCATCGTCGCCTATGGCTCGATGGTCCACCCATCACTGCAAGCCGCGGAGAATCTGGCGAAGGAGAAGATTGAAACTACCGTCGTCAACGCGCGTTTCGTGAAGCCACTTGATGCAGCTCTCTTGCTGGCTTTAGCGCAAACCAAGCGCCTGATAGTAACGGTTGAAGAAGCTTACCTGGCCGGCGGTTTTGGCTCGGCTGTGATGGAGCTGCTGGAAGAGAACGGCATGCAGGACAAAGTGCGTGTGGTGCGCATGGGCATTCCGGATCGCCTTGTAACTCATGGCGATCCGAAATTGTTACTCGCTAAATATGGATTGGACGCCGACGGCATTTACATGCGCGTAAAGGAAAGCATTGAGGTGCTGGATGATCGTCGCGCCAAGCCGACAAAAGTTGGCCGGTAGTTTTTGGCCTCAACTCAAAAACAAATCGCGCTCGTACTGCTGAAACAGACGGGCGCGTTGTTTTAATGCACCATATCGTCGCCGGCAATTCAGATAACACTTCTCAACAGGGTCTCGTGTTCATTTTCCATAACCACTTAACTACGACAACGGGCCTCTTTACTTTTGGCCTCCATTTTGCTACCCAATTAAAGGCCTCGACGTGTCGCTTGAGCCCAAATCCAGTGTGTAAGGACCTTGCTGCAAAATGGAATCAGAAATAACGAACGCCGATACCGGCCTCGAGGTACCCCTGTCTGAGCCTCACTTCGACGACGAAGCCACCGTGCTATCGGCGCGCCGAGTCGTGCCGCTCGACGAACTGGCAGCTTATCGGTCGCAAACAACGTCGCGCTTTGGTCGGGGCTGGATCTATGCAACGACTGTGGCTGGCGCGCTGCTGCTGGGAGCGTTTGTCGGCGCGGCCTATTACTCATACGTCAATCGAGAATCTGCGCAGCAGTTTGTTGATCTGGAAAACGTTAATGGCGGCGTCGCCGGGATCTCTACCGCTTCCGCTGTTGATAACCAGGCTTCCGCTTCAGCGAACGCGTCGGAATTCGATAATACGATGCCCGAGGATTCAAAAGCTGCAGTGACTAAAAATGAAGAACAGCCATCTGCGCAACAGCCCGGAGTTTCAGATGAAAGCAGGAAACTGGTGGCGCGGCGCGTTGACGTTCTAACCTTTCCGTCCTCTCGCGAGGAACGGAAAGCCGCCCGGCGTCAGGCTAGAGAGCGGAAGAAAGAATTGGAGCGCGAAAGTCGCAAGGCTCGCGATGACCTGACACGCATCCGGGAAATTTTCGAAGGCCCACAAAAACCTTAACAAGCAGTAAACTGTCTGGCGTGAAATCCGAGCGGCCCGAGCGAATCGACAAGTTGCTGGTCCAGCGTGGTCTTGCTGAATCGCGCACCAAAGCTCAGGCGATGGTGATGGCCGGCATTGTGCTTGTTAACGAACAACGCATCGACAAGCCATCGGACTCAATTCCCGCCAACGCCCAGATCCGTATCAAAGGTGGCGACGACGCGACGGCACGCTACGTTGGCCGTGGTGGGTTGAAACTTGAAGCTGCTTTACGTGAATTTCAAGTTGATGTAGTGGGCCTCGACTGTCTGGATGTCGGCTCTTCCACTGGCGGCTTTACCGATTGTCTGCTGCAGCACGGCGCGCGTCACGTCGTTTCCATCGATGTTGGTCATAATCAAATTGATTGGAGTTTGCGAACTGACGACCGAGTCGAGGTAAGAGAAGGGGTCAATGCGCGCTACCTGAAACCCGCCGACTTCGAAACCGAGTTCGACGTGATCGTTATGGATGTTTCGTTCATCTCAGCGACGAAAATACTTCCCGCGCTATTGCCACTCTTGACAGCTGACGGTCGTTTGCTGCTGCTGATCAAGCCGCAGTTTGAAGTAGGCCGCGGCGAAGTAGGCAAGGGAGGCATTGTTCGCGATCCCAAAAAGCACGCGCGGGTTATTGAAGAGGTAAACCAAACGGCCAAAGAACTCGGGCTTGCTGCGCGAAATGTGATGGAATCTCCCCTGCGCGGCGGCAATGGCAATCTGGAATTTCTCGTGCTCTACGAAAAGATCGACACGCAGAACTAAACCGTTGCCGTGAATTGCGCTTGCAGTTACCATGGCGACCGTTTTCCTATTCACTTACACTCTCCCTTTTTTAGCGGGACTGGTGCGCCTGGCACGATGACGAACTCAATAAAACGCGTCGGTGTAGTTCTCAAGCCGCATCAACCAGATGCGCTGAAAACGATGTGCGAGCTTACGACGTGGCTGGCAGCGCGCGAACTCACGCTGGTGGGTGGGCCCGAAATTGAGCGCGAGGCAATCGCCAAACAGACAGGTTGCGCCGTAGCTGAAGTCGAAGCCGAAAAGCTAGCCGCGAAGGTGGATTTAGTGCTTGTGCTTGGCGGCGACGGCACCATGATCGCAACCTCGCGCATGCTTGGCGACACTGAAGTGCCGGTGCTGGGCATTAACTTTGGCGGCCTTGGTTACCTGGCGGAGTTTCGCATTGAAGAATTATACGCCGCATTGGAATCGATCCTTTCCGGCAATTATCGTTTGGACAAGCGCGTGATGCTTTCCGTCGAGCTGGGCGGCGCGGAAGAGAAGACACGCAATCGCGTGCTTAACGATGTAGTGATCAACAAATCGGCGCTGGCGCGCATCATCGAGATTGAAGCCTATCTTAACGGACAATTTGTTAATTCGTTTCGGGCCGACGGTTTGATTGTTTCTACGCCGACCGGCTCAACTGCTTACAATCTTTCCGCGGGCGGGCCGGTAATCTTTCCTTCCATGAATGCGGTCGTCATCACACCAATTTGTCCCTTCACTCTTTCCAATCGCCCTATCGTTGTTCCTGACGACGCGATCATTGAGCTGCGTCTGAAGACTGATAAAGAAGACGTCGCGTTGACGCTGGATGGACAGGTTGGCTTTCCATTGAAGATTGACGACCGAGTAATAATACGCAAAAGCAAGACCACCTTTAATCTCGTTCAGCCGATGAATAGAAACTATTTCGACGTACTGCGCGACAAGTTGCGCTGGGGGCGATAGGGAAGTTTCGAGTTTCGAGTTCCAAGTTTCGAGTTTAGGAGTTCTAAGTACAAATCAACCTACTCTGCGCCACGGCTGGTCGGAACTAGCAACTCGACCGAAACCTGAAACCTGATACTCGAAACCAGAAACCAGAAACTCCAAACTCGAAAACCAAAACTTGAGACCACATGCCTAACGAGAACGAAAACCGCAAACGACAGATCGACGCCGATGCTTTTGAGCGCGAGGTGACGACCGACCTCGACGAGGAGACACCGGACAAGCCGAAAGGCTGGCCGCTGCACACGCGCATTCTCATCGGCCTGGCCGTCGGTGTCGTCGCCGGAGTTGCAGTCAACTACAAGTTTGGCGGCGATCACCCGCGAGTTGTCTGGGTCATCGACAACATCACTCAGCCAATTGGACAACTGTTTCTTCGTTTGTTGTTGATGATCGTCGTGCCGCTCGTTTTTTCCTCACTCGTCGTAGGCGTTGCGGGCATCGGCGACATTCGCAAACTCGGGCGCGTCGGTCTGAAATCGTTTGCCTATTGTCTGGTGATTTCCGCCATCTCGGTGCTCATTGGCTTGACGCTTGCCAATACTATTCGGCCGGGAACGCGCATCGATGAGACAACCAAAGCGGCGCTTGAACAGCGCTACGGCACGGACGCGTCGCAGCAGGTCGAGGCAGCGAAGAAAGCCGGTACTGTTCCTTCGCCGCTGATGCAGGTGGTGGAAACGATAGTACCTTCTAACCCGATCGCCGCCGTAGCCGGCGTACCGGCAAATCCCAGTGCCGCAACTTCGGGTGGCACGCCAAACATGCTTCACCTCATGTTCTTCGCTTTGATCATCGGTATAGCAATCACTCTAATTCCAGTCAGCGTTACTGCCCCCCTCTTGCGCGGGCTCGAAGCGCTCTATGAAATCACAGCGAAGATCATTGAAATCATCATGAAGTTCGCGCCTTACGCGGTTGCTTGTCTGCTCTTTAACAACACCGCGCGCTTTGGCCTGGATCTTCTGCAGGCGCTGGGTTGGTTTGTGGTAACCGTGCTGCTTGGGCTGTCGCTACACATGTTCGGAGTTTACTCGTTATCGATTTACTTCCTCTCGCGAATTTCGCCCATCGATTTTTTCCGGCGCATTAAAACCGTGATCCTGACGGCGTTCTCGACCTCTTCATCCAACGCGACATTGCCGACAGCATTGCGAATTTCAGAAGAGAACCTGGGTGTGCCCCAGGAAATTAATAGCTTCGTGCTGACGGTCGGCGCTACGGCAAATCAGAACGGCACGGCGCTTTACGAAGGCGTGACGGTATTGTTTTTGGCCCAGCTCGCCGGTATCGATCTTTCGCTTGGCCAGCAATTGATGGTCGTCTACCTGGCGATTCTCGGTGGCATTGGCACCGCCGGCGTACCGTCCGGATCGATTCCTTTTATCATCGGCGTGCTGGTGACGATCGGCGTCAATCCGGCGTTGATTGCTATTATTCTCGGCGTCGATCGCATTCTTGACATGTGCCGCACAACATTGAATGTTGTCGGTGACATTACGGCGGCGACCTATGTAGCGCGCTCCGAAGGATATGAACTCCTGAAACCGCACGAACCGGCAATTGTTCATGCTGGTATAACCATGCCGAGCCGCTGATCGTTTTCCGGCAACCACACTTTGTGCACAACGGCGCGCCGGAGGGGAAACACGGCTGCGGTTGACTGCGTTGTTTTCAATTTAAGAAGTTAGGATTTGAGATGATTTTTCCTCTTTACGATGACAACAGCGATCGTGTGACGACTCCGATCGTCAACTATATTCTGATTGCCCTCAACATTCTGGTGTTTGTGTTTTTGCAGCAGTTGGGCACAAACGACAAATTTACTTATGCCTACTCGACGGTGCCGCAGGAGATTGTTACCGGGCGCGATGTGCGCACGCCCGATCGCGTGGTTGAAACGCCGGTTACCGGACAGCAGCTTCTGATTCCGGGTCTGCAACCGACGCCATTCTCGGTTTACCTGACCTTGCTGTTTTCCATGTTCATGCATGGCGGCATTGCGCACATCGCCGGCAACATGTTGTTCCTCTGGATTTTTGGCGACAACGTCGAGGACCGCATGGGCCACCTGAGATATTTGATTTTTTACCTGCTGACCGGCGTGCTGGCCTCGTTGGCCCATGTGCTGACGACAGTGATGTTTGCTGTGGACCAGAGTAGTTTGCTGGTTCCGAGCTTGGGCGCTTCAGGCGCAATCTCGGGTGTGCTCGGTGGCTATCTCGTGCTGCACCCGAAACGCCGGGTAACTGTAATCATGTTTCGCTTTCTCACCGACGTTCCCGCGTACGTAGCGGTCGGCATTTGGTTTGCATTTCAACTAATCAGCGGTCTCGGCGTTTTGGGCGGTGGTTCGCAGCAGGGTGGCGTGGCCTACGCGGCGCACATTGGCGGGTTTGTGGCCGGCGTGGCGCTGGTCAAGCTATTCACCCCGGGCCGTGGAAACGCGCCAACCTACGCTTAGTTCGACTTTGAAAAACCTTTTCGTTTGGATCTTGCTTACGGAATTGCAGCAGATACCCGCCTCAGTTAAGATCAGCTTCCTTTTTTCAGGAGCAGGCCATGGCTACTAAGGAAGGCGCGGTCGCGCCAGTTAATCAGCAGGGTCTTGATATTCAATCCACTCCGCGCGCGGAGATGCAACTCTATCCGCTCGATACCTTTGCTTACGAGTTTCCCGGCAAAGAAATAAAGATCGATTTCGAGATCACTGAGTTCACGGCCATTTGCCCCTTTTCCGACTTCCCGGATTTCGCCACCATCCGCCTCGAGTATATCCCCAATGAACGCTGCGTCGAGTTGAAGAGTCTGAAGCTTTATATCAATTCATTTCGCAACATAAAGATCTTTCACGAGCACGTCATCAATGTGATTCTCGAAGACTTTGTGCGCGCGTGCGATCCGTTGAGGGTGGAAATTGAAGGAGACTTTCATGTGCGCGGAAACATCAAGACGGTGGTGCGCGCGAGCTATGAGAAACAGTAGCAGGAGCAGTAGGCAGTAAACAGAGTGCTGTCGCCCAGCTGCGGATTGCGAAAGACAAACTACTGACAACTGACGACTAATATCGCGGATGACATTCACGACCATCTCAATCATCGCCGGCGTCATATTGCTGGCGATTTTCTTTCTGATTGCCAGACTCGCCATCCGCTGGGTCGTGCGTCTGACCATCGTCGGCGTAATCCTGGTCGCGTTGATTGGAGTAGGAATCTTTTGGTGGTGGGGCAACCGGCTTGCTTCACCATCGCCGCCGTCAAACCATCAACACTCGACACCAGCTAATCGAACCCCCTCTCGCTGAGCAACGATGGGAAAGACAGATACCGATGATGAGGCCGACGTTTTTGTCGAACCGACGCCGCTAAAATCAGGGGGAGGCCTCAGCGGTTTGTGGTCCCGTTATCGATTGCTGCCGCGCAATGTCTTTGCCATCAGTCTCGTCAGCCTGCTAAACGACGCCTCCAGCGAGATCATCTATCC
>Ga0184619_10000776_pt1 | contig 11081 bp, 8 predicted proteins | sample PLM0_60_b1_FD_133146 | JGI IMG/M metagenome (GOLD analysis project Ga0184619, IMG submission 133146) | Groundwater sediment microbial communities from an aquifer in East River, Colorado, USA - PLM0_60_b1 | ecosystem: Environmental > Terrestrial > Soil > Riparian zone | place: USA: East River...
CGAACCGCACCGGGCCGCGCAAGGTGTTCGGCACTTTCGCCTCCCTCAGCGCCTTCATGAAGGCGTCCTTGTCCTCGACCTTGCCGTTGATCGTCTTGAGCGCGTGCTCGAGCACCTCGGCGGAGACGTAGGTCTCGGCCGCGTATACGCCGGGATCGGTCTTGTAGTCCCGCCTGATCGCCTCGACGAACTTCCTGTTGATCGGATAATCGAGCTCGGCCGAATACCAGTTGCCGGTCATGGCGCCGAGCGCGTCGTCGCCCATCTGCTGCAAGAGTGATTCGTCGACCGGCGTGAGGCCGCCGAGGATTTGCACCTTGTTGCCGTATTCCCTGAGCTGACGGATGAACTTGAAGCCGTTCGAGCCGGCATGCCCGGTATAGACCGCGTCGAGATTGGGCTTGAGCTGCGAGATGTAGCTGCCGTAGTCGGGCGCGTTGAGCGGCGTAAAAAGCTTCTGCACGACCTTGCCGCCGTTATCCTCGAACACGCGCTGGAAACCGGCCACGTTCTCGTGGCCGAACGCGAAGTCGTCGGCGATCACCGCGGCGCGCTTGTAGCCGAGGTCCTTGGCGGCGTATTCGCCGAGCGGATGGCTCGGTTGCGCCGAGGTGCAGCTCGCGCGCACGAACCACGGATTGGGCTTGCGCTGGGTCATGTCCTCCGCGCCGGCCACCGACAGGATCGGCGTGCGCGACGAGCGGACGTAATCATCGATCGCCAGCGCTTCGAACGCGGCGAGCGGCCCGATGAGGACCGCGACGTTCAGGCGCTCGACCAGCTCCTGGGTTTTGGTGCGAGCCTGGGCGGGATTGCCGGCGGTGTCGGCGGTGTGCAGCTCCACCGGCCGGCCCGCGAGCATATTGTTGCGTTCCTTGAAGAACACCGTGAGGCCCTGCTCCATCTGCAGGCCGCCCGAAGCGAGCGGCCCGGTCTTGACGGTCAGGAATCCGACCCGGATGGGGCCGGCTTGTGCCGGGGCGGCGGGCACCTTGAGCACCTGCGAGGCCACGCCCGCGGCGAGCGCTCCCTTGATGACGGTACGGCGGTTGACGGTCATAGCGTTTCTCCTCTGGGATCGTTTTTGTTGTCGATTGAACGACGTGGTTGCCGCTGGATCGGCGCGCGGGTCACGGCTCGAGATTTTTATTTCCGGGCCACGTCTCGCGATTGTAGACGGGGTGCTTCAGGAATTCGTCGGGATCATAGGTCCAGAACTGGCTCAAATTGGGATAGGTCTTGATCACGGTGTTGACCAGCTTGCCGCCCTTCTTCTCGACCTTGCGGATATAGACGTTGCCGATCACGTTGCCGTACTTGTCGAAGCTCACCGGACCGCGCGCGGTCTCGACCTTGTTGCTTGCGCGCAGAGCCGCCATCAGCGCGTCCTTGTCCTCGATCTTGGAACCGATCTTCTGCAGTGCCGCCTCCAGCACCGCGCCATTGGTGTAGGTGGCGGCGGCGTAGAAGCCGGGATCGACCTTGTAGTCGCGGTTCATGCCCTCGACGAACTTCTTATTGGTCGGGCTGTCGATCTGGGCCGAATACCAGCAGGTCGAGATCATGCCGAGCGCTTCGTCGCCCATCTGCTGCAGCAGCGCCTCGTCGACCGCGGTCATGCCGCCGAGGATCGGGGTGTTGCCGCCATACTCCTTGTACTGCTTGAAGAACTTGAAGCCGTTGGAGCCGGCAAAGCCGATGAAGATCACGTCCACGTTCTGCTTGAGCTGCGCGATATAGGTGCCGTAGTCGGGAGAGACGAGCGGCGGCCACAGCTTCTGCACGACCTTGCCGCCGGCATCCTCGAATGCGCGCTGGAAGCCGGCGTTGAGCTCGTGGCCATAGGCGAGATCGTCGGCGATCATGGCCGCGCGCTTGTAGCCGAGCTCCTTGGCGGCGTAGTCGCCCATGGCGTAGCTGCATTGGGCCGAGGACGAGGTCGCGCGCACGAACCAGGGATTGGCCTTGCGTTGGGTCATGTCCTCGGCGGCGGCGACGCTGAGCGTGGGCACCTGCTTGTCGCGGATATAGTCGTCGATGGCGAGCGCTTCCGCCGTCGCCAGCGGGCCGATCAGGCAGGCGATGTTCTCCTTCTCGACAAATTCCTGCATCTTGGTGCGGGCCACCGCGGGTGCGCCGCCGGAATCGCCGGTGAACAGCTGCACCGGCCGGCCGGCGAGCACGTTGTTGCGCTCCTTGAGATAGAGCGTCAGGCCCTGTTCCATCTGGATGCCGCCGGACGCGAGCGGGCCGGTCTTCACGGTGAGAAAACCGATCTTCATCGGGGCGCTCTGGGCGCGCAGGATCGCGGGCGCGGCAACGAGTGCGCTGGTCCCGAGCATGCCGGTCAGGACGGTTCGGCGATGGACGCTCATGAACTTACTTCCTCCCTTGGTTCGGCCACCGGGATGGGTTTTCCCCATCGCTCTTGTGCGCCGTGGCCGCTTATCATCTTTGCATATCGCGCCAATCTTGTCCCGCGGCGCGGGCGTCGCCGCCGTCCCGTAGGTGATTAATTTCCCGTAAGAATCACCCCTTCTTGGGGGGAATGATCGGCACCAACAGGTAGGGCTGTTTGTCGCGGCCGAAGTGCAGGCTGGTGGTGCCGCCGAACACGTCGGCGGCCCGGTCGCGCGGGTCGTCGTGCAGGAACGGGCCGCAGCCCGTCAGCTCGTTCTTGAAGTTGGACAGCTTGCCGCCGCTCGGGCCGGCGTACACGTAGTCCTTGCCGCGTATGCTCAGGCCGATGCGGCAGCCCGCCGGGACCACGATCGAGGTCGGCCAGATCTCGATGTCGAGCTCGACCACCTCGCCCTTCTTGAGCGGCTGCTCCTTGTCATGGCTATGGTAGGGCCGGTAGGGCGTGGAGAGCTTCTTGTCGAGCTTGCGATGCGACGCCCGCAGCCATCCCTGGCCGATCGGGGTGTGCGGATCGATGGCGCCTTGAAACACCACCTCCTTGAGGTCACCGGTGAACACGCGCAGCACCGCGAACAGGTCGGCGTCGCTGGTGGATGACGAGACGAACAGCTTCAGCGCCGACGGCCCGGTGATCTCGGTCTCCTTTTCGAGCGGCTCGGTCAGGAAGGTGACGCCGTCGCCCATGGCCTCGAACGTCTTCACGGCCTTTGCCGCCACGCGTTTGGGCGCAAGCGCGCCGGTTGCGGGGTCGAGGTAGAGCTTGGTCCATTTGGTGCGCTTGAGCGGCCATTCGTTCTCCGCGCGCTCCACGAACTTTTCGCCGGGATGGCGGACCTGCAGCTGGACTTTCGGCTGCTTGTCCCAACCGTTCTTCTTGCCGTGGAGAAAATAGTCGAAGAAGCGCAGCTGCAGCTTGCGGCCATAGTCGGTGTAGAAGTGCGTCCAGTGCTCGATGCCGTGCACTTCGAGCCACTTGTCCTTGGCGGCCGCGCGCACGAAGCCCTCGAAATTGCCGCGCGGATGCAAGGGCTGGCCGCCCCAATTGGCGGTGGAGAGCAACGGCGTCTTGACCTTGGACCAGACCGGCGAGCGCGCCCGGTGGTAGTCGTCGTCGAGCGGATGGGCGCGGATGTCGTCGCCAAAGGCGCTGCGGTTCCTGGCGAGCTCGGCCTCGGACAGGGTCTCGGGCCCGCAGACCAGCTCGCCATGGACGCGTGAGCGCTTGCCGCGCTCGCCCGCGCCGTATTGCACGGTCTTCACCTGCATGTCGTACCAGTTTTCCCAGAACGTGCAGACGATGCCGCCGTGATGGGTCATGTCGCGGTACCAGTCGGCAGCCCCCTCCCAGATGCACATGGCGGCCAGGTGCGGCGGCTGCAGCGTCGCCACGTGCCATTGGTTGATGCCGTAATAGGAAATGCCGTTGAGCCCGACCTTGCCGTTCGACCACGGCTGTACGCCGGCCCATTCGATGCAATCGTGGAAGTCCTTGGTCTCGCGCGGCGAGAAATGATCGATGACGCCAGGCGAGCAACCGCAGCCGCGGGAATCCACGCGCACGCAGGCGTAATCGTGCGGCACCCATTTCTCCGGATCGACCACCTCCCAGCTCTGGTAGAGGTTGCTGGAGCCGGCGGTGACGTCGGGATGTTTTTCGGCCATGCGCTGCCACGCGCTCGGATAGCCGTCCTGGAACGCGAGCCCCTTGGCGTAGGGGCCGTAGCTCAGGATCGCGGGATAGCGGCCCTCCTTGACCGGCCGAAAGACGTCGGCACGCAGCACGAGGCCATCGTCCATCTCGATCGCGACGTCCCAGTCGATGCGCATGCCGTCGCGCACTTCGCTGCGATGTTGATGGGTCTTGCCCGCCGGCGTTTTGGCGCGCGCATCCTCGACCGAAGTCATTGCCGTCCTCCCGCATGGAGACCGCGCCTTGCCGATACCTCCGTCCTGTTGGAGCCGGCGACGCAGACGTTTTTTCGTCCGGGCAATATAGTATGATAGGACCAATTCGATCACAATTTCTGCAGGGGGAAGATCCGTGAAGCTGTTTTCATTCTGGCGTTCGCTTGCAACGTATCGCGTGCGCATCGCGCTCAATCTCAAGGGCATCGTGCCGGACGAGGTCGTTGACATCGACCTGATCAAAGGCAAGCAGCGCGAGGACGCGTTCCGTGAGGTCAATCCGCAGATGGTGCTGCCGGCACTGGTCGACGGCGACGGCCCCGTGCTGTTCCAGTCGCTGGCGATCATGGAATATCTCGATGAGACCCATCCGCAGCCTCCGCTGCTGCCGAAAGAGCCACGTGCGCGCGCCCGCGTGCGCGGCCTGGCGCAGATCGTTGCCTGCGATTCCCATCCGCTGCTGGTGCCGCGGGTGCGCGAATATCTCGAGCACGAGCTCAAGCTCGACGAGCCGGCGCGGCTGAAATGGATCCAGAACTGGATCGGCGCGGCGGTGAAGGCGTTGGAGACCAATCTGGCGGATTCCAAGGAAACCGGCCGCTATTGCCAGGGCGACGCCATCACCATCGCCGACATCTGCCTGGCGAGCCAGGCCGCCGGCGCGACCTTCTACAAATATGATCTCGCGCCGTTCCCGACCGTGCGGCGGATCGTCGACGCGTGCATGCAGAACGACGCCTTTGCCCGCGCGCATCCCCTGCGCCAGCCCGGCGCGCCGAAGGCTGCGTGAGCGGGCCGTCGTGCCCGGCCTTGTGCCGGGCATCCACGCCTTTATAACCAACGCGCGCGTCACGTGAATGGCCGGACAAGCCGGCCATCACCGAAAATCATTGGCAGAGCGATCCCATGAAACTTGCAACTTTCAAGGCGAACGGCCGCACCAGCTATGGCGCGGTGACCGACGGCGGCATCATCGATCTCGGCCGCAAGCTCTCGAAATATCCGACGCTGCTGGACCTGTTGCGCGCGCAGGCGATCGCGGAAGCGGGCGCGGCGGCGAAGGGGACGGCGGATTATCAGATCAAAGACGTCGAGATGCTGCCGCCGATACCGGCGCCCGACAAGAACATCTGCGTCGGCATCAACTATCCCGACCGCAATGCCGAATACAAAGACGGCCGGGAGGCGCCGAAATATCCCAATCTGTTCTGCCGCTTCCCGACCTCCCTGGTGGGGACCGACCAGCCCATCATTCGGCCGAAGGTTTCCGACAAGTTCGATTACGAAGGCGAGATCGTGCTCGTGATCGGAAAAGAAGGCCGTCACGTTCCGCAGGAAAGCGCGCTGTCGATGATCGGTGGGTTCACGCTCGGCAACGAAGGCAGCGTGCGCGACTGGCTGCGGCACGGCAGCTTGAATGTCACCCAAGGCAAGAATTTCGACAAGTCCGGCAGTGTCGGCCCATGGATGGTCACGACCGATGAACTCGACCCGGCAAAACCGCTGCGCGTGATGACGCGCGTGAACGGGGAGCCGCGGCAGGACGACACCACTGATCGTCTGACCTGGGGCTTCGCCTGGCTGATCAACTATATCAGCACGTTCGCGACACTGAAGCCGGGCGATCTCATCTGGACCGGAACCCCGACCGGCGCCGGCGTCCACCGCAACCCCCCCGTATGGCTCAAGCCCGGCGACGTGGTCGAGGTCGAGTCGCCGCAGATCGGCGTGCTGCGCAACAAGGTGGCGGACGAGGGGTGAGATAAGGCGCGGTAAGCTCCGCCCTCATCCTGAGGAGCAGCCGAAGGCCGCGTTTCGAAGGATGGGGCGGTCACATGCGTCGAGACGCGTCGCCCACAGACGATGCTAAAAGCAAAACGGCCGGAGCGCGGACGCTCCGGCCGTAATCTTGTGCCGCGTGGCGGCCGCCCTCAGTGCACCAGCTCGGTCACCTTGCCGTCCTTCGAGCGGCCCTGCGCATAATACTGGCCGATATTCTTCATCAGCGCGGCGTCGGAGACGGAGTAGATCACCGCGTCGGTCTTGCCGGTATTGATGTGGCGCCGCCACAGGAAGTTCGGCACCACGAAAAGATCGTTGTGAGCCCACTCGAAGCGTTTGCCGCCGACTTCGGTCGCGCCGGTTCCTTCGATCACCACATAGTACGTACCGGCGGTCTCGCGCTTGAGCTCGGTCTGCTCGCCCGGGCGCAGCAGTTGGGCGGAATAGTTCAAGGTCTTGAACACCGGCTCGCCGGTGACGGGGTTGACGAAGTCGACCTTGATGCCCTCGTGCGGATCGCCTTTTTCCTTGCGCAGGCTATGCAGTGTCTCCAGCACGTCTGCACCGCGGTAGTGGAAGAGCGGCGCTGGCGCGTGACCGACGCCGCGTTGGTGATTGACGAAGACCGGCTTGATCCCGCCTTGGCTGTAGAGCTTGCGCGAATAGCCTTCGCTGTGGGTGACGGCCTGCACATGCGCGTTGCCCTGTGCGCCCGGCATGTCGTGATCGACCCAGGCGGCGTCAAGGAACTCCATCAGCGGCCAGTCCAGCGTATCGATCCAGACCACCGGCTCGCTGTCATCGTTGCCGTGGTCATGCCATGTGCCGTTCGGCGTCAGGATGAGATCGCCGCGCGCGGCGGTGCAGCGCTCGCCTTCGACCACCGTGTAGCCGCCCTTGTCCGAGAGGATGGTGCGGCTGGCATTGGGCGAATGCAGGTGCACCGGCGCGACGTCGCCGGGATTGTAGATCGAGATTGCGCAACGGATGGTGTTGGTGACCTGCAGCCGCCCGTTCAGTCCCGGGTTGAGCAGCAGGATGCTCTGGCGGTCAGCGAACTCGATCGGCGAAACGTCGGCCTTGCGGGCGATCTCGGAAATCTGGTGCAGATACGGGCTGTATTCCTTCCAGCGCCAGAGATGGGGAAGGGTCTTCATCTGGCCGGCGGCGACCCGGCCCGACGCGAGCTGTCCGCTGCCCTCGCCGCTGGTCTCGCTGAACCAGGGCCGCTGCGCCGGCGCGTTCGCCTGCGTGCGCACCCAGACATTATGCTTGCCGGCTTCGGCGTTGATCGTCTCCATCATTTCGCGCGCCTTGTTGGACAGCGCCGGATGGGCGGGCTTGGGCTTGGTTGTGGCGGCGGCGGCGGTCATGACGTTCTCTCCTGCGATATCAACGCGATCATTCGACGTTTCCCTCGGGCGGTGGCCGGCTCGACGGCGCCTGCTCCGGGAACGGCCGTTACCTTAGGGTATAGCCCCTGGCGGAAGTTTTGCAATTGGCGCAACGGCATGCCGGGACTGCGTTGCTCTCATTTGGCGGCAAGGAATTGTTCGACGGCGCGGGTGAAACCGTCGGGCTCATCCATGTTGGAGATATGCCCGGCGCCGGGAAACTCGACGTAGCGCGAGCCCGGCAGGGCCGCGCTGAGCTTGCGCATGGCGACCGGCGTCACGCCGTCCTTCTCGCCGGCCATGAACAGAACCGGCCGCTTCACCGTTGCAACCGCTGAGGCGTAGTCGTGGTCCGCTAGCGCTGCGGCGCAGCCGATGAACCCGTTCACCGGCGTGGTGCGGATCATCCGGCGCACTTTGTCGAGATGCGGCGGATTGGCCTTGAGCACCTCGGGGGGGAACCAGCGCCCGACGGTGGGCTCGACCAGAGCCTCAATGCCTTGCTTCTCGGCGATGACGATGCGCTCCTCCCATTGCTGCGCGCTTGCCGGCGTCGATTGGCACGGCGTATCGCAGACGACGACCCGGTCGAGCCGGTCGGGATGTGTTTCCGCCAGGCCGAGCGCGGTCGCCCCGCCCATGGACAGGCCGGCGAAATGCGCTTTCTTGATCGCGAGCGCGTCCATCAGCGCGATCACGTCGGCCATCAGCAGTTCGAAGCTGTAGCGACCGGCGGTCGCCTCGGTGCCGCCGTGCCCGCGCTGATCGTATCGCAGCACGCGGTACGCGCGCTTGAGCTCGCGCGCCTGATCGTCCCACATCGTCAGATTGGTCGCGAGCGAATTGCTGAGGATGAGCCAGGGCGCGCCGTCGGGTCCGTCCGTCTGGTAATTGATCGCAATTCCATTGGCCTTGATCTTCATTGCGTTCGGTCTCCTCAGCTGGCGCGCCGCGGGGCGGCGGATGCCGCGTGCGCACCCAGGAAGTCATTGAGCAACGCGAGCAGCGGGCCGGCCGCCTGCGCCGGCATCATGTGCACGGCGTCGATCAGCTCGAAACGCGCGTTGGGAATAGTCTGCGCGAACTGCTCGCTGGCGGCGGGCGGACGCACCTGGTCGAAGCGGCCGGCCACCACCATGGTCGGCCGTTGAATCTCCTTGCCAAGATGCGTCACATTGGGCCGCGCGATCGCCCGGTTCATGGAGGCGAAGCAGACCGGATCGTGCGCCAGGTAGCGCCCGCGATAGGTCGCATACGCCGAAGGGTCGCCGATATCGGGCGGCCACGATTTGTCGAGCGTCGTCGGAATGGCCTTGCGCAGGCCCTCGCGCTCCGCGAGATCCGCGCGCTGCTCGAGCGCGGCCACCCGGCTCGGATCGGCGCCGGTGAACGGATTGCAGAACACGAAGCTCGCAACGCGATCGGGATGCTTGGTCATGTAGATCAGCGCCTGCATGGTGGCGGCCGCGACCGTGACGAAATGATAGGGCGGCGGCAGGCCGCTTTCCTGCAGCACCGCCTCGAGGTCTTCCTCCAGGATTTCCGTGGTGATCGGCTGGCGCACTTTTTCGGAGAGTCCGGAGCCGCGCTGGTCGTAGCGCAGCGTGCGGAAGCGCTCGCTCAGGGCTGGAAAAATGCCGTCCCAGCTGTCGAGCGTACCGCCCATCTCGTGCAACAGCACGACGGATGGTCCTTGTCCGCCAAGCTTGAAATGAATGCTGATGCCATTGGCGTCCATCCAGGGCACGGTTTGCCTCCTTGGTTGCGCGGCATAGAGACATGGATGCTTGCAAACTTCAACATGGCGGCCATGATGACCTCAGTAATCGCGCACCGCAGCCGCGCTTGACGTGCCGATCTCGGCTCGACGCAAGATCGGTACCGTGGGCACGACAACCGTTCATTGAGGGCGCAATGGCATCGCCGCGCAGGATCGACGTTCATTGCCACCTCATTCCGCCGTTCTACCGCGAGGCGGTCTATGAGGCGGGCACGGGCCCGGCCATCGGTAAATATCCGGATTGGACGCCGCAGCTCGCGCTCGACTTGATGGACGCTTGCGGCATCGAGGTAGCGCTCACATCGCTGGCGCAGCCCGGCGTCGGTTTCGGCAGCGAGTCTGATGCGCTGGCGCTGGCGCGGCGCTGCAACGAATACGCGGCCGAGCTCGCCGCGCGTTGGCCCCGCCGCTTCGGGGCCTTCGCCACCGTCCCTATGCGGACGCCGCAAGGCGCCCTCGACGAGATCGCGTATTCGCTCGACGTGCTGAAGCTCGACGGCGTCTCGCTGTTTGCGAGTTACGGCGAGAATTTCCTCGGCGATCCGCGCTTCGATCCCGTGCTGGCACTGCTGAACGAGCGCGGCGCGGTCGTGTTCGTCCATCCCGGCCTGCATCCTTCGAGCAAGGGACTCGCGCTGCCGTGGCCGGCTTACATGATGGAATATCTGTTCGACACCACGCGCGCGGTGGTGAACCTCATTTTTTCCAGGACGATCGAGCGCTTTCCGCGCGTTCAATTCATTCTCCCCCACGCCGGCGGGCTGGCACCCTATTTCGCCTGGCGGCTTTCGGTCTCGCCGATGATCGACAAGCGGCTGCCGCAGCTCTCGCGCGAGCAGGTTAATGCCGGCCTCCAGCACTTCTGGTACGACAACGCGCTCTCGCCGGGGGAGCAGACCTTCGGCTCGCTCGATCACGTCGCCTTGCCGGAGCGGATCGTGTTCGGGACCGACTTTCCGTTCGCCAATCCGCGGGTGATCGCCGAGATGATCAGGACCTACGAGTCCGGATTTTTGTCGGAGGCGCGCCGCGCGGAGATCGGCCGCGCCAATGCGCTCACGCTGTTCCCGAAATATGGGTGATCGCCCCTGACGGTGCCGCCGGCTACGCCGGCTTGGGTTTCGCCATCGACTCGACCAGGGGTGCGACGTCGTCGATCTCCTCCACCGACCAAACGCCCTCCATGAGTTCCTTCGCCCGCGCCGGACCGAACAGCGGAGCTACGAGCTCCAGGAACTTGGCTTTGAGGCCGCTGTCGTCGAGCGGCACGATGCGCGAGCCGAGCGCCTCGTCGGCCTGGCGGGTGAAGCTGCCGCGCGCGGTCGTGACCGTCACCCGCGCCGGACGCAATTGCGGATAGAGCCGGTCGATGTCCGGCGGCGCGGTCACGTGAAGCTTGCGGGCGATCGCGGCGAAGGCAGGGTCGCGCCGCATCTCCTCGGTGAAGTGCTCGACCTTGATGGCGCGGAACCGCAGCGCGAGCCCCATCAGGTAGGCGAAGCTCAGCTGTGCGCTGGCAAAATCGTTCCACCCGGTCTCGGCGTGCTCGGCGGCGATGCGATAGGTGGCGACGTCGATGCGCTGGACTTCGTCGGTGGCGATGTTCCCGTCGTTGAGCAAGCCGATCAGCGCCTCGACTGCCGGCTGGATATGGCGGCAGCACGGATAGGGCTTGATGTAGCAGTCGGTGATGCCGAACGGCACCGCCGGCGGCAGTGTGATCGCGCGCGCCGACGAGCCCGGTTCAGGCGAGTGTCCGGCGCGCGCACCCATAGAGTAGCCGCGCTGGGCGCTCGCCA